>Ga0210123_1000118_pt1 | contig 51268 bp, 46 predicted proteins | sample Muzzi_PWB_D2_FD_185535 | JGI IMG/M metagenome (GOLD analysis project Ga0210123, IMG submission 185535) | Wetland microbial communities from San Francisco Bay, California, USA, that impact long-term carbon sequestration - Muzzi_PWB_D2 (SPAdes) | ecosystem: Environmental > Aquatic > Marine >... | reverse complement strand
ATAAATTGGTTTTCAGGATAGCCTGGCATTGGAATGGATGAGCACGACGCATCCTGATGTACGCGCCTAAAGCCAGATAATATGGCCGGTCTCGAAGGGGTGGCTCAACAGTGGATGGCTCGGGTACAGGCGCAGCTTGTAGAATTGCAGCCCCGCAAGTGGCGGATCCAGGTCCAGTTCAAACAGGACTTCACCTTCTTTATTGGTACCCGTGCTTTCCACCTGAATCGTATTGTGCAAGAGGAACTTCTCGTGATCGGATTCAGTGCCGACAAGGCATTGCAGTATCACGTCCCTGGCTGACAACCCGCCGAGGCTTGCAGCCAGCTCCAGTTTGAGGCTTTCACCGGCGATCAGGGAGTTGCCGGATTTGTCTATGCGCCGCAGTTTTACGGACGGCCAGGAACTTTTTACCCGGGCCTTCCATTCAGCCAGTTCCTTTGCACCTTTACAGTTGTTTTCAAGCAGCCGCCCGTGCTGACGGCTCGCCGGACCATAGCAGTTGGTGATGTAGTCCTTGACCATTCGTTGGGCGTTGAAGTTCGGGATTATTGTTTTCATCGATGCCTTTGACATCGTCACCCAGCTTTCCGAGTAACCCTGGCTGTTGCGATCGTAGTAGGACTGGATCACTTTATTTTCAAGCAGGTTCAGCAATTCGGTGGCTTCTTCATGATTGCGGTAGCCCTGATCGAAATGTGGTTCATGCGGGGTGATGGCCCAGCCGTTTTCGCCGTTATAGCCTTCAGCCCACCAGCCATCCAGGACGCTCAGGTTGATAACGCCATTCATGGCGGCCTTTTGTCCGGAGGTGCCACTGGCCTCGAGCGGGTATTCCGGCGTGTTTAACCAGACATCCACGCCGCTAACCAGCTTGCGTCCCAGTGCCAGGTCGTAGCCCTCAAGTAACAGGATGTGCCCGATGAATTCCGGTTTCAGGGAGAACTCATGAATGGTGCGTATCAGTTGCTGCCCCGGCAGATCGCTGGGGTGCGCCTTGCCTGCAAAGATCAGCAGTACCGGCCGTTGCGGGTCTGTCAGCAGCCGGCTTAGCCTTGCCGGGTCAGAGAACAGCAGGGTGGCGCGTTTATAGGTGGCAAACCGCCGGGCAAAGCCGACCGTGAGAATATCGCTGCAATCGGGTGTCAGGTTCCTTGTCAGTTTTTCCATCAGTGCTTCGCTGCAGCCGTTGCGGCGATACTGCAGCAGGGCGCGCTGCAGTACATTTTCAAACATCTCGTCTTTCAATAACTGGCGCAGGCTCCAGTAGCTGTGGTCGGGTATTTCGTCAATCCGTTCCCAGTAGTCCTTGTTCAGCAATTCATCGCGCCAGGCACGGCCAAAACGCATGTCGTAGAGGTTTGACCATTCGCGCGCCAGGAATGTTTGCAGGTGTACGCCATTGGTGACGTAGCTGATGGGATTTTCCTTGTGCGGGATCTCGGGCCAGATGTAGTGTTCCATTTCAGAGGCCACGCCGCCGTGGATCCGGCTGACGCCATTGTGGAAACGGGATCCGCGCAGTGCAAATGACGTCTGGTTAAACCCGCCATGGATATCGGGCGTGGCGCCCAGCTCGAGAAACCGCTGCATATCAATACCCAGTTCATCGATATAATCGCGAAAGTAGCTGGAGATCAATCCATGCTCAAAGATGTCATGGCCGGCAGCGACCGGTGTGTGCGTTGTGTACACCGTGCCAGCCGCGATGAGTTCCAGTGCCTGTGAAAAGTCGAGACCGGATTGCACACGTTCCCGGCAACGTTCCAGGATCTGGAAGGCGGAATGGCCTTCATTGATGTGCCATACGGTTGGTTTTATTCCCAGTGCGCGCAAGGCACGCACCCCGCCGATTCCAAGCACGATTTCCTGCTGTATACGTGTGTTCTTGTCGCCACCATAGAGCTGGTGGGTAATAATCCGGTCATGTTCCAGGTTTTCTTTCAGGTCGCTGTCCAGCAGGTACAGCTTTATATGACCTGCACGTGCTTCCCAGACGTGCAGAAAAACCTTTCGGTCCGGGAAATCAATGTTAATGACCAGCGGTTTGCCATCCTTGTCAATAATCTGGGTGACCGGCAGCTGGTGAAAATCAGACGGGGTGTAGTGTGATATCTGGTTGCCGTGCTCATCGATGGTCTGGGTAAAATAACCCTGGCGGTAGAGGATGCCAACGGCAACAAACGGAATGCAGAGATCACTGGCGGCCTTGCAGTGGTCGCCGGCAAGAATTCCCAGTCCTCCGGAATAAATCGGGAGGCTTTCATGAAAGCCGAATTCGGCACAGAAATATGCGACCAGGTCTTCATCGGGATTTAAATGCTGTTCAAGGCCCGAGTGCATGCCCAGCTGCTTATAGGTGTCGAAGGCCGACAGCACCCGCTGAAGATCTTCCATGAAGACCCGGTCATTGATCGCTGCCTCGAGTCGCTTTTGCGAGATTCGACGCAAAAAGGTTTTCGGGTTGTGGCCGCAGTTTCTCCAGACATCCCGGTCAAGCCGGGTAAACAGCCACCTGACCTGCCGGTCCCAGCTGTAGAAAAGATCGTTGGCAAGCTCCTCCAGGCGCTTGAGCGGCTCGGGGATAATGGGCTTGACCTCAAGTGTAAAGCGAGTACCTGGCATGTATAAACCTGTCTGGGTAATGGGGGTGATGTGCACGTGCCCGTTTACGGTGCATTTACAGCTCGTTCGGGGCCTTTCAACAGTGTGCGCTTGTTTTTCAGTAATGTATTTCTTAATGGTGCCGAGGGCGAGAATCGAACTCGCATGACCAAAGGCCACCTGATTTTGAGTCAGGCGCGTCTACCAATTCCGCCACCCCGGCAATCAGAAGCTGCTAGTATAAAGATTCCAGGCTAGCGGGCAAGCACTCTCGCCGAGTGTCTCCCGGGGCTTGTGCTACCATCGCGCGCCATGCAGCGCAGTGACTTTCAGTACGATCTTCCGGAAACACAAATTGCTACACATCCAGGCAAGGAGCGGAGTGCCAGCCGCCTTTTATACATTGATCCCGCCCGTGATGTACTGCGCGATGCCCGTTTTCAGGATTTCCCGGGGATGCTGGTGCCGGGAGATTTACTGGTATTCAATGACACGCGCGTGATTCCGGCGCGCCTGCTGGGAATCAAGGAGTCCGGTGGCCGGGTAGAAGTCCTGGTTGAGCGTATTACCGGGGAGCATGAGGTGCTTGCGCATGTGCGGGCCAGCAAATCACCCGGACCGGGTACCCGCCTGATTCTTGATGAAGGGCTAACGGTCGAAGTGAAAGGCCGTGTTGATGATCTGTTTCGTCTTGAATTTCCGGCGGGGCAGTCAGTCATGCAGCACTTGCAGGTGCATGGACATGTACCGTTACCCCCGTATATAAAGAGGGCGGATGAACCCGCTGATCATGAGCGTTACCAGACCGTTTATGCCCGGGTTCCCGGCGCGGTGGCGGCACCAACGGCCGGCCTGCATTTTGACGTGGGCATGATGCAGCGGCTTGCGGCACGCGGCATTGATATGGCCTTTGTTACCCTGCACGTCGGTGCGGGAACCTTTCAACCGGTACGGGTTGAAAACCTGGCCGAGCATGTCATGCATTACGAATATTACGAGGTAAGTGACGCGACCAGTAACAGGATTGCAGAAACCCGCCGCAATGGCGGGCGTGTGGTAGCCGTTGGCACGACCGTGGTTCGCAGTCTTGAGTCTGCGGCCAGGGACGGGGTGCCGGCGGCCAGTCACGGGGAAACCAATCTGTTTATCACGCCCGGTTATCGCTTTCAGTGTGTTGATGCACTGCTGACCAATTTCCATCTGCCGGAGTCGACCCTGTTGATGCTGGTGTCTGCCTTTGCCGGCTATCAAAGGACGATGTCAGCCTATCGGCATGCCATTGACGCAGGTTATCGTTTTTACAGCTATGGTGACGCGATGTTTATTAACCGGCGTGCGGATGATTCAACCCTATAAGGACAGATGTTATTGTCACGGAAGCACACGGAATTACACGGAAAAAATTCTATTAAAGCATTTATTCTTCAGTCTAGTTCCGTGTGCTTCCGTGGCTATTAAAAAACAGGCACTGCGCTTTTTTGCGAGAAAAAATATTGATGTTTTTGGACAGACATAAACCATGAAGTTCGGAATTTCACACATTGATGGCAATGCCCGTCGTGGCCGCATGACGTTTGCACGGGGGGAGGTCGATACCCCGGCATTCATGCCGGTAGGGACCTATGGCACGGTCAAGGCAATGACCCCCGAAGAGGTGCAGCTTAGCGGTGCCCGGATTATCCTCGGGAACACCTTCCACCTGATGCTGCGGCCGGGTACGGAAATAATCCGGCAGCACGGCAGCCTGCACGATTTCATGCATTGGGCGGGCCCGATCCTGACGGATTCCGGCGGTTTTCAGGTGTTCAGCCTGGACAGCCTGCGCAAGATTACCGAGCAGGGCGTGACCTTCAGTTCACCCATCAATGGTGACCGGGTCTTCCTGGGGCCGGAGGAGTCCATGCAGGTGCAGCGTGATCTGGGTGCGGACATCGTGATGATTTTTGATGAATGCACGCCATATCCGGCTACCGAAACAGCCGCGCGTGAGTCCATGGAACTCTCACTGCGCTGGGCGCGCCGTAGCCGCAAGGCCCATGCGGATAATCCGGCTGCGCTGTTCGGGATTGTCCAGGGCGGGATGTACACGGAATTGCGCAGCATTTCCCTGCAGGGACTGCGGGAGATTGGTTTTGATGGTTATGCACTTGGCGGCCTGTCAGTGGGGGAGCCTAAAGAGGAGCGCGAACGGATATTGCAGCACACGTTACCGGAAATGCCTGCTGATGCACCGCGTTACCTGATGGGCGTGGGGACGCCCGAGGATATCGTTGAGGCCGTTACTGCCGGGATTGATATGTTCGATTGTGTGCTGCCCACCCGAAATGCCCGCAACGGGCATCTGTATGTGCGCGACGGGGTGGTGCGCATACGCAACAGTGCCAGCAGGACAGATACCGGGCCACTGGATCCGGACTGCCAATGCTATACCTGCCGGAATTACAGCCGGGCCTACCTGCACCACCTCGACAAGTGTAACGAGATACTGGGTGCCCGCCTGAATACCCTCCATAACCTGACCTATTACCAGGACCTCATGGGCGGGCTGCGTGAGGCCATCGAGCAAAAGGCGCTGGATGAATTCCGCAGGGATTTTTATAATCGGCGGGGTCAAATGCCGCCGTCTGTGCCATAATGTGCCGCCATTGGCCCGGAGCGGCCCGGCAAACAGATCGTCCCGGCGGGCCAACCGACCGGTAAATCGGGATACAACAGAGGAGTGAAACAGCAGGCATGAATTTCTTTATTTCAGACGCGATGGCGGCGGAGTCTCCCTTGGGACAGGGTGACCCATTGACAAGCTTTTTACCGCTGATTGTTATTTTCGTTATTTTCTATTTTCTGCTGATCCGACCCCAAAGCAAAAAGGCCAAGGAACACAAGCAGTTGATCGAGTCGCTGGCCAAGGGCGATGAAGTCGTTACCAATGGCGGCATACTGGGGAAAATCGTGAAGGTTGGGGATAACTTCATAGCACTTGAAGTTGCGGAGGGTATGCATGTAAAAGTGCAACGACAGTCCGTCGCCACGGTGATGCCCAAGGGAACGATTAAAGAGCTGTAACGCCAAAAGGACGGCCCGTAATGAGTAACCAATATCCGCTTTGGAAGTATCTCCTTCTTTTATTTGTGGTGATCTTCGGTACGATCTATGCACTGCCGAACCTGTATGGTGAAGATCCGGCACTGCAGATATCCGGTACGCGCAATGCCGTGCTGGATGGCCCTGTTCAGGACAGGCTCATGAAGACGCTTGATGAGGCCGGCATAGTCGTAAAGTCGGTTGAGTCAGGGCCTGGCAAGCTGCTGATCCGGTTCAATGATACCGAGGAGCAGCTAAAAGCGATTGAGTATGCCCGCGCAGCATTGGGGACGGATTACATCATTGCACTGAATCTGGCGCCGGCCACGCCAGAGTGGCTGGATAGTTTCAATGCGCTGCCCATGTACCTGGGCCTGGATCTGCGTGGCGGGGTTTACTTCCTCATGGAGGTGGATATAGATTCGGCTATCCAGAAGTCGATCGACGTCTATACCACCGGCATACGAGCACAATTACAGGAGGCCAGGATACGTTATGCCAGCATCCGTCCCCAGAAGCTGGGTGTGCATATTGTTTTCAGTAATAGCGACGATCGCCAGCAGGCCTATGAAGTCATCAGGAAAGAGAATCCCCAGCTGAAGCTTGAGATAATCGATGATGCAGACAAGCCCGCCCTGTTTGCAAGGATCGACGAGGGCGAGATCAGGGAAATACAGAAGTTTGCCCTGCAACAAAACATTCTTACATTGCGTAATCGTGTTAACGAACTGGGTGTGGCGGAGCCTGTTATCCAGCAACAGGGAGCGCAGCGCATTGTTGTGCAGCTGCCGGGGGTGCAGGACACCGCACTGGCCAAGAAGATACTGGGGGCAACTGCTACGCTGGAATACCGCGCAGTTGATGTTCAACATGATCTGGAAGCGGCCGTTGCGGGCAAGGTGCCTGCCGGTTCCAAAATATATTACGACCGTAAGGGCACCCCGGTCCTGCTAAAGAAATCGGTCATTGCAACCGGCGACCAGATTATCAATGCCAGTTCCGGCTTTGACCAGCAGTCAGGCTCGCCTAACGTAACTGTCATGCTCGATTCAAAGGGCGCACGCAGTATGCTGAAGTTTACCAAGGAAAATGTCGGCAAGCCGATGGCCGTTGTATTTATCGAGAGCAAGACCGAAACACGCCTTGTTGACGGCAAACCGGTCAAGACCAGGGTGAAGGTAGAGGATGTGGTGAGTGTTGCCACCATACGCGGTGTATTCAGCAAACGCTTTCAGACGACCGGCCTGGACAGCTCCGAAGAGGCACACGAGCTTGCACTGCTGTTGCGCTCCGGTGCGCTGGCGGCCCCGATCGAGATCGTCGAGGAGCGTACGATAGGTCCCAGCCTGGGCAAGGATAATATCGAACAGGGTTTCAGGTCGGTGCTGATCGGGTTTTGTACAGTGCTGGTCTTTATGGTGATCTACTATCGTCTTTTTGGTCTTGTTGCGGATCTTGCCCTGGCCCTGAATCTTGTGGTGATCGTTGCCATTCTTTCAATGTTACAGGCGACACTGACGTTGCCGGGCATCGCCGGTATTGTTTTGACAGTGGGTATGGCCGTGGATGCCAATGTCCTGATTTTCGAGCGAATACGTGAAGAGCTGCGCAACGGGAACAGCCCGCATGCAAGTATACAGGCCGGTTACGAGAAGGCCTTCTCCACGATTGCAGACGCAAATATTACGACCCTGATCGCCGCTGTTGTGTTGCTGAGTTATGGAACGGGCCCTGTTAAGGGTTTCGCAGTGACGCTGGCTATCGGGATAATGACCTCTATGTTCACTGCCATCATGGGTACCCGTGCGGTGATAAACCTTATCTACGGCGGCCGGCGGATTTCCCGGCTGTTGATTTGATTATTGAAGGCGAGTGAACCATGCGAATTTTCAAAGGTAACTTAAACATCGATTTTATGGGGAAGCGGTATATTACCGTTGTCCTTTCCGGCTTGATGATTGTTGTTGCTGTTGGTGCGCTGATCACCCGGGGTTTGAATCTGGGGATTGATTTTACCGGTGGAACATTAATCGAGGTCGGTTACCAGCAGCCTGTCAAGCTGGAGGCGGTGCGCACCGCGCTGTCTGATTCGGGTTTTGAACAGGCACAGGCACAGCATTTCGGCAGTTCCCGTGATGTGCTTATCAGGATCGCTCCCCGGGAGGGCAAGGAAAGTGCCCAGCTCAGTGAGGATGTGCTGGCAGCATTGCGTGTAAAGGATGCAGGCGTGGAGATACGCCGTGTTGAATTTGTGGGTCCACAGGTTGGTGAAGAGCTGACAGAGCAGGGTGCCCTGGCGATGATTTATGCCCTGATCGGGATTCTCATCTACATCATTATCCGCTTCCAGTGGCGCTTTGCGCCAGGTGCCGTCGTTGCCCTTGTGCACGATGTATTGATCATCGTGGGGTTCTTTGCGCTGACCCAGACTGACTTCGATCTCACGGTAGTCGCTGCATTGCTTGCGGTTATCGGTTATTCACTGAACGATACCATCGTGGTGTTTGATCGTATTCGCGAGAACTTCCGCAGAATGCGCAAACGTACTTCGCTGGAGGTAATGAATGCCTCCATCAATCAAACGCTGACGCGGACCTTGATTACATCCTTAACGACCTTGCTGGTGCTGGTATCCCTGTTTGTATTTGGTGGCGAAACGATACACGGCTTTTCACTCGCCCTGATCATTGGTGTCGTTGTCGGCACCTACTCGTCTATCTATGTAGCAAGTACTGCCACACTGGCACTGGGTGTTACAAAGGCGGATTTGATCCCGGAGAAAAAAGAAGGTGAAGGACAGGGCAGCGGCGCTTGATCCGCTGTGATTGCCCGGGGCTGACAGCCCCGGTTACTTTTTAACGGAACACTTCCCCGCTGCTGGAAAGGGCAATATCATGGCTGTCGCCTGTTGCGGGCTGTCCGGGCTTTCGACAGCGATGATTTCCAGGCTGCCCGGCTGGCTCCCGCAGCTGCTGTCATGTATGAAATCTGCCATGCCCTCCAGCACATCACGCATGATCACTTCCAGGGCAATATTATTTATCTCCTTTCCTTTCATTGGGTTATTCATAAATATTTATCCTGATTGTTGGCCCGGAAGCGGCATTCCCTGGTCTCGGTGATGCCGCAACATGTATAGCTTCCTCATCGGCAACAGGCCATCAACCTTGAACACGATCTGGCGTGTCCGGACGGGTGGAAAGGGGGAGCGGCCACCCCTTGCATGGCGGGTGGTACTGGAGGTCAGCGGGGGGTGTTTATCTGGTGCGCAGTTCGTTTGTCACGAAGGGGCGAATGGTTTTCAGGATTTCTGCAAACAGTTTCGGGTTGCCTGCGACCAGGTTTCCGTTTTTAAGGAAATCATGACCACCTGTGAAATCGCCGGAGAGTCCGCCTGCTTCCTGGATCAGCAATACGCCGGCAGCCATATCCCAGATGCTCAAGCCGATTTCCCAGAAGCCATCCAGACGCCCGCTGGCTACATAGGCGAGGTCGAGAGCGGCTGAACCGGCGCGTCTGATTCCTGCTGTTTCCGGAAACAGGGCGCGGAACATATCAAGGTAGGTATCCAGGTGCTGTTGCGATTTAAACGGAAAGCCTGTGCCCAGCAAGGAACCCTCGAGATATTTACGATCTGTTACCCGGATACGACGGTCGTTCATCCTGGCGCCGGCACCGCGTGTCGCAGTAAACAATTCCTGGCGCAATGGGTCATAGATCACACCCTGTTCCAGCCTGCCCTTGTGCATCAGGGCGATGGATACGGCGAATTGCGGGAAGCCATGCAGGAAGTTTGTTGTGCCATCCAGCGGATCGATTATCCACTGAAAATCATCACCTGCGTGATGGCCGCTTTCCTCTGCAAGGATGCCATGATCGGGGTAGGCCTTGCGCAGGATGTGGATAATTTCCCGTTCTGCCTGTGTGTCCACTTCGCTGACAAAGTCATTGCGATTCTTGGAGTGCACCGTAAGGGTGTCGAGTTTGCCAAGATTCCGGATGATGACGTTCCCGGCGCCAAGTGCTGCCCGGACGGCGATGTTCAGCATGGGGTGCATGATTACCTGCCTGTATAAATGCCCGGTGGTGTGGGCGCGCGAATCATAACAGAGAAGGGTTGTCTGCGGTAAGGGCTGTGACAGGGAACTGCACTGCCAGGATGCAGCGCCTATCTATCCTGTTTCTGTCGGCGATATTTTTCGTGTAACTGCTGGCGTTCCCGGGGCGACATTTTCTCGAATTGATGGTGTCTTTGCTCAACCGCCCGACGTTGCTGCGGTGACAGTTCGAGGTACTTGCGTGCGCCTCGATGTAATTTTTGTTGCTCTGCAGGGTCCAGTCCGGACCAGACTCCCTGGTATTGCCTCAACGCAGACTGCTCGCTTTCGCTCAGCGAGTTCCATGGGACATCCTTGTCTGCGAGGGCGGCATGAGTGGTGAGCGTTAAAGCCAGTGCCAGCAGCACGGTCCGTATGATTATTACAGGGTTCATGTCATGTACTGTTCGGATCGGTTTCTTCACTATCGATACTATTTCCATTTTGCCCGGCAAGCCAGAGGTAAAACTCGATATCTTCATACAGGTCCGGAACATCCTGGCCACCATCTGCCGTCACCATGGGTGTGTCCTGATGTTCAGGCTGGGCTATCCAGAAACCAACCGAGACGGCGATCAGCAGCAGTGCCGCTGTGGCGTAGGGCATGAATGTTCGCGAGTGGCCCTTGCCTGTAGCACGCAAGGCCTGCTGACGTGCCTGTCGCAGGGAGTGGCCCAGTGATTCCGGGGCCAGTTGCGGGCCCAGCGCAGTGGGGCCGAGTTGCTGCCAGCTATTCATGAGCGACTGACAGGACGGGCAGTGCCCGATATGACTTTCCAGGGCCGATTTTACAGCGGGCTGGTCATCCAGCAGGCCGGCCCTCAGTTTATCCAGTTGTTCCGGATCAGGATGTTGCTGGCTGTGCATGATCCCACACCTCCGCTAGTTGTTCGCGTAATGTTCGCAGGGCCCGGAAATGGTGTTGCTTGACGCTGTTCTCCGAGCAGCCGAGCGTCTGCGCTGTTTCTTTAATACTCATACCACGCCATTCCCTGAGAATAAATACCTGGCGTTGTCTTTCGGAAAGCGCTTGCAGGGCGTCGGCTACCTTGCTGCGCAGTTCTGTGGCGACAACCTCCGCCTCGGGGGCGGTTATATCATCATCGCGCCCCTCGGACGGAAGTTCGTATTCCGTGTTTGCAGTGGCCGCATCACTGTCATTCCTGAACAGGCCGGTTAATGACAGCAGCTTGTGCTTGCCCTGTTCCAGCATGCGCCGGCGCCGAATATCGTTGATCTTGCTGTTCAGTATGGTACGGAACAGCGCCGGCCATGCCTCAGCCGGTTTGTCGCGGTAGTATTCAACCAACCGGGTCATGCTCTCCTGAACGGCATCCAGCGCGGATTCCCTGTCCCAGAGGGCGGCATAGGCAATATAGAATGCGCGCTGCTCCCAGTCTATGAAGAAGCTTTCCATTTGCCGGTTTTTTTGAGGGTCTATAGGCAAAACAGTTTCAAGGCGATGATTGGTAACGCACGCGGCGTGTCCCGTTAGCGGGACACGCCGGGCAGGTCCGTGCAGTATAACTGATGCATGCTGCAATCTAGCCCCTGTATTGACGGCTGTCGTGGCGGTCATGCTGGTCTCTGTCCTTGCCGTGTCCGGGGTGGCTGTCTTGCCAGTGGCTGTCCCGGTATCCGTCGCTGTGATCGTCATTCAGACGGCCGTAATGCTGATGGCCGGAATAGCCGTGATGATCACAACGACCCTTGTGATGCTTGAAATGACGCTGGAAGGCACGCCGCTGTTGCGGGTGCGAGTAGCCGTGATCTCCACTGTGATGGGCGACAGGATAATGCCCGCCGTTTGCCTGGGCAGAAGTCGTCAGGCCGAGGGACAGGCCCGAGACAAGAAGTGATGAAATAATCAGTGATCGGATGTTCATGGATGCGGCTCCTTTCTGGTTGACTCATAACCCGATAACGGGGAGCCGCACATTTGGTTAACAGGCCGGGACTGGTTTCTCAGCGCAAGCGCTGGCCGATAGTCTCACCCATGCGGGTCGGCCGGCCGCTTTGGAGTGTGTTGTCCCACTCAATCTGGCCGGGACCGTACAGCAGTATGACGGTGGACCCCATGTTGAATCGTCCCATTTCATCACCGCGCTGGAGTTCTACCGCTTCGCTGTCAGGGTGATGAAATCGTGTTGTTTGCAGATCCTTGCCCATGTCCGGGTTTACGATCCCTCCCCAAACAGTTTCCGTGCAGGACACGAAAATGGCGCCCACCAGGACCATTGCGATTGGCCCGGCATCCGTGTCGAACAGGGTGATCAGGCGTTCGTTCCGGGTAAACAGGTTCGGGATTGCGCGGGTCGTGTGCGGGGCCACACTGAACAGCCTGCCCGGAACGTAGGTGGTTTCAAGCAGGCGACCCCGGCAAGGCATGTGAATGCGGTGATAATCACGCGGTGACAGGTAGAGGGTGACAAACTTGCCACCCTGAAAGGGGCGTGCCCGCTCCTCGTTACCCCCGAGTAATGCGCTGAGGGAGTAGTCACGGCCTTTTGCCTGGATCAGCCGCCCGTTTGTGATATTACCGGCTTCACTGACACAGCCGTCAACCGGCGAGAGAATGGCCAGCGGGTTCCTGTCAATGGGCCGGGTGCCCGCTCTTAGTGCCCGCGTAAAGAAGCTGTTGAAGTCGGGGTAGGCTTCAGCCGCGGGAGCCTCTGCTTCTGACATGTCGACATGGAAGTGCCGGATGAACAGCCTGATGATCGTATTTTTCCACCATGCGGGTTGCCAGCGTGTCGCACTGCGTACCACCCTCGACAGCAGCTGGTGCGGCAGTATTGCCAGGGGCCAGGACTTTAACAGGTCCAGCAGACTTGCGTTTGAGGGGGGCATGTAACTGAAACTGCAGATTTAATGATGGTGCTGTGAATGGCCGTCGTCGACCTGGCGGACAACGGGCGCGCTGACAGTTATGCAGGTGCCGTTGATCACATGGATCGTCAGGGTGACGGTGTCACCTGCGGCCAGCATGCGTTTCGGGTTAAACAGCATCAGGTGCAGCCCGCCGGGTTCCAGCATGACTCCCCCGTTTGCCGGTACATCGAGTTGTTTTACATGCTGCATACTCGCTACACCTTCATTGATAACGGTGCGGTGTAATTCGGCAGATTCAAAATCCGGGCTGGATATTCCGTTGATGGTGATGGCTGCATCCCCCGGGTTATTGATGGACAGATAGGCAGCCAGTACCCTGCTGGAGGGTGGTGCCTCCCTGATCCAGGGATGGGTGATCTCCAGTGTGGCTGCAGCGTGTGCGCTGCTGTACAGGCACAGGAATGCGAGCAAGGCAACGAGAATCGATGCGGATCTTGTTTTCATACGGTTGGCTCGGCTGTGTTGAATCGGACGCCATCTTGATGGCCGCGTTACATAAACTTTATCGGTAGGCTTCCAGTATTTTTCTGAAATCATCAGAGATTTTACCGGCTGCCAGTGGCGGGCTGAAAACGGCATGGTAACGGCCATCGGGGTCAATCAGGAGGACTGATGCCGAATGATCAACCAGGTAGTCAGATGTATTTTCTTCTGCAGCAACACGCATATGCATTATGCCAAGTTCCCTGGTGAATTGCGCGATTTGCTGCTCCGTCCCGGTTACACCAATGAAATCACCATTGAAGTAGCCTACATACCGGGCCAGCACTTCCGGGGTGTCCCGTTCCGGGTCTACGCTGACAAATACAAAACGGATGTCGGCTTCGAGGTCCTGCAAGCGGTGTGCGACACTGTTTAACACCGATAGTGTGGTCGGGCATACATCCGGACAGTGTGTGTAGCCAAAGAACAGAAAAGACCACCGCCCGCGGAGTGCATCTTCGTTGAATACCTGGTTGTTGTGGTCCACCAGTTCAAAGGGTGGCAATTGCCGGGCTACCGGGAAGCGAATTGCCTCCAGTTCCTCCAGGTTAACCCGGCGATCAAGTATAATACTGGCAGACCATATTCCTGCCGCAGTGGCCAGGACCGCTAGAACCAGCACGATCAGTATACGCGCGGTTTTTGACTGTTTTTCGGGAGTTGACATAGGGTTATTATTTCACAGAGCGCGGCATGAAGCATCATGTCCACCGGTTTATGGCACGCAGTCATGACATCATCCGTAAATGAGCCACTGATTACTCCCGGGGCACTGATTCACTGGGGCGCCGGGTTGTTTGAGCAGGCCGGGCTTGCCTTCGGGCACGGCACGGACAATGCGCAGGATGAGTCTGCAGCACTGGTCCTGCATGCGCTGCAAATCGGTTACGATCAGCCTGAAGAGGTTCTGGATGCTGAGCTGAGTGATGAAGAACGTCTCCGGGTGATTGAGTTGCTTCAGCGGCGCGTTTCCAGCCGCAAGCCGGCGGCCTACCTGGTTAATGAGGCCCGCTTTGCAGGCCTGTCATTTTATGTGGATGAGCGGGTACTGGTGCCCAGGTCACCGATTGCAGAGCTGGTTGAGGCCGGGTTCGCACCCTGGATAGACCCGCAACGCGTCAGCAAGATCCTTGATTTGTGTACCGGGAGCGGCTGCATTGGTATTGCCTGCGCCTATGCCTTCCCGCAAGCCCGTGTTGATATTGCCGACCTGTCTCGTGATGCGCTGGATGTCGCGCGCGAAAATATCCGGCGCCATGGTCTTGAGGGCCGGGTAACCCCGATCGAATCGAACCTCTTTGCCGGTTTGACAGGACGGTGTTATGACATCATTGTGTCGAACCCGCCCTACGTACCAGAGCAGGAAGTACGCGAGTTGCAGGCAGAATTCCGGCATGAGCCTGCGCTGGGACTGATTGCCGGGACCGATGGCCTGGATATCGTTACCAGAATACTTAATGATGCCGCTGAATACCTGCATGAGGATGGCATACTGGTTGTCGAGGTGGGTCATTCGCAGGAACGGCTGGTTGAACTGTTTCCGGACGTTCCGTTCCTTTGGCTGGAATTTGAATATGGAGGGGAGGGTGTGTTCATGCTGGAGTCAGCCCACCTGCGTGAACATCAGGAAACATTCAGGTGTGCTGTTGCTGATCGGGGTCAGGTACAGTGAATCAGGATGAGGTTATGGAGTCATGGGATTGCGCGCCAGAACTGCAGAGGAATACGTCAAGCTGATCGAGCAGGTAATTGACGAGCTTGAGGACATCAAGGAGGCGGCCGGGTATGCCTTTGACGAGGACCAGGGTAATTTATCGTTTGTTGATGTCCTGATGAAGGATATGCGTGAGCTGCGTGCATCCATGGCCGATGGGACGTACCGGTTCGGCCGGAATGACCTGCCATACATGCGGATTGTAAAAAGGCTTTCGGATATGCAGTTGCCCTGTATCCGCCTGCTTTACATGATCAACCAGACGCACAGGGAAGGGCTGGACCTGCAGGGAGACTGAGTCGCCCGAATGGTGCCGCGCCTGTTGTCGTGCTCAGGGTTTGGGGCGGTAGATCAGGCCGGGCCTGACGAGCAGTTCATCCTTGTTCAGCTGGTCGAGCGGGAATTCGCCGTCAATGTTCTCTGCAATACGATCAAAAACGTAGGTGGCGTTTTGTGATTCGATTGTCTGGAAGACCGGATGTCCGAGGTAGTCGCCAATCTGGATGCTCCGCCGTGCCTGTGTCTGGGCCATTCTGTGCTCCTTGCCGGTTTATACTAATGATGAACAAGGTAAGCCGACATCGCTTACCTTGCCCCCATTAGTAAAAAAGTTTAATAACACTACCCCCACCCTGTCCCGCCCCCTTCAAAGGGGACGGGGACGCAGACCTGAATGTCGGGATACTTTCGTACTCCTTAGTAGAGTAGCCACAATCAGCATATCGGGCGTTGTCCGGCGGGCTTTAATCCCGGGAAGGGGGCGACTGCGCTGTTGAGAATCGCTACAATAACTTCATGTCAGGAAACAGCTTTGGAAAGTTATTCACCGTGACCGGGTTTGGCGAAAGCCATGGGCCCGCATTGGGCTGTATTGTGGATGGCTGCCCCCCCGGGCTTGAGTTGTCAGAGGCGGACCTGCAAAGGGATCTCGACCGGCGTAAGCCGGGGAAATCACGTCATACCACGCAGCGGCGCGAGGCGGATGAAGTCCGGATTCTGTCCGGCGTGTTTGAAGGCCGGACCACCGGTTCCCCGATCGGCCTGATGATTCTGAATACGGACCAAAAGTCGAAAGATTATTCAAACATCATGGATCGCTTCCGCCCGGGCCATGCCGACTACACCTATAAGCAAAAATACGGTTTTCGTGATTACCGTGGCGGTGGCCGTTCATCGGCGCGTGAGACGGCGATGCGTGTCGCTGCCGGGGCCGTCGCGAAGAAGTACCTGAAACAGCGATACGGGATCGAAATCCATGGTTACCTGGCGCAGCTCGGCCCAATCAGGCTGGAACTGAAGGACTGGTCTGCCGTCGATGAGAACCCGTTCTTTTGTCCGGACCCGGGGCGGGTGACAGAGCTGGAAAACTACATGGACGCCCTGCGCAAGGAAGGCGATTCAGTGGGTGCGCGAATCAATGTCGTGGCCAGTGGTATGCGGCCGGGCCTTGGGGAACCGATCTTTGACCGGCTTGACGCAGATATTGCCCATGCCCTGATGAGCATTAATGCCGTGAAGGGTGTTGAGATTGGTGCCGGGTTTGATTGTGTCGAGCAAAAAGGAACCGAGCATCGTGATGAAATCACACCCGCAGGTTTTTTGAGTAACCATGCAGGTGGTGTACTCGGTGGTATTTCCAGCGGCCAGGACATTCTTGCCAGTATTGCACTCAAGCCGACCTCGAGCATCCGGCTTCCCGGACACACGGTTGATGTCAGCGGCAAGCCGGTAGAGGTTGTTACAACCGGGCGTCATGATCCCTGTGTCGGGATCCGGGCCACGCCGATTGCAGAGGCCATGCTGGCCATTGTGTTGATGGATCATGTACTGCGGCACCGGGCGCAGAACATGGATGTCGTGTCTGACACGCCGGTTATTCCCTCGAGTGCCGCAGACTAGCCTGGTTGCAATCCACAAGCGCTTCTATTTCTCTCGCAAAGGCGCAAAGACGCCAAGAAAGAAATGTTTATATGCATTTTTACAACAGGTTTTAACCTTGCGATCCTGGCGTCTTTGCGAGAGCTGTTTTTTCCGGCTGGAAACCAGCCTGACACTTGAAAATAACAGCCCTGAAATTTCCGTGACATGATTTACTGGCGTCTGTCCGGTTTCTACCTGTTCTATTTCGCCAGCCTGGGCGTGCTGGTTCCGTACTGGGGCCTGTATCTCAAATCACTCGGTTTCAGCGTCAGCCAGATTGGCGAACTGGTTGCTATCCTGATGGCGACGAAGATTGTGGCGCCCAATATCTGGGGATGGATTGCGGACCATACCGGTCGGCGGATCAGGATTGTGCGGGTTGCCTCATTACTGGCTGCCATCGCATTTGCGGGTGTGTTTGTCAGTCATCACTACTGGTGGTTGGCACTGGTGATGATGGTGTTCAGTTTTTTCTGGAATGCCTCGCTGCCACAGTTTGAAGCAACCACCATGAGCCATCTTGGCAGCAACACGCACCACTACAGTGGCATTCGCCTGTGGGGCTCGGTCGGTTTTATTGTTGCCGTTGCCGGGCTGGGCCCGGTGCTGGGGACCTATGGGACCGCCCTGCTTCCATGGGTGCTGCTGGTGTTATTTACTGGAATCTGGTTGAGCAGCCTGATGGTCCCGGAGTCCGCGGCAGGCCACCTACATCTGGAGCAGGAGCCGCTGGTCAGGGTCTTGAAACGCCCACTGGTTTTTTCACTGTTGCTGGTGAGTTTTCTGATACAGGTGAGTCATGGTCCCTACTACGTGTTTTTCAGTATCTACATGGAAAGTTATGGCTACTCGACCGCCCTGATCGGACAGCTCTGGGCGCTGGGTGTACTGGCAGAGATCGGTGTATTTCTGTTGATGCCGGTCCTGTTACCCCGTTTCGGTGCGCGCACCCTCTTGCTGGTGGCAACCCTGTTGACCGCGCTGCGCTGGTTGCTGGTTGCAGGATTTGCAGACAAGCTCGCGATCATTACCTTCTCGCAGTTGCTGCATGCGGCCAGTTTCGGACTCTACCACGTGGTAGTCATCTTCCTGATTCACCGGCTGTTTACCGGGGCGCACCAGGGGCGCGGGCAGGCACTCTACAGCAGCCTGAGTTTTGGTGCGGGCGGAGCATTCGGCAGTCTCGCCAGTGGTTACCTGTGGAGTGGTATCGGGCCCCAGGCAATGTACCTGCTGGCTGCAGGGGCTGCGTTGTGCGCGCTGTTCGTGGTGTTCCTCGGCATCAGGAATTTGCCTGACGCTTGAAGGGTAATGATGGTTTCGTTGCCAACATCCTATATAATCCTGCGTTCTCAGCGAGACTGCAACGAACAGGTCAGGATCAATGCCCGGCAAGACACTCTACGACAAACTCTGGGAATCGCACCTTGTTCGCGAGGATGATGACGGCACGGCGCTGATCTACATAGACCGTCATCTCGTCCACGAGGTGACCTCACCCCAGGCCTTTGAGGGCCTGCGCCTGGCAGGCCGCAATCCGTGGCGCAGTGATTCCATTCTTGCTGTGCCGGATCACAATGTACCCACCACGGACCGTGCCGGGGGGGTCATTGATCCGGTATCGCGCCTGCAGGTCGAAACACTGGACAGCAACTGCAGCGAGTTTGGCATTACCGAGTTTTCCATGAATGATCCGCGTCAGGGCATCGTGCACGTGATCGGGCCGGAGCAGGGTGCAACCCTGCCGGGCATGACGCTGGTATGTGGCGATTCCCACACCTCGACCCATGGTGCCTTCGGGGCCCTGGCCTTTGGTGTGGGGACATCCGATGTCGAGCATGTACTGGCGACCCAGTGCATCATCCTGAAGAAAAGCCGCAATTTACAGGTGCGCGTGGAGGGCCAGTTGGCGGATGGCGTTTCCGCCAAGGATATTATCCTGGCTGTCATCGGCAGGATCGGTACCGCAGGTGGTACCGGCTACACCATGGAATTTACCGGCCCGGCCATTCGCGGGCTGTCGATGGAAGGGCGTATGACGGTATGCAATATGGCGATTGAGGCCGGCGCGCGCGCCGGCATGGTTGCCGTGGACGATACGACCATCGACTACCTGGTCGATCGCCCCTATGCTCCGAAAGGTGAGGTATGGGAACGTGCGGTCACTTACTGGAAGGGGCTGCACAGTGACGAGTCGGCCGAATATGACAAGACCGTGGTACTCGATGCCGGGCAGTTGATGCCGCAGGTGACCTGGGGAACCTCGCCGGAAATGGTTGTACCCGTGGACGGGGTGGTGCCGGACCCAGACAAGGAGACTGACAGTGTGAAACGTGAGGGTATACGGAATGCGCTGGCGTACATGGATTTGAAACCGGGTATGCCGATCAGCGATATTCGCCCGGATCACGTGTTTATCGGCTCATGCACCAATGCCCGCATCGAAGACCTGCGCGCTGCGGCCGGTGCCATCCGTGGCCGCAAGGTTGCAGGCAGCATTAAACAGGCGCTGGTTGTGCCGGGTTCCGGCCTGGTCAAACGTGCCGCCGAAGCGGAAGGGCTGGATGTGATCTTTAAAGAGGCCGGGTTCGAGTGGCGTGAACCCGGTTGCTCCATGTGCCTTGCCATGAATGCGGACCGGCTTGCGCCCGGTGACCGTTGTGCCTCGACTTCGAACCGGAACTTCGAGGGCCGCCAGGGGCAGGGTGGACGTACGCATCTCGTCAGTCCCGCGATGGCCGCTGCAGCGGCAGTGACCGGGCATTTTACCGATGTAAGCAAGGATACCGGTTGACCATGGACAAGTTTGAAACGTTTACAGGTCTGGTTGCGCCAATGGACCGGGCGAATGTTGATACCGACGCCATCATACCCAAGCAGTTTCTCAAGTCGATCAAGCGCAGCGGCTTTGGCCCGAACCTGTTTGACGAGTGGCGTTACAGGGACCCCGGTGAACCGGGCAAGGACAATGCGACGCGTATTCCAAATCCTGACTTCGTGCTCAACACCGAACGTTACCGCGATGCAGCCATCCTGCTGGCCCGGGAGAATTTTGGCTGCGGCTCTTCACGCGAACATGCCGTCTGGGCCTTGCTCGATTACGGCTTTCGCGTTGTCATTGCCCCGAGCTTTGCCGAGATATTTGCGGATAACTGTTTCAAGAATGGCGTGTTGCCTGTTGTACTGGGAGCCGATGTGGTTGACCGCCTGTTCAATGAACAGGAACAGGCACCGGGTTATGCCTTGAAAGTGGACCTGCCCGGACAGGTGATTACCACACCGGAGGGCGGCGCCATTGATTTCGAGGTGGATGCCTTTCGCAAGGACTGCCTGATCCGCGGGCTGGATGATATTGGTCTGACACTGGAGCATGCCGGGGAGATCCGTGCCTTTGAGGAGAAGCATCGTCTGAGTGCGCCCTGGCTGTTTGACAAAAGCAATCAGAAATAATTTATAACCTGTTAATATGAAACATAAAATATCCATACTTCCGGGTGATGGAATTGGCCCCGAGATCATTGCTGAAGCGGAAAAGGTGCTGGCCATACTTGCAGCTGATTTTGGCCTCTCCATTGAAACCGAAACCGTTCCTGTCGGCGGTGCCGGCTACGAGGCCTACGGGCATCCGTTACCCGAGATTACGCTGAGCAGTGCCCGTGCGGCCGATGCCATATTGCTCGGTTCGGTGGGCGGTTCCCGGTGGGACGGACTGGAGCGTGCCATGCGGCCGGAACAGGGCCTGCTGGGCCTGCGTTCGGAACTGGGGCTGTTCTCCAATCTTCGACCGGCCATTCTCTACCCGCAACTGGCAGAGGCCTCGACGCTGAAGCCGGAGATTGTCAGCGGACTGGATATAATGATCGTGCGCGAACTGACCGGCGGGATATATTTTGGTCAGCCGCGTGGGATCCGCACGCTGGATGATGGACAGCAACAGGGGTTCAATACGCTGGTCTACAGTGAATCGGAGATTGAGCGCATCGGGCGTTCCGCGTTCGAGATCGCGCGCAAGCGCAGTGGGCGCCTGTGTTCGGTTGACAAGGCAAATGTTCTTGAGAGTTCCGAGCTCTGGCGCACTGTCATGACCGGCCTGGCTGATGAATACACCGATGTTGAGCTCAGCCACATGTATGTTGATAACGCAGCCATGCAGCTGGTGCGTGCGCCGAAGCAGTTCGATGTCATGGTTACCGGAAACATGTTCGGGGATATCCTGTCGGATGCAGCCGCCATGCTGACCGGTTCAATTGGCATGCTGCCGTCTGCGTCACTCGACAGCAACGGCAAGGGCATGTACGAGCCCATCCATGGGTCGGCGCCTGATATTGCAGGCAAGGGTGTTGCCAATCCACTGGCAACGATACTCTCGGTCGCCATGATGCTGCGCTACAGCCTGGGTGAGCCGGAACTGGCGGGACGCATTGACAGGGCGGTTGGCGTGGTCCTGGACAAGGGCCTGCGCACCCCTGATATTGCTTCAGCTGGAATGCTGGAAATTGGTACACACGAGATGGGTGATGCCGTGGTGGCAGCACTGCAAGCGGGTTAGACGGGTCTTCGACTACTCAGGGTAAAAAAATCAGATGTCACGTAAATATGATGTTGCGGTCGTCGGCGCCACGGGCGCTGTCGGCGAGGCCATGCTGGAAATACTGGGGGAGCGTGATTTCCCGGTAAACAAGGTGTATGCACTGGCGAGTAAACGCTCAGCCGGTAAAAGAGTGCCATTCAAGGACACCTACCTGACGGTAGAGGACCTCGATGCCTTCGATTTCTCGAAGGTACAGATCGGCCTGTTTTCGGCCGGTGCGGATATATCCGATAAATACGCGCCGATTGCGGCAGAGGCAGGCTGCGTGGTCATCGATAATACCTCCCGGTTTCGCTACGAGGATGATATTCCACTGGTGGTTCCCGAAGTGAATCCGGGCGCCATTGCCGGTTACACCAATCGGGGAATTATAGCCAACCCGAACTGTTCGACGATCCAGATGCTGGTCGCGTTGAAGCCCCTGTACGACGCGGCAGGTATTGTGCGGATCAATGTCTGCACCTACCAGGCCGTCTCGGGAACGGGTAAAGAGGCCATTGAGGAACTGGCAGGGCAGACGGCGCAGTTATTGAATGGCAATTCGATTGTTGCCGAAGTCTACCCGAAACAGATTGCTTTTAATGTCTTGCCGCAGATCGATGTTTTTCAGGAAAATGGCTACACCAAGGAAGAAATGAAGATGGTCTGGGAGACCTGGAAGATCATGGGGGATGACTCGATCCGGGTGAATCCAACGGCCGTACGTGTGCCGGTGTTTTATGGTCATTCCGAGGCCGTGCATATCGAGACACGGGACAAGCTTACGTCGGACCAGGCCAGGGAGCTGTTGAACAAGGCGCCGGGGGTCATTGTAGTCGATGAGCGTGTGGATGGTGGTTATCCTACGGCCGTGTCGGAAGGTGCCGGTAAGGACCCTGTCTATGTGGGCAGGATCCGCGAGGATATTTCCCACCCGAGAGGTTTAGATCTATGGGTTGTTGCCGACAACGTACGCAAAGGCGCAGCACTGAATAGCATCCAGATTGCGGAAATATTGGTCAAAGAGTATTTGTGAGTTATAGTCTGCGCTGAAACAGGCGCGGGTGGTGTTCACGGGGTCCATGGAAGAACCAATCATAGGGGGGCAGGTATGTTCGGGAAATCGGCTGTCGCGCTAGCACTGTTATTACTGACGCTATCTTCGCGTCTGTATGCACTCGGTCTTGGCGAGATTGACATGCAGTCGGGCCTGAATCAACCAATGAAAGCGGACATCAGCCTGATCTCCGTTGCTGGTGTCGATCTCTCCCGGGTCAAGATCACGATTGCATCCCGCGAAGCACATGAACGCCTTGGATTGAGCCGGGCAAAAATTCTCAGTAACTTCAATTTTGCCATTGTCAAAGATGCCAGTGGCAAGCCGGTTATTCATATCAGCAGTTCTGATCTTGTCCGCGAACCTTATCTGGAATTCTTGCTGGAGATGGTCTGGGAAAATGGCCAGATGATGAGGGAATACACGGTGCTCGTTGATCCTCCGGTAACCATGCAGGCTGCACCGGTCGCGCCAGTCGCACCCGTTGTTCGGGCACCGGAACCGGCATCTGCCAGGGCTGAACCGGTCAGACAGGCACGGCCGGCCCCGGTCACGAAGTCGACATCCTCTACCTATACACCGCCTCCCGTCCAGAAAAAGACAGCAGAACAGTATGGGCCGGTTCGACGCGATGAAGCCTTGTGGAGTCTCGCGAATCGTCTGCGCCCGGACAGGGATATCAGCATTCAGCAGATGATGATTGCGCTGCAACGGGCAAACCCGAATGCCTTTGTGAATAATAATATTAATAACCTGAAAGCGGGTGCTACGCTGAAGATCCCGGACAGAAATGCAATCCTCGCGCTCAATCATGCTCAGGCACGTGCCGAGGCCGAGCGGCAATATAAGGAGTGGAAGGAAGAACGTAACGCAGACAAGGTTGTTGCAAATGAGCCGGTTGCAGACACACCGGTTGCAGATACGCCGGATGCAGATACGCCGGATGCAGATACGCCGGATGCGGATACGCCGGATGCAGAAATGCGGGCTGCTGCCCCTGGGGTTGTCGCCGAGGCTGAAGCCCGGTTGAAATTAACGCCGCCGGAGGGTGGCCCGGTAGCGGGTTCAGCCAGCGATAGTGAGGGGGGCGACCCCGATCCGGAAGCCTCTGGAGAAAAAAATGTTCGGCAGCAACTCGCCCTGGCATCGGAAGAGATTGAAGCCAGTCGGGCCGAGTCAACTGAATTAAAGTCCCGCGTCCTGGAACTTGAGGCCCAAATCGGAAAGATGCAGCGCCTGCTGGAACTCAAAAGTGATGAACTGGCCAGCATGCAGGGTCGGTCAGCCATGCAAGCTGCGGAACCCGGGGTCAGCGAGGAAACAGCAGGCAGTGATGATGAGGTGCCTGCCGAAGATAACGAAATGGCGCCAGCCACAGAGGCCGGGGATGTGCCTGAAGAGGTCGATGTAGCCTCTGATGCTACAGCAGGTACAGAGGGCGAGGCTGAGGCTGATTCACCCGCCTCCGGACCACACGGAATCGTAAACCGGCTGATGGATAATCCCGTGCTTGCCGGGCTTGGTGTGCTGGTTGCCATGTTGCTTGGCGGGTTTCTATGGGGTTCCCGGCGACAGCAGAGCAGTAAAGGTATGTTTGATGATGAGATGACGCTCGATAAACACCTCACCGAGGTATCCGGAGAGAAGTCCAAATCATCTGAACGGCTATTAAACATCAGTGATCCGGGCAGGTTTGATGAGGGTGCCCGGGACAGCCTGGAGGTGACAGCTCCCTATGAAGCCACTGACCCGATAACCGAGGCAGATGTGTACCTCGCCTATGGGCGCATCCAGCAAGCAGAGGATGTGTTGCAGGCGGCTTTGCGGGATGACCCGGGGAACCTTGCTGTCCGGGCCAAGTTGCTGCGAGTGTTTCACTCTGCCGGCAATGCAGCGGCATTTGACAAAGCCGCCAGTGAATTCAGGGAATCAGTTCCGGAAGATGACAGCCAATGGAAAAGAATCGCTGCATTGGGCTACGAGCTCTCACCCGGCAATGAGCTTTACCGCTCGGCGAAACCGGGCACTGGCGATGATGAGAATGCAGTCGATTTTGATATGGATCTGTCCGGACTGGATGATGTGTCTTTCCGGGACGCGATGACTGCTGGTGAGGATGCCGGTGACCTGGGTATGAATATGGATACCGAAGCCAGTGAAGTTGATACTCTTCCGGAAAGCCTTGAGTTTACCCTGGATGATGCGCTTGAAGATGAGTCCCAGTCGGAAGGGCTGCTGGCAAGCACGGACGAAGTAGCGACCAAGCTTGACCTGGCGCGAGCCTATATTGATATGGAAGACCCGGAAGGTGCCCGGAGTATTCTTCAGGAAGTGCTTGAAGAGGGCGACGAAGAACAGAAAAGCGAGGCGGAGTCCCTCATTTCAAAAATTGCCTGAAATCCATCCCCTGGTCCGCGTAGTCACATTACTGTTGTTTATTGCGGGCATTTCACTGGCACGACCGACATTGCTCATGGCAGGCCTGATGCTGCTTGCCGGTGTTTATCTGCTTTGCGGGTTTCCCGCTTTGGGCAGGCTGATGGCCATGCTGAAACGCCTGCGCTGGTTGATGCTGGCAATTGTACTGGTGTGTGGCTGGTGGACCCCGGGTGTACCTTTATTTCCCGGCCACGGAATGTTGTCACCGACTGTCGAGGGCGTGCATCTGGGTCTTATCCGGTTGCTGGTACTGACCATCATTGTGGCTGCCGTGCATCTGCTGTTGCAGAGAACAGGGCGGGGACAGTTGCTTGCAGCCCTGATGCAGCTGTTTGCTCCACTAAGTTCCCGTCGGGGCAGGGAGCGTATCGCCGTGCGTCTTGTATTGTCCATGGAGGCGGTCAGCCAGATCCAACCCTTGTTGCAAAATGCCCTGTCCGGGCGTTCCGTAATGAGCCGGGGTTTATCAGGTCTTGGCAATGCAGCCGCTGATATTTACGGGGCCGTTCTCGACACGGTTGATCACATAAAATGCGATTCCATTACCGTGCCCGAAGCTCCCCGGCCAGCACCCTGGCAATGGCTTGTCCCCATCGTGCTTGTAGCAGGTATTATCCTGTTGTTCTGAGCCGCCGCCTGGCCCCTGCTGTATAATCTTCGACTGGAAAGATGCCTTCCAACACAGGGGTTCATGCCTGTTGTCTGTTCGACAAGGATAAAATAATCTGTCATGGCTGCTGGTTCACGAAAATACAGACCGACTGTTTTTGTCAGTTGCGGGGGCCGGGATGCGTCTTGCCTTCGGTATTGAATACGATGGTTCGGACTTCTGCGGCTGGCAGCGCCAGTCAAGTGTGCGTACGGTGCAGGCGTGTCTTGAAAAGGCCCTTTCGCAGGTGGCTGACCGTGAGGTGTCCGTGATATGTGCAGGCCGGACAGATACAGGGGTGCATGCGACCGGCCAGGTCATCCATTTTGACACGGATGCGGTGCGCGACAGGAAGGGCTGGATACGCGGTACGAATGCAAACCTGCCGCCTGATGCCCGTGTTCACTGGGTTACAGAAATCAGTGACGATTTTCATGCGCGGTTTGCAGCCCGCCGGCGCCATTATCGCTACATTATCCAGAGCCACTCTACTGGTTCGGCACTGCTAAGAAAGCGTGTTTGCAGGGAATATGCGCAACTGGATGAAGCCGGCATGGTACGGGCCGCCGCCTGCCTGATCGGGGAGCATGACTTCACATCCTTCAGGGCGGCCGCCTGCCAGGCGCGTAGCCCGGTGCGCACAATCTACCGGCTGGATGTCGGCCGTAGCGGGGATTTTATCTACATTGATGTCGTGGCAAATGCTTTTTTACATCATATGGTGCGTTGTATTGCCGGGGTGCTGATAGCCGTTGGCCGCGGTGAACGTCCCGCTGGCTGGGTTGCCGAAGTGTTGGCTGCCCGGGACAGGACACTTGCCGGGGTCAATGCGCCACCGGCAGGTTTGTACCTGGTCGAGGTACAGTACCCGGAACATTTTAATCTCCCTTCAGGGAGGTGGTTGCCGGTATATGGTTGAACAGATACGCATACACCAGTCCCGCAGTAACCCGGATTTCTGTTACATTTGTGACCGGGTCGTGATTAACAGGATTGACTGACAGTATGCGTACTCGCGTAAAAATCTGCGGCATTACCCGTGAACAGGATGCCCGCGCCGCAGTAGCATGCGGGGCCGATGCCATTGGCCTGGTCTTTTATCCGGAGAGCCCGCGTTATGTCAGTATCGAACAGGCCCGCAGGATTGCCGGGGCCGTCGCACCGTTTGTGACGCTTGTCGGTTTATTCGTGAATGCCACAGAGGCTGATATTCGTAAAGTAACGGCAGCCGTACCCCTGGCTTTATTGCAGTTTCATGGCCAGGAGACCAATAAGGACTGCAATGGATTTGGGCTGCCATTTATAAAATCAATCGCCATGAGGAGCGAAACCGATTTATCATCGGCCTTTGCGGAATACCCGGACGCCAGTGGATTTTTGCTGGATAGCTGGCAGCCAGATACGCATGGCGGCGGTGGTAAAACATTCAATTGGGAGCGGGTGCCTGGCAGGCGTGCAGCGCCTGTTATTCTGGCAGGCGGTTTGACGCCGGAAAATGTTGCCCTGGCCATCAGGACAGTGAATCCCTATGCAGTTGACGTCAGCAGTGGCGTCGAGAGTGCCAGGGGCATTAAATCAGGGGATAAGATTTTGGCTTTCATGACAGGAGTGCAGCAGGGTGGATCAGACGCAGGCAACTGATATAGAAATGGCCGGTGAGGCCATGCCGGATGAGCGTGGGCATTTTGGCGCCTGGGGCGGGTGCTTTGTGCCGGAAACCCTGATGTATCCACTGGATGAATTGAACCAGGCCTACAGGAAATACCTGAAAGATCCTGAATTTCTCGCAGAACTGGATGCAGACCTGGCGAATTATGTCGGCCGTCCGTCGCCCCTTTATCATGCGGAACGCCTGAGCAGGGAAACAGGCGGTGCACAGATCTACCTGAAGCGTGAAGACCTGAATCATACCGGCGCTCACAAGATAAATAACACAATTGGCCAGGCCCTGTTGGCGAAACGTATGGGCAAGACCCGGATTATTGCGGAAACCGGTGCGGGTCAACACGGTGTTGCGTCGGCGACCGTGGCAGCCCGTCTTGGCATGCCGTGCATCGTCTACATGGGCGCAGAAGACATCAAGCGCCAGGCAATCAACGTCTACCGCATGCGTCTGCTGGGTGCCGAGGTGGTATCTGTCGAGTCGGGCTCAAAGACGCTCAAGGATGCGCTCAATGAGGCGATGCGGGACTGGGTAACCAATATTGACAATACCTTCTACATCATCGGCACGGTGGCTGGCCCACACCCCTATCCCGCCATGGTGCGTGATTTCCAGGCCATCATTGGCCGGGAAACGCGGCAGCAAATCATGGCGCAGGCCGGGCGTTTACCGGATGCGCTGGTTGCCTGTGTGGGCGGTGGTTCAAATGCAATCGGCCTGTTTCATCCTTTTATTAACGATAAGTCGGTGGAATTGCACGGGGTCGAGGGCGGTGGTGATGGTATCGAGACCGGTCGGCATGCTGCGCCCCTGTGTGCAGGAAGCTCCGGTGTTCTGCACGGCAATCGGACCTACCTGATGGAGGACAGTGACGGACAGATTATTGAAACCCATTCAATCTCTGCCGGCCTGGATTATCCCGGCGTGGGCCCGGAACATGCCTGGTTGAAGGATAGCGGTCGTGCGCAGTATGCAGCGATCACGGATACCGAGGCCCTGGAGGCCTTTCATCAGCTCACCCGGGTTGAAGGCATCCTGCCGGCACTGGAATCCAGCCATGCGCTGGCCTATGCAACAAAACTGGCGGCCGGAATGGACAGGGACAGGATTATTGTGGTGAACCTGTCCGGTCGTGGCGACAAGGATGTGCACACCATTGCCGCACTGGAAGGCATCCGGATATGAGCCGTATTGCTGAACGCTTTGCTGAACTGAAAAAGAACCGGCGCAAGGCACTGGTTCCCTTTGTAACGGCAGGTGATCCGCAACCGGACACAACGGTGCCGCTATTGCATGCGATGGTGGAGGCGGGTGCAGACATGCTTGAGATCGGGGTGCCGTTTTCGGATCCCATGGCTGATGGGCCGGTAATCCAGGCGGCCTGTGAGCGCGCGCTGGTACACCACGTCACCCTGCACCAGGTGCTCGATATGGTCAGGGAGTTTCGCCGCAAGGATCCCGCTACGCCGGTCATATTGATGGGCTATCTCAACCCGATCGAGGTCTGGGGCTACGAGGAATTTGCCAGAGCCGCCGGGGAGGCCGGTGTTGACGGCGTGTTGACCGTGGATATGCCGCCGGAAGAGGCGGGCGTATTGACAGAACACCTCAGGGCCAATGGGATAGATGCAATCTTCCTGCTTGCCCCGACGAGTGGCGCAGACCGGATCAGGAAAGTGGCGGACACGGCCAGTGGCTTTATCTATTACGTATCCTTCAAGGGTGTTACCGGTGCGAACCGCCTGGATATCGATGCGGTAGCCGACAAGATCAACGAAGTGAGGCACTATACGGACTTGCCACTCGGGGTGGGTTTTGGCATCCGTGACCCGGAAACCGCGGCGCAGGTTGCAAAAATCGCCGATGCCGTGGTCGTGGGCAGTGTCCTGGTAGCGAAGGTGGCAGAACTGGCGGATAGTCCTGAAGCCATCCCTGCAGCCCTGGCGTCTATCGTTGCTGAATTGAGAACCGCAATCGACCAGGCCACGTCGCAGCGGGTTACCCCGGGATAGCGTTATCCCGCATTGTTGAAACAGGTATAATCCATAATATGAGCTGGTTCAGTAAATTAGTGCCATCACAAATACGTACCGTCGGCGGCAACAAGCGCACAGTACCGGAAGGCCTGTGGATCAAGTGCGGTGGTTGCGGTGCTGTTTTGTACCGTTCCGAACTGGAGCGGAATCTTGATGTGTGTCCCAAGTGCAGCCACCACCTGAGAATTGGCGGACGCCGGCGCCTCGGGATGTTTCTCGATGAGGGCTCTTGCAAGGAAATTGCGGCCGGCCTGGAGCCTGTTGACGTACTCAAATTCAAGGACAGTAAAAAATATCGTGATCGCCTGAATGCGGCTCAGAAGGAGACGGGTGAGAAAGATGCCCTGATTGCCATGCAAGGCACGCTGGAGGGGTTGCCGGTGGTCGCGGTCGCCTTTGAATTCAGATTCATGGGGGGATCCATGGGTGCCGTGGTTGGAGAGCGCTTCGTGCGTGCGGCTGAAGTATGCCTTAAGGAAAAGCGGCCGCTGATCTGTTTTTCCGCCAGTGGCGGTGCGCGCATGCAGGAGGCGCTGTTTTCCCTGATGCAAATGGCCAAGACCAGTGCGGTGCTGGGGCATATGTCAGATGCCGGAATCCCCTATATCTCTGTGTTGACCGATCCTACCATGGGCGGCGTTTCGGCCAGTTTTGCCATGCTGGGGGATATTAATCTTGCAGAACCGAGGGCACTGATTGGTTTTGCAGGTCCACGTGTCATCGAACAAACCGTACGGGAGACCCTGCCGGAAGGATTTCAGCGCAGTGAATTTCTGCTCGAACACGGGGCCATCGACATGATTGTGGATCGCAGGGAGATGCGTGCAAAGATCGCAAGTTTATTGACAATTCTGACAGGAACAGCTGCCACGGCCAGTTAACGGTGCCGGGTTGCCGCAGCTCCACCCGTTATACCTGATCACTTCTGTATGCCGCGTTTTCAATTATTGTCCGACTGGCTGGACTGGCAGGAAGGCCTGCATCCAAAGAAAATCGATCTCGGGCTTGAAAGGGTTGCCCGCGTTGCCAGGCGCCTGGGTGTCATGCGGCTCGAGCAGACCGTTATTACGGTTGCCGGGACCAATGGCAAGGGTTCCAGCGTAGCCTATTTTGAAAACATCCTGTCTGCCGCGGGTTACCGTGTTGGCGCCTATACCTCACCTCATCTGTTCCGCTATAACGAACGTATCCGCATAAACGACCGCGTGATCGATGATGCTTCCCTGTGCGAAGCCTTTGCGGCGGTGGACGAGGCGCGTGGCACGATAACGCTGTCTTATTTCGAATTTGGAACACTGGCCGCCCTGTACCTTTTCAGGCAGGCACCGCTGGATATCGTGGTGCTGGAAGTGGGTCTGGGCGGACGACTGGACGCCGTCAACATTATCGACCCGGATATCGCGCTGGTCACTTCAATTGGTATCGATCATTGTGCCTGGCTGGGTGCTGACCGTGAATCCATTGGCAGGGAAAAGGCAGGAATATTCCGTTCACAACGTCCGGCCATCTGTTCGGATGCCTTGCCACCGTCGAGTGTGGAGAAACGGGCACGTGACATCGGTGCCGACTGGTTTTGCCTGCGGCAGGCATATTCCTGGAAGACTGACGGAGACGGGTGGACCTGGCATGGTGTTGACTGCGTACTTGAGGCCTTGCCTTGTCCGTCACTGCCCGGTGAACACCAACTGGATAATGCTGCGGGCGTTTTAATGGCTCTGGAGTTGTTGAACGGTCGACACCCTGTTACAAGAATGGCTATCGAACGGGGTTTGCAGTCTGCCTGCCTGCCGGGCCGTTGCCAGATAGTCGCCGGCCCGGTCGAACAGATATTCGATGTTGCGCATAATACGGACAGTGCCGGTTGCCTGCTGCGCCTGCTTGAAGACAGGCCGTGTGATGGCAGTACACGGGTTGTGCTGGGTATGCTGAATGACAAGGATGCCGGTGAGTTTGCAAGCATGCTGGCCCCGGCGGTACAACGCTGGTATCTCACGGGACTGGATACTGAACGTGGTTTGTCAGCGCAGGAATTAAAAGAACGTGTCGAGGGGGCGAACATCCAGTGTACATACCGTGATTTCACGGATGTTTCCACGGCCTGGCGCCAGGCGCTAGCGGACTCAAAAGCCGGTGACCGCATCGTTGTCTGTGGTTCCTTTTTCACCGTGGCAGAGGCCCTGGCATGTCCTGTATAGTCGTCGGCATAATCCTGTCCGCCTGATGACCGGCACAGCAGAAACGGAAAAGCAATGGATCAGAAACTTAAACACAGGCTGACCGGGGCCATTATCCTGGTATCACTGGCCGTGATTTTTATTCCGGTGATTCTGGAGGGTCCGGATAACGAATGGGCTCCGCTTACTCACAGCATCCCCGAACCGCCGCAGCTGGATTACAGGGCGCGCATGAACGAGCTGCAACCCGTTGAGGTGCCGGTGCCGGCCCCAATCAGGCCGGCAAGGGAGGTCGTGCCGGAGCCCGTGGAGGCTCCTGCGGAGCCGGCCAGCAGGAAACCCGAGGTCCCGGCGCCAGAACCTGAATCGGCGGCGCGTGAAACAGCGTCGGCAGCAGCCCTGAGTGGCTGGTATGTGCAGGTTGGCAGTTTTTCCCTGGAAATGAATGCCAGCGGACTCAGCAAGCGTTTGAAATTATCCGGTTACGACGCCCTGCTGCAGAAAACAAGTACTGAAACGGGCTATGTTTATCGGGTGATGGTCGGTCCGAGCAAGAGTCGGAAAGCGGCAGAGAAACTGCGTGACAAGCTTGCCGCTGAACGCCAGCTCAAGGGTATTGTCATCAATAATCCGGGCTAATCGGCGTGGCGGTGGCCTCTGTATATCTGGTAAAATACGCAAAACAGAAAAACATCTTGAAATCAATGGGCTGGGGTTTTCCTGGTCAAGCATATCAGGGGTAAAAGTATGGCAATGGCCTGGATTGATATAGTGATACTTGCGCTGATCGCGTTGTCAGCAATTTTAAGCCTGTTCCGTGGTTTTGTAACCGAGGCGCTTGCACTGGCAGCATGGCTGGTTGCCTTGTGGGTGGCCATGACATTTTATGAGGAACTGGCGGTCTGGCTTTCACAGTGGATCTCGCTCGCTTCTGCACAGAAGATTACGGCCTTCGCTATTCTGTTTGTCTGTACCCTGTTACTGGGTGCTGCCATAAATTACCTGGCAGGCAAACTGGTTGCCAAAACCGGCCTGACCGGCACCGACAGGATGCTGGGCGTGATATTCGGTGTGGCACGCGGCGCGGTCATTGTCGCGATCCTCGTATTGCTTGCGGGACTGACCCCGCTGCCACAGGACCCCTGGTGGCAGGATTCGCAGTTACTCGGATATTTCGAGGAATTTGCCATGTGGATGCGCAACTTTCTGCCTGCTGAGGTTGCTGACAACATCAAATATGTCTGATTTGATACGGCCAGCAGCAATTTGAGGGTCGACTATGTGTGGAATCATCGGGATCGTTGCTCACGAACAGGTTAATCAGTCCATCTATGACGGCCTGACTGTCCTGCAACATCGTGGTCAGGATGCAGCCGGGATTATCACCTGCGATGGTGAACGCCTGCACCTGCGCAAGGACAACGGTCTGGTGCGGGATGTATTTCATAATCGACACATGACGCGCATGTACGGCAACATGGGCATCGGTCATGTCCGCTACCCAACTGCCGGCTGTGAAAGTTCCGCAGAAGCCCAGCCGTTTTATGTCAATTCGCCCTACGGGATCTGCCTGGCACATAATGGCAACCTTACCAATGCAAACAAGCTCAAGCAGGAGCTGTTCCAGGAAGACCTGCGCCAGATCAACACCGACTCGGATTCCGAGGTGTTGCTGAATGTCTTTGCACACGAGTTGCAACAGCATGCAAAACTGAGCATGGACGTGGGCGATGTCTTCAAGGCGGTTGCCGGTGTCCACAGGCGGTGTCGTGGCGCCTATGCTGCAGTGGCAATGATTACAGGACAGGGAATCGTTGCGTTCCGGGATCCGCACGGTATTCGTCCACTGGTCTACGGGAAGCGGGAATCAGCGCTGGGCGTAGATCACATGATCGCCTCGGAGAGTGTTGCCCTCGACGTGCTGGGCTATGAGTTGATTGCTGATGTTGCGCCGGGTGAGGCCGTCTTTATCGCACTGGATGGCCGTATCCATACGCGGCAGTGTGCCGAGAACCCGGTTATTTCTCCCTGCATATTTGAATACGTATACCTGGCAAGACCCGATTCGATTATCGAGAATGTATCGGTCTACAAGGCGCGGCTGCGGATGGGTGAGAAACTTGCAACGAAGATTCTTCGTGTCCGTCCGGATCACGACATCGATGTCGTTATACCGATACCCGATACCAGTCGTACATCTGCCTTGCAGCTTGCCAATACCCTCGGCATCAAGTACCGCGAAGGTTTTATAAAAAACCGCTATATAGGCCGGACTTTTATCATGCCGGGCCAGCAGCAGCGCAAAAAATCAGTGCGCCAGAAACTGAACGCGATTGACCTGGAATTCAGGGGCAAGAACGTGATGCTCGTTGATGACTCGATCGTACGCGGTACCACGTCTTCCAAGATCATTGAAATGGCACGTGATGCGGGCGCTAACAAGGTGTATTTTGCCTCGGCCTCGCCACCGGTTCGCTATCCCAATGTGTATGGCATCGATATGCCGGTCAGAAATGAGTTAATCGCCCATGGCCGTACAGAGGCTGAAATATGTGAGGAGATCGGCGCAGACTGGCTGATCTTTCAGGACCTCGAAGACCTGATCAGGGCGGTTGAAAAAGGTAACCCGCAGATCAGGCAATTTGATACCTCTGTATTTACCGGCAAATACGTAACCGGTGATATTGGTATCCAGTACCTGAGTGATCTCGAGACCATGCGCAATGACGCCAGCAAAAACGATCGCCGGGAATCCGATGATGAAGTCATTGACCTGCACAATACGGCATGACCCGCGGCACCTGCCTGTCTTGACAACAGGACCTTTTCTCATCTAGTCTCCATTGCAGTAGCGCCGATTTGATTTCAGCTTGCGGGCGCATTACAAGTTCAGCTAAAGCGACGGCACCTGCTTTCGCATAGCTGACAGCGGGTTTTTTTATGTCCCGGGGGGGGGTATGTCAAAGTATGATGAGTTCGATTTTGATACCAGGGCCGTGCGGGCCGGGCAGCAGCGTACACTGGAGGGCGAGCATTCCGAGGCGATATTTCCCACCTCAAGCTATGTATTTGCCAGTGCCTCTGAAGCCGCCGCCCGGTTTTCCGGCGACCAGCCGGGTAATATCTATTCCCGTTTTACCAACCCCACTGTTCGGACTTTCGAGGAACGGCTCGCCTCACTGGAAGGCGGTGAACGCTGTGTAGCGACCTCCTCGGGGATGGCCGCAATCCTGGCGACGTGCGCGGGCCTGCTGAAAGCAGGTGACCACATCGTGTCATCGCGCAGTATCTTTGGAACCACGACCGTCCTGTTTACGACCTACCTGGCCAAATTCGGGATTGAAACAACCTTTGTACCGCTGGCAGACAGTCAGGCCTGGGATGATGCCATACGGCCGGAAACCCGGCTGCTGTTCCTGGAGACGCCGTCCAACCCGTTAACAGAGATTGCAGATATCGCAGAACTGGCAGTTATCGCCAGGGAAAACAACTGTGTTCTGGCAGTGGACAATTGTTTTTGCACGCCGGTTCTACAGCGCCCCCTGGAACTGGGTGCGGACATCGTGATTCACTCCGCGACCAAATATCTTGATGGGCAGGGCCGTTGCATCGGTGGCGCGGTTGTCGGCAGTGAAGAACTTGTGGGCAAGGATGTCTATGGTTTCCTGCGTACCGCCGGCCCGACGATGAGCCCGTTCAATGCCTGGGTCTTCCTGAAAGGACTGGAAACCCTGCCAGTACGCATGCGCGCGATTTGCGCCAGCGCTCTGGCCCTGGCGCGGTGGCTTGAACAGCAGGCACACGTGGCGCGGGTCTATCACCCCGGCCTGGCCTCACATCCCCGGCATGAACTGGCGAAACGTCAGCAGGACGATTTTGGCGGTATCGTGTCGTTTGAGCTGAAAGGCGGCAGGGAGGATGCCTGGAAGGTCATTGATGCAACCCGCGTATTTTCCATTACCGCCAACCTCGGCGACACAAAGAGCACGGTCACTCACCCGGCAAGCACAACCCATGGGCGGTTGACGCCGGAGCAGCGTGATGCAGCCGGTATTTCAGATGGCCTGATACGTCTGGCGGTTGGCCTGGAAAGTGTTGCCGATCTGCAGACCGACCTTGAACGTGGTTTCTCGGTATTACACGGCTAACACCGGCCCGGTTTCAAACCGGGCATGAACAGGGCACCCTGTGTAAAAAAGCGGCATGCTGAAGGGCAGATTGACTGATGAAGTATTTATACGGTAACTCCCTGTGTTGCACCATAGTTCTGCTCTTCTCTATGTCCCTGCTATCTGCAGCATGCAGTCGCAGTAGTGATGAGTTGAAGGCCACTGTGCCGGATGATGACAGGGTCAATGCAGACTGGCTGCTGTACGAGGAGCAGGAGCCGGGCACTGATCAATACCCGGTCAGGATACTGGTCAGCAGGCACTACGTGCGTCTTGATGATAATTATGACGCCAGTGATTTTCTCCTGCTGGACCGGCGCTCGCGCAAGCTGTTCAGTGTCAGTCACGAGGAGGGCAACATCCTTGTTATAGACAGCAAACCGGGGGATACAAGCCTCCCCCCGGATATTGTATTGACTGAAGAGCGCAACGAAGATGGTGATGCGCCAACGATTGCCGGGAACGCCCCTCTACATGTCCGGTTCAAGGCCGATGATGTCCTGTGTTACGAGGCCATAGTGATACCCGGTTTGCTGGAGGAGGTTACAGAAGCATTAACGGAGTATGAACAGTTACTCGGTTTGCGCCAGTTAAACAGTCTGGATGCGGTCCCGGTTACGATGCAGACACCCTGTTTTTTGTCGCGCTATGTCTATCGGCCGGCACGGCATTTGCGTGAGGGTTTGCCGGTCCGGGAGTGGGATGCTGCCGGGTATCAGCGGACTCTTGTAGATTATGGTGAAAAACTACCGGTCTCAAGCAGCCTGTTTGTGCTGCCGGATGGCTACGAGGAGTTCCAGATCAATTAGGTGTTTTTTTACTTGATAATATAAACTCGCGCAAAGCCGCAAAGGCGCCAGGAACAATAAAAATCTCTGTCGCAGAGGTCAGAGAGTACACAGAGGATTCAAGAACAAATTATTTCCTGGCGTCTTCGCGGCTTTGCGCGAGAAAAACAGCGTTTGAGCCTGCCACCAGACGTTCATTTGATTGCGATACTTTGCAGTTCACAGCCCCCGGGGTTGCACTCCAGGACGCTGCCCTGTGTATACCAGTCACCGAGGACGATGCGCTGCGCCGGCTCGCCTGCAACAAGCAGTTCGTGCACACCCGGCCGGTGTGTGTGGCCGTGGATCAGCCTTGACACCCGTTTTTCGGCCATTGTGTGAATGACGGCTGCCTTGTTGACGTCCATGATGGACCCAGCCTTGGCACTGGTTTTCTCCTGACTTGTGGCCCGCATTTCAACAGCGATTTTGCGGCGCTCTTCCAGGGTTTTTTTCAGGAACCCGGCCTGCCATTGCGGGTTGCGCGCCGTCTGGCGGAATGCCTGGTATTCCGTGTCATCGGTGCATAGCAGGTCGCCGTGCATCAGCAGGGTGGGGGTGCCGTAGAGATCAATCAGGGCAGGGTCCTGCAGCAGGGTGCAGTTGCTTTGTTCGGCAAATTGCTCGCCGAGCAGGAAGTCCCGGTTTCCATGCATGACAAAAACAGGTGTGCCGGAGGCTGCACATTGACTCAGCCCCCGGCACACGGACAGATTCATCGCGGATTGGTCGTCATCCCCGATCCAGGCCTCGAACAGGTCACCGAGGATATAGAGCACATCCGACCCGCTTGCGCGGGTTTCAAGAAAATCCAGGAACAATTGCGTGATATGCGGGCGCCCGGCATCCAGGTGCAGGTCCGAGATGAACAGGGTGCGCGGCATACGCGTGCTGTTCCCGGATGCTTATTCGACGACGGTTACTTTCGTGATAACGACGGCCGTGGTCGGGACATCCTGCTGTCCGTGACTGGTGGTCGTGCTGACCTTTTCGATGCTGGATACCGTGTCCATTCCATCGGTGACTTTTCCGAATACCGCATAACCCCAACCTTGCGGCGTTGGTGCGGTGTGGTCGAGAAACCCGTTGTCCTTTACGTTGATGAAAAACTGCGAGGTCGCTGAATTCGGGTCACTGGTCCGCGCCATTGCGATCGTTCCGTTGAGGTTTTTCAGACCATTGTCGGCTTCAATCCTGATCGGCGCATTGGTGCTTTTTTGATTCATGTCCACATCAAACCCGCCGCCCTGGATCATGAAGCCCGGGATTACGCGGTGAAAAATGGTGCCGTCATAGTGTCCGGATTTGGCATAGGTGACAAAATTGGCAACGGTCTCCGGTGCTTTTTCGCTGTCCAGTTCCAGTGTAATGTTGCCCTTGGTGGTCTCCATGATAACTGTAATCATGCCTGCTCCTTTATTGGGTGAGTTGTCGTCCTGGGAAAACGTGATGGTCGGCAGCATGCCAACAGTCACGATCAGAATAATGCCAAGCAGCCGTTTCATAAAATACTCCATTTTCAATCTGTGAACGCGTAATGATATAAGTTCTGGCTGCCTTTACAAGCCGGGCGGGCAGAGAGGCTCTTTTTGTAGCATGCACGGCTTTCCGTTACCATGGCCGCGCTGTGGGTCAGGAGTGGCAAGCAACCATGCTGGCAATGTGCAAATAGAGTGAACACTAAAGATGCTGGAAATTTATAACACGCTTACCGACCGCAAGGATGTCTTTGTTCCGATTGAACCGGGCAAGGTCCGCATGTATGTCTGTGGAATGACCGTGTATGACTACTGTCACCTCGGCCATGCCCGCGTCATGGTCGTGTTTGACATGGTTGTCCGTTATCTGAGGGCACTTGGTTTTGAAGTCACCTACGTGCGCAATATCACCGACGTGGATGACAAAATCATCCAGCGTGCGATTGAGAAAGGTGAGACCATTCATGAATTGACCTCACGCTTCATTGAAATCATGAACGAGGATGCTGCCGCCCTGGGCGTAATACCGCCAGACCAGGAGCCCATGGCGACTGCTTCAATGGATGACATTATTGCCATGATCAGGACGCTGGTGGATAAAGGCCATGCCTACCAGGGAGAAAACGGCGACGTGTATTACTCGGTTGGCACCTTCGCCAGCTACGGACAGTTGTCCGGAAAGAGGATTGAAGACTTGCAGGCCGGTGCGCGCGTCGCTGTCGATGAGTCCAAAAAAGACCCGCTTGATTTTGTCCTCTGGAAGAGCGTCAAGCCGGAAGAACCCAGCTGGCCCTCACCCTGGGGCAATGGGCGTCCAGGATGGCACATTGAATGCTCGGCCATGTCTACCGGGTGCCTTGGGGCGCATTTTGATATTCATGGCGGCGGAATGGATCTGAAATTCCCGCATCATGAAAACGAGATCGCACAATCCGAGGCGGCTACCGGAAAGACCTTTGTAAACTACTGGATGCATAATGGTTTTGTCAGGGTGGATGATGAAAAAATGTCCAAGTCCCTGGGCAACTTCTTTACCGTTCGCGAGATCCTGAAGCGCTACCGTGCCGAGGAGGTGCGCTACTTTATTCTGGCAAGTCACTACCGCAGTCCATTGAATTATTCACAGGAAAACCTCGATAACAGCAAGGCGGCGCTGGCAAGGTTGTACACGACGCTCAGAGGGGTAAAACCGGCCACGGGGCAGGGTGGAATGGACTGTGATGCCTATACCAGCGCCTTTCACAAGGCCATGGATGATGATTTCAATACGCCGGAGGCCGTTGCTGTTTTGTTCGAAATTGCGCGTGAGGTTAATAAACACAGGGATTCTGACCCTGAAAAATCGGCTTCGCTGGCCGCTTGTCTGTCCGCCCTCGGCAATATTCTGGGTTTGCTGCAGGCTGATCCGGAAAGCTATTTTCGTGAATCCGCCTGTGTGCAGGATTCAGCAACACCGGCGCTCTCGGAAGCCGAGGTCGAGGGCTTGCTTGTGCAGCGCATTGCCGCACGCGAGACAAAGAACTGGGCCGAGGCAGACAGGATTCGTGATCAGCTGGATGCTGCCGGGATTGTTATAGAAGATGGTCCGGCCGGTTCAACATGGCGACGCAAGTAGTGCCTTCCTTTTTGACGCAAGCAAGGCGATTTATTGGTATTCCCGGGAAGCCTGTGATGCCCGGACAGTGACAGCGTGAACCTGACCGGATGATTCAGTCGTGCAACTGTTCGGCCGCATACAGTGTATTTTCAAGCAAGGTGGCCACGGTCATCGGCCCGATACCGCCGGGGACCGGTGTGATCCATCCGGCCCGTTCACAGGCCTTATCAAACTTGATATCACCCACGAGACTGCCATCTTCACGCCGGACCTCGTATCCTGGCAGAACTGGCAACATTGCCCGCTGACGGGACGCCCTGTTCTTTCCGGCGCTTGTCGCCAGCCAGAAGGACTCACACGTCAAAGCCTTCTATGAGCAACTACTGAACCGCGGCAAGAAACCAATGCAGGCCATCGTTGCCATCATGCGCAAACTGCTGCTTGCTATCTGGGGTATGTTTAGGAACAACGAATAATGGGATGGAAATAAATTCTACAGAATCGCTTAAAGAGGGTTGCTTTTACAGAGAGCATCTAACTTGGTCTCTACACGGGAAAAAGAACGGGATTCTCGCATGTGGCGGTGATCGGGCACAATCAGGCTTCTTGTCTGCTGGACTGCTGGAGCCGGTTATTGGCTGCTGTCGGTCCTGCAGGGGAGCGGTCAGGCAAGCCGTTTGAGATAATCCTGCAATGGGGGAATTGACCCTTTTTGGGGTTGCACGTATTATCGCTTGGCTAAGCTGTCCGTCATATATCGGGAGCCGGTGAAGAGATTGATAATACGGGGTATAGCGCAGCCTGGTAGCGCGCCTGCTTTGGGAGCAGGATGTCGGGAGTTCGAATCTCTCTACCCCGACCAAATTTAACCAGGTGCGGGTATTCTGGCGGACATACTTTCCCTGCGCCCGTAGCTCAGTTGGATAGAGCATCGGCCTTCTAAGCCGAGGGTCGCAGGTTCGAATCCTGCCGGGCGCGCCAGTTGTTTCGGGTCAGGCAGTATGATTTGGTTTTATGGTGGACGTAGCTCAGTTGGTAGAGTCCTGGATTGTGATTCCAGTCGTCGTGGGTTCGAGCCCCATCGTCCACCCCACTATGGGCCGTTAGCTCAGTTGGTAGAGCAGGTGACTCTTAATCACTTGGTCGTAGGTTCGAATCCTACACGGCCCACCATTTACAAGGTCTATAGTCATCTTTCCTGCAGCGCCTTCCCTGTATCAGTGGTTACAACCCCGGGATTGGCTGGATAACTGGCCTGTAATGGGTGCTATTGGGTGTGGGGGGAGCACTCCTATGTAAGGATATCGTTCTTACCAAAGACTTTTTTGATATCAGGCAGGGCAAAAAAAAGCGCCTCATCCATGAGGCGCTTTGTGACGTGAGAGGGGGATATTTATTATTGTTTTACGTCACTGGTTAATAATATATCGGGTTAAACGTGGATCAGGTAGTGTCCTGAAGTCCTACGACCAAGGTACATTGCCATGTCAGTCCGTGCCACGGCAGGGGCCTCCTCCCGAATATATACCTTCGCCTGGTATGGTTTTCAGATCCGGGCCCGGAACCGGTACGCGGCAGCGGTGATAAATCAGGGGTGCGCAACAGTACGATAAATCGTTATAATTTCGGATTAAATATCCGTGGGTTACTTAAAGTTGGCGTGAAGCCATGGGATTTCAGCGAAAGTGGCGGAATTGGTAGACGCGCTGGCTTTAGGTGCCAGTGGGGTAACCCGTGAGAGTTCGAGTCTCTCCTTTCGCACCACGCATTAGATATATTTATAAATTAACGTCTTGCGGTTGGGTGTCAGAGACTGGCCAGCGCAGGTCTAACACACGTGAAGAGGTGATGGAATGGATGTGTCAGTAGAAAATACCGGCGGTCTGGAAAGACGCATGACGGTGCGGGTACCCGCCGAGCGTATTGACGAGGAGGTACAGTCTCGCCTTGAATCGATGAGCAAGACCGTCCGGCTGGATGGTTTCCGGCCCGGGAAAGTGCCGCTGAATGTCATCGAGAAAAAATATGGCAAGCAGGTCCGTCTTGAGGTGGTTGACGAGGTGGTCAACTCAAGCATGCAGGAGGCCCTCTCCCAGGAAAGTATCCGCCCGGTCGGGCGTCCAAGTGTAGAACCGAAGGCGATGCAACCGGGTGAACCCCTGGAGTATGTCGCGACGTTCGAAGTGTTTCCGGAACTGCACGGTATGCTGGATTATGGTTTCAAGGTCACGAAGCCGATTGTGGAGATTACCAATCATGACGTCGAAAATATGCTGGGAAATCTGCAAAGGCAACGAGCGACCTGGAATATAGTTGAGCGCGCAGCGCAACAGGGCGACCAGGTCAACATTGACTTTGAAGGAACAATCGACGGGGCACCTTTCGCCGGAAACAAGGCCGAGCAAATGTCGCTTGTACTGGGGGCGAACACCATGATACCCGGGTTCGAGGACCAACTGACAGGGCTTTCAGCCGGGGATGAAAAAAACCTGAATGTAACCTTTCCCGTTGATTACCCGGCTGCGGAAGTCGCCGGTAAGGAGGCCGAATTCCAGGTAAAGGTTAATTCGGTATCCGAACAGGTTCTGCCTGATCTGGATGATGATTTCGCGCATGCATTTGGTATTGATGAAAACGGGATGGATGGCTTGAGGGAAGAGATCACCAGCAATATGCAGCGTGAACTCAACGGCTTGATTACCTCAAGGCTGAAGGAGCAGGTATTCGGCGGACTGCTGAAGGCCAATCCTGTGGATGTGCCACGAACCATGATCGAGTCTGAAATCCAGCACTTGCAGTCACAGGAATCCGGCAAGGGGATGGATCCGGCTGCTCTGGAGGCCGCTGCCGAGAGGCGGGTGAAGCTGGGTGTGCTGATTTCGGAGATCGTCAAGCATAATAATATCCAGATTGATCCGGACAGGGTGCGCACAGTGGTGGACACTATTGCAGCTTCCTATGAGAAACCCGAGGAGGTTGTACAGTGGTATTATGGCAACCAGGAAATGCTTGCCGGTGTTCAATCTTCCGTGATGGAAGAGTTGGCTGTTGAATGGGTTATGACGAATAGTGGTATCGAGGTTGCTGAAGAAGAAACCGGTTTCAGTGACCTTGTCGATGCGGCTCTGAAATCTCAAGGATAAAATTGAATGACCGATATTAGACGTATGAATGGTGCGCAAGACGCTCAGGCTTTAAACCTGGTGCCGATCGTTATTGAGCAGACCGCTCGCGGCGAACGCTCCTATGATATCTACTCGCGCCTGCTCAAGGAACGGGTGGTGTTCGTGGTCGGTCAGGTTGAAGATTACATGGCCAATGTCATTGTTGCACAGCTGTTGTTTCTTGAGTCAGAAAACCCTGACAAGGATATTCACCTTTACATCAATTCACCGGGTGGATCAGTGACAGCAGGACTGGCAATCTATGACACCATGCAGTTCATCAAGCCGGATGTAAGCACAATGTGCATAGGACAGGCAGCCAGTATGGGTGCACTTCTTCTGACCGGTGGTGCCGAGGGCAAGCGTGTCTGTTTGCCGCATTCCCGTATAATGATCCATCAGCCACTCGGCGGGTACCAGGGTCAGGCGACTGATATTGATATCCATGCGAGGGAGATCCTCCTGATCAGGGAGAAGCTCAACCGGATATTGTCCAAGCATACCAAGCAGCCACTCGACAAGATTCAGCTGGATACCGAACGCGACAATTTCATGGGGGCCGAGGACGCCAGGGAATATGGCCTTATCGACACGATATTGGGTAGCCGTGGTGATAATGCTGATAGCAAGGAAACCGGATGAGACCGATTCAGGCTGATTGTTGCCAGATTCCGGGCCAGTCGGAGAAGATTTTGACCAAATAGCGTGCAGGAGTTGATTCGTTGTCACATTCAGTGATACAAATCTCTCAGGCAGGTTATATATAGAGGACACAACATGAGCAACGATCGTAACGGCAAGGGTGAAGACGGTAAACTGCTCTACTGCTCATTCTGTGGCAAAAGCCAGCATGAAGTGCGCAAGCTGATTGCGGGTCCTTCTGTTTTTGTTTGTGACGAGTGCGTCGAACTCTGTAACGATATCATCCGTGAGGAAATGCAGGAAAAGGCCACCTCGGGTGGTGCCGAACTGGCCAAGCCCCGGGAAATAAACGAAGTCCTCAATGAGTATGTCATCGGCCAGGAAAGTGCCAAAAAGATACTTGCTGTTGCTGTATACAATCACTACAAGCGCCTTGAATTCAGGAGCAAGAAAGACGGTGTAGAGCTTTCAAAAAGCAACATCCTGCTCATTGGCCCAACCGGGTCAGGCAAAACCCTGCTGGCAGAAACCCTGGCCCGCTTGCTGGATGTACCGTTTACCATTGCAGACGCAACAACACTGACCGAAGCCGGTTATGTGGGTGAAGATGTTGAAAACATTATCCAGAAGCTGTTGCAGAAGTGCGATTACGACGTAGAAAAGGCGCAGACGGGTATTGTCTATATCGACGAGATTGACAAGATTTCCAAGAAATCGGACAACCCGTCTATTACACGGGATGTCTCCGGTGAAGGCGTGCAGCAGGCACTGCTCAAACTGATTGAGGGGACTGTTGCTTCTGTACCTCCTCAGGGTGGCCGCAAGCATCCACAGCAGGAATTCCTGCAGGTCGACACCGCGAATATCCTGTTTATTGTAGGCGGGGCTTTTGCCGGCCTTGACAAGATTATCCGCGGGCGCTCCGAGACCGGTGGTATTGGTTTTTCTGCCGAGGTAAAAAGCAAGGATAATGTGGCCAATCTGGGTGAGATTCTCTACGATGTGGAGCCGGAGGATTTGATTAAATACGGCCTGATTCCGGAATTTGTCGGTCGTCTTCCGGTTGTAGCAACGCTGGAAGAGCTTGATGAGGCCGCCCTGGTACAGATTCTTACGGAACCCAAGAATGCGCTTACCAAGCAGTATGAGAAGCTCTTTGAAATGGAAGGTTGCGAGATTGAGTTCCGGGAAGATGCCTTGCGTGCAGTTGCCACCAAGGCAATGGCACGAAAAACCGGTGCTCGCGGGCTGCGCACCATACTGGAGCAGGTGCTGCTCGATACTATGTACGATTTACCCTCCATGGATAACGTCAGAAAAGTGGTCATCGATGAGAGTGTTATCCTCGGAAACTCCAAGCCATACATGATTTTTGACGCATCGGAGCAACTGGCTGCATCCGAGTAGCTTCAATATTCCTCAATAAACAGAAGGTTATACTATTTTCTGTCCTGTGCTCTTTGGTTGGCACAATCCTTGCCTTTTAGTTATTGTCTGTCAAAAAATAGTTGAACTCTGACAATCTGACCCCACCTAATAAGGGTGCTGGTCGTTGTTTAGACAACAGGGCCAGTGACAGGCAGGGCACCGGGAAATTGAACATCGTGACAATATACTGACGGATTGTCGCCAATCTACCGGTAACATATGACTTACTCAGAAACGGATGGGCACGAATATGACGGATCAATCCACAAGCGCGATACCGGTTTTACCATTAAGGGACGTTGTCGTTTACCCGCACATGGTTATTCCACTTTTTGTTGGAAGGGAAAAATCGATTAACGCCCTGGATACGGCCATGCAGGAAGACAAGAAGATCCTGTTGATCGCGCAAAAGAATGCTGAAATTGACGACCCGGCGGTTGAAGATATCCACGAAATCGGAACCCTGTCCACAATCCTGCAATTGCTGAAACTGCCTGATGGGACCGTCAAGGTGCTTGTCGAGGGTGTTGAACGAGTGCGTGTCACAGGCTATGAGAATACCGACGCCTTCTTTACCGCGCACGTCGAGACACTGGCATCCGGGGAAGAAAGCAGTGAACAGGAGCTGGAAATTCATACCCGTTCATTGCTGGCGATGTTTGACCAGTACGTCAAATTAAACAAGAAAATCCCCCCGGAAATTCTGACGTCTTTGTCCGGTATCGAAGAGCCCGGCCGCCTGGCCGACACGATTGCAGCACATATGTCACTCAAGCTGGAAGAGAAGCAGAAGATCCTTGAGATCAATGACAGTCGTGAACGACTTGAACGATTGATGGTCCTGATTGAAGGCGAAATCGATATCATGCAGATCGAAAAACGCATTCGTGGCCGCGTCAAACAGCAGATGGAAAAGAGCCAGCGTGAGTATTATCTCAACGAACAAATGAAGGCCATCCAGAAAGAAATTGGCGACATGGATGATGTTCCCAATGAACTGGAAGAACTGGAGCAAAAGATCAGCAAGGCCGGAATGAGCAAAGAGGCCAGGGAGAAGGCCACCTCGGAAATGAACAAACTGAAGATGATGTCGCCGATGTCTGCCGAGGCGACCGTTGTCAGGAATTACATAGACTGGCTGGTGAGTGTGCCCTGGAAAAAGCACACCAAGATTCGCCATGACCTGGTTGCCGCGGAGGACGTGCTTGAAGAGGACCACTATGGTCTTGAAAAGGTGAAAGAGCGCATCCTTGAATACCTGGCTGTACAGCAACGCGTAAAGAAACTGAAGGGCCCTATCCTGTGTCTGGTTGGTCCTCCCGGTGTCGGCAAGACCTCCCTGGGGCGTTCTATTGCACGGGCAACCGGGCGTAAGTTCACCCGCATGTCACTGGGCGGGGTGCGTGATGAAGCCGAAATACGCGGCCACCGCCGTACTTATATCGGTTCCTTGCCAGGGAAAATAGTACAGAACCTAGCCAAGCTGGGAGCGCGCAATCCACTGTTTCTGCTGGATGAGCTTGACAAGATGTCAATGGATTTCCGTGGCGATCCGTCATCGGCCTTGCTGGAAGTGCTGGATCCCGAGCAGAACAATTCCTTCAATGACCATTACCTGGAAGTTGATTTTGACTTGTCTGACGTGATGTTCGTGGCAACCGCCAATACCATGAACATCCCGGCACCCCTGCTGGATCGTATGGAAGTCATTCGAATTCCGGGATACACGGAAGATGAGAAAATCAATATTGCCATGCGCTACCTGGTGCCGAAGCAGATTGAAAGCAATGGCCTGGAGGAAGGAGAAATATCTATCAGCCAGAAGGCAATTCGGGATATTGTGCGTTTCTACACGCGCGAAGCAGGTGTCCGTAATCTTGAGCGTGAGATATCCAAAATCTGCCGCAAGGTCGTCAAGGAACTGGTACTGAAAGAGAAGGGCAGCAGGGTTTCGATTACCCCGAGGAACATTGAAAAATACCTTGGCGTCAAGCGTTTCCGCTATGGTCGTGCAGAGGAATTCGACCAGGTTGGTCAGGTTACGGGCCTGGCCTGGACAGAAGTCGGGGGTGAACTGCTGACAATAGAAGCGACCACGGTTCCGGGTAAGGGTAAAATGATCAGTACAGGTCAGCTGGGTGATGTCATGCAGGAGTCTATCCAGGCCGCAACTACCGTGGTACGCAGCCGGGCTGATAGCCTGGGTATTGACCCGGATTTCTATCAGAAGCTTGATATCCATATTCATGTCCCGGAAGGGGCGACACCGAAGGACGGACCGAGTGCCGGTGTGGGTATGTGTACGGCCCTGGTGTCGGCCCTCACAAATGTCCCGGTACGTGCGGAAGTTGCCATGACCGGTGAGATCACCCTGCGAGGCGAGGTGCTTCCTATTGGAGGTCTGAAGGAAAAACTCCTTGCAGCCCATCGCGGTGGTATATCCATCGTATTGATTCCAGAGGAAAACAGGAAGGACCTCACGGAAATCCCCAGGAACGTGAAGGATAAACTGGATATCCGGCCGGTCAGGTGGATTGACGAGGTCTTGCAGGTTGCCTTGCAGCACCAGCCAACCCCGTTGCCGGAGACCGAGCCAAAGGCAGCACCAAGGAAGCCCGTCAGGGGCAAGGGAACAGCGAAGGAAAAACCGTTAATCGCACACTAACTTCCTGTAATGACGGAAAACCCGCCGGCAGCCCGGACCTGATTCTGGTGCCGGCGGGTTTTTTGCGCGGATTAACTGTGTTTTAATACCGCCTGATTTATGAAGTTGGGCCACAGGGGCTAGTGGTCCAGGGGAGCGGGTATTGAATCTGGTACCTGAATTAAACGTTTTATAACACCGACCGAGGATGCATAACATGAATAAATCTGAACTGATTGATGCCGTAGCCGGCGCAACAGGACTTTCAAGGAACGATGCCACAAGCGCGACAGAAGCTGTACTCGACACCATTATTGCAACCCTTGGCAAGGGTGACCAGGTAGGCCTGGTAGGCTTCGGTACTTTCACTGTTCGTGAGCGTGCTGCAAGGACAGGCCGCAACCCGCAGACGGGGGAAACTATTCAGATCAAGGCGTCCAGGTCGCCTGGTTTCAAGGCTGGCAAAGCCTTCAAGGATGCCGTAAACTAGCGCGCCTTCTTCGGGTGCTTAGCTCAGCTGGGAGAGCGTCGCCCTTACAAGGCGAATGTCGGGGGTTCGATCCCCTCAGCACCCACCAAGGATCAGGAGTGGTAGTTCAGTTGGTTAGAATACCGGCCTGTCACGCCGGGGGTCGCGGGTTCGAGCCCCGTCCACTCCGCCACAGTGAACATTGAAGGGCACCGGAAGGTGCCCTTTCTTTGTTTTTGAGATACTGAATAAACTACTGACTAATATTCCCGAGAGATTGAACTATGTTACTGGCAATTCGAGAACGCGTGATGGGGGTGGTGGGGTGGATTATCCTGGGCTTCATCTTTATCGCCTTTGCATTCTTTGGGCTCAATTCCTACCTTAAAAGCGATAAAGCACGCTATGCAGCTTCTGTTAATGGCGTTGAGATAAGCACCGGCCAGGAGAATATTGCATACCAGAATCTCAGAAAACGCATGGAGGATATGATGGGTAGCTCCCTTGATCCCGACATGATCAACGAGGCCCGGCTGAGAAAGAATGCACTCGGGCAACTAATCAACGAAGAATTGCTGGTTCAGGAGGCTGTTGACGGAAATTTTTCGGCCAGTGACCAGCAACTCGCTGCACAAATCAGTTCCATGCAGGTTTTTAAAACGGATGGCAAGTTTTCAAAGCAGCGTTATGAACGGGCGCTGGCTAACAGTGGCATGTCTCCGCCCCAGTTTGAGGGGCAATTAAAACGGGATATTGTGTCGAATCAGCTTCGCTCGGGAATTGTAAAAACGGCGGCACCGACTCCCGGAGAGCTTGAGTTGGCGTATCGCCTGCAAGGTCAGCAACGGCGTTTCAGCTATTTAATCCTGCCGGTTTCCGGCTTCAAGGACCAGGTGAAGGTAACGGACCAGGAGGTTGGGCAATACTACGAGGCCCATGGCCAGGAATACATGACCCCGGAGCGGGTCAGGCTGCAGTACCTGGAGCTTGAGGCCGCGAAGCTCGAGGCAGGCGCCGAACCGGATGAAACCGCATTACGGGAACTCTATGCGGAAGAATCCGGACGTTTCACAACCGAGGAAGAGCGCCACGCACGCCATATTCTGGTGGCGTTCAAGGACACGGATGAGGAGAGCATCAAGCAGGCCAGCACCAAGGCAGCAGAAATTGTAAAGCGGCTTGATGCAGGCGAAGCCTTTGATGTTCTTGCGCGGGAGGTTTCCGACGACCCGGGTTCGGCATCCAGCGGTGGCGATCTGGGGTTTTTCGGGCGCGGCATCATGACTCCAGAGTTTGAAAAGGTCGTTTTTGAAATGCAGGTAGGCGAACGCAGCAAGCCTGTCAGATCATCCTATGGTCTGCACATCATAGAACTGCTCGAAATCAAGCCTGAAACGGTCAAGCCGTTCGAGGAAGTCAGGGAGTCACTGGCCGATCAAATAATGAGCCGTGAACGCGGTGATCTTTTCTACGAGCAATCGGAGATTCTTTCCAACATGGCCTTCGAGCATCCGGATACCCTGCAGGATGCTGCCAGTGCACTTGGTCTGGATATACAGGAAAGTGACTGGATAAGTATTGATGGAGGTCCGGGTATCGGGGAAAGTCCTGCAGTTGTTGAAGCCGCTTTCAGTGAAGATGTGTTGCAGGAAGGTAATAACAGCAATGTCGTGGAACTGGGGGAGGACCATGTCCTCGTGCTGCGTGTGCTTGAGCACCAGAAGCCGGCACCGAAGCCGCTTGAAGATGTTCGCGATATCATCAGGCAACAATTGCAGGATGAGCAGGCGAGGTCATTAACCAGGTCTAAAGGAGAAACCTTACTGGCCTCCCTGCAGGCGGGTGTCACGCTGCAGGAGATTGCCAAAGAGCAAACTCTGGAAACAGGGCAGACGGGTCTAGTCGGCCGCAATGCCTCCACGCCGCAGAGAAGTCTTGTGCGCAAGGCGTTTTCACTGGCGGCACCAAAGAACGGACAGGCTGTTTCAGGTGGGTTTGTGATGGAGGATGGAAATTACGCACTTGTGCAGTTGGAAGAGGTCCAGGAAGGCCGGCTTGAGACCCTGGATGAGCCCGCCCGCATGCAGGTCTGGCAAGAACTGGGAAAGGTTCAGGGTACAAGCGATATGATTGCTGTGATGGCGGCCCTGAAAGAAAAAGCAGAGATCTATATACCGGCAAATGAAGATCAACCATAAGCCGGTACCGGTGCATTAATGAAGCTGCACTGGCAGATTCTGGCTGCATTGCTACTCGCCGTAATCATCGGCCTTGCCACGGGCACCGATGCCGGATTGCTGGGTATCCGTTTTTTTGATATTTATACCTTCCTGGGCACGTTATTCCTGAATGCCCTGAAAATGCTCATCGTTCCCCTGATCGTGTCATCCATTATTACCGGTATAGCCGGGGTTGGTGCAGGTGGCGCCATGGGGCGGCTCGGCGGTAAGACGCTCCTGTATTACATGACAACCAGCCTGTTTGCCATCCTGGTCGGTATGTTGCTGGTGAATATTATTACACCCGGGATCGTGGATGGTGAGCCCGCCAGGGCGATCCTGCCCCAGTCCGGGGATGTTGGTTCTGTTGCAGAGCGTGTGTCGGAGCGTGGTATCGAAGATGTTGTCGAGATATTCCTGCGCATGGTGCCGACCAATATCGTTGCAGCCGCAGCCCAGGGACAGATGCTGGGGTTGATATTCTTCAGCCTGTTATTCGGCTACTTTATGTCGCGTATCAGCGGGCCGGGCGGCCAGGTCTTGAAGGATTTCTGGCAAGGCGTGTTTGACGTGATGATGAGAATCACGGAATGGGTCATGCTGTTTGCACCCATTGGCGTGTTTGCGCTGGTTGCGAAGGTCGTGGCATCAACAGGTTTTGACGCACTCGAACCCTTGCTGGCATTTTTTCTCACCGTGGTTCTGGCACTGGCCGCTCATTTCCTGATTGTATTGCCCCTGCTGCTCGTACTCGTTGGCAGGGTCAACCCGGCCAGGCACTACCGTGCCATGATGCCTGCCTTGCTGACCTCGTTTTCAACGGCCTCTTCATCGGCGACCCTGCCGGTAACCATGGAATGCGTGACCAGGAATGCCGGGGTCTCCAACCGTACCAGCAGCTTTGTGCTGCCGCTGGGGGCTACCGTTAACATGGACGGGACCGCCCTGTACGAGTGTGTTGCTGCCATGTTTATTGCCCAGGCCTATGGCCTGGAACTCAGCCTGGCGACGCAGTTCACGGTCGTACTGGTGGCCTTGCTCACATCCATCGGTGTGGCCGGCATACCGTCAGCCAGCCTGGTTGCCATTACAATCATCCTCAGCGCGATTGGCCTGCCTGTTGAAGCCGTCGGGTTGATCCTCGCGGTTGATCGTATCCTGGATATGCTGAGGACCAGCGTGAATGTATTCAGTGATTCCTGTGGTGCTGTCATTATAGGCCGGCTTGAGGGTGAAACCGGAATCCTTCAGG
>Ga0210123_1000117_pt1 | contig 51386 bp, 43 predicted proteins | sample Muzzi_PWB_D2_FD_185535 | JGI IMG/M metagenome (GOLD analysis project Ga0210123, IMG submission 185535) | Wetland microbial communities from San Francisco Bay, California, USA, that impact long-term carbon sequestration - Muzzi_PWB_D2 (SPAdes) | ecosystem: Environmental > Aquatic > Marine >... | reverse complement strand
GATGGTCCGCCCTGCCGATAAAAACGGTTGAGGCGGTGTGGCCGCGCGGGTCCCGATTGGGATCGGAATAGGTGCGGAATTGCTGGAGATCGGTTACCTTGAGGCCGGTTTCCTCCTCTGCTTCCCGTAAGGCTGCGGTCTCATAGGATTCCCCATAATCGACAAAGCCCCCGGGCAGTGCCCAGCCGTAGGGCGGATTTTTCCGCTCGATGAGGACAATCTTCTCGCCGATTTCGATGATGATATCAACCGTCGGTGTCGGATTCCTGAAGGTTTCGATCTCAGTGTGACAGTGTGGGCATTTCATGGTCTTATTCCAATCAGGCAACGAGTGCCCGGATTTCCTCCCAGCTGGCCACCGTCTGCAAATCATGGCGGTTTCTGTTCCAGGGCTGGGTGAAGACAAAGGGCATGATATTTTCATCGGCCAGCTGCCTGCAGGTTTCGGCCCGGTCATCAATGAAATATTTCAGCTTGTGCTGATGGATGTGGCGAACTTTGTCATCATGATCACCGGTGGCTATTACCCTGATTTTGTTCCTGGCCCTGCTGCTGAAAAAACGATCAAGCCAATCGAAAACGGGATTTTCAAGCGGGCGGGCGGTGATGATGGTTATTGTGGCGTTTCGGGTAAATTGTTCGAGGCATTCAACTGCGCCCGGCATCGGCAGCAAACGGGTGGCGAGGGAGTCGGTGAGGATTGTTGTGAATATTTTTTCCACCAGCGGGCGGGGGATATCCAGGCAATTTTCCAGGTCGAAGTTGGTAATATCCTCCCTGGTAAACGAGCAATATCCATAATCAGCGCAGGCCAGTCGGACAAATGCCTCGGCGGTGTCGGCAATGACCCCATCGAAATCAAAACCGATCTCCTGCAGCGGAATAATCATTTTGCCTGCGAGGGCAGGGTTATTGTCAAGCATAGCCGGCTTCAAGGTCTTTTATCTGTTTGCAGAGGAGTCTGTTCTCCGGTGTGTCGAGCCCCAGCTTGTCGGCCAGCATCACAACGGCACCGTTGATGGCATCAATTTCCGTCCGTCTTCTGTTCTGCACATCCTGCAGCATTGAAGAGACGTTTTGGGCCGTCTTTTTGCAGACAAGCCTCGTTGCCTGCTGCGGATCATCCAGGATCGGGATGTTGTTTTTCCCGGCCACCTGCATCGCTTCATCAACTGCGGCCTCCATGCGCCGGTCAATCCCCGGCATGGTAAGCAACTCACCATTTTTACAGCCAAGGGTTGCGGTCAGGGCATTTATGCCGACATTGATGAACAGTTTTGCCCAGAGTCTTACGAGGATACTGTCGGTGAGATGGACCTGCAGCCCGCCGGCGGCAAAGATCTTATGGGTTTTTGCAAGAAGCTCTGCTTGCCGCTTCCCTGGAGTTTCCAGAAAACCAAGATAGGTAACGCCGCTGCCGGCATGCCGTACCTGGCCGGTACTGAGCAGGGTAGCCCCTTCCGTGGTGGTACCGAAGGCGGCGCCCGCCCTGTGCAGATGTTCCCGCAGGGCGAGGTGGCTGATACCGTTCTGCATAAAAATCAGCAGGGTCTTATCGGAGAGGACAGACCGGCAGAACTCCAGGCTGTTGATGACATCGTAGGATTTGACGCAGAGCAGGATCACATCTACGGAGTCCGGCAGCAGCGGGTCGGATACCGCCATGACGGGGACCCGGAGCAGTCGTCCTTCGAGGTGGTAGCCTATGCCCTCTTTGGTCAGATAATCGGCGCGGTCGACGTTATAATCGAGTATCGTCAGCCGATCACCGTCACCCAGTCCTTTTGAGACAATCGAACTGAGCAGACATCCCAGGGCACCTGGACCAACCAGTAGAAAGTGCATGTTCCGCCTTCTTTACCCGTTATTTGATAATTGAGGCATCCTCGACGATGGCAGCATATTTATAGCCTGCGCCAAAATCTTTATCGGCTGCCAGGACCCCATCAATGGTAATGATACTGCCTACTTCAACGGTATCTTCGGTGGTGACCACCAGATCATGGCTATTCTGCATGGGGTCGCCGCTGCCATCCTGTAGATGAAGCCAGTTTCTGCCCATGATCTTTGGGTTGAATTTAACGACCTTGCCATGCACCTGGACCTTCTGGCCGGTAAGTTCTTTTGCCTTGGAGAAGATTTCTCCGACAGTGTACCCGTTTTCGGCTGTGGCCTTGTCGACGGTTATCTCTTCCATTGGCGCAATTGCCCCGACACTGCCACCGGTGGTGACTGTCTCCGGGGTGGGCGCTGGTGGATCGCCGGCCATTTCTTCAGCTTTGAGCGCGGCGGAAAAAGTATCATCTGCCGCCGTCTGCGGGGCTGTTCCGGCCTTCTCACCTGCCAGTCCCGCGCTGAAAATCAGGTTGTCAAAGGTACGGTTAAGGGTCTTGCTGGTAAAACTTTTCATCACCATCCCCTGGTAGTAGGTGACTTCGGTCCCTTGAGCAACGGTGGTGGCGGGGATGGCAACCCATGTTTTTTTACCGTCGCTGTCAACGAGCATGTAGGTATACCCTGCGGCGTTCATCGTTTCCACCACGGTGCCGGTGACCGTCGGCGAGCCGGATGGGCTTTCTCCCTTTGGCATTGCCATGACTGATGGGCCCGGGAAGACGGGAGACAGGAAAAGTAACAGGGCGAGCACAGGAATGACAAGTCTTGAACACATTATTAAACTCCTTGAGGCAGAATAGAGTGGTGAAAAGCCAACGCTGGTGCACGTTAGTCATTCTCAACAAGAAAGGCAATATGCTCCAGCAGAGCCCGAGTCCATATTTCGTAGGCCTCTTTGGTGAGATGTACCCCGTCTTCCTGGAAAATAGTTTGCTGCGAATCGGCGAATCGACTGTGTATATCTAGAAAACAGCAACCCGTTTGCACAGTGAATTGCTCGATGTGGCCGTTGAGATTGTCGATTGTTGTATCCGACATGTGGGCAAGTTTCATGGGAAAAAGGCTGATGACCACAACCTCAGCAGTGACAAAGTCCTGACTGAGCTGGACGAACACCTTTTTCAAGGTATCGATAAACTCGAAATTGCCGGTGAGCATATCGTTGGTGCCTACCATAAGCATGATTACATCGGCATATTTCGCCCGATGCTTGATATCCGGCAGGGCAGTCAGCAACTCGGAAGTTGTCACTCCGGGAATTGCCAGATTAACCACCTTATAGGATGGCATGCGTGATTGCCAGTCATGGTCGGCAACGAGGGAATCCCCTAAAAGCAATACTTGTGTCATAGTATCCATTAATGTCGATATAATTTCGGTTACCAAGCGGTTTCAGTTCAGGCACCCCAAACCTTAGCTAAGCTTAGCATATGACGATTATGGAGCCAAAGAATTTCTCAACCGATGGGGAGGAGGGCGCTTTTTCCGGGCAAGGCTAAAAATCTGATTGCAGAACAATGCAGCCGAATGGGGGGACGTCAATGGACTTCGTCGTTGCTTGGGGTTTTGCCCCTTCGATGGTCACGATATCCTGAGGTGACTTCCGGGCGGTATCGATGATTCGATACCAGGTCCTGCCCTTTGTCTGTGGTTCCTCCACCTTAAAAGACAGGGTCTTGTCCCTGTGACCGTTGAGCATAACAAAGAAATCACTGGAATTTTTCCCCCCGGCAGCAGAGCGGAGAAGGAAGGCCAGGCCATGGCAGTCGGGATCCCAGTTTTGTTCACCCGGGGTCAGATACTGCCAGACTATTTCCGGCAGCCGGTATTCTCCATGTGGATCCATCGCAGGTTGAAAAAAGTCCTTTCTGCGAAAAACAGGGTGTTTTTTCCGCAGGGCGATGCACTTTTTAATGAAACGGTGATAACTTTTATTGGTTTCGAGAAGGGACCAGTCTACCCAACTGACCCGGTTATCCTGGCACCAGGCATTATTGTTGCCTTGTTGGCTGCGGCCGAACTCGTCGCCCGCGCACAGCATCGGCACCCCTTGTGAGAGAAACAGCAGGACCATGAAGGTTTTCATCCTGCGCAGCCGGAGCCGCTGTACCTGCGCGGAACAGGCCAGGCCCTCCCGGCCGCTGTTCCAGCTGAGGTTGTGGTTGTCGCCGTCCCTGTTATCTTCTCCGTTGGCCCGGTTGTGTTTTTCATCAAAACTGACCAGATCACGGAGGGTAAAGCCGTCGTGGCAGGTGAGGAAATTGATCGAACACAGAGGACCACGGCCGCTTGCCTGATAAAGGTCGGAGCTGCCTGCTATGCGGGTGGCCAATTGGGTAATGGTATTCTCCCTGCCGATCATGAAAGCGCGCACATCGTCCCGGAAGCGGCCGTTCCACTCAGCCCAGCGGGGATCGGTGGAAAAAGATCCTACCTGATACAGGCCGGCTGCGTCCCATGCCTCGGCGATCATTTTGGTGTCGCGGAGCACCGGGTCCTCACCGATTGCCTCAATCATCGGCGGGTTGGAGACAACGTTACCCTGCTGATCCCGGCCGAGAATAGAAGCGAGGTCGAAACGAAAACCGTCGATATGCATTTCGGTCACCCAGTAGCGCAAGGAATCGCGGATCAGATGACGGATTACCGGATGACTGCAGTTGAAGGTATTGCCGCAGCCGGAGAAATTGAGATAATTGTTTTCATTGTCGAGGAGATAGTAAATTGAATTATCGATGCCCCGAAAGCTGCTGGTGGTGCCATTGTATCCGCCCTCTCCGGTGTGGTTGTAGACCATATCGAGAAAAACCTCGATGCCCGCCTGGTGCAAGGCCATTACCATGGTTTTGAATTCCTCGATAGCCCGCTCCGGCTGGTGGGCGTATCCGGAATTTATGGCGAAAAAGGAGGCCGGGTTGTAGCCCCAGAAATTTTTCAGACGCTTGCCGCTATCCGGGTCGAAAAAAACGGTATCGTTTTCATCGAATTCGGTGACCGGCATGAGTTCGACCGCGGTTATCCCAAGGCTTTTCAGGTAGGGGATTTTCTCGATGATTCCCAGATAGGTACCTGGTGCCTGGGTACCGGAACTGGCATCCCTGGTAAAGCCTCGGATATGCAGTTCATAGATAATGGTTTCTGACAGGGGTGTTTTGAGGGGTCGATCCTTTTGCCAGTCGAAATCCTGCTGAACTAATCTGCAGCAGGGCTTTTTACCGTATTCGGCGGTCTCTCCCCATTTTCTTGGCAGCAGTGCCCTGCTGTACGGATCAATGAGGATTTGATTGTAATCGTAAACAAGACCCTTGCCCGTGCGATCCACCGGCCCGTCCATTCGGTAACCGTAACTGAAATTCTGTTGATGGGTGGCAAGAAGAATATGCCACATATCGCCGGTTTTGTTCTCGGCCGGATCGAGTTCAAATTCGAGGCGTGCTGGGCGTACGGCCCCTTTAGGCCAATAATCGAGCACCAGGGTCACCCGGGTAGCGTGGCGTGAAAAGACAGCGAAGTTCAGACCCTCCTCAAGTCTGGTAACGCCCGCAGGAAGGGGGTAGCCTCTTTTTCTTCTCTTGGACTTTTTATCTCTGGACATGGTGATAATGATTATTATTGTCTTTTCGAATAACCAATGTATCGGGACATCAATGTGCCGACCGGTTCAACAATGTTACTCCAGCCGCAAAGATAAGGAAACGATATATGGCAGGAGAGGACAAAAGAAGTTTGCATCCAGACAGATGGAGGTATTATGGGCATGTTTCACAAGGTACAGATCGGCGACCAGATAATCAGCCCCATTGATTGGGAGATGAACCCGGATATTTCCTTCGGGACCTTTGAGTCCTGGGGAGGACGTGAAAGGGTACGAAACAATGATGAATGTGTGTACTATTTTTTCGTCGACAACTGGGGAGATGAACCGAAACTTTGCTTAATGGAAAGGGCCGTAAAGCACGCGAAAATCATGGCTGAAATCAAGGCTCCGCCAGAGATTATCAAACAATGTGTAAAAAGCCAGGGAACGTCTTCAATTTTCGAGAAAAGTTATGCGATCAACGAGCAGATCAAAGAGTGGCTGATTAAGAATGTACTCGATGGCGGAGATTCCCGGCTGGTGGTGCCAAGGGTCGAGAGAGTGCTGAAGGAAGATATGGGCAGCCCTCTCCCCGGAGTGGCGGAAAACCCATTTGCCGGGGATGTCGTTCTTTTGCCTTCTTCCCCGGACTTCATCAATGATGATCAGATTGCCGAAGTGATCAGGAAGTGGAATTTTTTTGAAGTGGAATACAATCCAACCGGGAATTTCGCCAACTCTTTTATCTCTTTTGGCAACCCTGAGGTTATCGTCGACCAGCGGACCTCCCTGATGTGGCAGCGGGACGGTCTTGATATCTGCTCGATCCGTACCATGGGGCGACACATAGGACAGATTAATAACGATAAATTTGCAGGCTTTGGTGACTGGCGCCTGCCGACTATGGAAGAGGCCCTGTCGCTGATGGAGCCGGTGAAAAATTCCAAGGATGTTTTTCTGAACCCCTGTTTCTCCAAAGAGCAACCGTTTATTTTTGTCGCCGCCCAGCGAAAACCTGGCGGCTACTGGTTTGTCGATTATAAACAGGGACGAGCTTTCTGGTCATCAGGGACTATCCCGGGAGGTTTCGGCAGGCTGGTGCGCACCGTGGCCTGACGGATCTTGATTTTCGGCGGGATACATCTTAAAAAGATTTTGATTCTCATTGGGACCCTATGGAAATTTTCCATAGGGTCTTTTTTTGTGTGGACATGATTTTCCGAGTATCCTCTATCTGCGTTCGGCAGGATGTGCTTTACTCCTTCAGTTTTCCTCATTGCCTTAGACGCTTCGTCATTTCTCTTTAATTCTTCTCTACCTCGGCCGTTGCGACTTCGGGTCCTCCGGGATTCCATGCCATGAAAATGCGGAAAATGTATAAAAAATGTTGATATAGAATCAATTTAAAGCTAGCATCGTTTTCTGTGATAAAAGGGCAATGGTCGGCGAGCCGGGTTATCCCGGCTGTCCGAGAAGTAAATGATTATCACCCCATTGTAATTAAAGAGAATTTGTAAAAAAATCAGAAAGGAGGTTCCACCCGGCAGGATCAATCTGCGAAAACCGGTGATGTTTCGTAGTAGTTCACTGCATTAGAAAACAAAATTTAGGAGGTATACGAAAATAGTTAACCATAAGCACTTAAGGAGTCATCAATGGGATTTGGTACGAACAAGAAAAGTGGATCGGTTATGGTTGTTGGAGCTGGTATCGCCGGTATGCAGGCATCGCTTGACCTGGCGGAATCCGGCTATTACGTTTACCTGGTTGAAAAATCCGCAGCCATCGGTGGAGTCATGTCCCAGCTCGACAAGACTTTCCCGACCAACGACTGTGCGATGTGAGTAATTTCACCTAAACTGGTCGAGGTCGGCCGTCATCTTAATATTGAGCTGTTAACCAACACTGAGCTTCTGGGCATCGAAGGCGAGCCCGGCAGCTTTACCGCAAAAATTCACCAGGAACCCCGGTATATAGACCTGATGAAATGCACAAGCTGTGGCGAGTGCGCCAAGGTCTGCCCGGTTTCCACCCCCAACGAGTACAACGAAACGCTCGATCTTCGTAAAGCAGTTTTCAAACAATATCCTCAGGCTATTCCCGGAGCGTTCGGCATCAGCAAACGGGGAACCGCTCCCTGTAAGGCAACCTGTCCGGCCCATGTCAGCATCCAGGGCTTCGTCGCCCTGATCAATGATGGCAGGTACGAAGAGGCCTTGAAGCTCTTCAAGGACGAGCATCCCTTCCCCGGTATCTGCGGCCGGGTCTGCCACCACCCCTGTGAAGGTGAGTGTACCCGCGCCCAGGTCGACAGTCCGCTGGCCGTCCGGGAACTACATCGTTTCCTGGGCGACTTTGAGCGGGAAAAAGGCGAATTTTATCTCCCGGAGATCGAGGCCGAAAAGCGCAGCGAAAAAGTCGCGGTCATCGGTTCCGGCCCGGCGGGGGTTACTGCCGCCTATGAACTGCTGAAAGAAGGGTATCAGGTCACTATCTTTGAAAAACAGGACGAGCCGGGCGGCATGATGCGTTACGGCATCCCCGAATACCGCCTGCCGCGGGATATTCTCGCCGGCGAGATCAAGGTGGTCGAGGAGATGGGTGCTGAAATCAAATGCGGTGTCACCTTCGGCCGCGACATCACCCTCGACAGCCTGAAAAAAGATGGTTTTTCCGCCCTGTTCCTGGCCATTGGACTGCATAACGGCAGGAAACTGGGCATTGAGAATGAAGAGACCAAGGGGGTTTTGCAGGGCGTCGACTTCCTGCGCGATGCCGCCATGGGTAAAGAGGTCGAACTTGGCCGCGAGGTTGTGGTTGTCGGCGGCGGCAACGTTGCCATCGACGTCGCCCAGACCGCCAAGCGGTTAGGTGCTGACAAGGTGACACTTATCTGCCTCGAACGCCGGGAGGAAATGCCCGCCTGGGAATATGAGATCATCGAGGCGGTGGAAGACGAGATCAAGATCGTCAACAGTTTTGGGCCAAGGAATTTCCACATCGACAAGGATCGGGTATCCGGAATCGAATTCAAGAGCTGTAAGAATGTCTTTGACGAAAACGGCCGGTTCAATCCTGAATTCGATGAGAACGTCTGTGAGACCTTTCATTGCGATACGGTCATCGTGGCAATCGGCCAGAGTGCGAACCTCGACGGTATCAAGGATCAGGGTATTGCCATCTCCCGGCCCGGCGGCCTGGAGGCGGATTCTGTCACCCTGCAGACCCCGATCGACTGGGTTTTTGCCGGCGGCGATGCCTTTTACGGACCGAAGTCGGTGGTCGATGCGGTTGCCTGCGGCAAGGAAGCAGCCATCAGTATCCATCGCTATATCAACAACATGGATCTCAGGGAAGACCGCGAGGTGACCTGGGAGTTTGTCCGGCCCGACATTGAAGGCGAAGAGAAGATAGACCGGATCAAGGTCGATTGCCTCGATCCCAGAGATCGCGCCCTTAATTTCCTCGAAGTATCCAAAGGCTATGACGAAGAGGCGGCAAAACAGGAAGCGACCCGTTGTCTGACCTGCGGTCTCTGTTCGGAATGCTACCAGTGCGTCGAGGCCTGTCTGGCGAAAGCCATCGATCATAATCAGGTCGCCGAGGAAAAAGAGCTGGCGGTGGGCTCCGTCGTGCTTGCCACCGGCGCCAGACCATACGATCCGACCCCGCTTGCCGATATCTATCTCTACGGCAAAAATCCCAATGTCCTGACCAGCCTGGAATTTGAGCGAATGCTCAGTTCCGGCGGGCCCACCATGGGCCACCTGGTCCGGCCGTCCGATCATCAGGAACCCAAGAAGGTCGCCTGGCTCCAGTGTATCGGCTCACGGGACAACAATAAATGCGGCAACAGCTATTGCTCCTCGGTCTGCTGCATGTACGCAATGAAGGATGCGATGATTGCCAAGGAACACGCCGGCGGCAATCTCGATGCGGCCATCTTCTATATGGATATCCGCTCCTTCGGCAAAGACTATGAGATGTATTACGACCGGGCCAAGGACCGGGAAGGGATCCGTTTCGTCAAGGCGAGGATCCATTCGGTGATAGAAAACACGGAGAACCGCAATCTCATTCTCCGCTTTGCCGATGCAGACGGGGCGATCATGGAAGAAGAGTTCGATATGCTCGTGCTCTCGGTTGGTCTCGAAGTGCCTGCGGCCACCCTGGAACTGGCCGACCGGCTGGGGGTCAATGTCAACAAACACAAGTTCATTGAAAGTACGCCCTTCGCGCCGCTTGCCACCTCAAGGCCGGGTATCTACACCTGCGGCACCTTTCAGGGGCCAAAGGATATCCCCGCCTCGGTGACCGAGGCCAGCGCCGCGGCAGGTCTTGCCGGCTGCCAGATAGCCACGGCTCGGGATACCGACACCAAGATCCGGGAGATTCCCGATGAGATCGATATCTCCGGCCAGGAACCGCGGGTCGGGGTCTTTATCTGTAACTGCGGCACCAATATCGCCGGAGTAGTCGATGTGCCAGGCCTGCAGGAATACGCGTCAACCCTGCCGGGAGTGGCCTTTACCGATAATAATCTCTTCACCTGCAGTCAGGACACCCAGGCCAAAATCAAGGACAAGATCCTTGAGCATAAGCTGAATAGAGTGGTCGTTGCCTCCTGCAGTCCGAAAACCCATGCGCCGATGTTCATGGAGACCCTGGAAGCCTGCGGCCTGAACAGGTATCTGTTTGAAATGGCCAATATCAGGAACCAGGACTCCTGGGTGCATGCCAATAATCCGGACCTGGCCACGGCGAAGGCCCATGATCTGGTCCGCATGGCCGTCTCCCGTGCCGTCCTCCTGAAACCGCTCCACGGCAAAGTCATCCCCGTCAACAAGAGGGCCCTGGTCGTGGGTGGCGGCGTTGCCGGCATGAATGCCGCCCTCGATCTTGCAAGACAAGGGTTTGAATCCACCCTGATCGAGAAGCAGCCGGAACTCGGCGGCATGGGGCGAAAGCTGCATCATACCATTGAAGGCGCCGACATCAGGGCCTATGTGGATCAGCTTGCGACCCAGGTAAGCTCGGATGAGAAGATTACCGTGCTCACCGGTTCGGAGATCGTCGGTTTCGAGGGTTTCCAGGGTAATTTCAAGACCGCGGTACGTGCGGCTGGTCAGGGTGATGCGCAGGAAATCCAGCACGGGGTCATCATCGTTGCCACCGGCGCCGGGGAGTACAGTCCGAAGGAATTCCTCTATGGCGAAGACGAGCGGGTGCTTACCCAGACCCAGCTTGGCGATCGGCTGGCGGACAAAGGGGCGGCGGACCTGGATTCCGTGGTCATGATCCAGTGCGTCGGCTCCCGCAACGAGGAGCGGCCCAATTGTTCGCGGATCTGCTGCCAGTCGGCGGTCAAAAACGCCCTGGCGATCAAGAAAGAGAGCCCGAATACCCAGGTCTTTATCCTTTATCGCGACATGCGGATGTACGGCCTGATGGAAGACTACTACACCGAAGCCAGGAAACTGGGCGTTATCTTTATCCGCTATCAGAAAGACAGCCCGCCGGTGGCAAAAGCCGCAGACGATGGCGTGCTGGTGACAGTCAGGGATCATGTCCTGCAAAAAGACATAGAGATCCAGGCCGATGTCCTGGCGCTTTCCGCAGGTGTCTTCCCAGCCGGTTCGGAAGAGGTGGGCAGGAAGATGAAACTGAACACCAACTCCGAGGGCTATTTTCTCGAGGCCCACGTCAAGCTTCGCCCGGTTGATATGGGCAGCGACGGTGTCTTCTTATGCGGTACCGCCCACGGTCCCAAGCTGATGTCCGAGACCATCGTCCAGGCCAGTGCCGCGGCATCGCGGGCGGTCACTTTCCTGTCCAAGGATCAAATTAAACTGTCGGCCATCAAGGCCCAGGTTGAGCCCGATCATTGCGTCAAGTGTCTGACCTGTGTTAGGTCCTGTCCGTTTGAGGTGCCACGATTTGATGTGGCGGAAGGGGAGATTAAGATAGATCCGGCACTCTGTCAGGGGTGTGGGGTATGTGCCTGTGTCTGCCCGAGACAGACCATTAAACTCAACAACTATGAAGACGACCAGGTCACCTGTGCGATAGAAACTCTGCTGGCGGGAGGAATATAATGGCTGAATTCACACCGACGATCATAGCATTTTGCTGCGACTACTGAGGGTACTCCGCTGCGGACCTGGCAGGTTCGATGAGGCTGACGTACCCGACCAACATTAAAATTCTTCGCGTCCCCTGTACCGGCAAAGTGGATGTGATGTACCTGCTCAGATGTTTTCAGGAAGGTGCCGACGGTGTTTTCTGCGTCGGCTGTCTTGAGGGCAACTGTCATTATAACCAGGGAAATCTCCGCTGCCGCGAACGTGTTGACCACATCCATCAGCTGCTGGAGGAGGTCGGCATTGAAGGCGACCGGGTCAGGATGTATAACCTGTCGTCCGGCGAGGGCCCGACCTTTGCCAAATACGCAGAGGAGATGACCGAGCATATCCTGTCGCTTGGTCCCAATCCCTTAAAGGCAAAACCCAGGAAGGCCGCTGCCTCCATCTCTGCATAATGAGGGCGGTTTTGTCTGGAGCTGTTCCTTTAAAGGATCTGGTGAAGAAGGCTGAACAAGTCTAACACCCCAAAAGGGGGTACTCAGTTTAGTCCCTCCCTGGTGGGGGAGAAGTGCCTTGAGATTGAATATTTTCTGGTAAAAAACAAGAGAATTTTCTGTAAGGTACTAATATAAGGAGTCAATTATGTCTGTTGGAGTAATAAAAATAGGCGGAAAAAAGAAAAGCAGGTTCATGGACGAGGTCAAAGCGCTTCTGCCCGATGGCGGGAATCTTGACCTGTGTCTGACTTGCGGTGCCTGCAGTTCCGGTTGCCCGGCAACCGGACTGGAAGGACTTGACCCACGGAAATTTTTACGAATGGCCGCCCTCGGCATGGATGAGGAACTGCTGGCCTCCGACTGGCCGTGGATGTGTACCATGTGTCAGCGTTGTGTCTATGTCTGCCCGATGAAAATAGATATCCCCCAGCTGGTCTTTAATCTGAGGAACAGCAGGCCTCGGGATCAGCGCCCGAAAGGTATCCTGGGTTCCTGCGACATGGCCCTGCGTAACGATACCTGCAGTGCCATGGGAGCCACCGAGGAAGATTGGCGTTTCGTGGTTGAAGATGTTGCCGAGGAGGTGCGTAACGATCAACCGGGTTTTGAAAAGCTGCAGGCCCCGATGGATAAGGAAGGGGCCTATTTCTTTCTCAACCAGAACTCGAGGGAACCGGTCACCGAGCCGGATGAGATGATCCCGCTCTGGAAGATTATGAACAAAGTGGAAGCCGACTGGACCTACGCATCCAAAGGCTGGGCAGCGGAAAACTACTGTCTTTTTCTTGCCGATACCAAGAACTGGGAACATATTATCCGGGTGAAAGCCAAGGCGGTCGACGACCTTGGCTGCAAGGTCTGGCTCAACACCGAGTGAGGGCACGAACTCTTCGCAGTCCGGGCCGGACTGAAAAAATTCAACATCCCTCATAAATTCGAGATAGCCAGCATCATTCAGTACTACGCCAAATGGATCCGGGAAGGACGGCTGCCGGTCAGTTCCGACTGGAACAAGGACCTGAAGGTTACCTTCACCGTCCAGGATCCCTGTCAGCTGGTCAGGAAATCCTTCGGCGACCCCGTGGCCGACGATCTGCGCTACGTGGTGAAGAAGGTGGTCGGCGAGGAAAACTTCATCGACATGGCACCCAATAAATCAAACAACTACTGCTGCGGCGGCGGCGGTGGTTTCCTGCAGTCGGGATTTCCTGAAGCCCGCCGTGAGTATGGCCGGCTGAAGGCCGAGCAGATCATCAATACGGGGGCCGACTATGCCATCACCCCGTGCCATAACTGCCATGCCCAGATCCACGATCTGTGCGAACATTACAACGGCAAGTGGCATACCCTGCATCTCTGGACACTCATCTGCCTGTCCATGGGCATGCTTGGGGAAAACGAAAGAGTATACCTCGGGCCGGATCTCGCAGAAGTCGGTCTTTAGTATTTGACTGGACCGGGACGAAAATCCCATCCCGGTCCGCATTGGAGGAATTTATGATAGTTGCCGAAAGAAAACCCTTTGCCGAGATCAGGGACATGCTCAAAGGGTATAAGAAGGTTTTAAACGTCGGTTGCGGCACCTGCGTCTCAGTCTGTCTTGCCGGCGGGGAAAAAGAAGTGGCCGTCTTGAATACCGAAATAGAGATGGCCAGACGGCTTGCCGATGATCCCATCGACATTCATGGTCATACCATCGAACGGCAGTGCGACCGCGAGTACCTGGCCGAACTCGACGGCATCATCGAAGAAGGAAAATATGATGCCTTGTTGTCCATGGCCTGCGGGGTCGGTATCCAGTTTCTCGCTGAAAGGTATCCGAAGATCCCTACCTTTCCGGCGGTTGATACCAGCGGGCTCGCCGTCAACCAGGCGGTGGGCTGGTATGAAGAACGATGCCGTTCCTGCAGCCAGTGTGTTCTCGGCTGTACCGGCGGGATCTGCCCGATTACCCTGTGCGCCAAAGGTCTCTTGAACGGTCCCTGCGGTGGAACCAATAAGGGCAGCTGCGAGATCAGCAGCGAGCAGCCCTGCGCCTGGTTCAGGATCTATGAGCGTCTCGACGGCCAGAATCGACTGGATGCGATCAAGAAAATAAATACCACCCGTGGCTGGAAGAATCAAAGTCCGAGAAACCTGATTCAACCCGGCTACAAGAAACCGGACAAGATGTCATTATAACAGGATAAAACGACTTATTCTTTTTTCCTCTAAATATTACCGAAAAGCAGAGGACCACATATGAGCACAGAAACAAAGTTTAATTCCGGAAGTAACTTGGAAAAGGTCCTGAAATCCGGTCAGTTCGCCTTCACCGGCGAGCTGGGACCACCCCGGGGAACCGACGCCGAAGAGGTGCGGGAAAAGGCGAAATTCCTCAAGGGAAACGTCGATTCCGTCAATATTACCGACAATCAGACCGCGGTGGTGCGCATGTCCAGTTGGGCTGCGTCGCTGATTGCCATTCAGGAGGGGCTCGAGCCCAATTACCAGATGGTCTGCAGGGACAGGAACCGGCTGGCCATGCAGGCGGATATCCTCGGGGGCTCAGCTCTCGGCATCCGCAATATGCTTTGCCTGTCGGGCGATCATCAGCAGTTCGGTGATCATCCCGATGCCATGGGGGTCTTTGATATCGACTCCATCCAACTGATCGCCATGGTCAGGCAGATGCGTGATGAGGGACTCTTTTTAAGCGGCAACGAGATCGAGCAGCCGCCGAAGATGTTCATCGGCGCAGCCGCCAATCCATTTGCCGACCCCTTTAAGTGGCGCGTCCATCGCCTGGCCAAGAAAATCGAGGCCGGCACCGATTTCGTCCAGACGCAATGCATCTACAACATGGACAAGTTCCGTGAATTTATCCGCATTGCCAATGATGAAGGCCTCACCGATAAAGTCTATATCCTGGCCGGCGTCACGCCGATGAAGAGTGTCGGTATGGCCAGGTACATGAAGAGCAAGGTGCCTGGAATGGATGTTCCGGACGAGATCATCGATCGCTTAAAAGGCGTTGAGAAGGGCAAGGTCGCCCAGGAAGGCATCAACATCGCCTGTGAGCAGATCGAAGAGTTCAAGGAGATGAAAGGTGTCCACGGCGTCCATATGATGGCCATCGAGTGGGAGCATATGGTCCCCGAGATCGCTGAACAGGCGAAGGTGTTGCCTCGTCCCGTCTTCGATTAGGCCAAAGATGGCGTAACACTTTTGACACGACCGGCAGGACCCGGTTTCACGTAGAACCGGGTCCTGTTTCTTTAAGAACCACGGGTGTGCCGAAAGCAGAAAGTACCCATTGTCACGGCTACTGTTTGACGTTTGGAGCAGTGACAAAAACGATCTGGCTGGGCTGGCCTTTCCGCCTGCAGAGGAGACGACGGTGATGGTACTGGTAGGAATTATCTTCTTGCGTCGTGTTCTCATTTTCTGCCATGGTCATATCCGCCTTTCCAGTGACGGTCATGTCCCCCTCTTCCTCTGCCATAGTCATATCCGCCATTCCGGTGATGGTCATATCCTCCTCTCCACCTGTCATAGTAGTATCCGCTGTTCCAGTGACGGTCATGTCCTCCACCTCTGCCATGCCAATGACCCACATAGCATCCGCCAAGGGATACAAGCATTGTCATCATTGCAATCGCCAACAGTATCTTTTTCTTCATATCAGTATCCATTGTTATGTTCACTGTCCGAATAGGGATTACCCCGCCATGAGGTTGTAATCCCGATTACTCGAAATTTTTTCTATTATTAATCAAACACTTACATATATGTTGCAACAACATAGATTCATGGTTTGCAACGTGATATAGGTGGGATGTATCTTTTTCGGGCCTTTTGCCAAAGTACCCATTTCGCTTCCTCCATGATGGTTGAATTGATTGTGCAATGCCCTCCCGTCTCTTTCTTTGTAAGTCGATAACCGGTTGGATAATAGGAGACATCTGGAGAAATAGGGTTCCAAGTAACCTCATATAGAAGCCATGTCGGGTTCATGTCGAGTGTGTGAATGTCAATCAGCGTTGAAAAATGACCCCCTATCAGCGTCTTGTTTTGACCCAAAAAATTAATAAAATACGTTTCATTCTTCCTCTGATTTGGGTTCCAGCACGGAGTAGCCCATGTTTTTTTCATAGCGAGAAGCATAGGTAGCAGCCTGGTCGACGCAGTCTTCATCGGCGATATCGCCAACGCCGGCCTCCACTGCTCAGTTATTCGCGATCATAGAAAACTGGAAGGTTTCAGGAAGCAGATAATCGACCACCGATTGCATAACGGTCACCTGCTGTATGACAGGAGCTAAGACTGAGGGGAAGGGATAATTCGTCGGAACAAGCATGAATCAAGGAATTTTTTCAACATTTATTACCAAGATGGCTGATTATTGAGCATATTTCTAATGATTTTCTGATTAATTTTCAGATGTTATTGGAAATACTTTAACTTCATGGAGACCGTTATCCGACCCCGATTGACCGGTTTACTCGAGGGCAGGGATGATGGCTCCTGTCACTTCACCAAAGCCCACACGATATCCTGCGCCCTGGCACCAGCCGGTGAGGGTGACGGTATCTCCGTCCTGAAGGAATTTTCGCTCTTCACCGTTACTCAGCCTGATTGGTTTTGTCCCTTTCCATGAAAGCTCCAACAGGCTACCATAGCTCCCTTCCTTTGGTGCACTGATGGTGCCGGACGCCATCATGTCACCCGGGTTAACATTGCACCCGGTTATGGTGTGATGGGCCAGCTGCTGGTGGATGTTCCAGTACAGGTATTTGCAATTGCTGTTGGAGATAAGGGTGTTCTGCAGGTAGACCTCCAGCTTGATGTCGTAGGCCAAATCTTGTGACTGCAGGTAGGGCAGTGGGCGAGGTGCCTGTTTTGGGCCTTTGCAGCGAAAGGGTTGAAGGGCGTCGAGTGGGACCACCCATGGTGAAATGGAAGTTGCGAAATTTTTGGCCGTAAAAGGGCCAAGCGGCTGGTATTCCCATTTCTGGATATCCCGGGCCGACCAGTCATTGACCAGTACCATCCCGAAGATATGCTCAGCGGCAGAGTCCACAGAGATAGGGTGGCCCAGCTCGGAGCCGGGGCCAATGAAAAAGCCTATTTCCAGCTCAAAATCAAGCAGCCTGCTGGCGGTGAAGACCGGGGTGTCATCGATTATCACCTGGCCTCTCGGTCTTAGGATTGGTGTTCCGCTCAAAACCACCGAGCTTGAGCGGCCATGATAGGCAACCGGTAGATGCAGCCAGTTCGGCATGAGGGCATTTTCCTTGCCTCTAAACATGGTACCGACGTTGGTGGCATGCTCTTTGGAAGAATAAAAATCCGTGTAATCGCCTATTGCCACGGGCATCTGCATAGTAACATCTTGCACCGGAATTAAAGCATGATTTCTCAATTCACGATTGTCGCGAAGTTCGGCTTCATCATCTCTTAGCAGGCGGGAAACAGTGGCCCGGACTGCACGCCAGGTCGGTCGACCCATTGCCAGAAATGGATTAAGAGTGCTGGCATTGAAAAGCTTGGGCAGGGAGGGGAAAAAGCCTCTTTTTTCTAAAAATGTTAGGTCAAGTACCATATCGCCTATACGCACTCCAACCCTGGTCTTCCCCTCTTTCCGGAAGATGCCAAAGGGAAGATTCTGTATAGGAAAATGAGATTTTTCATCGTAATCAATAAATGATTTAAGCTTCGGATCCGTGGTTGTTGGCATAGATCAGACTCCGCTGTTATGTTGAAATCCAAGCGCGCGCAGACCATCGACAGGTTCGGAAAAAGAGCAGCTGCCGAAACTTATTACTCTGCTCCGGCGTAATCGTTCAATCTCCCCGGCGGAAATTGTCTTGTCCCTCCAGGAAAAATGGTCCCTGGTAAAATCAAAATGACCGCTCCTCTTGTCACAGACGCATTCGACGATTTCGTTTTTGGAAGCATTCCCACTCCAAAACAAAAGCGCCGCGGCAAAGATATTGAGAAAACCGTATTGCAGGGTCCCTGTATCAGGGGAGTGGCTACTCAGAGGGTGATGCATTCCTGCCGTAAATTTGATCGGTATATCGTGGTTGCAGCAGGTACTGATTACCTCGGCCACTTTTTCAGGAGAAGGGGAGGTTTGGTCTTTGAACCTCCCGCAGCGGAGTTTGAAGCCAACGTACCGAAAGGTCTCACTCCGGATAGTGGAGTTGTTAACGGCGGCAATTGCCAAGGCTGTTGTAGCAACATTTTCTGCTTCTACGAACAGTTGCACATCCTGGAGACCGATCTTGGATAAATTCGCCTTTAAAAGGCTTACCAGCTCAGTACAACGAGCAAGAGAGACTGCTTCCTCTGCAATACGGGTCTCCACCATCTCCACACATCCTTTAAACGTACTGAGCTGGGTCAACTCTTCCTGTGCCCTTTCGTGGCTGACAATGATCGAAAAACGAAACCCCGGACGATGAACAACGTTTGGCAGCTGGGTGACCGGAATAATGCATCGGCCAAGCATCCAGCCATTGTTGCTTTCAAGATAGCCGGCGTAATTCGTCAGTGCTGCTGCAACATCAAGACCGGCCGGTGGAAACATCCCCGCATAGTCGATCAGGCCGGTCATAAATTTTGTTAAAGATGCAGTCATTTGGTGTGTTCAAGCCAGGATGTCTGGTAGTTTTTGTCTTCACATGGAAGAGCTGTTTTGGCCACCATAAGCGGCTTGAAGGTGTCCACCATAACCGCTGTCTCTCTTGTCTCCTGCAATCCGATTGAGGCCTCGGCTTTACCGGGATGGGGACCATGAGGCATCCCATCGGGGTGCAGGGTTATGGATCCGCATTCAATTCCTTTTCTGCTCATAAATTCCTCACTGCAGTAATAGATGGCCTCATCTGAGCCAATATTCGAGTGATTATACGGAGCGGGGATCGATTCGGGGTGATAATCAAAGAGTCTCGGCACAAAGGAGCAGACCACAAAACCATCTCCTTCGAAGGTCTGATGAACTGGTGGCGGCTGGTGAATACGACCGGTAATCGGTTCGAAATCGCCAATATTGAACGCCCACGGGTAATAATATCCGTCCCAGCCGATCGTGTCGAAAGGATGGTGGCAAAGGGTCATGCGCTGCAAACCATTTCTGCTCTTCACTATTATGGGCACCTCGTCTGTTGCAATTTGGGTGATAAGCCGTGAAGGAGGGCGGATATCCCGCTCGCAGTAGGGGCTGTGTTCCAACAGTTGACCGTGCGTACTTCTGTACCGGTCGGGACTGCGCACATACCCTCTACTCTCGATAATAAAGAAAATATTTTCCAGAGTTTTTAAACGATAGCGATGAATTATACCTTTTGGGATAACCAGATAATCGCCCTGGCGAAAGTCAAGCTCCCCCATCTGCGATTCGAGAACACCCTCTCCTTCGGTCACAAAAACGATCTCGTCTCCCTGACCGTTGCGATAAAAGACGTCCTCACCGGCTGCCGGGCGGGCAATGGATATGCCGACATCGTCATTGAACAAAAGCGGCGTCCTGTCCAGTGTCGGGCTTTTCCCGGCAGAAGCGAGGCTGTGGGTCCTCAGGTGCCTGAGCCGCAGAGTAGGATCGGGGTCCGGTTCCCAGTTGAATTCCTCTATTCGTTCCACCCCTCTCAACTCGGTAGGCGGGCGTAACGTATACAAAAGAGACTTGAGCCCGTAAAAACCGTAGCCCATCAAATGCTCTTGATAAATGCTGCCGTCTTCTTGGCGAAAGGCAGTGTGTCGCTTATGCGGAATTTCTCCCAACCTGTGATAGTAAACCATAGCTCTCTCCCGAGCTTTAGGGATAACGCAGCGCTTGGGGGAAAGATGTTATAGATTGCCCCTGCGCTTCTGTTCCTGTTCGATGGATTCGAACAATGCCTTGAAATTACCTTTACCAAAGCTTTCGCAGCCTGCGCGCTGTATGACCTCGAAAAACAGCGTCGGCCTGTTCTGTAATGGCTTGGTGAAGATCTGCAGGAGATAGCCGTTCTCGTCCCTGTCCACCAGGATATTATATTTCCGTATCAGTTCCCGGTCTTCTTTAATTGTTCCCACCCGGTCCCAGACGGTGTCGTAATAGCTTTGGGGAATGGTGAGAAAATTGAGTCCGTTTTCTCTGAGCTTGCCGACAGTAGTCAGGATATCCGGAGTGTAAAGGGCAATATGCTGCACTCCGGCACTATAGTTGAAATCGATATATTCCTGAATTTGGCTCTTTTTCTTTCCTGCAGCAGGCTCATTGATGGGAAACTTGATGTTTTTAGTATCGTTGGCCATTACTTTTGAGCGTAAGGCGCTGAAATCGGTGGAGATATCTTTATCGTCATAGGAGACAAATTGATGAAAGCCGAAGACCCTGGCATAGTAGTCACACCACCGGTCCATTTGCCGATCCTCGGTGTTGGCAACAATATGATCTATCCGGGTAAAACCTGTCCCTTTGCCCTCCACCCTCATGGGTATGTATCCCGGCAAATAAATACCCTTATAGCCTTTGGTGGAGACGAAAGTATGAATGACATCGCCAAAGGTACGTACAGCGGCTAAGCGGACACAGCCTTTTTCATCGTGCAGTTCCTTTGGCTCCATGGCAGAGGCAGCGCCGTGCATCACTGCATTTCGGTAGACGCTCTCCACATCAGCCACTTCAAAGCAGATATCCTTTACACCGTCACCGTGTAGCAGCAGGAAAACATTCTTCGGGTCCTCGCAGCTGAGTGGTGTGGTGAATACCAGTCGGATACGGCCCTGTTCAAGGACATATGAAGCACGATCAGGGTGACCTGTTTCCGGTCCGAGATAACCTGTCTGATCAAAGCCGAAAGTTTTACGATAGAAGTATGCTGCCTGCAGAGCGTTGCCGACTATGAACTCGATGTGGTGTATTCGATTGATAGGTAAATTCTTGTTCATATTATTTTTTCCCGGTATGGTATTGCAAATCCAAGATTGAATTTCGGGACAATTCAATAACAAATATTCTAACCATTTTCCAAAATCGTGCAGGAAAATTGAGCCTTGTTACAATGGATTTGACAAGAGGAAGACACATTAGAAAAGTGCGCGTCAAGGCAAACGGTTCCCGTATGAGAGCTGTAAAATATTGGTATGCGGGGAGGTGAGAAGTATGCCTGAGCTGAGATGCCCGGAGTGCGGAAATGAGTTACTACCCTCAAATTCTCATGATACTTGCTACTGGACACGCCATGGAACCGCTAATTTTCTGGACCGCCTTCCGGCTATAAGGGCAAGACCGGACAGTGGGCAAAACCATCTCCATATTCGGTTTCTTCAGCCTTAATCCTGATGGCTGGCGGGGATTAATCTGGGGAAAAGTTAGGTCTATCTTAAAAAGCGGTTGCTTATCACCTACTCCTCTAACGTACCAGTGCCAGCTATCCTATACTTTGTGTTTATCAATGGCTGGCGCTACAGTGCTCTATCGGAACCCTTGACGCCTTAATTATGGAACCAACAGGCACGTTAACTGTTCGGCATCACCCACCTTTTATTTCATTTCCTCCCAATACTTCAGAGAGGGTGTTGCTCAATTCTTCCAAATTGTACGGTTTGGAAACTGCTGCCTGGAAGCCGAATCGTCCAAAATCCGACATGACCGGATCAGTGGAATACCCGCTTGAAACGATAGCATGTGCCTTGGGATCGAGCTTGAGAAGATGACCGATTGCCTCTTTACCACCCATCTGTCCGGGAATTGTCAGGTCCATGAGCACGGCCGAAAAGGGGCTGCCGTTGTGCAGTTCGGCACTATATGTGTCCAGCATCTGCTTCCCATGTTCAGCAAATGCCACTTCATACCCTAATGTCTGCAACATGCTCCCCAGCACTTCCCGGATAGCCTCTTCATCGTCCATGACAAGTACTTTGCCACTCCCTGTTGAAAGTTTGGGCGTTGTTGTGGCTCGGGCATCCATCTGTTTTTTCGAGGCAGGCAGGTAGAGTGTAAAAAGGGTGCCTTTACCCAATTTAGAATCCACTGTGATATAGCCATCATGCTTTTCCAATATGGAGTACACAGTGGCCAGGCCCAAACCATTGCCTTGACTTTTGGTTGTGAAAAATGGATCGAAGATTCGGTTCAAGTCGGCATTTGAAATACCCGGCCCGGTATCCTCCAGGCTGAGTTTTATATATTTCCCAGCTGTCAGAGGGAGTGGTGATTCTTGGGGGAGATAAAAGTTTTCAATGTGAGCACGAATGACTCCTCCATCCGGCATCGCCTGTACCGCATTTATAACTAGATTATTGATAACCTGACTGATTTGACCCTCGTCACCTTCAATTGGCCAAATGTCACCCGGGGGGGCATATTCCAATCCAATATTTGATCCACCCAATGAAAAGATAGCCGAATCATAGAAAAGTTGACTGATTGAGAGGGTTTTTTTGACGGGTTCACCGCCTTTTGAGAATGTCAAAAGTTGCTGGGTAAGGTCTCGTGCCCTAAATGAGGCCTTTTCAATCTCTTCCATTTTCGCAAAAATTATGAGATTGTCACCGGCAAGATGTTTTACCAGTGAGATATTACCGATTATCGCCGTGAGTATGTTGTTGAAATCATGGGCGATACCTCCGGCAAGCACACCAACGGATTCAAGCTTTTCCACCTTAATCAATTCTTCTTCCATCCGTCTTTTTTGGGTGATGTCTCTGAAAACCAGGACCAGACCAAGGTGTTTTTGGTCTCGCTCAAATATCGGAGCGGCACTTGAAGAAATGAGCCGTTCATGACCATCTTTTGCAATGAGTATAGATCTCAATGGATAGTGACTTGTTGGCTGGATGTTTGATGTGCCGTTTTTCGAGTGGAGTAGTATTATCTCACGAGTGCTTTCATCCTGGAGAGTTAGAATCGTATTGATTGGTTGACCAACAGCTTCTTTTTGGGTCCACCCGGTAAGGACCTCTCCAACCCTGTTTATCAGAACGACTCGTCCATCGACATCAGTTGTGATAACACCATCTCCAATGCTTTGCAGGGTGACCATCAAGCGTTCTTTTTCGGCTGCGAGTGTCTCTTGATACCATTGGCGTTCGAGTGTATTGCAGAAGATCTCGCCAATGCGTTTGAGAACTGAAACTGTATCGAGTGTCCATGAAAGTGGAGTAGTCAGAGAATCGAGGCCGACAAAGCCACGCAACTCACCACCGTATATCATAGGAACTCGAACAACAGACTTCAGGTGCCGTTCAAGCCACATGCTCTTCTCCGCTTGTGCCTCTGGGGGTAACTCATCTAAAGCAGCAGCCAAAATACATTCTGCATTCGACAGCTGTTGCATGAACCATGGAACTGCGTCGAGAGAGAGAGCAGCCATATTATCAGCCTCTGAGGGTATTCCCTGCCGGCACCATTCATGGGTTTGGCCTATGCGACCTTCGGCAAATGAAAAATAAGCAACATAGCAGCGATCTGCATTGGTGTACTCACCAATTTGATGGAGTGAATATTGGATTGCTTTAGTTATATCGTTTTCTGAAAGGTGGATGAATTCTCTTGAGATATCAGAAATCAACTGCTCTTGAAAGATTCGATCATTGAGTTGATGAGTCATGCTGCTAAATGCATTCGAAAGTGTACCGATCTCATCCCTTCGATCAAGTTTTATGACTTCGCCATGGCATCTTTTTTCTATTTGAAGTGCCTCTTTGGCGATAAGATTGAGAGGAGCTGTTATTCTGCGGGCAAGCACCATCAAGGCAATGGAGGTAACCAGCAAAGTGATAAAGCCGCCGACCAGCATATATAGCCGCATTTTATTTGCTTCACCGTACAGTTCCCCTAGCGGAGCGCTGGCTATAATATACCATTTCCATGGCTGGAATGTGTTGAAAACGGCGAGCATTTCTTCATTTTCCAGCAAATGAAAGCTTTTCCCCACTGATTTGCCTTGCATCCGGCTGAACAGTTTTGAGTCTGCGATTGAGTTGCCGATCAATTTCTCATTGGGGTGCATCACCACTTTTCCGTTGGTGTCGAGAATCCAGATGTAGCCATTTTTACCTATGGAAATACTACGTATGGCGTCACCGGCATTTTTTTGGGCTTTGAGGACATTTGCCTCGATATTTTCAAGTCCGTATTTGCGGAGAACGACTATATTGTTCTCGGCAATACTTTTGGCATCGGCCAGTTGTGTTGCCAGCCACTTTTCCGCGAGGTTCGTGAGTGCGCTCTGTGAGAGATAGTAATTCAATCCACCAACAATCAGCATTCCAATGATTAATAATGGGAGAGTATTGAGGAGGATGCGCGGGAAAATTTTCATAGTCTACTGGTTCTTGCGGGTCGGTACAAAATCGGGGTAGGCGGTCATTTTTTTCAATATGACATCGGCATTTTTGAGTACTTCAAAGGGAATATCTACATCCAACTGGTCTGCCCGGCCCAAATTGATCATGATTCTGTTAGCGACAGGATCGATGATAGGAATAGTGCCTGGTGCGACCCCGTCAAGGATGCGACCGGCTATGATCCCTGCATGGGTCCCTTGCTGCACCATATCCACGACGACACCGCACAGGAAACCTTCTTCTGCCAGAATATCCAAATAGGCGATGCCCGGCCTCCTGTTATTCTGAAGAAGCCAGTGAACCACCTTTTCCTGGGGCACGTGCTGTCCATCTTTGTTTTCAAAGGTCCATGGCAGAAGTATGACAATGGCATCAGCCTTATCTTGATATTCAAGCACCGTCTGTTGCATGGTTTCGTAGCTGTCGGTGAATATTTTTTTTACTATTGTAAGAGGAAGGTTTTGCCAATCGTCTGTTGCTCCGGCTGCCCGAAGCATCTGTTGAGATAATATGCTTTGGTCCGAGAGAAAGAGAGCTGTTTTTGCCTCTGGTAGAATCTGGTGCAGCAAATTAAAACCTGATTTAATGGCAATTCTTTCAAGCACACCGGTAATATTGTGCCCGGGTATTTCGTGTGAATCCGCCAAAGGTGTATGCTCGGTTGCTGTGACCCAGCCGTAGTCCGGATCGGTTACAAAAAGGTTTATACCGCCAAAAACAATAGGAAGGGGAGTATCCAGCAACTTTGCCCCCACATGTCTGAGAGCATCGTCATCCATGATAAAGAGAAGATCGGGGTTTTGCTCTTGTATTGTTGCCACAATTTCTAGCGCTGCTGTCTCCATCTGTTCACTGGTCTTGTTGACCGTCTTGGTGTTCATATACATCCTGGTTACCGTCATATTGCGACCTTCAACATATCCCATTGTAGCCAGACCTTCTGTGATACCTCGATTTTCGTCTTTGACGGCCCACCATCCTTGGCGATAACTAAATAGAATCATGACGTTTTTATTGCGATTTGCGTCATGGATTTCAGTCGCCTGCAGTGTTTGAGTGGCTGTTGGGAACAGGGAAGAGAGAACAAAAAGCAACAGTGACAAACAGAACATTTTGCGGGGATCGGTCGGGGTTTTTGGCGTGTAAAGAATGTTGGGCATAGCATCTCTTTTTGTGCTGGCAATTGAGCCGGCGGGGAAATATGCTTCTTTCTGTTAAGAACGGGCGAGGTTCTCCATTGAGATCGAAGTCCATGCCACACGGTAGTATCCAATTCTACAAAGATTTTTCCTTTAGCACAAGTTTCAACTTCCAAATATGGAATGTAACCGTCTGAAATATGGTTTTTTTCGAGACCAACCATTGGCTGAATACCGGTGTTGTCTGATAATCGTGTACCCCAACAAAAAACAGGTAAAACAGCGAAACGAAGTGGGTCATTTCCGTATTTTTTTCTGTCAGGCTGGTGAGGGTAAAATGGAATTCAGGAGCGAATAGTCGAAGCAGAAATACAAATGTTTCGTGATGTTAGCTAAGGAGAAAAAGAGAATATTTCTGTTGAAAGAGTGAAAGAATGAACAAGGCATAGCGTACCGTCCCTTGTTCATTCTTCTAGAAGATTATTGAATCTTCAGGGGATGTCTAGTCCTTATAGACATTGTTAATAATACTTGGTCTTCTGGATTTACGTCATCTCCATCCTTGAAACGACTTAACATCTCCTTGAAAAATTGTTTTACCTTTGTTTTTGCAGGAAAATGAATACTTGGCAATTCAACTGGTTGAGCTTTACCCATGGTTTTTTCCTTAAAACTTAACATGTGATTCTGCAGATCTGCATATTCTACCACTTATGATGCTATACAGAAGAGTAGTGTGTTAGGCAACTTTAAAGATACCACGACAGTATCGAACGACTTCAGCTTGAAGATTTGCACAGCTAATCCGAAGCGTTTTACAGATTGACCTCGTTACGTAAACTCCCCAGAAATCTTTATCAGCGTACAGGTCGATTTGGTGCTGTGAACGACAGCTTTCCCAAGTCTTAAAAGTCAACATCTCTATATTGCATCTTGAATTTAGTCGGAGTCAGCACATTTCTTATTGATTTTACACGGAAATCTGGGGAGTTGTTTGTCTAATAATTGACTCAAACAACTCCCCTGACAATGCCCCTTTACACCCGTTTCAATGGGAAAACGAACGCCGGGTAAAAATTGTGGCCAGGGAAGCAACCAGTGCACGGAATGTGCGTTTTACGAAAGAGTAGTCTTGACGGATTCAGCCATCGGGGTAGTTGGCCTGCCGATAAGTTTGCTCAGTTGTCCGCTGTTGTCAAAAAGCCCGCCCTGCGCGGCACCGTTATCCGATTCTGCCAGCAATTCGGCTATCGGCCCTGGCAGACCTGCACTGAGAAGAATTTGTTTATACTCATTTTGGCTGAGATTTTTATACACCACATTTTTGCCGGACTGGTGTGAAATCTCTTCACTCAACGCATTGAGAGTGTAGGCGGAATCTCCAGCCAATTCATATATCTGGCCCTGTAGGTTGTCGCTGAGGAGGACTTTTGCCGCAGCTGCTGCATAATCGGTTCGGGCCGCCGATGCTATCTTCCCATCGCCGGCGCAGCCAAAGAGTGTTCCGTGTTCAAGGGCAACCGGGATACCCGCCGTATAGTTTTCAGTATACCAGCCGTTGCGCAGAAGAACGCGGGGAATGCCGGATGCGGCAAGAATTGCCTCAGTCTCCCTGTGTTCGAGAGCCAGTGGCAGCGGGCTGGTATCCGCATGCAAAATGCTCGTGTAGACGATTAATGGAATTCCTGCACCTTTTGCTGCTTCAATGACATTTGAGTGCTGTGCCCGCCTTTCTCACCTCTACGCCCATGGCTTTGAGATCCGCAACCTTTTCAGGGCTGCGTACAACAGCAATGAGCCTGGATGGTTCGATTTCCTTAAGCAATTCTTCTACCACCAGACGGCCTAATTGACCTGATGCACCTGTTATAGCAATCATTTTTTTTGTCTCCTTTTCTCTTGTTAACCGTTGTTCCCTCGCTTGCATAATGAGTATAAGGTGCATACTTTACTTTAGTAAGTACATACAAAAAGGTAAGTATGAAAAAATCTCGCAATAATTCAACAAATAGCATTTCACTCACTGAACGTCTTGACAAGGGAGATCTCTTTGCCGGCCCCTGTCCATCGAGGCAAGTGTTGAAACATGTCTGCAGCCAATGGGGCTTGCTTGCCCTCATGGCGTTGCGTAACGAAAAGGTTATGCGTTTCAGCGAATTACGGAGGAAATTAGGCGGAGTCAGTGAGAAGATGCTGGCGCAGAGTCTGCAGGCATTGGCCTTTGATGGTTTTGTACGAAGAAAATCCTATCCGTGTGTGCCGCCCCACGTGGAGTACAGCCTGACCGGGATGGGCGAAGAGATAGCAGAACATGTTGCCCAAATGGCCGACTGGATCGAATATAATCTTCCCAGGGTGATGGATGCACGGGGCTCAGCTGAAGAAACCACTGCTCAGTAAAGGAAGTACGCTGAATAAGGAAGCCGGCTTATTTTTAATCGTCACAAGTTGACGATTACAGGGAAATAGTATTGCTCCCAATTTCATTTACTTAAAAAATCCAATATGGAAATTCTCAATACTCATTCAACAAAATTTCCTTGTTCCATTCGAGTCGTTTGTGTCCTTGGTCTAACTATCGTGCTGCTAACATTATTACATGGTTGTTCCATCCAGAAAACACCAGCTCAGCAGCCGGGGAAATCAGACTATAGAAGAATTGGAATAGCTTCATATTATGGAAAAAAATTTCATCACAGAAAAACAGCCAGCGGGGAAATCTTTAACAATAATTTAATGACGGCGGCCCACCGGACCTTACCGTTTGGCACGAATGTGGTCGTCACAAATTTAGCTAACGGCAAATCCGTTAAGGTTAGAATAAATGATAGGGGCCCATTTATTAAAAAGAGAATTATTGACCTGAGCAGGGCAGCGTTTAGAAAAATTGAAAATTTAAGGAAAGGAGTTGTAAGGGTGGAAATCAGGGTTGTTGATTAGTTCTCAACTCTTTGTTTCTTAAACACTTGAGGCAGCTGCAGATCGGGAGATGTGACTATGGCCGCAAGGGAAGGGGGGACCTGTTGAAGGACATCTTACGGCCATCTGTATAGATAAAGCTGGGGAGATGGCGCGCACGGTTTCAGCAGCAGGATCAGGCCAATTCTGCTCAATCCGTCTTGAGAGAGAAGATTTACTTAACAAAACAATTGAAAAACACGATACTATACAAAGACAGTCCGGAAGAATATATGATTATCCAGATAGACAATAGCACAGAGATTGATACAGACCGGGACCTCAATTCAGCGGAGCGGCACATTCTGCAGAAATTATTCGGCTGGAAAACCTTGGTACATTCTCAAGAAGAGTTTCGTCGGAAAAAAGAATCAGCATTGGCTGTCGGTTGGAACAATTCCGGTCCCGTTCGTGAAAGCAGAGCACTGGCCTTGGTGATTTTGCAGTTGGAGAGAGAACTGCTCCTTCGTCTTAAAAATGGAAACGGCAAGTGATATGGATTGGAGAGAATGTCCACAGAATCTTTCCATTGTCGCCGGAGCAGGGAACCATTGGAGGGTAATTTTTGAAAAAGCCAGCAGATAAATATCGTGATGCGGCATTTATCATCATCGAAGAGCATTCCTGTCCCATTTATAGTGTAGGTGAAGAGCTGAAAGTGCAAAACTTCAACCTGGTGACTGCATCCTATAAGCCCAGTTGTCTCCATCTTGCCCAGAAAATTGCAGATATTGTCACAATAAAAGATACTATCAGCGGGCTTCCGAAAATTGGTGGGCCAAAGTCTCAATTTGACTGTGGCGGCTGTGAAGGAATGATTCACTTTGAGTATAAAAAGGACAAAGATTTTGCCACGGTGCAGATGAAAATGCTCCAGGAGGCAAATGATCGGCGGCGCAGGAAACTTGTTGAACAGCATTTCGGTGAACTCCGAAAGCTCGATATCTTTAAACCGCTTAACGATCACTCATTGGTTGACCTGACCTTGCTGCTTGAGTTTAAAACGATCCCCAAGGATAAGAGAGTGGTGAAGAAGGGAGCACCGGGAAACCATCTCTATATCATCATGAAAGGGCTGGCAGCGGTCATAGGTGATGGTGGTTCAAAGGTAGCTGAGATCAAAGCCGGAGAGATCTTCGGTGAAATGAGTCTTCTCTCCGGCGAACCGGTGTCCAAATCTATACATACCGTCGAAGACACCCAGGTGGCTATGCTCAGTGTGAAGAATTTCCGGGATGTGCTGACACGATATCAGATATTGCAGCTTTTTCTCTTGAAGATGCTGGTTGACAGGGCCCAGACAGTAGCCTTGCGGTCAGGAAATATTACCTCCGGCATGACCGGGAAATTATCCGAAATAAACGCCGCAGATCTTTTTAACCTCGTCAATTCCGCACGGAAAACCGGGGCGATTCATCTCTCTCTCAAAGAAGGAAAAGCTGTTCTCTTCTTTAGGGATGGTGAAATCATCTATGCCCGTTTTCAGAAGCATCGTCAAAAGGAAGCAGTGTATGCCCTGCTGGGTGCCCAAAACGGCCACTTTAGCTACGCAAGGGGGATTCCCAAAGAATTGGAAAATTCGCCACCAATCGGAGACTTTGTCGTCTTGATGATGGAGGGGATGCAGAGAAATGGTGCAACTCAGGGCTGATGTACCGGTTGGCAGTTTGGTTGCTAGATCAAAACCAAGGTTTCCACAGTTACTCTGAATGATGAACATCACTTCCAAAAGGATCAACATCCGAAATTCTAGTAAAGTTGGAGTTATTTCTGTTCATCAGTACAGGGATGGCTTCCTCAAGGGTAATAATCTTCCCAAGGGGCAGTACCGGTTCAATTTGCTACTTTTGATCATTCCTCACATAGTTTCATTTTCAGCGAAAGAGTTTTTCTGCTGCTAAATTTCCTTAATTGGCCCGCCAGACAAAGTGTATTGAATTATATCTTCACAGTTGTTCTTTGCACACTTAAAATGGTTGTTTCTGAGATGCTGACAGAATTGCAGGCATGAACATAAAAATATTAGTTTCCGCCAAGTATTGAAACACAACATTATCTATTGAAAAATACGCGGTTGGATACCCCCTGCCAACAAACTCAACAGAGATGAGATCCTGAAAAGAAACCGGCAGGATTACAGTCTGAAAATCGTTTAAAGGACCAGAACCATCATTGATTCCATCAAGTAAGAATGATTCAGTTACTGTCCCCCCATCTGACAGAGTGCCGATAACATCTATCCAGGTTGGGTAGGGTAACCCAACGTTCCCTTCTGCAAGATTAAACGAAATCAAATTAAACGGGTTCCCGTTTATCTGCTCTATCGTTACTGAATTATTGGGACTCAGAATATTCAAGTACTGGGTACCGTTAAATGCACATGCAAAATTATAGGATAAGCCGTCTTTTATGAAGGAACTTGCCGTACTTAATACGAATTTCGATTCGACTCCGGAATTGAATAATCCGAGAGGAAACCCCTCAAACGAAATGGTGGTTTCAATCAGATTGTTATGTTGAGCAAAGGTGGCAAAAACCATGCAATCACCTGCGATGGAATTGGTGGTCACTATTTTGTCGGCAATTACAGCATCGGTGTCTTCCATAAAGTCAACCCCACAACCCATGATTGACTTTATATGATACCCGGTATCAGCATGAAATATGAATTGAGCAGTCTCACCATAATTGAGTGTTTGGGGCGAGGGCGAAACTGCATCTAAGGTTCCATTTGGTCCAACTGAAGCTGATACCATGTACTGATTAATGGCAAATGAGGCACTGACTGAGCAGCTTTCTATAAACGGGTCAGTGATCACGGATTTACTATTTATACCCTTCTCTGTATTCGTAAAATCGATACCACATCCAGAAATAGTTGCAATATGAAACCCCTCATCGGCGTTAAAGGTAAATTGAACAGTATCTCCAATAGTTACTGTTTGAGGTGATGGGGTGGATACATCAAGACTGCCGTGGTCCAATGCAGACGCAGTAACTGTGTTTTGATTGACCCAGAAGGTTCCCAGGATGTTACAATCATCAACGATAGGGTCCGTGGTTATTGTTTTGCTAGTTACGCTATCATCATCAGTAACGTAAGTACTTCCGCAAGGTGGACCTACAGTAATAACCGAATCGATAGTATTAATATGATATCCAGCATCAGCTGCAAAAGTGAATTGAGGTGTTTCGCCATATTCAACTATTATGGGAGATGGAGTGTTTACATCCACTCTTCCATGAGCTTTCGATTGTACGAATGCATTCACCCGGTACCTATTGATAGCAAATACGGCTGAGACAGCACAACTTGTTGTAAAAGGTTCAGTGGTGACTGTTTTGGAACTTAAAGAATTATCTGAATTATAAAAAGAAACGCCACATCCGGAAATTGATGCAACATGGTGTCCAATTTCAGCGTTGAAGGTAAGGTCTACAGTACCATCCGGATTTACTATTTGAGATAATGGAGTGCCTTCATTCAAATTGCCATCTTCTCCTGGATGTGCAACTACAGTGTGTTGGTTGATGGCGAATGCTGCGGTGACAACACAACTCTCAGTAAATGGTTCTGTTAAAACTGTCTTGCTGGATAAGGAGTCATCAGAATTAATAAAATTGATCCCACATCCTGTAATCGACGCCACATGATATCCTAGATAGGCGTTGAAGATAATCTGCTTTGATTCACCATCAACGGCTGTTTGAGGTGAAGGAATAGCCGGATCCAATACTCCATTTTCTCCTGGACTCGCAATTATCGTATGCTGGTTAACGGCGAATATAGCGTTTACCACACAAGCTTCAGTAAATGGATCGGTAATGACAGTTTGACTGGAGACAGTATCATTTGAATTGGCATAATCGATTCCACATCCAGTTATAGATTCAATATGGTAGCCTGTGTCTGCATTGAAGGTCAGTTCAACTGTTTCATTATCATTTACGTATTGAACGGAGGGGGTGGCTGGATCCAGACTTCCGTTGTTTCCTGTATCTGCAATTACCATATGCTGGCTAATGGCAAAGATCGCGCTGACATTACAACTTTCGGTAAACGGATCGGTAAAGACAGTTTGGTAAAAGATAGTATCGTCTGAATTAGTATAATCGACCCCACATCCAGTAATAGATTGAATATGGTAGCCTGCATCTGCAATGAAGGTCAATTCAACTGTTTGACCGTCTTTGACTTTTTGAGACGATGGAATGTCTTCACTCAAGCGACCGTTTGCACCTGCAGTAGCAACCACTGTGTACTGGTCGGTTGCAAAAGTTGCGGTGACGACACAGCTTTCTGTAAACGGGTCGGTTGAGATGGTTTTACTGGTCAACGCATTATTCGAATTGGTAAACTCCAGTCCACATCCAGTAATCGTTGCAATATGATACCCTGCATCTGCGTTAAAGGTAAATTGGATAGTTTCACCCTCGTTTACAACTTGAGGTGAAGGAGTCGCAGCATCCAAACTTCCCATTGGCCCGACGACAGCTGCTACGGTGTTCTGATTGATGTCGAATGTGGCCATAATAGTACAATCAGCAGTAATTACATCTGTGACAATCTTTTTGTTAGATATCACATCATCAGAGTTAGTAAACTCAATACCGCATCCAGTTATAGAAGCAACATGATACCCTGCGTCAGCGTTGAAGCTAAACTCTGCTGTTGAATAATAATCAACTGTTTTGGGGGATGGAGTAGAACTGCTAAGTGTGCCGTTCAGATCAGTATAAGCGTTAATCCGCGCTCTGATAAATGATATATACGCGGAACCTGAGTTGCTGCCATTATCATCATCATAAGGGGCGCCTGCAACAATCATGTTACCGTCCAAGGCAATGGACCGCCCAAAATTATCACTGGAAGCACCATCAACCGCGGAGAGCTTTGCAATATGAGGCGTTGTTGACCAGCCAACCACTGGTTCTACAAAAACGTAAACTGAGCCGGAGCGATAATCCATCGAAGCGTTCCCAATAGCTCCTACAACTATCGTTTTCTCGCATATGGATACTGCCCCGCCAAATTCATTCAAGCTATCACCATCACTGGCAGTAAGCTTAGTGACTTCAGTAGCATCTACCCAATTATTTGCCGGTTTCTCAAAAACATAAGCGGCTCCCGCGTTGTAGGCGACAGCGTCATTTGCCGGTGCCCCTACAACAATCGTATCGCCACTGATCGAAACTGCGCCGCCAAAGAAATCGCCTTCATCTATATCACTTGCAGTTAATTTAGCGGTTTGGGTCGTGGTCGCCCAGCCGTTTGCAGGTTTTTCAAAAACATACACAGCGCCCAACTGAGTCGTCCCAGTCCCTTGACCAGGAGCACCCACAACGATCGTGTCCTCACCAATTGCGGTAGACCACCCAAATTTATCATTCAAATCAATGTCACTTGCAGTCAACCTTGCGGTCTCAGTCATGGTTGCCCAGCCGTCTGAGGGTCTTTTGAAAACATAAGCAGAGCCACCGGAACCAAATCCGTTGATCCCTTGATCGCTGGCTCCAACAACAATTATGTCACCCTTAATGCTTACGCTCTCACCGAAATCGCAACTGTCATGACCATTACTTGAGGTCAATTTTGCAGATTCAACCATATCTTTCCAACCTTCTTCAGGTTTTTCGAAAATGTACGCTGCTCCAGTATTTGGGATACGTCCATCACTCGCAGGACTTCCCACCACAATTGTGTCACCACTTATTGAAACAGAGAGACCAAAGTTATCATCTGCAGAAGCGTCACTTGCAGTGAGCTTAGCGGTTTGGGTCATGGCCGACCATCCGTCAACAGGCTTTTTAAAAACATAAACAGTCCCTGAATCGTAAATTGTGGTATTGGGCGCCCCAACAACAACTGTATCACCACTGACAGCAACCGAAATTCCAAATTTATCATTTGCTGCGCCATCATTTGCAGTCAGTTTTACCTGTTGAATCCATGGGTCTATAATTAATGGATATTTTGCTCCACTGTCATCGACTTGAATGCTTAAAATATTTTTGGTGAGGGCAAAACGTGCAGGCAGAACCTTACTGTCGGCATCAAAAACGTTTAAACCTGCGTAGCGTATCTGCTGACCAGATGCATCGGTTAGGATAAGCGTGTTGTTTGATTGGAGTTTCGTTTCTCGAACACCAGCAAGAGCAAGTTCCACGACAAGCAAGCCTTTCCCTTTTTCAGGGGCCTTATGCACTGTAAATCCTTGTTCGACGCCCCACCGTGAATTTACATACCACTCAGACAGATCCCCCCTGTCATAGACCATCCTCCCATTATCGTTGATCATTCTTGCATTTCTCACAGGTTGGATCGCTCCTTCATATCCTATGCCTAACATGGTCATTTCCCAGATATTCTTGCCTGATCTGAATTGGGGACCGGTTGAAGTAAATGAGATCTCTATGCCGTGAGAAGGATTCGTCAATGAATATCCTTTGCCACTTCGCTTTAGCTGATATATCGAAGGCAAATTCTTTTGTAATGCGCTGACAATGGCAGGGGTAGCCCAAGGAGGGAGTATTTCGACAAACTGTTCCTGTGACAGGCGATTCGTTTCTGCATTTGATATTGCCTGTACTGTAGTTGGAAAAAATGACAATAGAAAAAGAATCGAGACAGTAAATGAAACTTTCATTAGTTTTTGTATTAAATCTGTTAGCTCAATAGACAAGTTTCTATCCTCCGGGAGATGATCAGTTCTGACTAAGAAATTTTCATTGTCTGTTATCGCAGAGCTTCAGTTGATTGTCAATGTGTTTAAGTAAATAAATAGTTGATATGGGTCGTCAGTAGTGGATACCATTGATCACAATCGGTTCCAAGTTGAGTAGTGCGGTGATGTTGCCACATCGAAGGTCTGAATTATTCTAACAAAAGCTCAATGGCCACTCCATTCTAAGCAAGGTGCATTATCAGAAAAATCAAAACATAGTATAATAATCAGTAATATCCGGTTAGGAAATTGCATGTGAAATATTAATAAATATTAACAGTTTAGGTGATTTTTCACTTCACAATGGAATAAAAATTTTCGATCGCTTTCTTAAAAGAAAAAACTATTAAGGGGGCTGCAAGTCGTAGTTACGTCACCTCCAATGGTTTGCGGTTCAAAGGAGTAATCGAAAGAACTGGATCCTATAGAAGAACACGTTCCTGAAATTGCGAAATTGTTTGTTGCTGATAGGTCATGGCCATGGATCAAACCAATAGAATCAAAATTGACACTTAGTCCATCTGAGGAGAGAGTATGGTCCGTGCGAACAATCATGCTAAATAGAGGGCGCAATGTCCGTCTCCTGATCCGAGAATCGGAATTTACTGTACTAGCTTATGCATATCTGCCTCGGCACCTCAGATCTGGTGAGCTTGTTCCTAATCTCAGCAATTACTACTATACGTGTTCGATAGCACTTTTGAGCAGTGCGGAGAGTTCCGATTTTAGGTTGCCCTGATACTCCCGTGATGTAAATCTTTTGTACTGAACTTGACATTCCTTATGTATAATTAAAACAATTACTTGTAACGTTTTTTCCCTTATTCAACCGCACCGTCGACCGGCTTTATTACTGCCTTGAGATCGACCTCCATGGGGAGCTGTTTCTGAGCCCGCATGATACGTTCGGTCTGCTCCCAGCCCTTTTCATCTATAGTGCCAATGGCAAAGTCGGGTTGCGGCTGAATCAAGTCGCGGGTTATCTTCAGCTGTTCTTCCAGGATCGGGCGCGGCGTATCGGTGTCATATTTTTGCAGGGTCTTGATAGCTTCCTCTTGATTTTTTGGGTCAAGCGCCTGTTGCCATCCCTCCAACAGGGCCGTCACAAAGCGTTTCACCAGTTCCGGTCTTTCAGTTACGGTACGCGATTCGGTGACCACGCAGTTGGCCACGAACTTTACCCCGAAGTCCGCTGGATTGAAAAAGGCGGTTTTTTCTCCTGCCTTGTCGAGTTGTGCACCGATAATCGGTCCCTGGGCATTCCGATAGACCGGCCAGAGCTGAACCTGGTGCCGGTAAAACGGTGTATAATCATAGCGGACACTGAACAGCTTTACGTCTGAGCTGCTGAGGCCGGCTTCGGCCAACAAAGTATGCATAATGGTTTCATCGTTGCCGCCAAATGTTACGCCAATGACTTTCCCCTTCAGGTCGGCAAGATTTTTGATCTGTATCTCCTCCGGGCGATACATCCATTGCAGCGGGTTGACCTGGAATAACTGGGCAATCACCACCACCGGCGATCCCTTGGCCCGGGCCCGAAGCACCTGATCGGCGGAGGCGGCTCCAAATTCCGCGTACCCCAGTTCCAACTCCCTGATCGCATCTCGCTCCGGCCCGCCCGGTTTGACCTCCACATCAAGTCCGGCTTTTTCGAACAAGTGGTGGGTTTCGGCATATAAGGCGCCGATCACGCTGACGTTGCGGAGCCATTTCAGGCGATAGCTGACTTTTTCATTGGCCCGGGCGCCGGTTGTGACGAGCATCGCCAATACGAACAGCACACAGGCTGGCAGAACGAGAATGTTGGTTTTGTTGTTCATCTTTGCTCCTTGCTTGGCATGAAAGCTCAGGTTGCCTCCAAATGGAGGTTACCGACCGGTCCATGCCCTTTTTATGACTGCCCCCAGCAACTCCAGCAGTGCCTGGTAAATGGCGATGGTGATGCCGATCATAAAAAGGGCGATCAGAATCTTGCCCAGATCGCTCTGATAGAGGGCGATCCGAATACTGTAACCGATTCCGGCATTGGCAGCGATGAATTCCCCGACTATGGTTCCGGCCATGGCCAGGGTGGCGCTGCCGGCGATGACGGTGGTCAGCTGGCTCAGGTTTTCAAAGGTCCGTATCTTGACCTCCAGCTGCCAGCGCATGCGGCCGGTGGCCCGGTAGAAATGTTCGATATCGTCAATCGGCTTGGACATGATGCCTAAAACGGAGAGCAGTACCGGGAAATAACAGATCATGGCGGCGATCAGCAGCCGGGTAAGAAATCCGTCGCCGAGAAGGATAAAGAGGATCGGCGCCAGGGCGACAATGGGGTAGGCCTGAATATTGTAGGCAGCCACCTTGATAAAGGAGCCAAGCCAGGTTGACTGACGGCCGGTGATGCCGATAGCAAAAGCCATGATAACCGAAAGGATCTGGCCGATCACCGCAACGGTCATGGTATTTATGGTGGCGAGGCTGTATCGGCGATACTCGGCGAGAAAGATGTGGAACATGCCGGATGGTGCCGGAATGACATAATCGGAAAGCTCCAGACTATATTTCAGCACCATCAGGCCACCGATAAACATGAAGTATATGATAAAGAACTGGAAAACGCGTCTAGGCAGCATTCATGATCTCCAACAGGGTTGCATCCAGGGCTGCGGACGAAAGTTCTTCCCTGCTTCGGATGTTGCAGCCATTGATCATGACGGTCTGCGGCTCCTTGGTACCGCTGCGGAAGACTAGGATCGATTCGCAGAATTTGGCTACCTCTATGACATTGTGGGAAATATATATGAAGAAGCGCTGGGGGAACATTGCCTTGATGGCCAGAATAATCTTTTCCCGGGTCGGCTCATCGACGTTGGCCAGGCTTTCATCCATGATCAGCAGATCACAGTCCTGCAGCAGGTAGCGGATCAGGTTCACCCGGTTCTGTTGGCCCATGGAAAGCTGGTCAAACCGGGAGTCGATGCAGTCGGACAGGCCGAAAATTTCCACCAACTCAACAAGGGCCGCGTGCATCGACGGCTGGATAACCCGCTTCAAGTGGCGGCCAGCGCCGGACCAGCCGGGAAGACGCTCCTTGTTGTGTGAATAGAGAAGTGTTTTGAGCCCCTCGGTTGAAATTCTGCCGGAGTGGCTATCTATGTCGCCGGTAATGATTTTCGCAAGAGAGGTTTTTCCCACTCCTGAGGGGCCGAAGAACGAATGGAATCCCGGTGCCGTTAATTGAAACGACACATCGGTAAAGAGCGGGTATGTTGCTCCGGGATAGGTGAAAACAATATTGTCACAAACCAGGGACATGCTATGACCCTCAAAAGAGCATAAAGTATTCTGTTGATAAAAAATGTATCTTTGCCGTGGGAAAAATTCCATGGAATTCGGCTTGATGCCTCATAGAAGTACCTCACGCTTCATCGCTGCACCTTGACAGGTTGCTCCCTTTTTAATAGAGCAGGCCGATGCCGTCAAGTCCTGTTCCTGCCCGCAGGCGCCAGTCATCCGGGAAATAGACCATTTGCCGCCAGATATCGGGATGCTCCGGCGGCACCATTGCCGGAGGACAATCGAGGAGACGGCACTGGTAGGGGCGCCCCTTATAGACAGCCACATCGTCCTTTTCGTAGCTGATAGGCTGGTCTCCACCCCTTCCTGCGGTGGCGGACCAGACTTCGACCTTCAGCCAGTCGAAATCATCGGGTAGGCCGGTATCGTAAAAACGCAGCAGGGGCGGGGACTGCCTGACGTTACCTTCACCGCTGACATTATTCTTGGTTCCGTTGCCGTCAGCCAGCACATTGCTGAAATCCTGATCGGCAAGCCAGGTGTTATCCTTGAACTTCAGAGGTACGGGGGTAAAGGTACGGATCATGTGGGTTGGGGCAACGGCCGAAGCATCAAGCTCATCCCGCTGGAACACCATATGGCTGAAATAATTGCCCTCCAGACGGTAATGCAGGCCAGGGAAGCCGTCATTGCGCAGATAAAAGAACATATTGCGGGTTGAGGAGAAATAGTTGTTCTTAAATAGCACCGTCGACTCCTGGGGGTATTGATCCCCCTCTATCGGCGCCCCGGTGGCAAAGACCATGTTGCCGGCTGCGCCGATAAAAATATTGCTGTCGATTTCGACGTCGCCGCTGCGGTTACCAAGCTGGAGATTGCCATCTTGAAAAGGCTGGAAGGCATCCTTCCAGTGCGCTGCGGCAAGGGCGAAAACATTGTGGTGCACATGAACATTGCCGCCCAGATTGCCTATCTGGATGGCTTCGGTGCCGGTGCGGATGATCCTGTTGTTATAGATTTCCATGTTGCGGATGAGGTGCTGCGGCTGGGCCTGGGTGCTGCCTATATAGAAGCCTTCACTGAGGGTGTCGTGGATGTAGTTATCATGAATGCTGAGGTTATCCATGGTTGCCGTGCCGTCGTTATTGGTCTTTATCACCATCCCGGCAAAGCCGACCTCCCGGACTTCGATGAATTCCACCTCAAAATCACTGGCCCTGCCGCCGATGGAAAGTCCGCTCGGTCCGCCCTGTTCCTGGTTGTCATCGACCAGAAGACCATACCTGCCCATGCTGTTGCTGTAGCTGCCATCCCAATGGCCGGGATACCCGCTGTCACCGGTCCCGGACTCCGGGTCGTACCTGCCGGTCAGTATCCAGTTTTTTCCACCACCAAGAGAAAAAATATAATAATGTCCGTAAGTTCCAACACATACCTGGCCGCCATTGTTGGTAATGATCAATGGGGCATCAGCGGAGTGGACCGGCAGATTGCCGATCCTGATGAACTTATAATGTCCGGCTGGAATATACAGCCGCTCAAGTGTCTGCCAGTTGACCGCAGGAAAGCTCGCCTGAATATCCGGGTAGTAATACCCTTGACCGTCAGCTATTGTCGGGAGAGTAAAGGTGTTCTCCGGCATCCCCCAACGACCGTATTGCAGAGGATAGGCACCTTGCCCGCCATTTGACCGCAGCAGTAAATTCACGATGCCGGGCATCGCTCCTGCGGTTCGATCAACGGATGCGGAGCCGGAAACAACCGCGGCCATGCCATAGTGGCTAGGCAGAGAGAGTAGTATCAACAGAACTACTGAAGTCGAAGAGAAGGGAATGATTCGCATCAATTTCTCGTGCACGATACTAAAAGATCTCATTGAAGATGTTTGCCTGGTTTTCATGGGATGGCAGGCGCAAAAAAATCCGACTACTGACTCATAGCACGGAAGACACCGGATAGAAAAGAGATTTTTCAGTCTCAGTCCGCACTGGTGTCCAATGGATTGGTACGGTTTACCGTATTACTGACAAAATCTACCACGTGTCTGCCCATAAATGGCACTTTCCCCCTAACTCGTCGTTGCTCTCAAAATTTAATTCTCCGCCCGCGAGGAACGACTACGAGATATCAATTATATGCCTGCGGTTAAAATTATCGAGCGCCTCGATTTAGAACAAAATCGCTCATTCCTGGACAGACACTACCTAATGACCGGAAGCCAACCTTTAAAGCCGGTTGAGAATGGCAATAACCTCGGCAAGTCCCAGCCGGCCATCGCCGTCCACATCACCAAGAGTCGCAAGAGATGATCCAGGGTCTTTGCCGGCAAGAACTTGCAGGATCCGGATTGCCTCGGCAAGGGTTACGTCGGGCGGATATTCATATGCCCCGATGTCCGTATGGGCGTCCTGGGGCCGAAGGAGCCGGGCTTGATGTTTCAGGTATTCACTGTCCAGAGGATACTCAGCAGTGGCGGCGGGGAGCGGGCCCGCGAAATCCCGGGCACCGGAAGATGCCTGCAGGTGAAAGTCTTCTGCTTGCTGATCGACGAAACCGGGGCTTGCCGCAACGATGTTGCCGCCGAGATTGGTGACCGTTCCGGTGACCGCCTCGTGGGAAGCAACGAAGCCCGGTTTCATGAGGTTCCAGCCGTAATTGAGTGTGCCGGCCGAATTGGAGAGGGCAAGACGATTCCCGCCTGCACTGACATAGATGATGTTGTTTCGCACCTCGGCCGTCTGGCCGTTGGTGGACAGGCGGAGAAGTGTGGTGTTGCCTGCGCGGGTGGAGATGATGGTATTGCTCCAGAAATAGAGCCTCGGGCGATAGGAGGCAGTGTCACCTGAATCACCGCCGAAATGGACGATCTGCGAGTTTCCTGCGCCATCCGGTTCGACCAGGATATTGCCGTACACGAAGGTCTGCAAATAGGCGGGATCGGCAACGAGTTCCGAGCTGTCCTCGGCGTCCACCAGATCAAGTTGCCGGCTGCCGCTCTCGATCCAGTTGAAGCGGATTACGGTACCCGAGGAACGGTCCTTCAGATTGTTTCCCAGGCAGCCATCGCAGAGGGGACCGAAGTGATTGAACTGGTAGGTGATATTTTGCGCCTCGGTGTAGGTGTTATGCTCATAGATGCTGCCTGGGTTACCGTTGCCGAAGATGTGGTTGCCCTCAATTACTACGTTTTTCGTCGCACTGGCGACAAAAAGACCGTTGCCGCAATCCTCGAGGACGCAATTGCGTACGGTGATATGGTCTCCTTTCTCAACATATATTGCCGCAGCATTGCTACCATAGGAACTAGCCCCGCTGCGACCGGTGAAAGCGCCCCGGGCGCGGCGAAAGTGCAGGTTTTCGACGACGATATATGTTGGTGTGCCGTCGGCCGGAATATTCGACCCGCCGATCTTCAAAATGCCCCGCTCCTCGTTCCAGTAATTGAGCTGGGAGCGGGTCGTCGCGTTTTCACCATGGATGATCGGCAGGTTACCGTTTTCGTCCGGGACACCGCGTACGGTAACCGGGGCGTTGGCGGTGCCGGCTCTGTTGATCACCCACTTCTCATAATAGGGCGTTGGCTGCGTATGGATAAAAACCGTATCGCCGGCCGAAAGTGACTCCCACGGAACCGCACCAATGGTGGTGTACGCCTGGCCGGGACCCACATGGAAATCTGCCGCCCAGGCGAGGTTTGGCAATAAAATGGCAAGGATGATAATCAGGTATCTGGCGGTCGGCATAGGTGCTCCTGTAGTCAATAATTTTACTGACACCCCACAAAGGGGATAAGTGCCTTTGACAGGTTCATTTCATACGAAAAAACAAATAAATACCATGTGAGATGCTGATCTGTCTCATCGGGCAAAGTTTGCGTGTTTTCGAGTTCTCTTCCTCGTCTACATCGTTGTATCACAAAAGCTGGGCAAAATTAAGCATTGGTAAACCGAAGCCGGCAACAGACGGGAAAAAAAGAGCTGAAATTGTGCAGCACAATATCTTTACTCGATGGCACTTTTATGCTTAGATGCGATGCATGGCTTCAGGTGTACATCTTGTCAGGATCGGTATCCGAAGCCATAGCGGCGAATATATCCGGAATTTGCATATCGTACGATCTCCCCCTTCAACCAAGAGGTGCCAAAATGTCTGCTCCGCGCCTGCAGATGAAATTCGGCCATAAACTATTCCTGAGTCATTTTCTGGCGGTTATTCTGGTCTCGGGCAGTGTAGGTTCGTTCTTTTACTTCAGTGCAATAGACAGCCTGATGCAAAGCCTGCGCTCCCGACTGAAAAACAGCGCAGCTCTGTTGAGCCAGAGCATCGATGCCAGGGACATGGTCCCGATCCAAACAGCAGCGGATATCGACACCGAGGTCTACAAGAAGACGCTGGCCTCGCTGCGCCGTCTTCGTCGATCAAATCCGGATATTGCATTTCTGTATATCATGCGCCAGGAGGAAGGTAAGCTTTACTTTGTGGTCGATTCCGACGAGACGGAACGGCAGGCCATGCCCGGGCAGGAGTACACCGAGGCACCGGAGACCATGATCAAGGCCTTTTTCGATCCTTCCGTCGATGAGAAGCCCTACAGGGACGAGTGGGGAGTCTTTCTGTCCGGTTACTCTCCTCTGCGTAATGGTGAAGGGAAGTATCTGATCGGCATCGACATGCGTGCTGACCAGGTAGACCAGAAAATGGCCCGGCTGCAGATGACCGGTCTGCTGTCGCTGTTGGCATCCCTCCTGCTGGCCCTGTTGTTCAGTCTCTATTTTTCCAGGGGGCTGGGAACGCGCATCAGGGAACTGACAAGGTTGTGCAGTCAGATTGCTATGGGACGCCTGGATGCCAGAAGTCGTATTCGTACTTATGATGAATTTGATGATCTTATCGAAGCGTTCAACATCATGGGCGAGGAACTGGAGCAGAGCCGCAACAAGGTACAGCAGACCATGGAGGAGTTGAGCGACTCCAGGGACAGACTCGAAAGCCGCGTCAAAGACCGGACCAGGGAATTGGAGGAAGCCCTGGACAAGGTGCATGTGCTCAGCGGATTTTTACCGATCTGCTGTTCATGTAAGAAAATCCGGGACGACAAAGGGTACTGGCAGCAGGTGGAGAAGTTCGTCCAGGACCGTACGGATGCCCGTTTCACCCACGGCTTCTGTCCTGACTGTGTGAATACACTCTACGGCGATGTGCTCTCCGGTGATGGAAGTGCAAAACGATGAGTATTTGTCGGATCTTGGTGCGATTCTTGACAACCGGGAATACGATTATGCAAGGCAGTTCCCTGTTTCCTGGCAAGATTCACGTAAGGTCGGCGGCAGTGAAATCCTGGAGGAAAGACAATGAATGACAGTGAAGTGCAGCAGGCGCTGCAGACCATGATCACCTACTTTGAAAGCGGAACCAGGGAGTCAGATGAGGCCGCCAAGACCATTCTCTTGTCGGATGCGGACTATTGGCAGGAGAAGATTGAGGATTTTCAGGCAAGTGTCGAATGGACGGGTCTGCGTGCTCCGGAAGCAGAGGTGTTAGCCCTGGCCCTACGTACTCTTCGTTGAAACGGGGACGTCGAGGCAAGTATCCCAAGCCGTATTGCAGTCAATGAATCGGGCGATGCTCACAGCTCTTTTCGTGCCCGGTCATTCCTCCCTTGTGCCTCCTTGAATTTGACCAGGGCTGTCAACAGGTCGCAGGTCACCGTCGGTATACCGCACCGTTGTCCCTGGGCGCTCACATACCCGAGAAGGGCATCGACCTCGGTGGGTTTGCCGTTTTCCAGGTCCTGCAACATGGATGACCGGTGCGTGGCCGTTACCGGCAGCAAAGTTGCATAAAAATCCTTGATAAAACCGTCCGCATCCGACCAGGGAGTCCTGCCATCAAGGGCCTGGATGACCGCGAACGTCTCCTTTATCACCTTCTCCATCAGCTGCCGTGATTCGGTATGTTCGGCGAGCGCCCCGTAGGGTACCCCCAAAATCGCCCCGAGGGGATTGAGGGCACAGTTATAGAGAAGCTTGGCAAAGAGCGATTCGTGGATGTCTTCCACCGCCAGGCAGGGGTGACCGGCATGATCGATCATTTCGGCCAGAAGTTGGGCTGAAGTGGGGATCTCGCCGCTCCTGCTGCAGCCCACCCGGATGGCATCGGCGGAAACGGTTATTTTGACCCGACCGGGAGAAACTATTTCAAAACCGGTAATGACCCGGGCTCCAAGACTTCTCTCCGCTCCGAAGCTCGGGACGAGCAACTCCACGTTGCCGCAGCCGTTCTGCATGGAAACGACTGTTCTGGCCCTGTCACCAAGAGTGGCAACCGCCTTTACCGCGGTTTTGGTATCGTAGGCCTTGGTGGTTATCAGGACATAGTCGTAGGTCTCACGGGCAGAACGGATATTTTCGAGCAGGCTAAGATTTGCCGGAGGAGCGACATATTCACCGAACAGGCCGGTTACCTGCAGTCCCGTGGTCGGGAACTGCTCGATAAAACGTTGCCGGAGTACAAGGGAGACATGGTGGCCATCGGCGGCGAGCATGCAGCCCAGTGCCTGGCCCAGTGCACCTGCTCCGAAAAAAAGAATATTCATGTTGCGCATTCCGTGAAGTAAGTGATTGTTCAGCCATTGTCCCTCTCTGGGGAAGAGACGGTTCGGATCTCTGTTTACCGGCACCCTGGCCGTTTGTCAACAGTCGGCCCGACTTTAAGGGGGGATCTGTCAGGGGCAATAACCGGGGCGTACAGGCTTGAGGCAAAGGGGATTTGCGGGCCGGACAAGCTGGTTCTCAGCCTGTCCGGCATGCGGATGCCGATTGCTATTTTGCGGGATCGGCGGGAATTTTTGATTTAAGTTCTTCCAAGGTTTGTATCAGTTGGTCGAGCAGCTGATGCATGATTTTCACATCCACAGGATCGGCTTTGATGCCGGCGAGAGCAGGGTCGAGAAATGTTTCCACCTTTGCGTAAGAGTCAGGATACTTGGCTTTAACGGTATCTTCGAATCCGGCCCAGACTTCTTCCAGACGGGGACCGTCCACTTTGAGTTTATCTTTATCGCCGGTGGACAGGTCGTCTTTTATGTTCCCGGCGACAACTATCAGGTTTGCAACCTTGTTGCCAAGGGATGGCTGGGCGGCCTTTTCACTTTCGCATCCTCCAAGAAAAGCAAAAAACAACATGCCGACGATGGTTATTGTGACGATGAGCTTAAATTTTCCCATAACTGTCTTCTTTCCTTAATTAGTTGAATTTATGTTTAATGTTGTTCAATTGCTTCCAGCTGATTATGGCTATAGCCACAACCAGGATCATTAATTGCGGCGTAGCGCTCTGCCAGTTGGGGTAAAAGCCGAGAAAATCGATTCCGGGTAAGCCGGCAGCGAAGTCGGAGGGGATCACCCCGGCCAGCTGAAGGCTGTGAATTCCCAGGCCGGTGAATTTTATACAGAGATAGAGCATGATAGCGCTTGATATCATGAAAAAGGCACGGATCGGCATACGCATTCCCAAAAACAGCATCATGTAGGCAACCAACACTAAAGCTCCGCAACCGACAAGTACACCGATGACCAGATTCTGCACGCTGATCTGGTTGATCATGCCGATGATGAACAGAACCGTTTCGGTGCCTTCGCGGAATACGGCGAGAAATGACAGAAAGGCGAGTGAAAGCAAGCGGCCGCTGGCCAAGGCTGCCTTTGTTTTGCTGGAAATATAGCGGTTCCATTCGCTGAGATTGGATTTGCTGTGCAGCCAATAGCTGACATACAAAAGCATGATGGCGGCAAAGATGCCGGACCATCCGGCAATGAGGAAATTATTGGTGCCAAAGGTGCTGGAGCTGAAAAGAATTTTTACGACAGCCGCCAGGACGATACTGCAGAGGATACCCACTCCGGCTCCGTACCAGACCCAGCGGCTGCTTTTTTGGGCGCTGGAGCGTTTGGTGAATGCCAACAGGGCGCCAATAACCAGAAGCGCTTCCAATCCCTCGCGCAAGGGAATCATCGCAGCATCCCAGATGGAATAGGTGGTCTTTGCGACAAGTGGTTCCAGGTAATCAATCATTGTTCCCAGCAGGTTTGAGGCCAGTCGGAAATCGTCGTTGCGGAGCATGGCACCAACGGTCACCATATCCCGCTCAGCATCGCCATAGGCGGTTCCGGATTGGGTCAGGACAATACCCTCAACGGATAGCCAGGATTCTCGCACCTTATTGATTCCGTCCAGTGCGGTTTGCTTGTCCCGGCTATCGGCGGATGTCCGGGTAGACTTGAGCAAGTTGAGAAATTCGGCCAGATTGCTTGAGGCGGAATGGGAGGCCGCTCCGGCCGGATATTCACCCCGGATGAATTTCCGGTTGACCTGTTGTAAGCCTTGCAAGGCCCTATGAACGGCTTCCGGCTTGTTCAGGATAAACGCATAGGCCACCTGTCCCATCTCGGATTCGATGTCTTTATATGCCTGGCCCGACTGATCCTTGACCGAGTCCTCGCCTTTTCTCCAGAGGTCGTTGAACTGTGCATAATTCTGACTGGCGAGATCAAGTTGCCCTCGACCCGCTGCCTCTATCGCCTGTCGCACAAAAATCTGTGCTTCGGTCATTTGTTCAGTTCCGGTGCCGGCCGTACCGGAACCGGGCAAAGACAGAACGGCAGGAATCAGTAATCCTGCGCTGAAAAGAATACGAAACAACCAATTCTTAAATGGGTGATAAACACAATTTCCCACTGTTCCGGTCACTGTTACAAGCTGGCACATGATCATCCTCGGTTTTGATAAGTAACGGTTTTTCTAAATAACAAACAGAAGAGCCTGACCCATTGGTCTCGGCAAAGGTCCAATACCTTACGAGCGAATATTAGGTACACCAAACTTTAAGGTCCGTCAACAAAAAAATTAGGAGATTAAAACAGAATTACCAGTGTCTAACTTATTGGTTGCTTACATAGGGCCAGTCGGCGATAAGACGCGTAAGTCGGAGATATCAGGGAGAGTATTTGCCTGCAGTCCGGGAGATCAAGGTCATCTTCTGCCCAGGTGGACTTTTATTGCATGTCACGGTTTCACTCCCGAACTGAATTTCTGTCCCGATGCAACTGTTGGCTGAAAGACTGAAAAGATAGGTCTTTAGTCCGTATCAAAACCGGTCGGGGAGAGGTCGCCGGGAGGGGGGTGATGGTCAACCGGCCAGAACGGCGGTATCCTCAAGACGAATTTCCAGCTGGGCCAGATCAATCTCGGAAAGATTCAGCAGATGGGCCTCCTCGGTTGACGAGAGGACCAGGGAAGGATCCTTGGCTAAACCGATGCCGAGCTTACGACAGGCCAAATTGCTGAGACGTACCAGCAGCAGCAGGAGGTTTTTATGGTCAAAGTCAGGATTGTGGTGGTCTCTTGTTATGGCACAGTACTCTTCCGGTAAATTCCACTGCTTCATGAGGTTATACCCCTGTTGGGCGTGGAGAGAGGACATCGCCTCCATTAGCAGGGCCTGGGTGAGCGGGAGAGAGTCATCTTTTTGTTTCAACTGGTCAATGACCATCAGGACAAAGAGTTTGCCGACGTCGTGAAAGAGACCGGCAAAAAAGGCGTGGCCTCTCAGTTCATCGAGCTTACAGGTCTGAGTCAGCCATTGTACTCCCAACGCGCAGCCCACTGAATGTTGCCAGAGCCGGTGCATGATAACATTCAACACCTTGTTCTTGCTGCGAAACTGATTCTTGCTGGCGGCGAGCAGCGTAATGCGGCCCACCTCCTGGATACCGAGACGGACGATGGCCGCCTTGATGGTCAAAATCTCGGCAAGTCCATGATAAAAGGACGAATTGGCCATCTGCAGCACCTGGCTGGACAGAGACTGATCCTGGGCAATGAGATTCTCCAAAACCGGTATCTCGGGCTCTTTTTTCACCAGCTCCTGCTGGACCCGGATTGCCGCTGAACTCAGGACGGGTAAAACGATATTACCGGCTTCAATATACTGCTCTATTACAGCAAGAAATGAAGGTTGTTTCTCCATGGTCTTATTCTCCTGAAAGACGGCGTATTTCGGCCAGGGGTCTGGGCTTGTTCAGTTTCGGCAGACAGCGGAGAATTTCTTCAACGGTGGTGATACCCGCGGCGGCCTTGACCAGACCATCTTCCAGCAGGGTAACCAAACCTGAATGTTCAATACTGATCTGCCTGATCTCATAGCTGGTTTTCTGGGAAAGGATGGCGTCACGGACCAGTTCGTTTAAGATCAGCAACTCAAAGACGCCCACTCTGCCTTTATATCCGGTCTGTTTGCATTCTGGACAGCCGCGCCCTTTGACAAAACGTGCGCCACGGAGATCACTTACCGAGATCCCGAGCCGCTGCAGCTGGAGCGGGGTTGCCTTGGTCTCTTTGGCACAGGCTTGACACACCCGGCGCAACAACCGTTGGGCCAGGACACTGACAACGGTCGACGAGATGAGAAAAGGTGCAATGTCCATGTTCAGCAGGCGGATCAGCCCGCCGATACTGTCTTCGGTATGAAAGGTACTCAGGACCTTGTGGCCGGTCAGGGCCGACTGCATGGCCATTTCCGCCGACCCCTGATCCCGGATCTCGCCGATCATAATTACGTCGGGGTCCTGCCGAACGATATGCCGCAGTGTCTCTTCAAAAGTCAGGTTTATGGATGGATCGATAGAGCACTGGGCAATCCCGTCGATGACATATTCTACCGGTTCCTCCGCCGTTATAATGCTGATCTGCGGATTTTTTATGTGGGAGATGCAGCTGTAGACGGTCGAGGTCTTGCCGGATCCCGTCGGGCCGGTAACCAGGAGGACGCCGCTCGGCTGATAGACTGCGTCTTCCAGAAATCTGATCAGCATATTGGGGGCCATGCCGATGGTATGGAGATCCAGCAGTTCCCTTTTTTGCTTCAACAGCCGGAAAACTATCTTTTCCCCATGGATGGTTATATAAAAAGATACCCTGATATCGATACTGCCCTCATCGTAGTCGAAGAGGATCCGGCCGCCTTGATGCCGCCGTTTTTCCGCAATATCGGCGCCGCACATGATTTTAATCCGGCTGGTCAGGGACGGAATGATGTCGGCGGGGAAGTCTTTGTAATGACTGAGGACCCCATCCAGACGAAACCTTACCTGAAGGCGATCAGATTGCGGTTCGATATGAATATCGCTGCAGTCGTCTTTGATGGCGGCAATAATCAACGAATTAACGATGCCGACCACCGTTTTGCTGTCGACATTAATGGTCTTGCCGGCGGCCAGGTTGCTCAGCAGTTTAATTGTCTCACTGAGGGATTTTTTTTCACCAATTGCCGAGCCAAGCTTGTTGCCCAAAAACCTTTTGGCGATGTCGACGCATATATGATCCAGCGGATCGGCAAAAGCAACCAGCACCGACCCGTCCGTGGTTTTTATCGGAAGAAACTGGTGCTCGATGATCGTTTTTATTGGAACTTTCTTAAACAGGGTCTTGTCCACCAGGGACATATTGATGTCTATAAGGGGATAGCCGAGCTGCAGGGAAAGGATCCGGTTAAATGTCTTTTCATCGATAAAATTGTACTTGATCAGGATCTCACCGAGTTTCAGATCCTTCTCCTGCTCTTTCTGGATATTGAAGGCGGCAGTCAGATCGTCGCCCGACAGATGACCCAGCTCCACAAGAAGCTCGCCGATCCGGATGGACAACTTCGTGCCCGTCAGAGCCTTGCGTACCAGATCATCGGTAACAGTACCAAGGTCTTTTAAGACATTGACCAGGGTGGTCGGCGTCGCCAGTTTTTGGCGTATCCGTTCGGCATGTTGTACCTGCTGCTTGTTCACTGCACCTGAATTCAGCAGCAGTGAGACAATCACCCCGTATGCATCGTTTTTCTCGTTTTTCATCGATACCCCGAAAAATAGATTCTTTGCTGAGAGGGGAAAGTAATCGCACCAAACGTACAATAATTACACAACGATTGAAAGGTGATCAGGAAAAGTTTACTGTAAATCAAACAATTTGTCGAAGTTACGCTGAAAAAACTATATTCCGACATACTGCATATCAAAGACGGTCCAGGACGGGGCAAAATGTGGTGCGTCTCCAGGACCAGGGGAGAGGTATGTCATCATCCATGGTGGATGCCGGGGGGCTGAAACAATTGTGAATAAAATTATTAAAAGATTTCTGCGATACCTGATGCCGACCTTTTTCTGGCTGCTGCTTTTCGCCTCCTTCGGGCTGGCGCAAGAAGTTGTCCTGCCTCTGACCCTTGATCATACCTTATTGACATCTCTCCTGGTGCACAACGGGTTTGGTGACAAGGATCAGGGCATCTCTCTGGTGGGGGAAGACGATGCCTGCACTGATGTCAGGATCTCGGAGCCGCAATTTTCTTCCGATGGCCCTCTGCTGCGGCTGGATATGCGACTGGATATCCAGGTTGGAACAGAACTGGGGGAGAGTTGTCTCACTCCCCTTGCCTGGCATGGTTATGTGCAGTTGTTGCTGCAGCCCCTCTTTGACGGCCGGACTTTTTCCCTGTCTTTTCAAACCGTCGATTCGCATCTTCTCACCTTGTCCCGAAAGCCTGCGACGGTCGCTGATTTTCTCTGGAAATTTGCCAAACCGAGGGTATATGCCCATCTCGACCGGATACGTCTTGACCTTGCTCCACCGATAGCAGAACTGCGCTCTTTCCTCGCGCCGCTTTTTCCCGAGGAATCCCTGCAGGCAACCCGGGCCATGCTCGACAGTATCCACGGTGGTCAGGTTGTCGTCGGCAAAGAGGCGGTCGTGGTGGAACTGCTCACCGAGGTGCAACAGGTCTTCGGCAAGATCGGCCGCGCCGAGACCGCCACCGATCCCGCTCCGCTCAGGATGATCGAAACCACCATCACGTTGAAGCC
>Ga0210123_1000116_pt1 | contig 51403 bp, 33 predicted proteins | sample Muzzi_PWB_D2_FD_185535 | JGI IMG/M metagenome (GOLD analysis project Ga0210123, IMG submission 185535) | Wetland microbial communities from San Francisco Bay, California, USA, that impact long-term carbon sequestration - Muzzi_PWB_D2 (SPAdes) | ecosystem: Environmental > Aquatic > Marine >... | reverse complement strand
GGCACCTGGAGCAGCGCGTGCGGCATCGTTTCGCCTCAGACCCCCAGGTTCTCGCGGAGCTTCGGGATCACCAGCTCGATGGGGCGGCTCTCACGAACGATCACGCTGCCGGCGGCGAGGGTGCCGCTGGTGATGCGCAGGTCCGGACCGGTGGACGAGGACCAGCGGTACCCGCTGGGGGTCGCCGGGTCCTCGTGGAGCTCGACGTCGATCCGCAGCAGCGGCCCCCGGGACATCAGCTCGTCCACCACCGATTCGTTGGCCAGCAGGCGGAGCATCCCGCGGGTCGTGGACGGAAACTCCGCCACCCAGGTGACGCGGCCCTCCATGTAGCCGTACTCCTCCCGGCGCACGGTCGAGGGGTAGATCCGCGCTTCCATCCCCGGCTCGATCTTCTTGCCCGCCTCGGCGGGGACGAAGAGCATCGCCACCAGCTCCTCGGCGAGCAGCTCGACGCTCAGCACGGGCGTGCCCGGGGCCACCACGTCCCCGGGGTTGACCGCCAGCTCCACCACCCGCCCCGAGTAGGGAGAGACCACCCGGGCGTTCTCCTCCAGCCGGGCGCGGAGATCGCCCAGCTCCAGGCGCAGGTCCCGGACCTGGGAGCGGCGGGTCTCGAGAAGCTGGTCGGCCTCCTGCTCCGACTCCAGCCGGGCGAGGTCGATGCTCTCGCGCTCCAGACGCCGGCCGGCGAGCTCGTCCCGGGTCGTATTGAGCTCCTGCTGGGTCGCGAGGAGGGTCTGCTTGGTGATCAAGCCGTCCTCCAGCAGGCCCTCTTCGACCTCGATCTTCTGCTCCAGCAGCTCGACCTCCCGTGCCAGGGTCTCGATGCTCCGTGCCAGGTTCGTGCGCTTCTGGGCCATGGTCTCGGCCTGCAGGTGCTTCTGCTGGGCGGTGAAGCCCTGGAGCTTGCGGAAGTCGCTCTCGAGGGCCGCGAGCCGGGACTCCTCGTCCCGGATGCGCCGCAGCAGCTCCTCCTGGCGAATGCGCGCTACCGTCTCCCCCTTCTCGACGCGGTCCCCGACCTCCACCAGGACCTCCTCGACCTGACCGTCGGCGTTGGCGACCAGGGCCGACACTCCCTGCTGGCGGAGCAGGATGCCCTTGCCGAGCGCCTCGGTGGGGACGGAGCCGTAGACGCTCCAGACGCCGGCCGCCGCGAGCAGCAGCCCGACGGCGCCGAGCGCAAGCCAGCCCTGGGGCCTCGTGACCTCCATGAGCTGGTCGAGCTGCTCCGGCGAGGAGAGCCGCTCGAGCGCGACCTTCCGAAAGACCGACTGTTTCTTGCCTTCCGCCATCAGCTCTCCCCGGTGAACGGGATGGTCGTGAGGTCGGCCGCGTGGATCTCGCTGCCGTCCGACGTCAGGGTTCCGGTTTGGAAGCGCAGCTCGACGAGCGCCAGGGCGAGCGAGAGGCGGGCCGAGAGCTCGGCCTGCCGGGCGGCGGTCAGCCGGTCCTGTTGGTTGATGACGTCGATCAGGGTCGAGCGCCCGGCCCGGAGCTTCTTCTGCTCGTTCTCCACCGCCTGGACGAAGATGAGCACCGCCTCGGAGGCCTTGACCAGGCGCTCGGCCCCGGTGCGGACGGCGTTGAGGGCCGTGGGGACGTCCGCGCCGATCTGGCGGACCAGCAGATCGGCTTCGAGCTCCCGCTGCTCGACCAGGGCACGGCTGCGGATCAACCGGCCCTCCGCTTCGCGGTTGCGCGGCGGCCACGAGAGGCTCAGGGCGACGGTGGTGCCGAGGCCGCCGACCCCTTCGTGGAGTGAGTCGAAGAACCGGCCGGCACCGGCCCCCTCGACGGCACCCGAGTAGCTCGGGGTCAACAGCAGGTCCAGGCGGGGCTGGAGGGCGTTCTCCGCCACCACCTCGAGCGTCCGCTCCGCCTCCGACCGGCTGCGCGCGCTCAGGACGTCGGACCGCCGTTCGAGGGCCGCCTCGATGAACGCCTCGTCCTCGCTCGGTGGCGGGATCAGCTCCGGGAGAACCTGGGGCAGGGGCTCCGTCGGGAGAGGCAGCTCGGAGATCTCGCGGTAGGGAAGCCCGATGGCGCGTCCGAGGTCGCGCCGCGCGGCGAAGAGCTGTTGCTCGCCGGCAATGCGCGCCGCCTCCTTGGCCGCGACGTCGGCCTCCAGGAGAACGGCCTCGGCCGCGGGGACGACGTCCGCCGCGATCAGCTTCCGGGTGCTCTCCAGAAGCCGGCGCGAGCTCTCCTCGCTGGCTTCGAGGATCTCGAGCCCCCGCTGCGCCGCCTGGAAGCCCCAGTACCGAGACGCGACATCAAGGACCCGCTGGGACACCGTGTGCACGAGATCGAGACGGGCCGCCTCGAGCTCGCGCTTCGCCGCCGTCTCGGCCGCGGCGACCACTCGGCGCCCCTGGTTGCGCAGCAGCGGCTGGCGCAGGGTGAAGCGCACCGTCGAGTAGTTGACGGCGTCGGACCCGTCGACACGGGTCAGGTCGATCGCCGGCTCGAGCACCAGGCCGGTGCGGAGCTCACGGGACAGGCCGATGGTGCTCTCCAGAGTGGTCGGGGAGTTCCCTCCGCCGGCGCTCAGTGCGTCGGGCTCGGCGTCCTCGCGGCGCACCGTCGTTGCCACGACCGAATCGAACCGGCCCTCCTCGACCAGGAGCGAGCCCTCCGAGAAGCGCACCTGGGAGCGGACGATGGCGATGTTCGGGTCGTGCTCGAGCGCCAGCTCCACGGCGCGCAGCAGGGTGAAGCCCGCGGCGGGAACCGGCTGAAGACCGGCCGCGTGGAATGCGACGCAGGAGATGCCCAGAGCGCACAGCGCGAGACGCCAGGTCACCGCGAGCCTCGGCCGAGGCCGCGCGGCGGGGTTTCCAAGGTGTCCGGTACCGGCCAGGCGTTCGGTACCGGCCGGGCGTCCGGAACCGGGCAAGCACATCACGGGTTCCTTTCATTCATCCTGGCCTGCTGCACTCTTCATGGTCTGGCTACCGCGAGTCATGGTCCGGCTACCGCGGGTCGCCTCATGAGGAGTCCAGGCTAAAATCAGCGAATCAGAATGAATGAAATCATACAAGAGACGGAGGCGGCAGGCATCGCCGGGGGCTCGCCGGAGATCGAGGAGCTGCGGCGCTACACGGACGAGCGCTACGACCTGGGCGTTCTGGCGACGGCTCCTTCCTTTCCGCTGCCGGACGAGCCGTTCGTCTCCTGTTGGGAATCCTGGGCCCGGCAGGCGCGGGCCGGGCAGGGAGCGTTCGAGATCCTCCGGAAGAACCTGCCCCAGCTCGCCTTCCCGATCCGGGAGGGGATCAGCCAGAGCGACGGCTACCGCGAGGCGACGCGCCGGGGCGCCGATCCGGCAGGGCTCCGGTCGGCGACGGGAACGCGGTTGGAACGACCCGAGGCCCTGGAGCTCTCCATCCATCAGAGCCCGGCGGGGCGCATCCCGGTTCTGGTCTCCCCGGTCCGGAACGACTTCGTGACCCTGGTGCAGGCCCTCGCCAGGCGCAACGAGCCTGCGCCGATCCCCGACGCCCAGGGGGCGGTCATGGTCACCGGCTTCAACAACTGGGCTCGGATCGAAGCGCTCCGGAGCGCCTGGGAACGGCTCGATCCCGCAGCGCGCGAGACCGCGACCTGGGACGAGGAGCTCGCCCGGATCGCCGGGAGACCGGAGCTCTACCGCGACCGCTTCATCCTCCTCTTCGCCGGCCCGTACAGCGGCGTTGCCGCCGCCGATCTCGGCCTCGGGGACGAGCGCTGGTTGGAGCTCTCCCTGGCCATCCGCCGCGGTCACGAGTGCTCCCACTACCTGACCAAGAGATTCTTCGGGGCGATGCGCAACCATGCGCTCGACGAGCTGATCGCCGACTACGCCGGGATGGTGACGGCGATCGGTCGCTTCCGGGCGGACTGGCTCCTCCGGTTCATGGGGATCGACCAGGAGGGGCAACTCCGCGCCGACGGCCGGCTGCACATCTACCGGGGGGAGCCGCCGCTCTCGGACCGGGCGTTTCGCGCTCTCTGGACGCTGCTACGGACGGCGGCCGAGAGCCTCGAACGGGCCGACTCCTCCTGGCTCGGGGCGGACCGGAGCCTCGCCGCTCGAGGGCGGGCGCTCACCGCCCTGGCCGGCCTTCGCCTGGAGGAGATCGCCGCCCCCGACTTCGAGGAGCTCCTGGTCGAGAGCTTGCGACAGGTCTCGGCCTCATGACGGTCCGGACGGCCGCTTCCCTTCCGGCCGATCGTCTCCCCTGGAACCTCCCGCCGCCGATCCCGTAGTTCTCCAAAAGACCGCTCCATCCAACGCGTCCCCGGAGGCTCCAATGGCGACCCTGCTCTTCGATCTGCGCTCCGCCGTCCGCGCCCTGGCCAAGCGGCCGGGGCTCACCCTGGTCGCGGCCGTCACGCTGGCTCTGGGCATCGGCGCCAACACGGCGATCTTCTCGGTGGTCCGGGGTGTGCTGCTGCGCCCCTTCCCGTTCGAGGAGCCGGAGCGCCTGGTGGTGGTCTGGGAGACCTTCGAGCGCCAGGGCCTGCCGAAGATGTACGCCGCGCCCCCCAACTTCGTCGACTGGCGGCGGGACGCCGCGTCGTTCTCGTCGATGGCCGGCTTCGCTCCCCGTGAGTTTGCTCTGGGTGATCGAGGAGAGCACGCGGGCATCGAGGAGGTCTCGGGCGCCCGGGTGACGGCCGGGCTCTTCGACACCCTCGGCATCGCCCCGGCCCGTGGACGCACCTTCACCGCCGAGGACGACCGGCCCGGCGCTCCCCCGACCGTCCTCCTCTCCCACGACCTCTGGACCCGCCGCTTCGGTGCTGACCCCGGCCTCGTCGGCGGCACCATCCAGGTGGACGGCGGGGCGCGCCAGGTGATCGGCGTGCTGCCGCCCGGGTTCGTCTTCCCGCCCGGCATGAGCCTCGAAGGCACGCCGCCGGCCGAGTCCGCCGAGCTCTGGGTGCCGTTCGCCACGGACATGAACGACTTCGGCCGTGGTGCCCACTTCATGACCACCATCGGCCGCCTGGCTCCCGGGGTCTCGCGGGAGGTGGCGGAGGCCGAGCTCGCCGGCATCGCCCGGGCCCTGGCCGAGGAGTATCCGGACGACAACGACGGCTGGGGGATCGCTCTCACCCCGCTCACGAACGAGATGCTGGGAAGGATCGAGCCCGCTCTCTGGCTGCTCCTGGGCGCGGTCGCCCTGGTGCTCCTCATCGCCTGCGTCAACGTGGCCAACCTGCTCCTCGCCTCCGGCACCGACCGCCAGGCCGAGCTCGCCGTGCGCCGGGCTCTGGGGGCGAGCGGTGGGCGCCTGGTCGCCCAGGTGCTGACCGAGAGCCTGTTCCTCGCCCTCGCCGGGGGTGCGGCGGGCCTGCTGGTGGCCCGCTGGAGCGTGGATCTCCTGGTGGCCCTTGCGCCGGACAACGTGCCGCGGCTCCAGGAGGTGGCGGTCGACCTGCCGGTCCTGGGGTTCGCGGCCGGCGTCTCGGTGCTGACCGGCCTCCTCTTCGGATCGATCCCCGCCCTGCGGCTGGCGCGCGAGGGGCGCGGATCGCTCCTGCCGTCAGAGCGCGCGGGCACCGCGGGGCGGAGCGCCGGCAGCCTGGGCGACGTCCTGGTGGTGGCCGAGGTGGCCCTGGCGTTGATGCTCCTGGTGGGCGCGGGGCTCCTCACCCGGAGCTTCCTCGAGCTCCGCGGCGTCGACCCCGGCTTCGAGCCGGCGCGCACCCTCACGCTTCGCACCACACTGCCCCAGGAGCGCTACTCGGACCGGGAGAGCTGGCCCGAGCGTGCCGCCGCGTTCGACCGTCTGCGCAACGAGCTCGAGGCTCTCCCCGGCGTGACCGGGGCCGGCTTCGTCCTCGAGCTCCCCCTGGACGCCGACCGCCAGGGCACCAGCGTCGGCATCGAAGGTGTCGAGTTTCCCGAGGACTTCGACAACCGGGTCAACTTCACTTTCGCCACCGCCGGCTACTTCGACGCCATGGGGATTCCGGTCACCGAAGGCCGCCCCATCACCGAGGCCGACCGCGCCGGCACCGAGCGGGTGGTGGTGGTCAACGCGGCGTTCGTCCGTCGCTTCCTGGGGGGCGAACGCGCCGTCGGCCGGACCGTCTACGTCCACTTCGAGGGCACGGACATCCCGCGCCGGGTGGTCGGCACCGTGGGTGACGTGCTCCACGACAGCCTCGGCCGTGACCCCTACCCGGCGGTCTACGTGCCCTACGCCCAGGTGCCCTACAGCCGCGGCCTGGCGCTCGCGGTGGCGACCGACCTGCCGCCGCGCGACGCCCTGCCCGCCGTCACGGCCAGCCTGCGCCGTGCCGAGCCCGGCCTCGCCATCTCCAAGCCCCGGGTGATGGAAGAGATCGTCGGCGCCGCGGTCTCGACACCCCGCTTCGTGTCACTGCTCCTGGGCGCGTTCGCCGCCGTCGCCCTCGCCCTGGCCGCGGTCGGGGTCTACGGGGTGATCTCCTATGCCGTCCGTCGGCGCACCCGGGAGATCGGCGTGCGCGTCGCCCTGGGCGCGGACCGCGGGAGCATCCTCGGCCTGGTGGTCCGGCGGGGGATGGTGCCGGTGGCGATCGGCCTGGTGCTGGGCGTGGCGGGCTCGCTCGCCCTCCACAGGCTGATCGAGCGGTTCCTCTTCCAGGTGAGCGCCACCGACCCGGCCCTCTATGCGGGGCTGGCGGCGTTCCTCACCGCCACGGCGCTCGCCGCCTGCCTGATCCCGGCCCAACGGGCCACGGCCGTCGACCCGCGGGTGGCCTTGGAGGAGATGTAGACGGGCTCAGAGGCCGGGTACCCCACAAGGACGACCTCTCTTCGATCCACCGCCAGATTCGAAGCGGCCGGACCTGTGCCGGCCGAAGTGCGAGCGAAGCGAGCGACCCTACCCGGCGACCCCACTCAACGCCCCACCTCCCCAGCCGCCCCTGTCCCCCTCCCGGTATCATCGGACAAGCAGTCGGCTGGACCCGATCGACCCCTGACGCGTGCCCCCACAGGCGCGAGGAGAGCAGTACGATGGCCCCGGAGCCCAACGAGTCGGCCGAATCGATCGAACCGATCGAGTGGAAGAAGAGCATCTGCGGGATCTGTCCCGCGGGGTGCTGGGTGGAGGCGGGAATGGACGAGGACGGCCGGCTGGTCGACATCCGCCCCGACCCGGACCACGCCCTCGGCATGATCTGCCGTCGCGGCAACCACGCGCCGGAGATCGTCTACTCGGAGCACCGCTTGCGCCACCCCATGCGCCGGGTGGACCCCAAGGGCTCGACCGACCCCGAAGCCTTCGAGCGCATCTCCTGGGACGAGGCCTACGACCTGATCGTCGAGAACCTCGAGACGATCAAGGCCGAGTCCGGGCCGGAGGCGGTGTCGATCTACACCGGCCGCGGCTCGTTCGAGCTCTCGCTCTGCGACATGTTCCAGCCCGAGGGCGTGGCCGTCTCCTCGGCGTCGAACGTCCTCTTCCCCTTCGGCTCGCCCAACACCATGGGCGTCGGGGCGCTCTGCTACGTGTCGTTCGCCATGATCGCGCCTCACGTGACCATGGGCCGCATGCTGGTGAACATGTTCACCGACATGGAGAACGCGGAGCTGCTCCTGGTCTGGGGCGCCAACCCGGCCACCGACTCGCCGCCGCTCGACATGTACCGGCTGGAGGCCGCCTCGCGCCGCGGTGCCGAGATCGTGACCATCGACCCGCGGCGGACCGAGACCGCCCGGCGCACCGGCGCCTCCTGGGTGCCGATCCGCCCGGGCACCGATTGCGCGCTGGCGCTTTCGATGATCGGCGTGCTCCTGGACGAGGACCTCTACGACGCCGAGTTTGCCGAGACGTGGTGCCACGGCTTCGAGGAGCTCCGCACCTACGTCGGCCACTTCTCGCCGGAGGTGACCGCCCGGACGACCGGCGTGCCGGCGGAGACGATTCGCGCCCTCGCCCGCCGGATCGCCCGCGCCCGGGGCGCCTGTCCGGTCATGTACACCGGCCTCGAGTACTCGAACAGCGGCATCCAGGCAATCCGCGCCGTCCACTCCCTGTTCGCCCTGGCCGGGCACCTGGACGTGCCGGGCGGCATCGGCCTCGGCATGGCGGACTCCCACTTCCCCATCAACCGCTCCTGCAACCAGCCCAACCCGAAGCTCGACCGGGCGGTGGCCCGGGACCGCTTCCCCCTGTACAGCCACTACCGGGGGGAGTCCCACGCGAGCGGCCTCGTGACCTCGGTGCTCGAGGGCGAGCCCTACCGCATCCGCGGGCTGATCGTCCACGGGGCGTCGCTCCTGACCTCCTGGCCCCAGAGCCGGCTCTGGCGCGAGACCCTGTCGAAGCTCGACTTCCTGGTGACAATCGACCGCCAGCTCACGGCCGACTCCGCGTACGCCGACGTGGTGCTGCCGGCGACCACCATGTTCGAGATCGACTCCTACATGACCTACGGCCCGATCTTCCGCCTGCGGGAGAAGCTGATCGAGCCGGTGGGCGAGGCCCGCAACGACTACCTGATCATGGCGGAGCTCGCCCGGCGCCTGGGCTACGGCGAGCTCTACCCCCAGAGCGAGGAGGAGCTCGTCCGCTTCGCCCTCGAAGGCTCCGGCCACACGCTCGAGGAGATCCGCGCGGCGGGCGGCTGGGTGAGCCGGCCCAGCTCGATGATGGAGTACAAGAAGTGGGAGAAGGGGCATCTGCGGCCGGACGGGGAGCCAGGGTTCGACACGCCGACGGGCAAGTTCGAGATCTGGTCGACGACGCTCGAGGAGTTCGGCTACGAGCCGCTGCCCAAGTACACGGAGCCGGTCGAAGGACCGCTCGCCGACCCGGCGCTGGCGCGGGAGCTTCCGCTCGTCTTCAACTCCGGCGCCCGGCCCCAGACCGACTTCCGCTCCCAGCACCACGGCATCCCCGGCCTGTCGAAGGACCACCCGGAGCCGACCGTCCAGCTCGCCCGCGCCGACGCCGAGGCCCGCCAGATCACCGACGGTGACCTGGTGGAGGTCCGCACCCCGCGTGGCGGCGTGCCGTTCCGGGCCGTGGTGAGCGACGACATCGCGGCCGGCGCGGTCGAGTGCTCCATGGGCGGCGGCACGCCGGTCGGCCCCAAGGCGTGGCAGGAGTGGAACGTCAACGAGCTGACCGATCTCGGCAACTACGACGAGATCTCCGGCTTCCCCGTCTACAAGGCCCTGCTCTGTGAGGTCGTCAAGCTCGAGGAGGGCGAGGCGCGGCCCCGAGCAACTCGGGACGCCGCGACCCGGGACGGAAGCTGCCAGGTGGGCGACGTGGCTCGGGAGGCCGACCACCTGTTCGAGGCACGGATCACCGAGAGCTCGTCCAAGGGCAAGGAACGCCGCCGCATCTACCTGGACAACAACGCCACCACCAGCACCGCCCAGGCGGTACGGGACGCCATGGAGCCCTTCCTCGGCGAGCGCTGGGGGAACCCGTCGAGCATCCACTCGCCCGGCCGCGAAGCCCAGGAGGCGGTGGAGCGGGCCCGCCGCCAGGTGGCCGGCCTGCTCGGCGCCCGCCCCCGGCGGATCGTCTTCACCGGCGGCGGCTCCGAGGCGGACAACCTGGCGATCAAGGGCGTGGCGTTCGCCCACCGGATGGGGAACGAAGCCAGCAACGGCGCCGGCGCCCCGGGCCACGTCATCACCAGCACCGTCGAGCACCCGGCGGTGCTCCAGGCCTGCCGGTTCCTGGAGCGGATGGGCCACCGGGTGACCTACCTGGAGGTGGACGAGGACGGGCTGATCCGCCCCGACGGCCCGGGCGGCCTGGCCGAGGCGATCGCCGACGACACGGTGCTCGTCTCGCTCATGCTCGCCAACAACGAGGTAGGCACGGTCCAGCCGATCGCGGAGCTGGCGGCGATCGCCCGGAAGCGGGGCGTCCTCTTCCACACCGACGCCGTCCAGGCGGTGGGCAAGATGCCGGTCGACGTGGAGGAGCTGGGGGTCGATCTTCTCACCATCTCGGGCCACAAGATCCACGGCCCGAAGGGCGTCGGCGCCCTCTACGTGCGCCAGGGGGTGAAGCTCGAGCCGCTGGTCCACGGCGGCAAGCAGGAAGGGTCGCTCCGCGCCGGCACGGAGAACGTGGCGGCGATCGTCGGCCTGGGGGCGGCGGCCGAGCTAGCCCGCGGTCGGTTGGACGAGTCCGAGCAGGTGCGGGTGCTCCGCGACCGCCTGGCCGCCGGAATCCGGGAGCTCCTCCCGGACGCCCGCTTGAACGGCCACCCGGAGCTGCGCCTACCCAACACGCTCAACCTCACCCTCCCCGATCTCCGGGGCGAGTCGGTCCTGATCGCCCTCGACCGGCACGGCATCGCGCTCTCTTCGGGCTCGGCCTGCAAGTCAGGCTCGCCCGAGCCGACCCACGTGCTCCTCGCCATGGGGCGGACCGACGAGGAGGCCCACTGCGCGGTGCGGTTCTCGCTCTCGGCCGACACGACCGGGGAGGAGATCGACGCGACGGTCGAGGCCCTGGGCGAGGTGCTCGAGGAGATGCGGACGACGGTGCGGTTCCTGCCGTGTAAATGAGCACCCCCTACAACCCCCCGTCCCCCTTCTCACCCCAGGGGGAGAAGGGGGCGGGTGTCTGGATCCCCCCTACGACCCCACTTGCGCTAACTTAAAGCTTGCCCTGGGCGGGCATTCGGCTCTAGACTTGGCTCATGAGAGCCGAAGAGAGCTTCGAGCATGAGTGGGCGTACCTCCTGTCGTTCTTGCCGCCGGAAGAGGTCTTGAACGAGACAACGAAGAGCTGGTGGTCGCCGACCGGGGCTACTCGCGCCGACCGGAGCTGGTCCACCTGAGCGAGTCCGCAGGACGGTTCATCGTCCGCTTGAATTGGAAGTGTGTCCCGCTGCAGATGCCCGGAGGCGATGCATTCGACTTGCTCGACGCGCTGCGCCGGCTCCCGGACGCCAAAGCCGACGCCTTGAGACGCCACCTCTACGACGCACCGAGACAACGCAAGGAACAGGCTCCCGCTGCACAGGCCCGCGCTCGCAGTCTAGAAAGGCTAAGTTAGCGCGCATGGGCCGCGGGGGGCTCTGGCGAGACGCACGACGTCTGGTCGGTGACCGCATCGAGGGGCGACGGCGGAGGGTAGCCCGCACCGCCGACCGTGATGCGCCGGCTGTTGAGCTCCTCGGCCGTCCTTCAATGGTCCGTGGGACCCTCTATGATGCGGGACGGGAGGCCAGGGGCACCTCCAACCACACCACTTGCCGGGTCATGCGGCCGATGATCCCCCTGAGCACCAGAACGCACACCCTGTGCCCCGAACGGACGAGTTATACCGCTCCCACGGCCACGCTCACCGAGGAAAGATAAACTAGGCCCCACACATCGACCCGGCTCCGCACGTCGGGTTCGGGCGCTCCGGTTGCCGGACACGCCCCCGTTTCCCCATCCCAGGATCAAAGGAGGAGCCCCCTTGCTCGAACGATCCGCACGAACGATCTCCACGCTCCTCGCCCTGCTGCTGCTCGCCGTGGCCCTTCCGGCCGCCGCCGCTGCCGAGGGCGGGGAGGGCATCTTCCCGTACCCGGTCCACCAGAAGACCCTCGACAACGGTCTGGTGGTCACCGTCATCCCGTTCGACAGCCCGGGCATCGTGGCCTACTACTCGGTGGTCCGCGCCGGCTCGCGCCAGGAGGTGGAGGCCGGCCACAGCGGCTTCGCCCACTTCTTCGAGCACATCATGTTCCGGGGTACCGAGCGCTACCCGGCCCAGGCGTACAACGATGCCCTGAAGCAGATGGGCGCCGACTCGAACGCGTTCACCACCGACGACTGGACCAACTACTACGTGGTCGGCCCGTCCGCCGAGCTCGAGCAGATCATGGACCTCGAGAGCGACCGGTTCATCCATCTCAAGTACTCGGAGAACGAGTTCCGGACCGAGGCCCTGGCCGTGCTGGGCGAGTACAACAAGAACGCCTCGAGCCCCTTCTTCTCCATGTACGAGCGCTTGCGCGAGCTGGCCTACGACAAGCACACCTACGAGCACACCACGATGGGCTTCCTCGCGGACATCAAGGCGATGCCCGACTACTACGACTACAGCCTCCAGTTCTTCGACCGCTTCTACCGGCCCGAGAACGTCAAGTTGCTGGTGGTCGGCGATGTGAAGCCGGAGCAGGTCTTCTCCCTGGCGGCCAAGTACTACAAGGACTGGAAGCCCGGCTTCACCGGCGTCGAGATCGCCGCCGAGCCGCCGCAGGCCGAGAAGCGCACCGACATGATCGAGTGGCCCCAGCCCACCCGCCCACACCTGATGATGGGCTGGCACGTGCCGGCGTTCGATGACTCGGCGCCCCAGATCGCCGCCCTCGACCTCCTTTCGCAGCTCCTCTTCAGCGACAACGCCCCGCTCTACCAGGACCTCGTGGTCGAGCGCCAGCTCGTCGAGTTCATCCAGGGCAGCGCCGAGTTCCACCGCGATCCCTACCTCTTCATGGTGGCGACCCGCGCCCGCACCCCGGAGGCGTTGCCCGAGGTCAAGAAGACCTTGATGGCGGCGTTCGAAGAGCTCAAGACCAAGCCGGTCGACCCCGAGCGACTCGAGCGGATCAAGGACCATCTCCGCTATCAGTTCGCCCTGGGTCTCGACAGCGCCCCGTCCGTGGCCGTGACCGTGGCCGAGTTCCTGAACCTGACCGGTGATCCCCAGTCGATCAACCGGCTCTACGAGCAGTACCTGAAGGTGACGCCGGAGGATATCCAGAAGGTGGCCCAGAAGGTGTTCGTGGACACCAACGAGACCGCGATCGAGCTCGCCTATACGCCTCCGGAGGAGATGGAGGCCGAGGGTGCCGAGATGAGCCAGGAGGGAGAGTGACCATGACCCGCAGATCTTCGAAAGACCGCACTCTGCCGACCCTGCTGGTGGCTCTGGCCATCCTGGTGGCGGCCCCCGTGGCGACCCTGGCCCAGGGCTCGATGATGGAGAAGCCGGCCATCGAGACCGTCGAAGTCGCGAGCACCGGCTCGCCGCTGGTCGCCGTTCGCCTCATGTTCCGCGTCGGCTCGATCGACGACCCGGCCGGCAAGGAGGGCCTCGCCGCCCTGACCGGCCTGATGGTGGCCCAGGCGGGCACCGAGCAGCACACGTACGGTGAGCTGCTCGACGCCCTCTACCCGATGGCCGCCTCGATCGACGTGAACACCGACCGCGAGGTCACGGTGATCACGGGCGAGACCCACGTCGACAACCTGGAGGCGTACACGGCGCTGCTCACCGAGGCGGTGCTCCACCCCGCCTTCGCCCAGTCCGACTTCGAGCGCAACAAGGACCAGCTCCTCTCCTACCTGACGACCACGCTCCGGGGCGCGAACGACGAGCTCCTCGGCCTCGAGGTGCTGCAGGAGAAGATCTGGGAGAACCATCCCTACGGCCATGCGCCCGCGGGGACGGTCCAGGGGCTCGAGTCGATCACGCTGGACGACGTCAAGGCCTTCTACGCGTCCCACTTCACCCAGGCGAACCTGCTCCTGGGCCTGGCCGGCGGCTACCCGGGCGAGTACCCGGGCGCGCTCCGCGCGACGCTCGGGGCGCTCCCCGCCGGATCGGCCGCGATGCGGGAGCTGCCCCCCCTGCCCCAGCCGGAGGGCCGCAACTTCACCCTGATCGACAAGGAGACCGCGTCGGTCGGCATCCATTTCGGCTACGCCATCCCGATCACCCGGGCGGACGACGACTACTACCCGCTGATGGTGGCCAACAGCCACCTGGGTGAGCACCGCACCTTCAACGGCGTGCTGATGAACCAGCTCCGCGGCAAGCGGGGCCTGAACTACGGCGACTACTCCTACATCGAGTACTACGCCGTGCCGCCGTTCACCTCGCGGCCGACGCCGAACGTGCCCCGCCACCAGCAGTACTTCTCGGTCTGGATCCGGCCGGTGGTGCCGACGGACGACCGGTTTGCGCTGCGGGCGGGCCTTCATTACGTCCAGGACATGGTCGACAACGGCCTCACCGAGGCCCAGTTCGAGCTCGCCCGGGACTTCATGGTCAACTACTCGAAGCTCTGGGCCCAGAGCCTCTCGGAGCGGCTGGGCGTGCAGATGGACTCGACCTACTACGGCATGCCCTACTGGATCGACGAGATCGACCGTCGCTTGAAGGCGCTGACGGTGGAGGAGGTCAACGCCGCGGTCAAGAAGTACATCCAGACCGACGCCTACGAGGCCGTGATGGTGACCAAGGGCGCCAAGCAGACCGCGATCGCGCTGCTCCAGGACACGCCGAGCCCGAAGGAGTACAACAGCGAGGCCGAGCCCCAGGTGCTCGAGGACGACAAGGCGATCATCAAGCTGCCGGTCGACCCGACGTCGATCGAGATCGTGCCGGTGGCCACGGTGTTCGAGAAGCGCTGACGGCGATCGCTCTCGACTCTTGATCCGGTCCCCCGTCCGGCCCCTCTTCCCGAGGGTCGCCGGGCGGGGGATCGCTCGTTTTGGGCACCCCGCGCCGGGGCACGGTCCGCTCCCGCCCCGACGGCCGGTGCGACTCGGTGCCGCCCCCGGCTAGACTTGCGCCGAGGCCCCGGTTCCGTGCCGGGGCAAGCTCACCGGCGGTGATCGAGGCCTCGCCCTTCCGAACGCCGCCGGCCCCGACTGGGGTCCCCCCCGGCCGAGCCCTCTCTCGGAGCGTTCCGGGAGTCGCCCCCAGCGACCAAGGAGAGCGGTATGGCCACCACGACCCTCCAGCCCCGCTCGGCCCCGCCGGCCGAAGACCTCAATCCGTTCCACATCGCCCAGCGCCAGTTCGACCTGGCGACCCGCTACGTGCCCGGCCTTTCGCCCGGGCTGCGCGAGTTCCTGCGCCGACCCATGCGCGCGATCGCGGTGGAGTTCCCGATCGAGGCCGAGGACGGCTCGATGAGGATGTTCCAGGGGTTCCGGGTGCTCCACTCGAACGTCCGGGGGCCGGGTAAAGGAGGCGTGCGCTTCCACCCGCAGGTGACGCTCGACGAGGTCAAGGCGCTCGCCTCCTGGATGACCTGGAAATGCGCCGTGGTCGACATCCCCTTCGGCGGGGCGAAGGGAGGGGTGGTGTGCAACCCGAAGGAGCTTTCGCAGCGGGAGCTTCGCCACATCACGCGGCGCTTCATCTCCAACCTGGGCGACAACATCGGTCCCTACACGGACATCCCGGCGCCGGACGTCAACACCAACGCGCTGACCATGGCCTGGGTGTTCGACACCTACGACATGATGCACCCGGGCAAGAACAACCGGCCGGTGGTGACCGGCAAGCCGCTCGACATCGGCGGCTCGCTCGGGCGCAACGAGGCGACGGCGCGCGGCTGCCTGTTCACGACCATCCGGGCGATCGAGCGCGGGCTGGTGAAGGGGCTCGACTCGATCGAAGGTGCCGAGGTGGTGATCCAGGGCTTCGGCAACGCCGGTTCGATCGCGGCCCAGCTCTTCCAGCAGGCCGGGGCGAAGATCATCGCCGTATCCGACTCCCAGGGCGGCATCGTCGACCCGGACGGCCTCGACCCGGACGCGGTGATCGCCATGAAGCGCGCGAGCGGCTCGGTGGTCGGCTTCCCCGACACGCGGAAGGTGACCAACGAGGAGCTGCTGGCGCTGTCGTGCGACATTCTGGTGCCCGCCGCCCTCGAGAACCAGATCCGCGCCGACAACGCGGCGAACGTCCACGCGCGGCTGATCTCCGAGGCCGCCAACGGTCCGACCACGCCCGGCGCCGACGAGATCCTGGCCAAGCGGGGCATCCCGGTGCTTCCGGACATCCTGGCGAGCGCCGGCGGCGTGACCGTCTCCTACTTCGAGTGGGTGCAGAACAACGAGAACGAGCAGTGGGACGAGGAGGAGGTCAACGCCAAGCTCGCGCGCCGCATGCGCCTGGCGACGGACGCGGTGATCGATACGCGCGACGAGGTCAACTCGGCGCTCGAGGAGCTCGAGGCGAACCGGAAGCAGCAGAGCGGTGGGAAGGGGTTGCCGCTCGAGCCGATCGATCTCCGGACGGCGGCGTTCGTGCTGGCGGTAGGACGGGTGGCGAAGGTGGCGGACGAGCGCGGCATCTGGCCTTAACGGTCAGAGCCGTCCCGACCGTCCGTCGCGGTAGCTGACGGCTATGGGGACGTGTCCGGATTTCCCGCCCCGCTTGAAGCGGCCGGACCTGTGCCGGCCGAACGGCGCCTCAGCCCGGGCCGGCAGCCGCTGGAGGTGGCCGCTCCCTTGACTCGAGATCGAGGTAGACCGCGGATGGGCCGACGGTGATCGCCGTGCCGTCGGGCACCGGCATCTCCCCGCCGTCGCGGGTGACGGCACGCTTCGCGGGGCGGGGGAGGGTGGCGGCGGTCGGGGTGTTGTCGGCGCTCCACGCGACGACGAGCTCGGTGCCGTCCGGGCGGTGGTAGTGGTAGAGGCGGGCGGGTGAGTCGGCCGTCTGGGGCACCGGCCCCTGGAAGGTCGCCCCCTGGAGCTCCCGGAGCATGGTGGCGAGGGCGCGGTAGGCGGGGCGCACCCGGAGGTCGCCGTTTTCCGGACAGACGAGGCCGTACCCCCGGGCGATCATCTGCCACCAGTAGACCCGCTCCACCAGGCCGGTGCCGAGGGCGAGGAGGTAGTAGCGCACCAGGTAGTCGGCCTGGGTCTCTTCCCCCACCGAGACGCTCCTTCCCGCCGGTGAGTGCGGACCCTCCCAGAGCGGCCAGTTGACCTCGGTGATCCAGCAGCGGGGGGTGGCGTTTCGGGCGGTCTCGGCGATCGCCCGCAGCAGCACCACCTTGTCCACGGTGTCGAAGCCGGTCTGCTTCGCCTCGGGGGCGCCCCGGCGGTCGACGTAGAGGAGCGCCGAGACCGCATCGAACCGGTAGCCGGAGTCCCGCGACATGTTGAGGGCCGCCGCCGCCGCATGGTACTCGAAGTCGATGACGGCGGGGCCGAGGATCTCGACGTCCTCCCGTACTCCACGGAGCGCCTCCCCCGCGCTCCGCACCAGCTCCACGTACTCGTCGAGCGTCCAGACCCCCCACTTGGAGCGGTTGATCGCCTGGCCGATCTGGAACGTGCGGCCGTAGGGGGTGAGCCGCTCGGCGATCCGGTCCAGGGCGGCGCGCCAGCTCGCCGGCTCGCGCACCAGGTCCCGGTTCTGGGGCACGGCGAACGCGACCTCGTGGCCACGCTCGACCAGGGCGCGAGCGAGCTCTTCTTCCGCGTCGAGGCCGTCCGGCTCCCACGGGTGGAGGCGGAGCAGGATCGGAGGCCGCTCGCCGGAGCCCGGGGGCACGAGGCCGTCGACCAGCTCGAGCAACCCCTCGGGATTCTCCGGCCAGGGACGAAGCGCGACCCCGGCCGCGTGGTCCGCATCGAGGCAGGGCACCGGCCGCTCGTAGAGCCGGCGCTTGAGCGCCCGGTAGCGCCGGAGCACCCGCGGCGCGACCCGGGTGACGGTGGCCATCTCCTCCAGGTGCGAGCGGGCGTCGCCCAGCCGGGTGGCGAGCTTCTGGAGCGGCGTGGCGTGGAGGTGGGGCTGGTCCGAGAGGTGGTCCCAGACGACCCGCTCCCGGGACGGTGCGCCGTCCGGGGCCTGGGGGATGTGGGCGTGGGTCCCCCGGCCGACCACCCGGGTGGCGAGCGACTTGCCCAGACCCCGGAGCGCCTTCTTCCACCGGTTCTTGGCCAGGAAGGCGTGGTGGAAGAGGAGGTAGAGGCCGTGCTTGACCGGCCAGAGGGCCGGGCGCCCACCGCCGGGGCCGTCCGTGCCCCCGGTGCCGGTCCAGTAGGCGCGCAGGTACCGCTCCTGGTGCTCCGGGCGAAGGATCGGCATGCGCGAGAGGTCACGGCAGCGCTTGACCAGGGTCATGCGCTGGCCGAGGCGGGCGCGGTTCAGGTCGACCAGCGCCATGCGCAGAGTGCCGTCCTCCTCGCGACGCAGGAGCACGTTGCCGCTGGTCAGGTCCCGGAACCAGACCCGGTGGCCGTGGAGGTTGCGGACCAGGCGGCCCAGCCGGTCGAGGAGCTCGTCCATCGGGAAGGCGGGGAAGCGCTCCGCGGCCTCGCCGGCGTTGGCGGCGCGCAGCAGATAGCGCGCCTCGGTGGCGCCCTCGAAGTAGCGGCAGACGAAGAACGAAGGCCCCTCCGGCGCCTCGGACTCGATCACCATCACCGGCTCCGGCGTGTCGAAGCCGGCCGCGGCGAGCGCGCGCGCCACCCGCCAGCTCCGCTCGGCCTTGCTCCCCCGGAGGCGCCGTTCGACCCGCCGCCGGGCGCCCTCGTTCCTGAACTGCTTGACCACCACCGGGAAAGAGCCGGCGGCGGCAGCTTCGGAGGGGATCTCCGAGCGGGTCTCGTAGAGGCTGACGTAGAGGTAGTTGCGGCCCCAGTGAAGGGTCTCGAGAGCCGCCCCGGGATCGGTCAGGTGCGCGATCGCCGCCGCCGGGTCGGCAGGGGAGAGGTGCTCCGCCACCTCGCCACGAAAGGCGTCCACGGCGAAGCGCTCCACCCCCGGAGTGGACCCCTGGGGGTGGCTCATAACCCCACCACGTCGAACCGCTCGTGGTGGAGAGACGGGTCGCTCTGCAGCACGATCTCGACACCCAGGGTCCGCTCGAGCTCCTGGAGCACCGCCCGCTCTTCCTCCTGCAGGGCGCGGGCGACCTCCGGGTGCACCCGGAGCAGGAGCTCCCCGTCGGCGGCAACCTCCGGGTGCCTGAGCACCTGCCGGCGCAGGTTGAGGCAGATGGTCTCCACCGCTTTGATCCGGCCGCTCCCGTGGCAGTAGGGGCAGGGGTGCGTGAGCAGGCGCTCGAGGTTGGTGCGCGAGCGCTTGCGGGTGACCTCCACCAGGCCGAACTCGGAGATCGACAGCATCTTGGTGCGCGAGCGGTCCTTCTTGAGCTCCAGCTCGAGGGCGGCGAACACCTGGTCCCGGTGCTCCTGCTCGGTCATGTCGATGAGGTCGAGGACGATGATCCCACCCAGGTCGCGCAGGCGGATCTGGCGCACGATCTCGCCCACCGCTTCGAGGTTGGTCTCGAGCACCGTCAGCTCGAGGTTCGTCTTGCCGACGAACCGGCCGGTGTTGACGTCGATCGCCACCAGGGCCTCGGTCTGGTTGATGACGATGTAGCCGCCGGACTTGAGCCACACCTTGCTCCGCAGGGCGGCTTCGATCTGGCCGTCGATGCCGAAGCGCTCGAACAACGGCGCCTCGCCGCTGTAGAGCTTGACCCGGGAGATGAGCGACGGCTGCACCTCGTCGAGAAACTCGACGATCCGCTCGTAGGCCTCCTCGCCGTCGACCCAGAGGACGGAGAAGTCGCCGGAGAAGAGATCGCGGACGGTGCGCACCGCCAGGTCCTGCTCCTGATGGATGAGCGCCGGCGCGGTGGTCGCCGCCGCCTGCTGACGGATGCGCTTCCAGAGGTGCTCGAGGTAGTCGCGGTCGACGGCGAACTCTTCGCGGCCCTTGCCCTCGCCGACGGTACGCACGATGAGCCCCCGCCCGTCGCCGCCCAGCTCTTCGATCACCTCGGTGAGGCGGTTGCGCTCCTCCTCGTCCTCGATCCGGCGCGAGACGCCGAAGTGCTCGACCGTGGGCAGCAGCACCAGGTAGCGACCGGGCAGGGTGACGTGGGTGCTGATCCGCGCCCCCTTGTTGGGCAGCGGGTCCTTGGCCACCTGGACGATCAGCTCCTGCCCCTGGCGGAGCAGCTCGTCGATGGGCCTGAGCGCCTGCTCCGGGGCGACGGCCGAAGCCTCGTCGTCGAGCGCCAGATCCTGCTCTTCCGGCTCGGCCCCTTCCACGTCGGAGACGTAGAGGAACGCGTCGCGGTCGAGGCCGATGTCGACGAACGCCGCCTGCATGCCGGGCAGCACGCGGGTGACGCGGCCCTTGTAGACGTTGCCCACCAGGCCCCGGTGACGATGGCGCTCGACGAAGATCTCCGTCAGGCGGTCGTCCTCCAGCACCGCGATGCGGCTTTCGTGGGGATCGCTCTCCACGAGCATCTTGAGCACTCGGGTCTCCATGGTGCTGGTCGTCACTGTCGAAGCCTTGCTCGGTTCACCGTCCGCTGGGCTCGCTGTCCGACGGGCGATAGGCTCGCGGTGGGCTCGCCTTGGCAGCTCACCGGGGCCGGCCTAGCGGTTGACGTAGCGGCGGACGTCGACGCCCAGGATGAGGCCGGTAGCCGCGAAGTTCAACAGCGTAAACGATCCTCCGTACGAGAGGAAGGGTAGAGGAATCCCCGTGATCGGAACCAGCCCCACGACCATGGCGGTGTTGTACAGCACGTGGAAGCTGATCACCGACAGCAGGCCGACCACGAGCAGGATGCCCTCCCGGTCCCGGGCGCGAATCGCCACCCGTGCGCCGTTGACGATGAACACGGCGTAGAGCCCCAGGGTGACCAGCACCCCCAGGAAGCCCCACTCCTCCGCGAGCACGGCGAAGATGAAGTCGGTGTGGCGAGCGGGCAGGAAGCGGAGCTGGCTCTGGGTGCCCTGCATGTAGCCGCGGCCCGCGAGCTGGCCCGAGCCGACGGCGATCTTCGACTGGCGCACCTGGTAGCCGGCGCCGAGCGGGTCGCTGGTGGGCTCGAGAAAGGTCCGCACCCGCTCGCGCTGGTACTCCTGCATGCCGAACATCCAGACGCCGGAGCCGAGCATGGCGAGCGCCACGAGGCCGATGACCCAGACCCGAAGCCGGATCCCTCCCACCAGCAGCATGCCCGCGAGCATGGGCACGAACATCGCCGCCGTGCCGAGGTCCGGCTGGAGGGCGATGATCGCCATGGGGACGGCGACGATCACCGTGGCGGCGACAATCTGGAAGAAGGAGAGCACCCGGGCGTTGACCCCGGCCAGGTATCGGGTGAGGGCCAGGGCCGCCGCCAGCTTGGCGAGCTCCGACGGCTGGAAGCCGATCGGTCCGAGACCGATCCAGCTCCGGGCGCCGCCCCGCACCGCGCCGATGAACAGCACCGCGGCGAGCAGCAGGCAGGCCAGCACGTAGATCGGCGGCGACAGGTCGACCAGGGCGTTGTAGTCGAGCGACAGCAAGACCACCATCGCCACCAAGCCCAGGACGACCCACAGCGCCTGGCGCGGTAGGTAGTCGGTCGGCAGCTCGGCGCTCGCGCTGTGCACGGTCGCCATGCCCACCAGCGACAGCAAGAGCGCCGAGACGATGATCGCCCAGTCCAGCCCGGAGAGCTGATGCAGCAGCGAGCTTTCAGGACGGACGACCGGGATGGATCCCGAAGTACTCCTCATACAAAGCCTTGGCCATGGGGGCCGCGGCACGCGAGCCGCTCCCCCCGTGCTCGATGAACACCACCACCACGAGCTCGGGATCGTCGGCGGGGGCGAAGGATGCGAACCAGGCGTGGTCCCGCTGGTCGAACGGCAGGTCCTCGTTCTTGGTCCAGGTGCTCTGGGACACCACCTGGACGGTACCGGTCTTGCCCGCGATCTCCAGCCCGGGCACGGCCGAGCCGCGGGCGGTCCCGTCGCTGGAGTTGACCACCTCCCACAGGCCCCGGCGGATCGGGTCGAGAGTCCCCTCGGGGAGCTGGAGGGTGCCGCGGGGGCCGGTGTGGCCGGCGCGCAGATGGGGGCCCACGGTGCGCCCGCCGTTGGCCACCGCGGCCATCATGGTGGCGACCTGGAGCGGCGTCACCAGGAGCGGCCCCTGGCCGATCGACACCGAAATGGTCTCGCCCGGGTACCAGGGGTGCTTGCGCCGCGCCAGGCTCCACTGGGGATCGGGCACCAGGCCGGACTTCTCCACGGCGAGCTCGACACCGGTGGCCTCGCCGAGGCCGAACAGGCGGGCGTAGCGGGCGATGCGGTCGATGCCCAGGGCCTTGCCGACGTTGTAGAAGTAGATGTCGCACGAGCCCTTCAGGGCCTGCACCAGGTTGACCCGGCCGTGGCCGCCCCGCTTCCAGCAGCGGAAGCGGTGGTTGTAGATTGTCGTCACGCCGCCGCAATGGACGGTGGTCGACGGGTCGATGACGCCCTCGGCCAGGCCGGCGGCGGCGATCACCACCTTGAACACCGAGCCGGGGGAGTAGGTGCTCTGGATGGCCCGGTTCTGCAGCGGGTGGTACGGGTGCTCGAGAATCGCGTGCCACTCGTCGGTCGAGACGCCCCGGGCCAGCAGGTTCGGGTTGTAGGGCGGCGCCGAGTAGAGGGCGCGGATCTCGCCGGTCCTCGCGTCGAGGGCGACCACCGCCCCGACCTTGTCCTGCATGAGCTGCTCCGCCTTCTGCTGGAGCTCGAGGTCGAGGGAGAGGTGGAGCGGCCTTCCGGCCGCGGCCTGGCGCTGCTGGTACTCGTCGAGCACCCGCCCGCGGCTGTCGACCACCACCACCCGTTGACCGTCGGAGCCGCGCAGGTGGCGATCGTAGCTCTTCTCGACCCCCTCCTTGCCGACCAGCTCCCCCGGCTCGTACTCCCCGCCCGAGGCCGCGATCTCGGCCTGGGAAACCTCCCCCAGGTAGCCGAGCACGTGGGAGGTCTGGGGACCGTGGCGGTAGAGCCGGAGGTGGCGGACGTCGATCTCGAACTCCGGGTGCTCCAGGCGCTTGACCTCGAACCGGGCGACCTCCCCCAGGGTGAGGTCCGCGAACAGGCGCACGGGGCTGAAGGCCGGCACCGCCCGGAAGCGCCCCAGGTTCTGCCGCAGATCCTCCTCGGAAACGTCGAGGATCTGGGTGGCGAAGCGGATGCTGTCGTCGAGGTCGTCGCTCCTCGAGCGGTCGATCAGCAGGTCGTAGGAGGGTACGTTCTCGACCAGCAGGTGGCCGGCGCGGTCGTAGATCTGGCCTCGGGGCGCACGCACCGAGACCTTGCGCAGGCGGTTCGACTCCGCGAGATCCCGATAGTAGCCGCCATGGACGATCTGGACGCTCCAGAAGGCGGTGGCGATCACCACCAGGAAAACGCCGGTGAGCCCGGCCAGCAGCCGGACCCTCTTGGCCAGGTCTTGACGCTGCTCTCGTACCTTCATGGCTCGGTTGATTGGATCGGCTTCGCCGATCGTCTATAGCCGGATCTTGGACGTGCGCCTGCGGCGCACCGTGTCTCGGAGCGTCGCGAACCGGGCGAAGACGGACCACGCGACGGCCGCAATTGCGCCGTCGGCCACCGCCCGGACCAGGAGCGGGATCGGTTCCGGGGGCTTCGGCTCGCTGAAAAGGTAGGCCAGGGCCAGCAACACCACCTGCTGCACCAGGGTCGCCAGCCCCGCCGTCACCAGCACGGCTCCCGGACCGCGGATGTCCAGCCGCTGCGCCGCGCGGGCGACCGCGTACCCGATGATCGTATCAGCGAAACCGTGGAGCCCGTAGAGACGGCCGGACAGGGCGTCGTGGGTCAGGCCCGCCGCCATCCCCACCGCGAGACCGGGGGCCGAGCGGCCGTCGAGGGCGTTGACCACGGTCACCACCAAGAACAGATCGAGATAGCGGGGGAGCTCGGGCAGCGCCCAGGTCCCCAGCAGGTGGATCACCAGGGCACCGGCGAGCGCCGCCAGCACCTTAAGGGCGCGCATGCTCACCCTCCACGAGCTCTTGGGGAACCGGCTCGCGCTCCAGCAGGTAGACCCGGTCCAGGTTCCCGAAGTCGACCGCCGGGGTGACGTCGATCTCGTGGAACAGCTCTCCCCCCTGGCGCACTGCCGTGACGGTCCCGATCGGAATCCCCCGGGGGTAGACGCCGTCGGTGCCGGCGGTCAGCACCCGGTCCCCCGGCCGCACCGACGCCTGCACCGGTACCAGGTCGAGCTCCAGGCGCTCGTCGCCCCCGCGCACCAGAGCCTGGCGGCGGGTTCGCTCGATCACCGCCGAGACCGCCGCCGCGCGGTCGGTCAGGAGCTGCACCTTGGCGTAGGGACCGGAGACGAGGATGACCCTCCCCACCAGGCCGTCCGGGGTCAGCACCGGCTGGTCCAGGTGCGCCGGCCGGCCGCCGCTGAAGAGGACGAGGGTGCGCAGCCAGGACGTGGGATCGAGGTAGACCACCTGGGTCGGCCGGAGGCGCCCGGGCACCTGGGGGGTGTACTCGAGCGCCGCCGCCAGCCGGTCGCGCTCCTCCTCGACGTTGCGCAGCCGGAAGAGCTCGCGCTCCAGCTCGTCGATCCGCGCCGTCAGGCGCTCGGTCTCCGCCTCGAGGGTCTCGCGCCGGCGCAGCCCCTCGCCCATCTCTTCCACGGGCTCGGTGACGAGGTCGACCGCCCGGGGCATCGGCGCCACCAGGCGCAGGGCCCACTGCTCGAGCAGGCTCGCGCCGGCCTCCCCCCGGACCTGCGCCGCGAGCACCAAGAGCTGCGCCGCCAGGGCGAGGATCAAAAGCCAGAGCGTGTGCCGCTCGGTCACGGCCGCTATCTGATCGAGACCTTGCGCAGCAGGTCCATGTTCTGGAGCACCTGGCCGGTGCCCAGCACCACCGACGCCAGGGGGTCTTCGGCGAGCACCACCGGCAGGCCGGTCTCGTCCCGCAGTCGGTGGTCGAGGTTGCGCAGCAACGCGCCGCCGCCCGACAGCACGATCCCCTTGTCCATGATGTCGGCCGACAGCTCGGGCGGCGTGCGTTCGAGGGCCATCTTCACCGCCTCGACGATCGTCTGGACCGGCTCGGCGAGGGCTTCGCGGATCTCGGCGTCGGTGATGGTGAGGGTCTTGGGCACCCCTTCGACGAGATCGCGGCCCTTGATCTCCATGGTCATCTCGTCCTTCAAGGGGTAAGCCGAGCCGATCTCCATCTTGATCTGCTCGGCCGTGCGCTCGCCGATCAGCAGGTTGTACTTGCGCTTGAGGTACTGGATGATCGAGACGTCCATCTCGTTGCCCGCCACCCGCACCGAGCGGCTGTAGACCGTGCCGGCGAGCGAGATCACGGCCACGTCGGTGGTGCCGCCGCCGATGTCGACGATCATGTTGCCCGAGGGCTCGGTGATCGGCAGCCCGGCGCCGATCGCGGCCATCATCGCCTGCTCGACGAGGTAGACCTCGGAGGCGCCGGCGCGCATCGCCGAGTCCTTGACCGCCCGCTTCTCCACCTGGGTGATCTCGGAGGGCACGCCGATGACGATCCGTGGATGGACGACCATCTTGCGGCCGTGGGCCTTCTTGATGAAGTACTCGAGCATGCGCTCGGTGACCTCGAAGTCGGCGATCACGCCGTCTTTCATCGGCCGGATCGACTCGATGTTGCCCGGGGTCCGCCCGAGCATCTCCTTGGCCTCGCCGCCCACCGCCTCGATGCGGTTGGTCAGCTTGTTGATCACCACCACCGAGGGCTCGCGCACGACGATGCCCTGGTGGCGGGTGAAGACCAGCGTGTTGGCGGTCCCCAGATCGATGGCCAGGTCCTTGGAGAAGTAGCGGAGGATCGACAGTAGCGGCATGGTCTTCCTATAGCTGCCCTATGGCTGTGGACTGCGCGCGGAGGTGCTGGCGGCCGGCCGGCTCATCGGTCATCTGACCTAGAGAATCTCGACGAAGACACGGGCGGCTTCGACCGTCTCGTTGCCCGAGGCGTCGCGCGCCCGGACTTCGACGGAGTTCCAGCCTTCCTGGGTGATCTGGATCGGTTTGTTGAAGGTGCCGTCGGCGTTCACCTGGACCGGCTCGCCGTTGATCTCGAGGAAGGCGCCCGGCTCGGTCGTGCCCGCCACGATGAAGATGCTGCCGTACGACCGGACCTCCTCGAGATCCAGGGCGGGCGGCTCGGTGTCCGCGCCTTCGCTTCGCGCGGCCAGAGCCGTGATCCGAAACGTGCGCGCGTGGCTCCACGGGCCATGGCCGCCGTCGGTGCCGATCGAGGCAACCCGCCAGAGGAAGCTCCCTTCCCCGCGCACCCCGAGGGTTGCGTGGGTCAGGGTGCGGTTCGAGTCCTCGATCACGTTGTCGACGAAGAGTTGGCCCCGGGCGACCTGGAGGGCGTAGCCGGAGGCCCCGTCGGCCGGCTCCCAGGACAGCACCACCTGGTCCGCGCTCTCCAGGTCGAACTGGCTGTTGTCGCCGGGCTCGAGGAGGTTCGGGGGCGCCAGCAGCGCCTCCGTGTCGGCGAGCCGCTCTCCCCGCTGCACGACCTGCTCGAGCGCCTCGACCCGGCGCTTCTCGCCGGCGGCGCTCTCGACCTCGAGCGACCCCCGGAAGGCGGCGAACCGCCCGGTCCGCGACTCGGCGTCGTAGGTGACGGTCGCCTCCGAGTCGCTGCCCACCTGGGCCTCGGCCTGCGGCGTGGCGACCTTGCCCCCCTGCTCGTGGGTGTTCAGATTCACCCAGCCGTACTCCATGCGGATCGACTGCTCGGCCGGCAGACCGCCGCCGCCGCGGGTGCGCGAAACGATGAGCTGCGTGTTCGGGCGGGCGGTGTAGAGGGTGCCGTCCTGGAACATGATCTCCGCCGAGCCGTTACCGCTGGTGCGCACGTGGTCGCCGGGATCGAGAGAGATCGCGCTGCGGGCGTCCATCCACTCGCTGCTGTCCGAGCGGCGGAACTCGACGCCACCTTCGACCGCGATGAACTGGGCCGCGGAGGGACCGCTCGGGCGACCGCCGGCCGACTCGAGGAGGCCCTCCAGAATGCCCTGGCTGCGCAGGCCACGATCGAGGGCGAGGGCGAAGTTGCCGATGCCGAAGGCGGTGGACGCTTCGCCCAGGCTGTCGAGGCCGCTCTGGTACTCGGAGCGGAACTCGTCGATCACGTCCTGGCCCTGGAGCCGGTTGACGAGCTGGTTCGACTCGCCGATCGCCTTCGACGCCCGCCGCTCGAGATCGTGCCCCTCCCAATAGCGATATCCGAAGAAGCCGACGATGGCGAGCACCGCGACCGCCAGCAGCACACCCCAGGCGCGCAGCGTGTCGACCGAGACGCTGTACCAGTCTCTGTTCTGGGAATCGATGACCGAGCGTTCCACCACGTCCTCTTCAGATCCGCGAAGGGCCGCCAATATACCAGAGTTTCAAGCATTTGCGCCCTCCGGGGGGCAAACTTCGGGTACCCTCGGCCACGGCACCGCTTGTCCGCCCTGCCACCCGGTTGCTAAAGTGCACCGTTCCCTCCCCGTCTCCGGGATTTGACTGGGTCCAAGCACCACCCGGGGAGGAACGAAAGGAGCTCGAGAAACATGCTCAAGGTATTTCGCGACAACCTCAAGAACCTCGCCTGGATCCTCTGGGCGGTGATCGCCGTCTTCATCCTCCTGGTCTTCGTCGACTTCGGCACCGTCAACCGGCGGGGAAGCCGGCTCGCGCCGGCGGCATCCATCGGTGACAACCAGGTCACGTGGGCCGACTTCCAGCGGCGGTATCAGTTGATGGAGAACCGGTACCGGAGCGTCTACGGCAAGCAGTTCAACGCCGACATGGCGCGCCAGCTCCAGCTTCCCCGCCAGGCCATCGAGGGGCTGATCAACGACGCGGTGCTGTTGGCCGAAGCGCGGAAGATGGGCCTCAGCGTCACTGACCGCGAGGTGCGGGACACGATCCTGAGCATCCCCGGCATCGTCGACGAGCAGGGCCGGTTCATCGACGAGGAGACGTACAAGCGCTTCGCCACCAACAACAAGTACGCGAGCCCCGCGGAGTTCGAGCAGACGGTGCGCGACGACCTGCTGCGGCAAAAGCTCTTCGACGTGCTGGCGTCGAACGCCCTGGTGACCGACGCGGAGACCGAGCAGGCCTATCGCGAAGAGGTCGAGCGCGCCGCGGTGCGCTTCGTCCAGGTGCCCCGGGGAACGTTCGCGGAGGCCGCGACGGCCACCGCGGAGCAGCTCCAGAGCTGGTACGAGCAGCACCAGAACGAGCTGCCCCTCCCGGAGCAGCGGGTGGCGCAGTACCTGCTGGTCGACCAGGCGCTGCTGCGGGCGCAGCTCGAGATCTCCGACGCCGATCTACAGGCCTACTACGACGCCCACCCGGACGAGTTCCGGCGCGAGGAGCAGGTGCGGGCACGGCACATCCTGCTGCGCACCGACCGGCGGAGCGCCGACGAGGCCAGCGCCGAGCTCGAGCAGATCAAGGCTCGGATCGAAGGGGGCGAGGACTTCGCCACCGTCGCCGAGGAGGTCTCGGAGGATCCGGCGAGCGCCCAGCAGGGCGGCGACCTGGGCTACTTCGGCCGTGGCCGCATGGTGCCGGAGTTCGAACAGGCCGCGTTCGACGCCCAGCCCGGCACGATCGTGGGGCCGGTGGTCTCCTCCTTCGGCGCCCATCTGATCCTCGTCGAGGACCGCCAGGAGGCCGGCGAGATCCCGTTCGAGGAGGCCAAGGCCACCGCCCGGAACCGCGTCGCCGCCGAGCGCATCGACCAGGAGGCCACCACCCTGGCCGAGAGCCTGCGCAAGCAGCTCGAGGACGCGAGCGAGGGCGACCCGGCCGAGAAGATGGCGACGCTCGCCGACGAGAACCCCTCCGTGCGCTTCGCCACCACCCAGCCGTTCGGCCAGACCGACCTGGTCACCGGCCTGGGCCGGGTTCCCGCGTTCGCCGCGGCCGCGTTCTCCCTCGACGAGGGCGAGCTGGCCGAGGGCGTGGTCGACACGCCGCGCGGGCCCGCCATCCTCCGCCTGTCCGAGGTCCGTGCGCCGCGGGTGCCGCCTCTCGACGAGGTGGAGGCGCGCGTGCGCCGCGAGGTCGAGCAAGAGCAGCAGCAGACGCTCGCCGTGGAGCGCCTCGCGCAGGCCAAGGCGCGGCTGGACGAGGGCGCGACGCTCGACGACGTGGCCGCGGAGCTCGGCGTCGAGGTGGGTGAGAGCGGCGAGTTCGGTGCCAACGACCCGATCCAGGGCCTGGGCTTCGATCCGGAGCTCAACCAGGCGGCTCTCGGCGCCGAGGTCGGCGACGTGCTGGGCCCGCTGCCGACCGCCCAGGGCGCCGCCCTCATGGAGGTGACCGAGCGCACCGGCTTCGACCCGCAGGTCTACGCCGAGCGGCGTGCCGAGATCCGCAAGCGCCTGGAGCAGGAGCGCTCCGACCGCCTCCTGTCGTCGCTCGTCCAGAGGCGGCGCCAGGAGCTGGGAGTCTCCTACGACCCGCAACTCATCCAGGAGTTCGATCTGGCCGGCCCCAGCGCATCGTGAGGGAGCCGGCCATGCCGGCCATGCCGGGTCAACCGGCTGAGCCCTCCGGGGCCGCTTGGTAGACCGCCCCGTGACTACCGCGAGCAGCATCGAGATCGAGGAGATCCAGGGCGTCCGGCTCCACCTGTCGGCGCCCGTCCTCGAAGCGCCGGTCTGGATCGGACGCGAGGACGTCCTCGGTCAGCTCCTCGCCTCCTGGTCCCGGGTGGCCGCGGAGGACGTGCCGCTCAACCCGCGCCTCCTCGGCAAGCCCGGCGTGGGCAAGACCACTCTCGCCGGGGCCGCCGCCCGCGCCCTGGGCCTGCCCCTCTACATCCTCCAGGCCACCATGGACTCCCGGCCGGAGGACCTGCTGGTGACGCCGGTGCTGGCGCCGGAGGGCGGCGTGCGCTACATGGCCTCGCCCCTCGTCTCGGCCATGGTCCGGGGCGGCGCCCTGATCCTCGACGAAGGCAACCGCATGAGCGAGAAGGCGTGGGCGAGCCTGGCGCCGCTGCTCGACTACCGGCGCTACGTCGAGAGCTCGGTCGCGGGGGTCAAGATCTACGCCCACCCCGACTTCCGCTTCGCCACCACGATGAACGAGGACGCCTCCACCTACGAGGTGCCCGAGTACATCCACTCCCGCCTGATGCCGCAGATCTACATCGACTTCCCCGAAGAGGAGGACGAGCGGCGGATTCTCGAGGCGCAGGTGCCGTTCGCGGACGGCGAGGTGCTGGCCTACGTGCTCGCCTTCCTCCGGCGCGCCCACGAGGCGGACCTCTCCTACACGGTGCGCGACGGCCTGAACCTCGCCCGCTACGCCATGAAGGTGCTCCGCCGCGGCGAGGCCGACAGCCCGGAGGAGGCGGTCGACGAGGCGCTCCGCCTGGCGCTCACGGACGACGAGCTGGACCGCTTCGGCCTCTTCTGAGGAGCTCGCCGTGACGCATGCCTCCGAAGCGCTCGACCGGCTGGTTCCCGAGGCGCTCCCGGGGGTGCGGATCGTCCCGGTGGTCCACGGACGGGTAGAGGTAACCGCCTGGGTGCGCGCGGTGCTCGACACCCTCGACCCGGCGGGGGTTGCCGTGGAGCTGCCGACCACGCTCGAGGAGGTCGCCCGCGTGGCCGTCGACCGGCTGCCCCGGATCACCCTGGTGATCTCGGCCGAGCCGGCCCCGGCGGACCGGGGCCCGGCAACCGAAGAGGATCGGCCGCGGGCGGTGGTCTGGACCGTCGCCCCCGGCGACCCCTTCGCCGAGGCCCTGCGCTGGGCGGCGGAGCGGGGGCGCGCGCGGTTCCTCGTCGACCCCGACATTCCCTACAGAGGGCGCCACGCCGACGCCGTCCCGGACCCGTACGCCCTGCTCGAGCTCGGTCCGGCGCGCTACCTGGGACCGGTCCTGGACAGCCTGGCGGCGGCCCCCGCCAGCGAAGCCGACCGCCGCCGAGAGGCGGGCATGGCCTACCACGTGCTGCGGGCCAGGGAACGGCTGGCTGGTGCCTCCGGGAAGGGCGAAGCGCACGGTGGCCCGCTGGTCGTCCTGGTGGGCGCCGCCCACGCCGCGCGACTCGCCGAGGCCCTGAGGCGTCCGGTCGCCGCGCCGTTCGCCCGGGTCCGGCGGCCCGAGGCGGCGCGGCCCGAGGCCCGCCACCTCCACCCGGAGAGCCTGACCGCGCTGCTCCAGGATCCGCCGCTCGCCCACGCCGTCTGGGAGCTTCTGCGCGCGGGCGGTCCGCCGGGCGCGGCGGACGAGGTGACAGGGCCCGACGCGGTCGACCAGGCCGCAGCCCGGCCGGTGTCGCTCACCCGTGCCGGCCTGACGCTCGTCTCCCGCCGGGGTCCGCGCGAGGCCAGCGAGGAGGACCGACTCCAGCGACTGGTCGAGCTCGCGGCGCGCCGCGGCGCGCGGGCGCTCGGCTGGCGGGCCCCGGAGATCGCCGTGCCCGACCGCCGCGCCCTCTCCGGGGTCGTCTGGCAGGTGGCGGAGCGCTCCTACGCCCACCAGACGCACGAAGAGGTGGCCCCCTGGCAGCGCCGCGTGTTCTTCGACTATCTCCGGCGCCTGGAGCGCACCCGGGGCGCCCTCGCCGGCGGACTCTACGAGTGGGTAGTGGCGGCCCGGGGCGTGGGGGACGACAACCTGGCCTGGGAGGTGTTCGAGGCGGCCCGCGCCTACCCCTGGCAGGGCGCCGGGGCGGAGGGCGCCGACGACCTGCCGATCGCCCGGGTCGACGGCTCGGACCTCCTGCTGCCGGAGGACTGGGGCACGCGCACCGTGCGCTTCCGGCGCCGGCACTTCCAGGTCAAGCGGCGACCGGTGGCGCTCCCGGTCCGGCACCGGCCGGCGCCGGCCGACGACGCGGAGTTGGCCGACTGGCTCCGGGGCTTCTCCGGCGGCGGCCTCTGCTCCTTCCCGCCGGAGGACCTGGTGATCGAGGACTACGGCCGCTTCCTCCGGGGCAAGGCCCAGACCATCCTCTCCGCCGAGCGCACCCGGACCGAGCCCTTCTCCACCAGCCTCCTCGACGGGGTCGACGTGCGCGAGACACTCCGCCACCCGGAGGACCCTCGGATCTGGGTGCGCGAGCAGCGCCGGGCCCCCGGCAGCGCGGGGTCGGTGGTGGTGATCTTCGACCGGGACCGGCGCGAGGCGGGCTCGGGCACGCCGCGCTATCCCTACCTCATGACCTGGCACGGCGAGCACCACGACGAGTCGGACATGGCGTTCTACAGCACCCATCCGGCCGAGCAGGTGGTGGGGCCGGGCATCATGCGGGCCACCTACGGCGGCTTCCTCATGACCGTACCGCCGGGCCGGCTGTTCGACGTCTGGCGCGACCCGGACTACCGGCGGCTGCCGGAGAAGGCGGACAAGCTCCTCGCCGCGGCGATCGACTACAGCCTGGAGAGCATCGTGGTCCACGTGGCCGAGGAGCCGCCGCGGCCGGCGCTCGGGCGCTACGCCGCCTCCCGGGGCAAGCGGCTCGTCCACATCCCGATCGGCTCGCTCTCGGTCAGGACGCTGCGCAAGATTCGCGTGCTCCACATCCTCGTGGGTCGCGACAAGCGGGACATCGCCAAGGGGTACGTTTGGTAAAGCGATGTCTACTGATCGCCCCCCTGCTCCCTCGTTCCCTCTCCCCCCGCACGATCGGGGGGCGAGGGACAATCAACTAGATCGCCCCCCTGCTCCCTCGTTCCCTCTCCCCCCGCACGGGGGGAGAGGGACGCCTGCCCCCGGCCCTTCGCTGCGCGACATGCTGCACTTGGGCTGTGAGCTTCGCGCTTCCGCGAGGCGGGAGCCGGTTCAGTTCCCGCAGCGGGGCGCGTCGGCCGAGCCGGAGACACACAGGTTGACGGCCATCGACGGCGTGGCGACGAGGCGCGCGTTGATCGACCCCTCGTCGTTGCCGTCGAAGCCGTCCCAGGCGACCACGTAGCGGCCCGCGGCGTCGGCGGCCAGCCCGAGGCTCCACTGGAAGTTGATCGCCCGCTCGCTCAGGCGGAACGACTGCGCCAGGGGGCGTCCCAGGGTGTCGACGGAGACGCCGCGCACCGACTGGGGGAGGCTCCGGCCCCAGATCGACCAGGCGACCAGGTAGCCGTCCGCGCCTGCGACCACGCCCGGTGAGCCGTGGAACACGCCGCCGCCGGTGCTGAGCGCCATCGCCGGTCCGTTGGGCAGACCGGCGGCGTCCAGGGTGCGGCCCCAGACCCGGGTCTCGAGCTGTCCGAGGCCCGCCTCGGCAACCGACCCGACCCAGGTTGCCAGGTAGGAGCCGTCCTCGCCGCGGGCGACCGCGGGCAGGGTGGCGTTGCCGGAGCGCACCGCGACCGCCGCGCCACGGGCCACGCCGTTGGCGCCGAAAGTGCGCGCGAAGACACCGCCGGCCTCCCCCTCCTGCCAGGCGGCCAGGAAGCCGCCGCCGCCGGCCGGAGCGAGCGCGGGCCGCGAGCCGCCGGGGCCGTCGTCGAGCCGGTAGACCTCGGTCAGTGCCCTGCCGTTCGGCCGGACGATGCGGGCGCCGACACCGGCCGGGTCACCGGTGGCGTCGAGGACTGTCCAGGCGACCACGATCCTCCGGTCCGCGGCGGCCAGGGCCACGGGATGGCCGAAGGCGTCGCCCGACTGCGCGGCGATCACGAATCGCTGACTGGCCGGCTGGCCGCTCGGGTCGAGCAGACGCCCGGCGATGGCCGAGGAGACGACCTCGGACTTCTGGTAGAAGATGTCGACGTTCAGGTCGAGGCTCTGCTCGCGCCAGGCGACGAACAGCCGCCCGTCCGCGAGCGGCACCACCACCGGCGCCTCGCGCACCAGCGCCGGACCCCGGTAGGGAACCTGGTCGGGGAGCTGGTTGCCGGCGACCGCCACCGCCGGACCGGCGGCAGTGAGGTCGGCTCCGAACGGGCGCGCGATCACGCCGCCCACGTCACTTTGCCATACACCCCAGACGGTGCCGTCGGCTGCCACGGCCATGTCCGGGCGGTGAACCCTGTCGGCCGCGTGAGCGCTCAGAACCATCTCAGGACCGGCCGGCTGCGACCCGGCAAAGACCGCGCCGGTGGCGACAAGCACCACGGCGACCGTGATTCCAACGAGAGTGGTGAGTCGAATTGTGCGCATGGCCTCTCCCTTTCAGTGGGATCCGTCTGTTGCTTCCGTGAACCGTCTCGAACCGGAAATATGCATGTCATGCTAATGGTAAATCGCCATATTGTCAAGGTGGCCCGCGGGCTCCCCTCGCGGCATTGGTGGAGCCGTCGGTAGAATCCCCCACCATGATCGGCTTTCTGAGGGGACGGGTGCTCCGGCTGGGGCCGGAGGCGGTGCTGCTCGACGTCGGCGGCGTGGGGTATGAGGTCCACATCTCGCTCGCCACCTACTCGGAGATCGAGGGCTCCGGAGCCCAGGCGGGCGGTGACGGGGAGGAGCCGGGGCTCGGTCTCCACGTCTACACCCACGTCTGGAGCGACGGCATCGCCCTCTACGGCTTCTGGACCGAGCTCGAGAAGCGCCTGTTCGAGCGGCTGATCGCGGTATCCGGCATCGGCCCCCGTCTCGCGCGGGTGATCCTCTCGGGCATGCCGCCGGCCGAGCTGATCGCCACGCTGGCGGCGGGCGACTCGAAGCGGCTGACCACGATCCCCGGCGTGGGCAAGAAGAGCGCCGAGCGGATGGTGGTCGAGCTCCGGGACAAGGTGGCCCAGCTCGAGGCCGAGATCGGCGTCGCCGGTGCCCCGGCAGCGACGGGCGGGGCGGAAGAGGAGGACCTGGTGTCCGCTCTGGTCAACCTCGGCTACAAGCCGGCCCACGCCGAGCAGGCGGTGGCCGAGGCGCTCCGGGAGGCGCCGGAGGCGGACATGCAGGCGTTGCTCCGGGCGGCGCTCAAGCGCCTGGCCAGATGAGGCCGGGGCCTTCGGCCCCTCTCGGCCGCCACGGAGGGCGGCCGCTTCGATCACGAGATGGAAGTGCGGAGCACCCTCCCAAAGAAGCGGCCGGTCTCCGTGCCGGCCGAAGTGCGCGCGCAAGGGCGCGACCTCACCCGGCCATGAGCCCCTCGGCGGCCTGGATGATTCTCGCTACGTTCGGCAGCACCTCGGCCTCCCGCTCGCGGTCGAAGGGGATGGTGGTCTCGGTGCAGACCCTCGCGTAGCGGGGGTTGAGGCCGGCTTCCAGGGCGAGGGCGGCGAGCTCTCCGGAGAGGCCGTGCTGCCGGTAGTCTTCGTCGACCACGAGCATGCGGCCGGTGGCTTCGACGCTCTGGAGGACGGTCTCTTCGTCGAGCGGAGCGACGGTCCGGAGGTCGACGACGGTAGCGTTGATGCCCTGCTCCGCGAGCCGGTCGGCGGCTTCGAGGGAGCGGTGGACTCCGACGCCGAGGCTCACGACGGTGAGGTCCTTCCCCTCTCGCCGGACGGCGGCCTTGCCGAGCGGCAGGGGCTCCCACCGGTCGGGCACGATGCCCCGGGCGCCGGCCTCGGGGATGTCGAACTCGACGGTCTCCCGCGAGCCGCCGCCCAGGTAGTCGAGCCAGTAGTCGGCCAGGAGCTTGTGCTCGAGGAAAATCACCGGCCCTTCATCCTCGACGGCCGCGAGCATCAGGGCTCCGGCGTCCGCCGGGGTCGAGGGCACGACCACGGAAAGGCCCGGGATGTGGGCAAGCCAGCCCCACAGGCTCTGCTCGTGCTGGCCGCCGTCGCCGTAGCCGCCGCCGCAGGTCGCGCGCACCACCATCGGCGCCCGCCACGCGCCGCCCGAGAAGGCTTCGAGCTTGGCCGCGTGGTTGAGCAGGGCGTCCACCGCCACGCCGATGAAGTCGACCAGCATCACCTCGACCACCGGCCGGAGCCCCGCCATGGAGGCGGTCACCGACGCGCCGACGAAGGCGGCCTCGCTGATCGGGGCGTTGCGCACCCGGTCGGGACCGAAACGCACCAGGAGGTTCCGGCGCAGCGTGCGGACGTCCTCGCCCAGGATGACGACCGTCGGGTCGCTCGCCATCGCCTGGGCCAGGGCGCTCTCGATCGCCGTCGCGAAGGTCGTGGTTTCCATGGCGCCCTCCTCTGCCGCGCTCATCGACCGGCCTCCGCCGCCACCGGCTCGGTCGCCGTCCGGGCGATGTCGCCGACCTCGAGCACGATCGATTCCTCGAGCTCTTCGAGCCGTTCGCGCCCGTCGGGTTCCTTGGCGAGGGGCTTCCGGGCCACGGCCAGCGGATCTCGTTCGCTCCGCACTTGCTCGCGAACGGTGCGGAGCACCACGCCGACAATCTTCCCCAGGCCACCGGCCCGTTTGGCGAGCGACGCTCCGCCCCGCCGGCCCAGGGACTTCAAGAGCGGTCCGGTCATCTCGGTGATCTCGCTGACCGGATGGCGGGCGATCCGGAGCAGTGGGTCGCCGAGGAAGTGGCCCTCCGGATGGGAGCAGCGCGCCTGGAGGAAGCCCGGGCCGCCGCCGGAGCGGGCCCGTTCGATCAGCTCTCCGGCCGCCTCCCAGACGGCCGCGAGGTCGGTGCCGTCCGTCACCTGTGTCGCCAGGCCGAAGCCGCGGGCGCGCTCCTCCGGGGTGCCGCCGGTGACGCTCTCCGAGCGGGTGGTGATCGCCCAGCCGTTGTCCTTGCAGACGAAGAGCACCGGCAGGTTCCAGGCCACCGCCAGGTTCATGGACTCCATCAGCATGCCCTGGTTGATCGCCCCGTCGCCGAAGAACGCGATCGCCACCGTCTCGGGCCGGAGATGGAGCCCCGCCAGGGCGAACCCCGCCGCTCCCGGTCCGGCGGCGCCGACGATGCCGGACGAGGCCGCCAGCAGCTCCTTCGAGAACAGGTGCATGTGGCCGCCCATGCCGCGGCAGAGGCCGTCCGGACGGCCGAGGAGCTCGCGCAGCAGCGCCACAGGGTCGACGCCGCGCATCAGGAGCGGCGGCGTGCCCCGGTGATCGAGGGCGAGGGCGTCGCCGTCACCCAGATGGGCGAGCACGCCGGCGACGACGGCCTCCTCGCCGATCCCCAGGTGCATCTCGCCCGGAATCGCCCCCTCACGCCAGAGGCCGGCGACAGCCTCCTCGAACAGCCGGCTGCGGAGCATCTGCCCGTACCAATGCCATCGGTCGAGCTCCATCGTTCGCCTCCTCGTTGAACCGTCGGGTTTCCAGCAGGGTAGGACGGCCCCCGGACGAGGTCAAGAAGAGGCGCTGTCTGCAAGAGGGCGATCGACGTGTCGAAGTCCTCCGGATCGAAGCGGTACTGGCCGACGACGTAGTATTGGCCCCGTGCTCTCGCCGGCCGGCCTCGACACCCGCCTCCTCTTTACCGCCCTGGTCGCCCTGGTGGCCGCCCAGAGGCTGCTCGAGCTACGCCTCGCGCGGCGGAACGCCCGGCGAAAGCTCGCCGCCGGCGGCGTCGAGTCCGGGGCGGGGCACTATCCGGTGATGGTCGGCCTCCACACGCTCTTTCTCGGCGCCTGCCTGGCCGAGGTCTGGCTGCTCGGGCGGCCGTTCGTGCCGCTTCTGGCCGCGGCCATGGTCGCGGTGTTGGTGGTGGCGGCGGCGCTTCGCTGGTGGGTGATCACCACCTTGGGCAGGGAGTGGACGACACGGGTGATCGTCGTGCCCGGCCGGCCACGGATCGTGTTCGGGCCGTATCGGTTCCTCTCCCATCCCAACTACCTGGCGGTGGCGGCCGAGATCGTGGCGCTCCCCCTGGTCCACTCCGCCTACCTGACCGCCGCGCTCTTCAGCCTCGCCAACGGCGCGCTCCTGGCGGTGCGCATCCGGACCGAAGAGGGGGCGCTCCGGCGGCTCGAGCGCCAGGGGGCGGGGGAGGCGGAGGCGCCGTGACCCGTGACGAGGTGCTCCGGGAGGTCGAGAAGGTGGCCCGGGACCACGTGGGCTTCGAGGGTCGTCTCGACCCCGCCATGCGGTTGGTCGAAGACCTGCGGCTCGACTCGCTCCGGCTCCTCACCCTGGCGGTCGAGGTGGAGAACCGGTTCCGCATCTGCCTGGACGAGGAGGACGAGGAGACGATCGCCACCGTCGGCGACCTGGTCGACGCCGTGCGACGAAAGCTCCCCCAGCCCCCATGACCCGGATGAACACCATTCCCCCCGACGAGCGAGCGGTGACGGACCGGTCGGCGCGTGCCGCGACCCTGGTCGACCTCCTGGAGCACGCCGCGTGCTCGGGCGAGCGGGGCCTGCGCCTCCTCGATCGGCGGGAGCGGGCCCGGTTCCTGTCGTGGAGGCAGGTCCACGCGGGCGCCCGGGACACGGCGGCGCGCCTGGCGGCGGCCGGGATCGCCCCCGGGGAGCGAGTTCCCCTCATCCATCCCACGGGCGGCGGCTTCTTCGGCGCCTTCTTCGGGACGCTCCTGGCCGGCGCGGTCCCGGTGCCCCTCTACCCGCCGGCCCGTCTCGGGCGACTGGACGAGTACCACCACCGCACGGCGCGCATGGTCGACGCCGTCGGCGCCCGGCTGGTGCTCGCCGACCGGCGGGTGCGCCGGCTCCTGGGACCGATGGTCGAGGAGGCGCGCCCGGAGCTGGGGTGCTCGACCCTGGAGGAGCTGCCGGAGCCGAGCCCTTCCCGGCCGGGTCCCGAGACCGAAGCTGCCCGGCGGCCGGGGGCCGACGACCTCGCGCTGGTCCAGTTCTCGTCCGGCACCACCGTCGACCCCAAGCCGGTGGCGCTCACCCACCGGGCGGTGCTCGCCCAGGTTGGGCTCCTCAACGGCTTCTGGCCGGACACGGACGACGTGACCCACAGCGGCGTCTCCTGGCTGCCGCTCTACCACGACATGGGGTTGATCGGCTGCGTCTTCCCGGCCCTCGAACGGGCGGCGGATCTCACCCTCATCGGCCCGGAGGTCTTCGTCGCCCGGCCGGCGGTCTGGTTGCGCGCCATCTCCCGCTACCGGGCCACCATCTCGCCCGCGCCCAACTTCGCCTACGGCCTGTGCGTGGCGAAGATCGAGGATCGGGAGCTCTCCGGTGTCGACCTCGCTTCCTGGCGGGTGGCGCTCAACGGCGCGGAGACGGTGTCGGCCACGACGCTCCGCGCGTTCACCGAGCGCTTCCGTCCCTACGGCTTCCGGCCGGAGGCCCTGACGCCGGTCTACGGGCTGTCGGAGGCGGCCCTGGCGGTGACGTTCTCGCCGATCGAGCGCCCGTTCTCCAGCCGCCGGTTCGAGCGCTCGTCCCTCGAGCCGGGGGCGGTCGTCCGGCCCGCCGCGCCCGATCAACCGGGCGACCCCGGTGAGGGTGGGGGGCTCCCCACGCCCGGTGCGGGCAGGGAGCTGGTCTCGGTCGGCCGGCCGCTGCCCGGCTTCGAGCTCGAAATCCGTACGCCGGAGGGTGGCGCGGCCGGGGCCCTGCTTCCCGAAGGACGGGTGGGCCGCCTCTGGGTGCGGGGGCCGTCACTCATGGAGGGCTACCTCGGGCGCGCCGAGGAGAACGCTCGCGCCCTGGTCGACGGCTGGCTCGACACCGGGGACCTGGGGTTCCTCGACGGCGGTGAGCTCTACCTCACGGGCCGGGCCAAGGACGTGGTGATCGTCCGCGGGCGCAACGTGGCGCCCGAGGAGATCGAGGACGCCGCCGCCCGAGCGCCCGGCGCCCGCACCGGCTGCGCGGTGGCGGTGAGCTGGATGCCGGACGGGTCGGACTCCGAGGAGCTGGTGGTCTTCGTCGAGCTGGCCCGGAGCGCTCCGGCACCGGAGCAGGAGGGCCTGGCACAGGCGGTGGTCGATCAGGTGCTGGCGAGCGTCGGCCTCGTACCCGACCGGGTGGAGGTGCTCTCGCCCGGCACCCTGCCCCGCACCTCCTCCGGCAAGCTTCGCCGGGCGGAGACGCTGCGCAGGTGGTCGGTCGGCCGGCTCGAGGCGCCGGCACCGGTCGACGCCGTGCGGCTCGCGACGGCGATGCTGCGCTCGAAGCTCGCGTTCGGACGGGCGGGAAAGGCGGGCCGGCCGGAGGGGTCGGAGGCGGGGGAGGACGACGCGTGAGCCGGCTCGTCGTGGTCGGAGGCGGCCCGGCCGGGCTGGCGGTGGCGATCGGAGCCCGGCGGCAGGGGCTGGAGGTCACGGTCCTCGATCGCGCCACGCCCCCGGTCGACAAGCCGTGCGGCGAGGGCCTGATGCCGGACGGCACGGCTCTCCTGGGACGGCTCGGCGTGGCTCTGCCCGGGCTGAGCGGCACCGGTACCGTGCCCAGCCCGGCGCCCGGCACCGCCCTCGATCCGCCGCCGGTCCCGGCCCTCGGCGAGGCCAGGCCGTTTCGTGGCATCCGCTACGTGGACGGTGACACCGTGGCCGAGGGTCTCTTCTCGCCGCCCGCCCACGGCCTCGGAATCCGCCGCACGGTCCTCCATCAGGCGATGGTCGAGCGCGCCGAGGCGGTCGGGGTCGAGCTGCTGTGGGGCGAGCGGGCGGTCGGCCTGGTCGACCCGATCGGTTCACCGGAATCGGGCGAGCCGGCCGGCTCCTCGTCAGCGAGCGGGTTGATCGGCGTGCGCACCACCGCGGGGCGAAAGCTCGTCGGGCGCTGGCTGGTCGGCGCCGACGGGCTCCGCTCGGCGGTGCGGGGTTGGAGCGGTCTCGCCGGCCGCGCAGCACCGCGCGCCAGGCAACGGTTCGGCGTACGCCGCCACTTCGACGTCGAGCCGTGGAGCGACCTGGTGGAGGTCCACTGGGGGGAGGGGTGCGAGGCCTATGTGACGCCGGTCGGTGAGCGGACGGTCGGGGTGGCGATGCTCTGGTCCTCCGGGCTGGTCTCCGGCACCGGCGGGTTCGACACCTTCGTGGCCCAGTTCCCGAGCCTGGCCGCGCGGCTCTCCGGAGTGCCGGTCGCCTCGCGGGACCGGGGCTGCGGCCCTCTGGCCCAGCGGGTCCGGGCCGTGGCTCGGGGCCGGATCGCCCTGGTCGGCGACGCCTCGGGGTATCTCGATGCGATCACCGGCGAGGGGCTGTCCCTCGCCTTCCACCAGGCCGACGCACTGGTGGCGGCGATCGGGCAGTCCGAGCGGGGGGAGGCGACCGATCTGGCGTCCTACACCGCCGCCCACCGGCGCATCCGGCGGCTGCCGGAGGCCCTCGTCCGCCTGCTCCTCTTCGTCGAGCGCCGGCCGTCCCTGAGGCGCCGGATGATCCGGGCCCTGGCGGCCGAGCCGGAGGTCTTCGATCGCATCCTGGGAGTCCACGCGCGCACGCTTCGCCCCCGGGACCTGGGCGCGGTGACCGTCCTCCGCCTCGCCCGGCGCCTGATTCGGCCCGGGGTCCGGCCCGGCGGCCACTCCGCGCCGCCGCCCTGAGACGACCGGCGACGCCACGCAACCGGACAGGAACCGCCCCGCCGCCATGCGCCACTTCCTCCAAACCGCCTTCGACACCCTCCTCGCCCACCCCCGGCTGGTGATCGCCGCGTGGGCGCTGCTGGCGCTGGCGGCTGCGCCCGGGCTCGGCAGGCTCGGCACCGACAACTCCCCGAGCGTCTACTTCGTCGAAGGCTCCCCGTCGCTGGCCGACTACCAGGACCTCCGGAGCGCCTTCGGCAGCGCCGAGCCGGTGCGGTTGCTGGTCACCGGCGAGGGCCTGTGGACGCGGGGGGGCCTCGCCTGGCTCGCCGAGCTCGAACGGCGCGTGCGGCGCGAGGTACCCCACGTGGTGGGCGTGATCGGGCCGGTCGGTCGTCATCGGCTGGGCGGCCGGATCGAAGCGCCGGACGATCCGCGGGCGTTCCGGGAGCTGGTCCAGGGTGACGAGCTGGACCGGCAGCTCGGCCTGGTGGGGGTGCCGGTGGCGGGCGGCGCGCCGGCGGCGACCGTGCTGGTGTCGATCGAGGCGTCAGACGAGGGGGACGAGGCGGCCGAGGAGCGCTCGGTGGCGGCGCTCCGGGGGCTCGCTGCGCGCGTGCCGGCGGCGCTCGAGGGCACGGTCGAGGCGCGCGTGGTCGGCCTGCCGGTCCTGGGCCTCGCCCTCGACGAGTCGTCCCGGGAGATCGGCCGGGTCTACTTTCCGTTGCTGGTGGTGCTGGCGGTCGTGCTGCTCGCGGCCACCCTGCGCTCGGTCCCGGGGGTGGTGCTGCCGCTCCTCTTCGTGGCCGCGCCGGAGGTCGTCCTCCTGGGAGCGATGGGGTCCCTGGGGATCGACCTCAACCTGGTGCTCGCGGTGCTGCCGCCGCTCCTCTTCGTCATCTCGCTCGCGACCGCGATCCATCTCATGGTGCGCTTCCGCGACGCCATGGATCCGAGCCAGCCGGGGCGAGCGCTCCAGGTGCGGGAGGCGGTCCGCGTTACCTACCGGGACAAGGGATGGGCGGTCTTCTGGACCGGCATCACCACGATGATCGGCTTCGGCTCCCTCGCGGTGTCGAGGGTGGGCCCGGTCCCCGCCCTGGGGCTCGCCTCGGCGGCGGGGATTGCGCTCATGACCCTGGCCGCGTTCACCCTCTACCCGGCGCTCCTGGTGGTGTGGGCCGGGAGCGCCGGGGCTCGCTCGTCCGAGCAGTCGTCCGGGCGGTGGGGTGGGCTCCCGAGGCGGGCCTTCGAGCGGCGGTTCCGCCGCCTGGGCCGCGCCTGGGCCGACCGCGCCACCCGGCGCCGCGGCCCGGTCCTGGCGCTGGCCGCCCTGGCGGTGGCGGTCGCCGTCGCGGGGCTCCCGCGCCTGACGGTCGAGTCGAACGCGGTGCGCTTCCTGCCGCCAGCCCACCCGGCCCGTGCCGGGATCGAGGAGCTCGAGCGCCAGGGGATCGGCGCCGCCCCGGTGGAGGTGTTTCTCACCCTGCCCGGCGACTCGGCCCGGGGCTTCCTCCGGCCGGAGGTGCTGCGCCGGCTCGAGCGGCTCGCAGAACGCCTGCGGGGCCTGCCGCGAACCTTCGGCGCCGTGGGCGGTGGCGACGTCTTCGCCGCGGCCCTGGCGGCGGCGCCCGTCGTCGCTCCGGGTCTGGGCCCGGCCCTCTCCCCGGCGGTGGTGCTCGAGGCTCTGCTCCGCCAGCCGGAGGGGCGGCGCCTGCTCGGTGCGTTCGTCACGGAGGACGGCCAGCGGGCCAGGGTCACCCTGTCTGTCGAGATGGCCGGCTACCCGGAGCTCGAGCCGATGCTCGCCGAGGCCGGGCACCTGACCCGCGAGGCGTTCCCGGAGGCCCGCGTCGCGGTGACCGGCGAGTTTCCGCTCATGCTCGAGACCCACCGGCGCCTGCTCGCGACCCTCGGCCTCTCTCTGGCGCTCACCACCCTCGCGGTGGGGCTCCTCCTGCGTGCCCTCCTCCCCTCGACACGCCTCACCCTCCTGGCGCTGGCGCCGAACCTCTGGCCGGTGGTGATGACGGTCGGCGTGATGGGCTGGGCCGGCATCCCCCTCGACACGGCCACGGTCATGGTCGCCTCGGTGGTGCTCGGCCTGGCGGTCGACGACACGATCCACACCCTCGGCCACTTCCGGGAGCTCGCCCCTCTGGTGGGGCGCCACGAGGCGGTGGCCGGCACCCTCGAGCGCACCGCTCCCGCCTACGTGCTGACCGGCGCCATCCTGGCGGCCGGCTTCGGGGTTTGCGCGCTCTCGGGCTTCGCTCCCACCGCCCGGTTCGGGGGACTGTCGGCGCTGGCGATCGCGATGGCGGTGGTCGGCGACCTGGTGCTGCTCCCGGCGCTCCTCGGCGCGACGCCTCACGAGGTCGTGCGCCGGTTCGAGCGCCGCCCTTCGGCATGACGGGGAGTTGACAGCGGAAGGACCTGCGCGATAGCAACACCCCACAGAATCGTTTTACCTCGAGACCCGAGGAGGCTCGCGGCCGGCGTCCACCCGGTCAGCGTGTCGCTCGTCTGCCCGACAACCCGACGCTCCACCGAGGAAAGAGCCCATGACCGAGCCGCCGACCACCTGCGCCGTCCACCCGACCCGGCCCGCCGCCTTCCGCTGCGACGGTTGCCAACGCACCCTCTGCAACGACTGCGTCCAGATGAGCCATCGGCTCATCCTGTGTGCCCACTGCGGAGAGATGGCAGTGCCGATCGCGACCGGCCGGCCCACGTCCTCGACCGCGTTCCGGAAGACCCGGGCTCAGACGGCCCACTACACCCTGGCCGACGCATTCCTCTACCCGTTCCGGGGCACCGGGGCCGGGGTCTTCTGGGTCTACTTCGGGCTCCTGGCCGTGGTCGACGTGATCTCGAGCGTCGTCCCTTTCGCCGGGTGCATCCTCGGGATCTTCACCTTTCTCATCGCCTTGCTGGTGCCGCGGCTTCTGTTCACCATCGTCCGCACGACCGGAGACGGCGACAACGAGCTTCCCGAGTGGCCGGAGTTCGACGCCTGGGCCCGCGTGATCGACGCCCTGGCCTACGGCGTGATCATCCTTCTTTGCATCGTGCCGACCGTGGCGTTGGTGAAGATCTCCGGGTGCGTGATGGTGACGACGCAGGGTGCACCGGGAGGGCCGAGCTGCATCCCGGTGCTGGCCCTGGGCGCGTTGCTGGGCCTGGCGCTCTGGATTCCCTCGTTCGGCGCGCCCGCGGTCTACGACAGCTTCTGGTTGATCCCCCGGGTCGACCTCCTCGCGCGGGCGCTGGCCGTCGCGCCGGTCGAGGCCGGGCTGATCGCGGGGGCGCTCACGCTGCTCTTCGTGGTCAGCTACGTCCTGCGGTTCACCCTCGGGCTGGTGCCGCTCGTGGGCACCGTCGCCGCCACCTTCCTCGGGATCTACGCCTCGTTCACCGGCGCCCACCTGGTCGGGGTCTACTTCCGGCGCCACGCGGACGAGCTGGAGCGGCTGTACATCGGCTGATCGCGAAGGATCACCCTTTCCACCCGCGGAATTCCCCCGCCGGCCGGGCACGTTTGCTCAATCGGTCGCCGGCCTCGTTCGTCTGGTGGCCGTGACCCGCCTCGAACTCTGCGTCTCGAACAACCGACCGATGAAACGGACCCCGCACGACTGGGCCCCGTACCGCGCCGACGAGCGTGCGACGGAGCCGTTCCCCGCCCACGGCACCTACCGGCTGGCCCTCGCTTACGCCAACAGCTACCACATCGGCATGTCGAGCCTCGGGTTCCAACGCGTGCACCGGCTGATGGCCGACCGGCCCGAGTGGTCGGTGGAGCGCTTCTTCGCGGACGGGTCGGGAATGCCGCTATCGGTCGAGGCGAACCGGCCGCTCTCCGAGCTCGGGGCGATCTGCTTCTCGGTCTCCTTCGAGGAGGACTACCTCAACCTGCTCCGCATGCTCGAGCGCGCCGGCATCCCGCTGCGCCGGCGGGACCGCTCCGGCTGGGACCCGGTGATCGTCATGGGCGGCTCCTGCGCCGCCATCAACCCGCTCCCCATGGCGGAGTTCGTCGACGTCTTCGCCCTGGGCGCCGCCGAGAACCTGCTCGACGACCTGCTCGGCGCCTTCGAAGAGGAGGGCGATCGCGACGCGGTGATCGAGCGCCTCGCCGGCCGGCCCGGCTTCTACGTGCCGTCGGTCCACCGGCCGGAGGAGGACGGAGCGCTCGCCGACCCGGCCGGCAAGCTTCACAAGCTCGAGCTCACCGGCGAGCAGATGAGCCGCCCCGGCTTCCTGCCGACGACCGCCATCGTCACCCCGCGCACCGAGTTCTCGGACAAGTTCCTGATCGAGATGTCCCGCGGCTGCCCGGAAAAGTGCAAGTACTGCTGGGCGACCTTCGGCATGGGCAAGTTCCGCTGGCACCCGACCGAGCACATCCTCGGCGCCATGGAGCGGGCGCGCGCCGTCACCGACCAGCTCGGCTTCGTCGCCACCGCCGTCGGCGACCACCCGGAGATCGAGCGCATCCTCTACGAGGCGAACGGCCTCGGCTTCCGCTCGTCGGTCTCGTCGATCCGCATCCCGGCGGTGACCGAGGGGGTGCTGGCGGCGCTCCAGGCCTCCGGCGACCGCTCGATCACCCTGGCCCCCGAGACCGGCAGCGACGAGCTCCGCCGGAAGCTCAACAAGCCGATCCCCAACAGCCTGCTCCTCGACAAGGTGCGGATGATCTTCCGCGCCGGCTTCACCCAGCTCAAGCTCTACTTCCTGGTCGGCGTGCCGGGCGAGACCATGGACGACGTGCGGTCGATCCTGGAGCTCGCCGCCGAGTGCCGGTCGATCATGCTCGAAGAGGCGCGCAAGACCGGGGTCATCGGCCAGATCCACCTGGGCACCAACATCCTCGTACCGAAGCCCTACACCGCCTGGCAGCGCGAGCCGATGGCCGACGAGCGGAGCCTCAAGGAGAAGCTTGCGCTGCTCAAGAAGGGTGTCGCCAAGATGCCCAACGTCATCCTCTCGGGCGGCATCTCGATCCGCCAGGCGATCTGGCAGACCTACATCACCAAGGCCGGAAGCGATGCCGCCGAAGCTCTCGAACGGGCCGCCCGCGGCGAGAACCTCGCCGCTCTCCTCCGCGACCTCGACCACAAGATCCGCCCGGAGGTCTTCCAGCCGGTCGAAGGTGACTGCCGCTGGCACTTCATGCGGACCGGGTAGGTTCAACTGGATCTCCCCCCAGCTCCCTCGATCCCTCTCCCCCCTCGCGGGGGGTGAGGGACGGTTGACCGGAATCTCCCCCCAGCTCCCTCGATCCCTCTCCCCCCTCGCGGGGGGTGAGGGACGCCTGCCCCCGGCCCGTCTTCTCCGTTGCTTGGGGGCTTGGTGTTCCGTGGACTTTCTTGCTGCTCCGCGGGCCCGATCCTCTCTGATGCTCGGTCCGCGACGCGGTAAGAAGGCCGTTCGCTTCGCTCACACCCGGCCGACTGAAGTCGGCCGCCTCATCGTCGGATCGCGTTTCGGAAACACCATCTTGGCGTGAAGCGGCCGGACCTGTGCCGGCCGAAGCGCGAGCAGAGCGAGCGGCCTCATCATCATCATCCCCTCACCCCACGGGGACGCGCCCTACCCTTCCCTTCGCCCCATCCGCCCCATTCACCAACGCGATGAACGGTCGATCGGTGGAGCGTCTCGGGGCCTCCCGGCCGGGGGCGTTGAAGGAGGGCGCGCAGACTGCCGGCTCCACGACCACCGCGCCGCGCCGCCCTCCTGAACCGAGGCCGAGCCCTGTGCCATTCGGCCACCTAGCGCAGGCCGGTCCCCGGCCGGGAGGCCCCGAGACGCTCCCGACCATGCCCCACCGAAGGACCGCCTCGCACCCCCACCTCCGTCTCCCACCCCCGGCTCCAACAACCCGATCGGCCGTAGCCAGGGAGGCCCTTCCAACCGAGTGCTCAGGCAGCCACGTACCCGCACTGGCCCCGCAAACATTTCGCAAGTTGACGAACACTAAATAATTCTCTAGTCTCGCGCCGAGTAACTCCCGCCAACCGTGGCGGCCTGACCCGCCACACGAGAGAAGGAGCGTTCCATGAAGAAGCTCTTCGCCCTCGCGCTCATCACCATCGCGTGCGCCACGGCCCTGGCCCTGGCCGCGGCCCCTCCGACCGAATCATCTGACGAAGCGACCCCGCCCCCCGAAGCCTCCGTCCCCATCGACCCCCTGGCCGGCGCGATCGAGACCGGATCGTGCACCGTCACCTTCGACTGCGGCGACGGCAACATCCTCAGTTGCACCAGCACCAGCGGATTCTGCAGCTCGGGCACGGGCTGGGTGAAGTGCGACGGCCAGTACACCTGGTGCCCCAACCGGTGCACCGCAAACGTCGATTGCGAGAACGGGAACAGTCTCTACTGCAGCAGCCTGGTCGGCGACTGCCACGAGTACTACGACGCGGTCGAATGCGACGGGCAGTACGAGTTCTGCGGCCCGGACATCCCCTACTGACCGACGCCGGATAGTGACCGGACCCGGAGGTGGGGCGGGCGTGTCTCCCTCACCTCCGCTTCCGCCCCCTCTACCCCGCCGGCCCCTCCACGTCGCCGACCCGGATGCGCACGTCGACCGCCTTGGCCCCGTCGCGGCTCGGCCCGGCCAGGAAGGGGTTGATGTCGAGCTCGCGGATGCGCGGGTGGCGCTGGGCGAGCTGGGCGAGGCGCAGGACGATCTCGACCAGCAGCTCGAAATCGGCCGGCTCCTCCCCACGCACCCCTTCGAGGAGCTTCACCCCCCGAATGCCCCGCACCATGTCCTCCGCCTCGGGCCTGGTCAGCGGGGTGACACCGAAGCGCACGTCCTTGAACACCTCCACGTAGCGCCCGCCCAGGCCGAACATCAGGAGCGGCCCGAACCGTGGGTCGGTCGAGATGCCGAAGATCACCTCGTGGCCGCCGGACACCATCTCCTGGATCAAGAACTCTTCCGGCCGCTGGCCTGCCGCCTCCAGCCGGTCAGCGATCGCCCGGGCCGCCTCGCGCACCTCGTCGACACTCTGGAGGCCGACCTCGACCGCGCCCACGTCGCTCTTGTGAACCAGGTCCCGGGCCTGCCCCTTGAGCACCACCGGGTAGCCCAGCTCCGCCGCGGCCACGGCCGCCGCCTCCGGGCCGCCGGCGGTCCGCCAGCGGGCGGTCGGAATGCCGTAGAGCTCCAGCACCCGGTAGGCGTCGGCCGCGTGCAGGTAGCCGGAGGCGCAGCGGTCGAGGATCTTCGCCACCCGCTCGTCGTCCACCGGGAACTCGGGCGCTCGCTCCTCGGCCGGCCGCCGGCGCCAGGCGCTGTAGCGGGCGAGCTGGGCGAGCACCCGGGCGGCCGGCTCCGGGAAGCGGTAGACCGGGGGTAGGTCGCGGCGCTCCTTGATCCCCTCGTAAAACTCCTCGGTCGCCATCATCACCGCCAGCACCGGGCAGTCGTGGTCGTGGGTCGCCTCGGCGATCGCCTCCAGCACGTCGATCGGGTTGGACAGGAGCGGCGTCACGTTGATCACCATCGCCAGGTCGACCGCCGGGTCCTCGAGCACCACCTCGAGCGCTTTGGCGTAGCTCTCCGGTGTCGCCGAGGCGATCATGTCGACCGGGTTGCCGACGCTCGCCTCGGGCGGCAGGAACGCGCGCAGCCGCTTGCGCGTCTCCTCCGAGAGCTGGGCGATCTCGAGCCCCAGGTTGACGCAGGCGTCGGTCGCCATGATCGCCGGGCCGCCGGCGTTGGTGACGATCGCCACCCGGTTGCCGGTCGCGAGCGGGCAGCGGTCGAGGGCCACCGCCAGGTCGAACAGCTCCTCGATCGTGTTCGCCCGGAGCACGCCGCACTGCTCGAGGAACGCGGAGACGGTGACGTCGGTGCCGGCGATGGCGCCGGTGTGGCTCGAGGCCGCCCGGGCCCCCTCGGCGGTGCGGCCCGACTTGACCACCAGAATCGGCTTCTTGCGCCCCACGCGCTTGGCGATCTCGGTGAACCGCCGCGGGTTGCCGAACGACTCCAGGTACATGGCGATCACCCGCGTGTCCGGGTCCTCCTCCCAGTACTCGAGCAGGTCGTTGCCCGAGACGTCGGCCTTGTTGCCCATGGAGGCGAACTGGGTGAGGCCGACCCCCAGGTCGGCGGCGACGTTCAGGATCGCCACGCCGAGGGCGCCCGACTGGCTGACGAAGCCGATCGAGCCAGGGCGCGCCGGCGTCGGGGCGAAGGTGGCGTTGAGCCGCACCTCCGGGTCGGTGTTGATGACACCCATGCAGTTGGGGCCGATCATGCGCACGCCCCGCTCGCGGACCAGGTCACGGATCTCGGCCTCGACGGCGGCGCCCTCGGGGCCGGTCTCTGCGAAGCCGGCGGTGATCACCACCATGGCGCGCACGCCGGTGTCCAGGCAGTCGCGGACCACGGCCGGTACCGCGCCCTTCGGCACCGCGATGAGCGCCAGGTCGATCGGGTCCGGCACCGCCGCGAGCGACGGGTAGGCCTTGAGCGAGTGGATCGACTCGGCGCTCGGGTTGATCGGGTAGATGGCGCCGGCGAACTCCTCGACCACCAGGTTGTGGAGGAGCGCGAAGCCGATCGACTCCCGGTTGCGGGAGGCGCCGACCACCGCCACCGTGCGCGGCGAGAAGATCGGCTCGAGGGATTCGTGGATATCGAGGGTGGGGGTGTCGTTGCTCTCGGAAGTCATGGCTCGTTTCAAGCTAGGGGGTGAACGGGGTGGAGACGACCGGCGGCGAGGGGTGATGGATCGATGGTTGCGAGGCTCACGCCGCCGTGCGGCATCGCAACTCGAGTCTGCCACAGAACGGTGGCGCCGGTGGCGTCAGTGGCGTCGGAGACCGGGGGCTAGCCTGGACTATTCATGAGTCACCTACTGCGAGCCGCAATTGCATGCAATCTCAGGGCGTACTCGCTCTTTGCTCCTCAACGGACTGCCGAGTACGCCTGCGTCGCGCATCGCTACGTGCGCCCTGATCTCACACACACTTGCGGCTCTCGCTACGGCGCCTCATGAATAGTCCAGGCTAGGAGTCTGCGCGGTAGAACCGTGTGGCCGCGTTGCGAGCGCCGCAGGTTCGGATGCAAGGCGTTCGCGACGCAGGCGATGCCGTAGCATCGTTGAGGAGCGACAACGAAGCAGACGGGCCTGCGCCGCCGCAACCCCTTGGGCGCACGGGGGTTGCGGGCGTCTCCTTCGTTGTTCGTCGTCGACGATGGCTCGGCATCGCCTCCTCCTCTCGCCTCGGATCCGCACGCGCAAGACCCGTGCGCGCGGCCGCGCGGTAGACGATCAGGACGGACTGCTTCAACGGCTCTTCGGACGAGCCGCGATCAGAAAAGGGACGACTGTCCCGCGGTGCTCGGGCCGCCGCCGCGGGAGAGCCCGAGGTGGCGGTATGCCCGCTCGGTCGCCACCCGGCCCTGGGGGGTGCGTTTCAGGAAGCCCTCCTGGATGAGGTAGGGCTCGACGATGGTCTCGAGCGTGCCGCGCTCCTCGCCCACCGCGGCGGCCAGCGCGTTGATGCCGGCCGGCCCGCCGTCGTAGTGCTCGATCAGCACGGAGAGGATCTTCCGGTCGAGCGGGTCGAACCCGAGCTCGTCGACCTCGAGGGAGGTCAGGGCGTGGCGCGCAGCCGCGCGGGTGATCGTGCCGTCGCCCTCGACCTGGGCGAAGTCCCGGACCCGCCGGAGCAGCCGGTTGGCGATCCGCGGCGTGCCGCGGCTGCGGCGGGCGATCTCCTCGGCTCCTTCGTCCTCGAGCGGGAACTGGAGGATCCTCGCCGAGCGCCGGAGGATCGTCATCAGCTCCTCCGGGCTGTAGAACTGCAGCCGGTGGACGATGCCGAACCGGGCCCGGAGCGGCGACGTGATGAGCGAGGCCCGGGTGGTGGCGCCCACCAGGGTGAAGGGCGGCAGGTCGATCTTCATCGTCCGGGCCGCCGGCCCCTGGCCGATCACGAGATCCAGGTTGTAGTCCTCCATCGCCGGGTAGAGGATCTCCTCGACCGTCGCCGCCAGCCGGTGGATCTCGTCGATGAACAGCACCTCTCCCGGTGTCAGGTTGGTGAGGATCGCCGCCAGATCCCCGGCCCGCTCGAGCACCGGCCCCGAGGTGGTCTTGATCGGGGCGCCCATCTCCTGGGCGATGATGTGGGCGAGGGTCGTCTTGCCGAGGCCGGGGGGGCCGAAGAGGAGCACGTGGTCCAGGGCCTCGGCCCGCTCCCGCGCGGCGGCGACGAACACCCGGATGTTGTCCACCACCCGCCTCTGCCCCACGTACTCGTCGAGCAGCCGGGGCCGGAGCGACTGCTCGAGCCGTACCTCCTCCGGCTCGACCTCGGGCGCGAGCAACGGCCGGCGGTGGGATTCAATGGGCATCGGGTGATTCTAGCCTGGACTATTCATGAGTCACCTACTGCGAGCCGCAATTGGATGCAATCTCAGGGCGTACTCGCTCTTTGCTCCTCAACGTACTGTCCAGTACGCCTGCGTCGCGCATCGCTGTGTGCGCCCTGATCTCACACCCACTTGCGGCTCTCGCTACGGCG
>Ga0210123_1000115_pt1 | contig 51516 bp, 41 predicted proteins | sample Muzzi_PWB_D2_FD_185535 | JGI IMG/M metagenome (GOLD analysis project Ga0210123, IMG submission 185535) | Wetland microbial communities from San Francisco Bay, California, USA, that impact long-term carbon sequestration - Muzzi_PWB_D2 (SPAdes) | ecosystem: Environmental > Aquatic > Marine >... | reverse complement strand
TTCAAGCAGACGAGCTGGTAGCCTGTAATTGCGCCTACGGCTGCCCGTGTCAATTCAACGCGCTGCCCACCTATGGAAATTGTGAGGCAATGGCAGGTTATCAGATCAAACACGGGCACTTCGGTGATACGCAACTGGATGGTTTGCGAGCCGCCGGCGTCCTGTGGTGGCCCCGCGCCATCCACGAGGGTAATGGCAAGGCCTTCATCATCGTGGACGAGTGTGCCGACGAGGCGCAACGTGCGGCACTTTTGACGATCCTGAGCGGCGGTGAAACCGACCCTGGTGCCACCATGTGGAGTGTCTATGCATCGACCATGGAGAAGGTATTCGATCCTGTCTTCAAGTCGATCGAGATTGAAGTCGACGTCGAGGCACGGCTCGGGCGCGTATCTGTTGACGGGCTCCTCGAGTGTTCCGGCGAACCCATTCGCAACCCTGTCACCAACGAGCCGCATCGAGCACTCATCGATTTGCCTGATGGTTTTGAATACCGCGTTGCCGAGATGGGGAGCGCGACGTTTAAGACAACCGGCCCAATCGCAATGTCATTTGAAAACCGTTATGCGCAGTTCGCCCATATCCACCTGAACAACCATGGCATAGTCAAGGAGTTCGGCCGTTCCCTAAGCCATGTATGAGCGATACGACCGCAACTGAGGTGCTGCTTCGCCATGACCGGCTGATAATCGGCACTGGTCTGGCTGTCATCTGCCTGTTGTCCTGGCTGTATATCGTCGCCGGGGCCGGAACAGGCATGAGCACCATCGCCATGACCACGTGGCAATTTCCACTGCCGGCACTGATGAGTCATGGGGCGGGGCCCTGGGGCCTTTCTTACTGGGTCATTATGGCACTCATGTGGTGGGTGATGATGATCGCAATGATGGTGCCGAGTGCGGCGCCGATGATCCTGCTCCATGCCCGGGTCCACCGCCATGCCCAGGAAAAGGGCCAGATGGATCACGGGGCAATCCCGACCGCCGCATTCGTCAGCGGTTATCTGCTGGCGTGGCTGATATTCAGCCTGGCGGCTACCGCTTTGCAGTGGTCGCTGGAACAGGCTGGCCTGGTGCATTCCATGATGATGTGGAGCACAAACAGCGTTCTATCAGGATCGTTTCTGATCGGTGCCGGCATCTACCAGCTCTCTCCCCTGAAAAACATCTGTTTGAAACATTGCCGTTCGCCGGCTGATTACCTCGCCCGGCATTGGCGCAAGGAGCGTCTGGGTGCGGTGCGCATGGGATTGGAACACGGACTTTATTGCGTCGGTTGTTGCTGGTTCCTGATGGCGCTGTTGTTCGTTGGCGGCATTATGAACCTGGTGTGGATCGCGGGCCTTGCGATCTTTGTATTGGCCGAGAAACTTGCACCTTTTGGCTGCTGGATCGCCCGTGCTTCGGGCTTGCTGATGAGTGCTGCGGGAGGATATTTGTTGGTGGTATAGGGTATTGCGAGTGTATTTTTGGCCTCTGTTTAATGGCAACCAGTGCTGAATTGGGTTGAGCACAAACTGATCCGAGATTCAGGCGATTTTCGTCTAAAGCGAGTTCAGCGCAGTCATACACATGGCGTCCGAACTTCCACATTGACCGAGTTTTTCTTCGCGCCCTGGCGTCTTTGCGCGAGATTGGGTTTCCACTGAGTTCTCTGTGCGCTCAGTGGCAAGAGATTGATATCATGTTTGCTGCATGCCTTACTCTACCGGCGCCTCGACTGGTGTTTCTGCAGGGACATCTATTACAACCGGTGCAGCCGACGGTGGTATCGGGTGGGCCTTTTCGATAAGCCGGTGAATCCGCATCCCCATCGTTTGATGGTCCACGGCCGAGTTTTTGCGCAGGACATTCGAAATCAGTGTCGCGATGTAATGCAGTCGTCGACCATCGTTGAAGTTTTCCACAATCGCGACCGAGTTCATATAGTTCTTTTTATTACCCATGTACTTGAGGCATTTGAAACCCTCTTCTTTCTGGCAACTGTACAGGGAGCCGGATTTGAAATACACGGCTGAATCCCTGAGTGCCGGAGCCGAGGCATAGCGTATGCGCCGCTCGGTCATGTAGAGCAGGCGCTTGATCTCGCGGCTGGAAAATTCATCCACCAGCCGTCCCTGTTCCATGCGCAGGGTGAATAACATCAGCTCCCTGGCAGTCCCGTAGCTGTTGCCGCCGCCGGATACCTTTTGCTTGCCGGTGTACGTAAAAAAGCTTCCCTGGCGCAGCTTGGTAATATCCAGGCCATTACGGGTGATCGGGTCGAAGAAGGTAGCCTGAAACAATGCCGTCAGTTCCTTTTTTGGAGTTTCCTTGAAGAACCGCTGGATTTCCTCTTCCGGGGGCGGATAGGCCTTGCCATATTGTTTCAACAGCATGGCGTTGCGCATGGTCATGGCGGCCGCTGCATTGGAACTGACGGAAAGCATCCAGTCCAGGTATTCCCACAGTGATCCCTGGTCGCCATCCCTCATGGTGCGCTGGGTCAGTTTCTGCGCATCGACATCGAACAGGCGGATCTTGTGATGGTCCCCGCGACTGAATTCATCCGCGGTAATCGTCGTGTTTTTCAGGATCTCCCTGCGTTTCTTCAGGTCATCCGGCCAGACATCGGCCAGTGCCTGGAACAGGCCAAGTGCCACAACCACCTTGCCGACACTGCCGACATTCTGCTTGAAATCACCACGATGCTCGGCGTAGCGCGGCTTCTCGGGGTTGCTCAGGTCCAGTACGGCGATTCCGTAACGGTCCGCATTGTTGCCCAACAGTTCCAGAATTTCGCGGTTAAAATCAGGATCGGGTGCCGGCAGATCGAGATCCGGGTAGGCCAGCAGGCGCAGGTCAACTTCTGCTGTTGAAAGCAGCGCCCCCGGTGGTTGCGAACGGCCTCGTATAACGCCTTCATTCTCCAGGCGTGAGCCTTCCACGCGCCGGATCCCGGTTTCCTCGTAGCCATCCAGTGGATAGGCGCTCACCAGCGAAGGGAAGCCGAGCATCAGCAGTAACGGCACGGTCAGATACTTGATCATCCCGGAATCTCCTGCATATTCACTTTGCGGTCAAGACGACCCGCCAGTGCCTTGTCCATATTATTCAGGTAGCTGCTGCCACGTGCCTGCTTGCTTTCCAGGAAGGGACGCAGCTGGAACAGGTGCAGTTTGCCGTTCAAAAAACCGAATTCAACATCGGCAGGTGCCGGGTTGCCTTCATCATCCGTAATCGAGGGGAACTTTTGCGGTAATTCCTTTGCGAATTGTATGAGTTGCCTGATCTCGTCCGGTTGTAAAACCGTATCACTGCCGCTGGTCTGGACCTTCTCTATACCGCCGCCCGATACCGGGTTGCGTCGCCAGGGGGCCGTGGCCATTGCCAATACCCGGACCGAGCCATCACGGGTGTCTATGCGCAGGGACTCCGCTGACTGGCCATCAACCGCACCACCGACGCCTTCATTTACAGCAACGGAGATCACATCTCGATTACCCGTATCAATGTCCTGCGTCACCATGACACCCGACTTGTCATTCGGCACCGAGCGCAGCAACAACACGGCAGGATAGACATGCTCCGGCGTATCCATGTGCGACTGTCGCCATGCAAAGGCCCGGGCCGTGAACGGTGATGCCCAGACCTGCGGGATGGCGTCAATTACGTTATCCACCCCGACCACATTTGGGAGGGTCAGATTCAGACCGGCACCGGTAAAACCGGCCAGGTCCTCGACATTGGTATCAGAACGCACAAAGACGCCATATTCACCTGTCCCAAAGGCGTCGGCCATGGCCTTGCGCAGTTTGCTTTTGAACCTGTCGTCCAGCTTTGCTGATGCAATCCTCTCATACACCTCGGCGCGGAATTTTTCAGTAAAATCACGCCGGCTTGCAGAGTCTTCCGGCATGGCCTGTATGTGGCGATACTGTTCGACCATCCATTCGAAGACTGTCTTGCCGGTATTATCGTAGGGTTTGTCGAGAACGGTTTCCTTGAACACACCGAAGGGGATGGCCACCCCCTGTGCAACGGCTTCCGGATAGGAATGACGCAACTCACCGAGCTTGGCAGCCTTTGGTCCGACAACACGTCCGGAGTCATCCGCGCGCAGCCCGTCCAGGTTGAGGAAGTCCCTGACGGACAGGTCCAGTTTTTCCAGATCCGGACGGATGGCCGCACCGGTTTCCTGCTTGTCCTTGCCAAATATTGCATCCCACCGGGCATCATCCGGGCCCAGTTCGACCAGTCCCGCCGGGCTGACCGCCATCACAACGGCCTCGCCGTCATGCTTGCGTATGGATGGAATCAGTTCCTCGTCCACACCCACATTGGGTATGCCCAGGTTGCGCGCAAGCAGTTGAACATGCGACAGGGGGTTGCCTTCACCGGCTGTCATGATGCCGGCCACCGGCGGAAGTTCAGAGATGGTTTCCGGCAACAGGTAAATGCCATGCGGCTCAAACGCGGCATGTTCATTGAGATCCGGTGTTGCATGCAATATGCCACGTGCCAGTCCGGGATTCAGGGCGCGAAAGCCGACGCCGATTTCCTTTCCAAAGAGTTTGTGCTGTACACCGGCCAGGCGGTTTGCATCCTGCAGCAGTCCGTCAAGAATTTGTGAATAGAACAGCAGTGGGCTGCCGCGCAACTGGTCCTGGATGAAAAGCATCGCCAGTGGTTCAATCTCGGCCAGCTTGGCCATGGATTCATAAAACTGGAAGCGCAGGCCCTGGGTTCCCCAGCCGGGCACCCGTCCAAGGTAGCCCAGTGTTTGCATGTAGGCCGCCAGTGATATATCTGGAGCACTTAGTTCATCCAGGGATGCGCGCAGTTCGCGGTGTCCCCTTTCATTGATGCTGCCGGTTCCATAGGCGGCATCCACGGCAGCTTTAAGCAATTCAACGCGTTGATGCCGTGTGGTCTTTGGCAGCCTTTCACGCAGGTCGGCGCTGGCACTGAAATTCGCAGTCTCAACCGCAAGGCTCAGATCGAGTATCCGTAACCGTGCAGACGCACTCTTGATGCGGGGCAGGGCATCTCTCAGGTCGGCCAACAGGCGCGCCGTCACTGTGTATTGATGTTCGGCAGACGGGTTCTTTCCCAGCTGTTGGGCCGCTGAACGCAGGATATTCTGCAGCCAGGGTCCCGCGGTAAACACCTCGGCTGTTTCGTTCAGTTGTTCAGGTAACGGTACGGACTGGTAAACCAGATCAATATCACTGGCCAGGCTATCGTATTTCTCCTTCAGCGCCGGATCGCTGACGCCCGCCGCGTAAGCGCGAACCAGTGTTGCGTCGCTCGCTTCCGGGGTACCGTGAATCTTGCCGCGGATATCCTTGAAACCCGGGTCCTCTTCTGACAGGGAGGCCGATACCTGGCGGACTTTCTGGACCGATGAGGTGTCTTCCCCGTGGGGAAGCAAGGCCGTACCGATGCGCAGGGCCGGGTAACGGAAACCAATCCAGTTCGGGTCGGCCGCCAGGGTCAGCAACAGTTTCCGTCCACCCTTGCGCTCATCTTCCTCCTGGATAGCACCCCGGTAGAAGAGGGCGCGGCGCCATATCCAGCCATTGTCCACCCGTACCAGGAATTTTTCGATGAGCAGCTGGTTATAGGCATCCAGGAATTCAGGCTGGTTGATGGCAACATCGGTGTCATACCCGGCAAGAATATTCGCAATCAGGTAACCCTGGTCCCGCAGTTCCCTGGTCCTGTCGTTCCATGAACCGTGCTGGTAGCCACCGCCATGTTCAGCACAGGCATAGGGTTTGGGCGGGAATATGGACCCGTCATTGCAGAACCAGCGCAACTCCCTGAAGGGGCCCCTTTCAAGGGTCTTCATTTCCCTGATCCACTGCCGGTACTCAGGGTCATTGCTACTCGAACCGGCTACGTTATCGGATGAGGCAGGACTGGCGGCTGAAAAACATACGGCCAGGGCGAGCAGAATTGTTAGTAGACGGACTTTCATCGTCTCCTCCTCGGAAGGGATGATCATTAATACAGGCCAGACGAGAAAGAATAGCAAAACAGGGGGCATACAGCACCCACCGTCTTTTCGCATAAACCGGCATTAAGGAGAAAAAGTGACGTACAGGTCAGTACTTGCCCGGGCTTGCCTAAAAAACGCGTATACCGCTGTTGACAGGGCGCTGTCGAAAAACAAGGACCTGTCCCGAGGCATCCTGGAGAATTAATTCAGACTGGTTCCTGGCAAAGGTGTACTGCATGACTCCACCGGTTTGCTGTGCATACAGATTAACAATGTTATTTTCAATACTAACGACGCCACTGATACCAATCTGCCCGTCATGCAGTCGAAACTGATTTCCCCTGACCTCCAGGACTTCTCCCGAATCTCCGTACCAGCGACCACTGAGCAGGGATTGGGAGGCGTATTGGGCAGGGGGTTCAGTGCCTCCGTAACCACCGGGATACCGGGAGCCTGGATAGCCGGGGGAATTATTCATATAACCCGGCAGCATGGACGGGCTGTACCCACCTGATAAAGGCATGCTCCACGGATTACCCATTCTGGATGAAGACCAGGGTGTCATCCCCGGATTGCTATACGGCATTCCAGCAAAACCGGACCAGGGATTTAGTCCGGTCAATCCACTCATCATGGGCAATGTGGTCATCCCGGAACCGAGGGAACTGCCGCCGCCCCAGTCAAAGTTACTTGAGTTACCACCCTGAACCTCCGACATAGCATTCATCATGCTCAACATCATGCGAAACATCAGGCCGAACATGTCACCATATTCGTCAGCCGAGGCGGGCTGAGTCAATGACAGTGCGCATATGAGCGCATAAATGGCGGGCCTGTTTTTCATTTTAAAAATAATGCATTTAAAGCATTCTCTTAACTAATTGTAGGAAATCCGCCTGCTTGCGGATAAATATATTACAATAGTACTACATATAGTGTCCTGCTACCAAAGACACACGATATTTAGTGTCAGCCTGGTCGCCAGGCTGGCCGGGGCTTGCACCGGCATGGGCGGGATGGAAAATTAATCCCACAGGAATCCTGCAGGCAGGCAACATTAAAACTCATGTTAAACTTTGCAGAATATCTCTATTCCTCTGAAAAAAATGATAAAAATCACTGAAATACTGGACGAACGCATTCTGTTCCTGGACGGCGCCATGGGGACCATGATCCAGCACCACAAGCTGGATGAGGCGGATTACCGCGGTGAGCGGTTTGCTGACTGGCCCTCCGACCTGAAGGGTAATAATGACCTCCTCAGCCTGACCCAGCCCGGGATCATCCGTGATATCCATACGCAGTACCTTGAGGCGGGCGCGGATATTATCGAGACCAACACCTTCAATTCGACCCGTGTTGCGATGGCCGACTATGGCATGGAGGAACTGGCCGCTGAAATCAATGTCGCTTCTGCAAGAATTGCACGCGAGGCGGCAGATGCCCTGACTAAAAAAACACCTGACAAGCCACGCTTCGTAGCCGGGGTACTCGGGCCGACGAACCGCACGGCCTCGATATCTCCCGATGTCAATGACCCGGCGTTCCGCAACATCAGTTTTGATGCCCTGGTTGAGGCCTATACCGAATCCACACGCGCACTGATCGAAGGTGGTGTGGACATCATCCTGATCGAAACCATTTTCGACACCCTGAATGCAAAGGCCGCGGTATTTGCTGTAGAGCAGTATTTTGAAGAATCAGGCAACCGCTTGCCGGTGATGATCTCCGGCACCATCACCGACGCATCGGGTCGCACATTAACCGGTCAGGTGACCGAGGCATTTCTTAATTCATTACGCCACGCAAGACCCATGTCCATCGGGCTCAACTGTGCACTCGGTGCTGACCAGTTACGCCAGTACATCGAGGAACTGTCGCGACTTGCGGATATCCGGATATCGGCGCACCCGAATGCCGGCCTGCCAAATGAATTTGGCGAGTACGATGAAACCCCGCAGCAGATCGCCGCTGAACTCGGTGACTGGGCATCCTGTGGTTTCCTGAATATCGTCGGTGGCTGCTGTGGCACAACCCCGGATCACATCAGGGCGATTGTCGAGGCTGTCAGTCCGTATCCGCCGCGCAAGGTTCCCGTCATTGAAACACAATGCCGCCTGTCAGGACTGGAGCCCTGCAATATCGGCAAGGATTCGCTGTTCGTCAACGTCGGTGAACGCACCAACGTCACCGGCTCGGCGCATTTCAAGCGACTGATCATGGCAGGCGATTACGAGACCGCGCTGGCGATTGCACGCGAGCAGGTTGAAAACGGTGCGCAGATCATCGATGTCAATATGGATGAAGGCATGCTGGAGTCAAAGGAAGCCATGGTGCGCTTTCTCAACCTGGTTTCAGCAGAACCGGATATCTCCCGCGTGCCGATCATGATCGATTCGTCCAAGTGGGACATCATTGAAGCCGGCCTGAAATGTATCCAGGGTAAGGGCGTGGTGAACTCCATCAGCCTGAAGGAGGGTGAGGAAGAATTTATCCGCCACGCAAAACTCGTGCAGCAATACGGCGCTGCCGCCATCGTCATGGCCTTCGATGAAAAAGGCCAGGCCGATACCAGGGACCGCAAGGTAGATATTTGCACGCGGGCCTATAAGATTCTCACCGAAAAGGTCGGCTTCAACCCGGAAGATATTATTTTCGATCCGAATATCTTCGCGATTGGCACCGGCATCGAGGAACACAACAACTATGGTGTTGATTTCATCGAGGCCACCCGTGAAATCAAGCAGAACCTTCCACATGCGCTGGTATCCGGCGGTGTTTCCAATGTTTCGTTCTCGTTCCGTGGCAATAACCCGGTGCGCGAGGCAATTCACGCCGTTTTCCTGTACCACGCGATCAAGGCCGGCATGGACATGGGCATTGTCAACGCCGGGCAGCTGGCCATTTACGAAGACATCCCTGCCGGGTTGCGCGAGCGTGTTGAAGATGTGGTACTGAATCGCCGCGAGGATGCGACTGAACGCCTGCTGGAGATTGCCGGTGATTATGCTGGCACAGGCCAGCAGGCGCACATTGCAGAGGATCCGGAATGGCGTCAGTGGGATATTCACAAACGCCTGGAGCATTCACTGGTCAAGGGTATTACCGAGTTCATCGAGGAAGATACCGAGGAAGCCCGTCTCGCAGCTGAACTGCCACTGCATGTGATTGAAGGTCCGCTCATGGACGGTATGAATATTGTCGGGGACCTGTTCGGTGCCGGCAAAATGTTTCTGCCACAGGTGGTCAAATCTGCACGGGTCATGAAAAAGGCCGTGGCCTACCTGCTGCCTTACATGGAAAAGGGGGTGGACGAGAAGGTGCAAAACAACGGGCGCATCCTGATGGCGACCGTCAAGGGTGACGTGCATGATATTGGCAAAAATATCGTCGGGGTCGTTCTGCAGTGCAACCGGTTCGAGGTCATTGATCTCGGTGTCATGGTGCCCGCCGAGACCATTCTTAAAACGGCGCGCGAGAAGAACGTCGATATCATCGGCCTGTCGGGGCTGATTACGCCGTCACTGGATGAGATGGTGCACATCGGCAAGGAAATGGAACGCCAGGGCTTTGATTTGCCGCTCATGATCGGTGGTGCAACGACATCACAGATACACACCTCGGTAAAGATTGACCCGCAATACAGTGGGGCCGTGGTATACGTGGCCGATGCCTCCCGTGCTGTCGGTGTCGCCAGTTCGCTGCTAAGCAAGGATAAAGGCGGGGGGTACATCACCGGGATCAAGGATAAATACCGGGCACTGCGCGAGCAGCGTGCAGGCCAGCAGGAGTCACGCCAGTTCACCACGCTTGCAGAGGCGCGGGCCAACAAATTCAGCACGGACTGGAGCAATTACCAGCCGGCAACACCGGAATCTCTGGGCCTGAAGGTGTTCGATGACTATCCACTGGCCGAATTGGCCACGCACATAGACTGGAACCCGTTCTTCAAGGCGTGGGAGCTGGCCGGCAAATACCCTAAAATCCTGAAGGATGCAACCGTCGGCAAGGAAGCAACCCGCCTGTTTAACGATGCCCAGGACATGCTGGAGAAAATAGTCAGTGAAAAATGGCTCCAGGCCCGCGCTGTCATTGGACTGTTTCCTGCCAACACGATCAACGATGATGACGTGGAGCTCTACACGGATGATTCGCGCACCGGGGTGCGGACTGTGTTCCATTTCCTGCGCCAGCAAATGAGCCGGCGCAGACAGTCACCCAACTACTGCCTGGCCGACTTCATCGCGCCGAAGGAATCCGGTGTAAAGGATTACCTGGGTGCCTTTGCGGTGACCGCAGGCATCGGCATTGAAGACAAGATTGCCGAGTTTGAAGCCGACCACGATGATTACAACAGTATCCTTCTGAAGGCGCTGGCAGACAGGCTGGCCGAGGCCTTTGCCGAACGTATGCATGAACGGGTACGCAAGGAATTCTGGGGCTACGCAACGGCCGAAAACCTGAGCAATGAAGAGCTGATCAAAGAGGAATACCGGGGTATACGGCCGGCACCGGGATACCCGGCCTGTCCCGACCATACGGAGAAGGGCCTGATCTGGGAGCTGATTGACCCGGCTGCCAATGCCGGCATGACAATTACCGAAAGTTTTGCCATGCTGCCAACGGCCGCGGTCTCCGGGTTCTATTTCTCGCACCCGGAAGCGCGCTACTTTGGCACAGGTAAGCTGGCACGTGACCAGGTCGAGGACTATGCCACACGCAAGGCCATGAGCGTCGAGGAAGCCGAACGCTGGCTGGCATCCGTCCTGGGCTACAACACCTAGTCAGGGATCACAACGCTGTCGCTCGCCATGCTTCGGGACGGCAGCACCCGCCCGCCCGGGCGAATCTGGCTCACGCTCCACTTTATTCATTGCACGCTGCCCGGTGTATATGAAAATTATGTACCTGGGCCGGGGTTACTGCGTACAATCCTGTTTATGAATGCACCCCTATTCAAGGCGGCCTGCGCCACTGGCCATGACTGGAAGTCCATTGCCGAACATTGCCTCGCAGATCTTGGGCCCGGGCCAGCGGCAGCAAACCTGGGCCTGTTATACCTGACCGAGCAACTGGCCCCTTATCTTCAGAATCTGCTGGGTTATTTACGCGAGAAAACAGGCATCAGTGACTGGGTTGGTACGGTTGGCAGCGGCATATGCTATAGCGGCAGGGAGGTTTACGATGAGCCGGCCGCAGCCATCATGCTGGCGACATTGCCCGAAGACAGCTTCCGCCTGATTCCGTCAGGGCTGGAAGAATTGACTGACATGCTTTCCAGAAACCACAACTGGATAGCTGAACACTCTGCGCATTTCGGCATCGTCCATGGTGATCCGCGCAATACCCATATTCCGCAATTAATTGAATCCCTTTCAGCCGAACTGGATCCCGGCTTTCTCGTTGGCGGCCTGAGCTCTGCCAGCAATGAAGAGTACCAGCTGCAGGTCGCCGGAAGCCTCTGTGAACGCGGCCTGTCAGGCGTACTTTTCTCGGCCGAGATCCCGGTGATTAGCGGGTTAACACAGGGCTGTACGCCATTAGGGAAGAAACACAGGATTTCCAGCTGTCAGGGCAATATCGTCAGCGAGCTTGATAACAGACCGGCACTGGATGTTTTCAAGGAGGATATCGGCGAAGTCCTCGCAAAGGACCTTTCGCGCGTTGCGGGTTATATCTTTGCCGGACTGCCGGTAAGTGGATCCGACACCGGCGATTACCTGGTACGAAACCTGCTTGGTATTGATCCGGAGAAAAGGCTGCTTGCCATAGGTGACATACTCGAAGAAGACGAGCCCATCATGTTCTGCAAACGTGACGGCGATACTGCACGCGAAGATATGATTCGCATGCTGCAGGACCTGAGAAAACGCGCCACGGGAGAAATCAGGGGCGGAGTGTATTACACCTGTCTTGGACGCGGCCGCAACCAGTTTGGTGAGAATTCCGAGGAGTTAAAGCTGATCCGTGATCAGCTGGGTGATTTTCCGCTGGTAGGTTTCTTCGCCAATGGCGAGATCTCGCACAATCGTTTGTATGGGTATACCGGTGTGTTGACGTTGTTTCTGTAGGAGCGCCTCGCAGGCGCGATTGGAATTTATGCAGGGCATCGCGGATGAGATCCGCTCCTACGGGTGATTTTCCTTGGTGATGCAAAAAATCGGGGGTTTATTATTCCTTCCAGTATTGCTCTATCGTGATCTGCCCCGGATCGCGGCGTTTGTTCTTTTTCAGACCACGCGCTTCGAGTACGGACTGTGTATCACGCACCATGGCGGGGTTGCCACAGATCATAACCTGTGAGTTATCTGCAGACAGTGTGAATCCGGCACGCGCCTCCAGCCGCCCGTCATCCAGGGCAACAGGCACGCGTCCCTTTATGGCGAAATCCGTATCTTCGCGACTGACAAAGGGAATAAACTGCAGCTGATCCGGGTGCAGTTCAAGCTGTTGCCTGATCGCATCGCTGTAGGTCAGCTCTTCGACGGTGCGCACGGCATGTACCAGCACAATATTCCTGAATCTTTGCCAGGCCTCCCGTGTCGTCAAAATGGAGAGAAATGGCCCGATGGCTGTACCGGTAGACAGCATCCACAGCGTGTCCGCATCAGGGAGTTCATCCAGTACAAAGAATCCGGCGCTTCTTGGTGCAATATACAGCGGATCACCCGGCTTCAGCTTGATCAGCTCGCCGGTCAAGGGGCCATCCCTGACGGTGACGAAGGTGAATTCGTGTAAAGGATTGTCCGGACCATTGACGAAAGAGTAGGGACGGGCAACCATTTCACCATCAATCTCCAGTGCAAGCCGGGTGAATTGACCGGCGGTGAACGGTGCAATCTCCGCTTCAAGCTGTACGGAATAGAGCTTGTCTGTCCATTGATGCAGCTTGGTAACCTTGCCCTCAACCCATTTACTCATGTGGTTTATACCTGTGCATGGATTTCCCTGCCCGCAATGCATGCCGGGTAGGTTGTCTCTGACGTATGTCGTATCATATCGTAAAACTGTTACTGGAATTTCATCCCTGTTTATAGCGTAATGCAGGGCATCCCTGACTGGATGCTAAATCTTTTTCCTGGTCCCGTTTACCCGGGATAGAGGAAGTTCATGAGGTTTTGAGTTTATGGAACAAATGTCCACATGGGAAATGCTGCTGCTGGGAGCACTGGTTGTGCTGGTATTGTTCTGGTTCGGGCCCGGGGTCAAGGCGTCGCTGGAACAGAGCCGCAAGGCAGAGAAAAAAGACTGGGCCGGTGTGCTCATCCCGCTTGCCCTGGTCGTGTTGTTTGTGATTTTTCTGATCAAGATGGTATAGCGGCATGACCGACGCCCTGGCAATCAAGGATCTCAGGAAAACCTACAAGGGTGGTCACGAAGCCCTGAAAGGTATCAGCCTGGAGGTGAAGCAGGGTGACTTCTTCGCCTTGCTGGGCCCGAATGGTGCGGGCAAGACCACCATGATCGGAATCATTACTTCACTGGTTAACAAAACCAGCGGCTCGGTATCCATCTATGGTCATGATCTTGAAACCGATCCGTCCGCTGCGAAGGCCTTTCTCGGGCTGGTGCCGCAGGAATTCAACTTCAATATGTTTGATCCGGTCATCGAGGTCGTTGCAAACCAGGCCGGTTACTACGGCATTGAGCGCAAGCAGGCCTTTCAACGCGCGGAACAGCAACTCAAGCGCCTCGATCTGTGGGACAAAAGGCGCGTGATGGCGCGCAGCCTCTCGGGAGGAATGAAACGGCGGCTGATGATTGCGCGGGCGCTGGTTCATCGGCCACGGCTGCTGATCCTGGATGAACCCACCGCCGGCGTCGATATCGAAATCCGGCGTTCCATGTGGAAATACCTGCGGGAAATAAACGCGGCCGGCACGACCATCATCCTGACAACCCATTACCTCGAAGAGGCCGAGAGTCTCTGCAGGAATATTGCGATTCTGGACAAGGGGGACCTGATCAAGAACACCAGTACCAGAGAGTTGTTGAATACACTGCACATGGAAACCTTCATCCTCGATATCGAATCTCCGATTACACGGCTCCCGGCAACAGAGATCCACAGGATGAAACTGGTTGATGAAAACACCATTGAAGCCGAGGTATGCAGGGATGATTCCGTAAACGAATTATTCGCGTTTCTCTCGGGTGCAGGCATAAAGGTACTGAGTATGCGCAACAAAACCAATCGTCTGGAAGAACTGTTCATGACGCTCGTAGAAAACGGCAATGAAAGCAGGGCACACCCATGACAGCACATGAAAAATGGATTGCACTGCAAACCATTGCGACCAGGGAGATATTGCGGTTTACCCGGATATGGGTACAAACCATATTGCCGCCGGTCATCACGACCGCACTCTATTTTATTATTTTCGGAAACCTTATCGGCCCACGCATCGGGGAGATGGAGGGCTTCGGTTACATGGAGTTCATTATTCCCGGACTCATCATGATGGCCGTCATCACCAATTCCTATTCCAACGTCGTCTCCTCGTTTTATGGCTCGAAATTCCAGCGGCATATCGAGGAAATGCTGATTTCTCCAGTCCCCAACTACATTATCCTGATTGGTTTTCTGACCGGTGGCGTTGCACGTGGTTTAATGGTGGGAATTGCCGTGACAAGTGTTTCACTGCTGTTCAACCCGTTGAACATCCATAGTCTTCCGGTCATGTTGAGCATGATCATACTGACGGCCGTCCTGTTTTCACTTGCCGGCCTTATCAACGGTGTCTACGCAAACAGCTTTGATGACATATCCATTATTCCTACCTTCGTGCTGACGCCGCTGACCTACCTGGGCGGGGTCTTCTATTCCATCAACATGCTGCCCGATATCTGGCAGAGCGCGTCTCTCGTGAACCCGATTCTCTACATGGTTAACGCCTTTCGCTACGGCTTCCTCGGGATATCGGATATCAGCCTGGTTGTCTCCTATGGCATCAGTATCGGGTTTATTGTAGTGCTGTACGTGTTCAGCCTGTATCTGTTACGCAAGGGACAGGGGATACGAACATAGAATCACGTATCAGGTAATTTTCTATTAATCCACAGGAGCGGATCTCATCCGCGATAAGCCCTGGCAGGATTCCTGATCGCGCCTGCGAGGTGTTCCTACGCTCTACCAAACACCTGTAGGAGCGCCTCGCAGGCGCGATCAGCTGCCTAAAACCAGTTCCCCGTCATTTACCGAGAGCCCAATCTCTCCATCCAGCAAGGCCTGTAACTGGTCGCCCACCAGTTGCTTTCGCCAGCCCTGCATAAGCCCGGTGTTTGTATCACCGCTAACCAGTCTTTCCAGGTGCTTTCGTGTCGCCAGTACTGCCGGGTTCAGCGAATTATTGCCGGCGCTGATGCGAACTACGGCCATCATTACATCGACCAGGGCATCCTGGGAAGGTGTCAGGCGTTTCGGGAAATCCTTGTTGGGAAAGGGTTCCGGGGGTTTCTTTTTTGCATCTTCGACAAGCCCGAGCAGGAATTCACCATGTCTCTTCAGCAGATGCTCACCAAGCCCGCGTATCTTTCCAAGTGACGCCATCGAATCAGGCTTATGTCGTGCCAGTTCAACGAGGATATCATCCCGCAACAGCCAGCCTCTCGGGATATTTTTTTTCTGCACTGACTTTTCACGCCATTCAGCGAGTGCCTGGAGTATGGACAGGCTTGCACCCTTCAGGTGATTACCGCCTTTCACCTTGAGCCATGCCCTGTCAGGGGCATTATGGTACAAGTCAGGACGGGTGAGCCGCTCAAAATCCCCTGCCAACCATTCAAGCCTTTCCAGGTTATTTAATTCCTCCAGCAAATGTTGATAGACGCCCACCAGGTACACCACATCATCGGCGGCATACCGAATCTGGTCCTGCGTCAAGGGGCGTAATGACCAGTCGGCACGTGTATGTTTCTTTTCAAGACTGACCCCAAGGATCTCATTGACAAGATTTCCATAACCAATCTGATCCGGGTATCCCAATAGCAGGGCAGCAATCTGAGTATCAAAAACCGGGGCAGGGACCGCATCCCGGAGATGGTAGAAGACTTCCATGTCCTGGCGAGCCGCATGCATTACCTTTGTGATGCGGCTGTCAAAAATCACTTCCAGAAGCGGGGAGAGTTCATCCAGTGCCAGCGGGTCGATGCACGCAACGATTTCAGGCGTTGCGATCTGTATCAGGCACAGTTTCGGGTAGTAGGTTTTTTCCCTGAGGAATTCCGTATCGAGCGCAATCCAGTCGGCGCCTGAAACCTGCCTGGTAAACTGCCTGAGTGCATCCGGGGTATCGATATACTGGATAGCAGTATTTGCGATCATGATCGCAGGTGCACCTAGAGATCACCTTCAACTTCATCAACATCAACCTGGCCGGTCATACGCCGCCGCACATGTGACCAGGAAATCCCTATTGCAAGTATCCCGGAGAGTATGACGAGCACGATATAGGTGATGGCCGTAACGCTGTCAGCCGGCACCATGTCATAGTAGATCAGCATCCACAGCAGGGTGCCAAAAAATGCAGCGGCCAGAATAAGGCCGAATGGACCGAGCGATCGCCCGGTAGCGCGCAGGAATATTGTCCAGCCGATAAGCAGGACGATGCCGGCGAGGATAATCGGAGGGCTGATATTCGTCAGGTTTTTGGTGACCCAGTGGTAGTACGACCAGCCGGACGGGTTGTAACTCGAAAAAACCAGTACAGTCGCGACGAGCAGGCGCATAAAAAATCCCGCCCAGGTCAATCCTTTGTATACAGCCATATCTTTGTCCCCGTAATTCGGCCGTTGGTGGAAATCAACGCCCCTCGATTGCGTGAGAATTCTATTCGCCGTTGACACGTCATAGCAAGCAGAACGCCGCCCTCTGCGAGTATTGATTATTTTTCAAACACGCTAGAATGACCATTCCAGATATACGCGTGGGCCAGGGTCATTTGCACTCCCGGTACTCGCCCTTGGTAAATGTCTCAGCTGTTTTATCGGCAGGAGTCGTATCCTCATGTTTTACATGTTAATAATCGAATGAAAGTTGTATTGATAAATCCCTACGAAATCGGGCGTCAGCCGTTTGGACTGGCCCAGCCGGCCGCGTGGCTGGAACGCGAGGGGTGCACCGTTGAATGCCTGGACCTGTCGATACAGAAACTGGAACACGCCGTGCTTGAGGATGCCGCCCTGGTCGCACTGTATGTGCCCATGCATACCGCGACCCGTATCGCTGCAGAAGCCATCCCCAAGATCAGGGACATCGCACCCGGTGCGAGCCTGTGCGTGTTTGGTTTGTACGCTCCCATGAATGCCGACCTGTTTGAATCGCTGGGCGTCAATACGATTCTCGGCGGTGAGGTTGAGCCCGGCATGGTTTCACTGCTCAGGCGGCTGAAGACAGGAAAAGATCACGTCCAGAGTGAAGCAAGGGTCTGCGTGGACAAGATTGACTTTATTGCTCCCGACCGCTCAAAACTGCCACCGCTCGACAAGTATGCTCACCTGGTCATGCCGGATGGCAGCAGGAAGACCGTTGGCTTCGGCGAGACAACGCGCGGCTGCAAATACCTGTGCCGGCATTGCCCGGTAGCCCCTGTCTACAATGGCACCTTCCGGGTCATACCCGGGAACATCGTGCTGGATGACCTGCGCGGCCAGATCGGACAGGGCGCTACACACATCTCCTTTGGCGATCCGGATTTCTTCAATGGCCCCGGGCACGCACTCAAAATCGTACGCACGCTGCACGCCGAATTCCCGTACATAAGCTACGACGCGACCATCAAGATCGAGCACATCGTCAGGTACCCGGATGAGATACGAGAACTCGGGAAAACCGGTTGCCTGTTTATTGTCTCGGCCGTTGAATCGGTCGATGACCGGATCCTGGATTTCCTGGACAAAGGCCATACCCGCGATGACTTTATCCATGCGCTGGCATTCCTGCGTGAAACCGGCATCGCCCTGTCACCCACCTTTGTCGCCTTCAACCCGTGGACCACGCTCGAAGGCTACCGCGACCTGCTGCAGCATATTCTTGATCTGCGCCTGATTGAAAGTGTGGCGCCTGTCCAACTGGCCATCCGCCTGTTGATACCGCAGGGTTCATTCATTCTTGACCTTGACGGTCTGGAGGATGTAATCAGCGACTTTGACCCGGTTACGCTGGGATACAAATGGAAAAATCCCGATCCGCGGCTGGACAGCCTGCAGGACGAGGTCATGTCGTGGGTTATGAAGGCAGAATCAGACAACATGCCGCGCCAGGCTATCTTCCAGGGCATCTGGGAACTGGCCCACAAGCACTCAGGCCTGCCGGCACCGGCCTTGCCCAAACTCACAGGCGGTGAACCGATACCCCACCTGTCCGAGAACTGGTATTGCTGTGCCGAGCCAACCAGCCAGCAGCTCGCATCATTTTGAAGAAAAATCATTTTCACGCCCGGCAATAACTGACCGGTAGAGAGCGACATGAATTCAAAATTGGTTGCTCATCGTGGTGAACCCGAAACCTGGCCTGAAAATTCATACGCGGGTTTCGAGGCCGTACTGCGTGCCGGGGCCGCTTATATAGAAACCGATGTTCAGATAACAGCGGACGGCGTGGCGGTGCTCAGTCATGATCTGTCTCTGCATAAAATTACCGGCCTCGACCAGTCAATTTCTGATACGGATTACCGGGAGATCCGCGCACTCTCCGCCGGATATCCGGAGCGCTTCGGCGACAAGTATAAGGACCTTGCCATTACTCCCCTGGAAGATTTTGTGGCCCTGTTAAAGCAATGGCCACAGGCCAGGGCATTCATTGAAATCAAGCATGCCAGCCTGGCGGCCTTCGGGATCGACAAGGTCGTCGATATTGTCCTTGCAGTACTGGACGAGGTGGCCGGGCAAATCATCATCATCTCGTTTGATTACGAAGCGCTCGTTTATACACGCGGGCGCTGTGCCCTGCCCATCGGCTGGGTATTGCCTGCATGGTCCGGGAAGAACCGGGTACGCGCAAGCGAACTGTCACCGGAATACCTGTTTTGCAATCGCAAGCGGCTGCCGCCCGCGCCTGCAGCACTCTGGGAGGGCCCCTGGAGATGGGTCGTGTATACCGTTAATGATGCGAGCGAGATCGCCCCGCTTGTCAAGCGCGGGATAGACATGCTGGAGACCAACGTAATCAGCAAGCTGCTCGCTGACCCCGGCTCAAGTGGAAGGCCCGGTGACTGATCAATTTGACGTTGTGGTCATCGGCGGCGGCATTCATGGCGTTGGCGTTGCACAGGCCGCGGCCTGCGCAGGCCATTCCGTTCTGCTGATTGAAAAAACCGCACTGGCGACAGGATCATCCAGCCGTTCCAGCAAACTTATCCATGGCGGGCTGCGTTACCTCGAAGGGTTTGATTTCTCGCTGGTGCATGAAAGCCTGAGAGAACGCGAAATATTGAGGAAAATCGCCCCCGACCTGGTGCATTTGCGGCCGTTTCATATTCCCGTCTACCCGCAAACCTCACGCAGACCACTCACCCTGCGGATCGGCCTGACCCTGTATGCCATGCTTGGCGGTCTGCGCGCGTCCAGCCGTTTCAAAAGGCTCAAGCGCAGTGAATGGGGCCGGCTGGACGGACTTGAGACCAACAGGCTGCAAGCCGTCTTCCGCTATTACGACGGGCAGACGAATGACAGCCAGCTGACACGGGCAGTAATGCGGTCTGCCATTGCTCACGGCGCCAACCTGTGTTGCCCGGCTGAATTCCTGTCCGCAAAGATCGGGAAAACGGGTTGTGAAATCAACTACAGGGAAGACGGTACAGAGAAGGCCTGCACATCCTCTGTACTGATTAATGCAACCGGTCCCTGGGTCAATAGTGTGGCCGGGCGAATAAGCCCGACACCGAAACGTGTTGAAATTGACCTGGTACAGGGTGCCCACCTGATCATGGAGGGCAGCCTCAGGCAGGGCTGCTACTACATGGAGGTCCCGGAGGACAGACGTGCTGTTTTTCTGTTGCCGTGGGGAGAGCACTCCATGCTGGGAACGACTGAGAACACCTACAAGGGTGATCCTGCCGATGTAACCGTACTTGATCGCGAGGAAAGCTACCTGCTTGACGTGCTGCGCTACTACTTTCCACGGCGATCACAACAGGTGCTGGACCGCTTTGCCGGGCTGCGGGTGCTGCCGGTTTCCGGTGCTGTCGCGTTCAGGCGCTCACGTGAAACCCACTTACCGGTCGATAACCCGCAACAGCCAAGACTGGTTTCAATCTATGGCGGAAAGTTGACCGGTTACCGTGCCGCAGCCGCCAAGGTCATGAAGATTCTGCAGCCCACGCTGCCGGAGCGCAGGGCCGTTGCCAGTACTGCCGAGCTGATGCTCAACCCGGATTAGCATGGCATCCGAGCTGATCCTCGCAATTGACCAGGGCACCCATTCAACCCGTGCCATTATCTTCGATACACGGGGCAGGGTGGTGGCGCATGCACGCCAGCCGGTGACCCTGCAGCGCCACAGCAGTACCGAGGTTGAACAGTCCGCTGACGAGATCCTGCAGTCCATGCACGCCGTAGTGAATGACGTTCTGAAACGCCCGGAGGTGGAGACCGACAGAATCCTGGCAGCCGGTCTGGCCACGCAGCGTTCCAGCGTGCTTGCCTGGAAACGCGAAACAGGCGAGGCCCTGAGCCCGGTCCTCAGCTGGCAGGACCTGCGCACGGATGAGGCGCTGCGCTCGCTCGCATCCCGTGAGGCGGAAATCAGGGAAATCACCGGCTTGCACCTGTCCGCGCATTACGGTGCCGGCAAACTGCAGTGGTTATTGTCACAGCAGGCGGGCATTGCCGAGGCCAGGGAAGACCATTCACTGGCAATGGGGCCGCTGGTCAGCTACTTGCTGCATCACCTTGTCCAGGGCGGGCCTGAACGGGTCGATCATGCCAACGCCTCCCGCACCCTGTTATGGGACCTGCAAACCCGTGACTGGAACAGCCGCCTGCTTGAACTGTTCGCAATCCCGCGCGAGGTTTTGCCGGACTGCCAGCCGGTCTGTTCCGATTATGGACGAACCGTTAACGGTGCCATCCCGTTAACAGCGGTCAACGGTGACCAGACCGCCGCACTGTATGCACAGGGGAAACCATCGAAGCATACGATCCGCGTGAACATTGGTACCGGTGCCTTCGTTTTACTTCCAGTCAACGACCCCGCTATGCGCCCCGCTGGCCTGCTGGCAGGAATTTCACAAAGCAATGGGCAGGGCGCCGATTACTACATCGAGGGAACCGTCAACGGTGCCGCGGCCGCATTGAAATGGGCACAGCAGACATTCAACATTACGGGCCTTGATGAAAAATTGCCCGGCTGGCTTGAAGCGGTTCCTGAGCCGCCGGTATTCCTGAATACCATTGGCGGGCTCGGAGCCCCCTGGTGGCAGCCGGGTCCGGAACCCGGGTTTACGGGCGGCACACCGTCAACACCTGCCGCACTGGTTGCTGTCATCGAAAGCATCGTCTTCCTGGTACAGGCCAATGTTGCAGTGATGTGCGGCCTCAATCGTGGCGTTGCAAACCTGCAGATCAGCGGTGGCCTGTCGAAACTTGACGGCCTGTGTCAGAAACTGGCCAATCTTTCCGGACTGCCGGTGCATCGACCGGTACAGGTCGAGGCCACCGCACGTGGCATTGCCTGGCAGGCCGCCGCTTGCCCTGAAGACTGGCCCATAAGTGGCCCGGGCAAAACCTTCGACCCCGTTGATGACGCCGGACTGGCCGCACGCTACCAACGATTTACATCCATACTGGAATCATCCCTCCAGATCCATTTGTAGGAGCGGATCCCATCTGCGATTAAACGTTAACACCCTCCATACTACCCGGGCGCCGAAAACAACCACAGAAATCCCGCATTATAAAAAACATGCAACAGAATCGGGGCCGTCAGGACTCCGGTGCGGTCTTTAAAGAAGCCGAACACCAACGATGGAAAAAACACCAGTGCCGCCCACAAGGGCGGGTGATAGACAAAGTGCAGCCCGGCAAACAGGAGACTGGTGAGCAGGTTGGCAACAGTTGCCGGGCCCAGGGAGGATTTACTGAGATAATCATGCACAAGCTCCTGTATGAGCCCGCGAAAGACAATCTCCTCGAGCACCGGATACACCAGCACCGGCAATAAATACATGACGGGTGCAGTCAGCGGCCAGCCCAGCTGCAGGGAAGGTTGCAGGATAAAAAAGAACCCCAGCCAGCAGAGCGGACCCGCCGCGAGGGCGACCCCGAACAAGGGATCTTTCAATAGAGGGTGGGGTGCTGGAATATATGCTGGCAAGTCGTTCAGTTGTTCTTCAGTTGCTGGACCATCTCCGATTCCAGGTCCATCCCGACGGGCCAGCCCGGATTGATTGAAATACCGACGCCGCCGGCCCTTTCAAGTACCCATTTGAATTCAGCCAGCAGACCACCATCATAACCGGGGAAGTCATGCATAAACTCCCTGGAACGATCCGGGCTTGAAAATAGTATCAGTACTTCCACATCCTCATCGGTCTTCAGCGTCAAGGGTACGGCCTTGTCACTACCGGTAAAGCCTCCGATTCCAATCGAGTCTTTCACCGGCATAAAGACCTGCGCATCCATCAGGTATGTCATAAAGTCTTCACTGCCCAGCGTGCCTTCCTGGGCAGCCAGCAGTTTTACTTCAAGTTCATTGCGGGTTTTAAATTGATCGTGCATAACGGGACACCATACAAGAAAGCCCCGCATCGCGGGGCTTTCTGTTCAGGATTTCAGGCACTGTCAATCGTCGCCGCCAAAAGCACCCAGCAACTGCAGCAGGCTGAGGAACAGGTTATAGATGGAAACGAACAGGGTAACCGTCGCCAGTATATAGTTTCTTTCACCACCGTTGATGATCGAACTGGTCTGGTACAGGATCAGGCCGGACATCAGCAGGACGAACATGGCCGAGACGGCAAGCGACAGGCCGGGCATGCTGAGAAACATACTTGCGATACCGGCCAGGAATGCAACCAGGATACCCACCATCAGGAAACCACCCAGGAAACTGAAGTCCTTGCGGGTAGTCAGTACATATCCGGACAGCCCCAGGAAGATAATTCCGGTACCGCCCATTGCGGTCATCACGATCTGGTCACCATTCGGGATGGACAGGTACATACTGATAATCGGGCCAAGCGTCAGCCCCATGAACCCGGTCAGCGCGAACACGAAAACCAGCCCCATGGAACTATTGCTGAATTTGGTGGTAAGAAACAGCAGACCGAAGTAGCCGACCATGGTTATCAACATACCGAAAGGCGGCATATTGGTCTGTACCGCGATACCTGCGCACAGGCCGCTGAAAATCAGCGTCATGGAAAGCAGGGTATAGGTGTTGCGGAGGACCTTGTTGGTCTCCAGTACCGGAGTACGTGTCGAAGTGGCGGTCTTTTGAATAATACTCATATTAATTAATCCCTCTGGCATGCCTGTAAATGGTTATCCTGAAGTATCGACAACGGGACTCCCGGATAATTCATTGAAGGATAAACACCCTGAACAGAAACAGCAACTTAAATACCATTGTTTCTTGTGGAAATTACTGGTCAAACCCGGCGTGATTCCGGTATTCTAGCGCCGCATTGGAGAGGTGGCTGAGCGGTCGACAAAATCGCCGGGAGCGATTTTGAACGTGGGAGCAAAGCGACGGCGGCCCCGAAGGGGTGGAGGGCAGGATGCCCGGAATAATGCGGCGAAAGAAGCCGCGTGTTAGTGATACTCGGGAGTGAGCACAGGAACAGGAATACTGATTTACCGGAGAGGTGGCTGAGCGGTCGAAAGCGGCGGTCTTGAAAACCGTTGAGGGGTAACCCTCCCAGGGTTCGAATCCCTGCCTCTCCGCCAGTATTTATTTGGAGTTTTAGCGTTAATATATAGGCTGGATGCGAGGAGGCCTTGGAAGAGGCGCTATGGACAGTACAACAGGACGCCAACCACCAGGTAGAAAAACTGAACATGTCCGTCAGCTAATAAGGTGCCTCTCTTTATGAGAAAACGTCTGAAACATAAACGCAGAAGCTGCCCTTTATGCAAACCGCATAAAATGCATCGCGAGAACCGCTGGAAACCACGCGAGGCAGCTGCGCTTGTACGGTTTGAGCATATAAAAATAATTCTTATACCCTGACCAAAAATATGCTGCAGACACCCGCCCCGGGTTAATCAATACGATCCCTGACCCGAGCGGCCGGGGCCACACGTCCGGGAACTGTCTGCTATCTGTCATAACAGAAAAAGGTGCAACCATATTCGATGTTTTAGTTCTCCCCGAACGCGTCATTTATTGCACGAAACAATTTCCCCGCCTTTGTTGCGGTTCCCTCTGGCAGGTCTTCAACCTTATGCCAGGCGTCGAACTGCTTTAGCATTTCTCCTGCTACACGTTCTTTATCCAATCCGGGTAATGAATATTTTCTTTTTAGAACGGCTTCCACACGCTTTGTTATCATGTCTGAACCATCTATTGGCAAGTCTTCACTTTTAATGCTGATTCCATATACTGTGTTTACCAGTTCAATATAGAATTCATCAGGAAATATATCCTCTATTGCAGCATCTGTTTTATTGATTCCTGCCTCCTTGCCAATCATCAAGACGCGAAACCTCTTTGCGTCTTCCTCTGAAAGTTCCGATAAATACAGCTTGTCTATTTTGTCCCTGGCGTCCTTACCAGCCTGGTCTGAATCCAGAAGTACGCCTGATTGCCATTTCTGACCAATGGCAAACGCTGCAAACATCGGTGTTTTTGGCGCGCCTTCCGCAGCCCATAGATAAATCGCATCCGATAATGATTCTTTTCCGCTTGAGCGAAGCACACCTGATAGTTTATGGATTATCAGCGCATCATCACCGCCTTCGACAATAAGGGTTTTGCGCTTGCCCAATAGTCCACTCATGTTACCGATAAGCCCGAGGCTCATCTCGATAACTGCCATTGGTGCTTTCTGGCTACTGACTACCCCCTTCTTTACAGTGGCATATTTATCCATGCTTTCCACTATGCGAATTCGTTCTGGACAGGCGAGGTCGACCATTGATGCCAGGTGGGTAGTATACAAAATGGTATTTGTATCTTTCAGTCGTTCAAACACATTCAGCAAGTCATATTGTGCCGAGTAGTGCAAGTGGATACCAGGCTCCTCAAGTAACAATATGCAGTTTTTGAATTCACCCTTGCTTGCATGCGTAAACTTCCAGGCAAATGCAACATACCAGCGAAAACCGGTTGATCGTCGATTAAGTCTGACGGGCATGCCAAGATCTTCGTCCTGAGCAAAAATATTAAGCGTCGTTGCATCGATCTCGATATCGAATTTAACATTCTTCTGACGCCACAAATCCTGAAACTGCTTTGATAAATATGCTGAAGCTGAACGTTTATCGAATGCTCTGATTGTCCTTCCGTCTGGCGTGTCACCTTTTTTTAAAAAATCCTCCAGATCTATCCTCGCAAGATCCAGAACAACACTCATTGTTTGCTCGTCAGCAGTTAACTCATCCCATTTCACGCTGGATTTTCTTTTATGGAGGTCGTTGAGTTCTATTTGTGCGCCTGACATTTCATAGTCGTGAATGTAGACAAATTTCGGGACGTTTTCTCTTGCCCATTGCTGCAACTTGTAATTATCCAGTAAATACTCTGAAGTTTCGTCTATATCGTCTATATAGTAAGTTGGAACATAGTTGTAATAACCGACCCCAAGCAGTGTTAGTTTTCCAGGAGGTTTGATCTGCGGTGCGGTATCCTCATCCTCATCCACGTCCTCATCTTCAGATTGAACGCTCTGATACGCTGCATAAAACAGCGATTCAATTTCTTCACTATCAAGTATAAATCTTGCCTCGCAAACTTTTGCATCGGCATACTGTTCGCCCCATTTATCAACGGGCCAGTCTTCTTCCACGTTATATGTGGCATTCTGGTCAAATGGATTCACTCGATAGAGTGCTTCGAACAAATTACTCTTGCCAGATTCATTCTGTCCCACAAATGCTGTTATCTGATTCACATCAATCGGACCTGAATCATGAATGTTCCGATAGTTGAAAACGCGAAATTCTGAAAACTTCACTGAAGGTCTCTCCAAAATAACAATTATTGATAAGGTGCCATTTAGCGGTATTGAATGTCGTAGCTTCCAGTGGCCAGATTTGTACCATTCCCGATCAGAAATGGCAGTATTGCCGATTATTCACCATTATGTAAGTCCCTGATTTATTATTGTCAGCCGTTAAGCTTATCTGAGCCCCCCATTAGTAAAAATGTTTAATAACACTACCCCAACCCTGTCCCGCCCTCTTCAAAGGGGGCGGGGACGCAGGCCAGAATGTCGGGATACTTTCGTACCCCTTGGTAACAGGTACTGTTGGGTGGCTTCCACCAGCCCGGATAGTTCAGTATAAAGATTGGCTATCCAGGTGTGTTTGCCGGGCCCGGAGAGATTTGAATGTTGTTCAAGGAATAATTTTACCTAACAAGTGGCTGGTTCGGGCGCTTCCTGCATGGACGATAGCCGTGCGTGCATCCCGGTAATCAATTCCTCGGTTGTTTCCCAGTCGATGCAGCCGTCAGTCACGGAAACGCCATATTTCAGCCTTGATACATCGTCAGGTATGAGCTGGTTCCCGGCATTAATATTACTCTCGATCATCAGGCCGACGATGGAGCGGTTACCCGCCAGGATCTGGCCTGTGACGTTTTCAGCAACGCCCGGTTGCAGGTTCGGGTCCTTGCAGGAGTTGTCATGACTGCAATCGACCATGATGTACGGGCAGACGCCTGCGGCACGGAGTTGCGTCTCGCAGCGGGCGATATTTTCAGCATCGTAGTTCGGTTGGCCGTTGCCGCCACGGAGTACGATATGCCCGTATTTGTTACCGGTGGTTTCCACCATGGAAACATGCCCCCCGGCATCGATGCCGAGGAAGGTGTGCGGGTGGCTGACAGACTTCAGCGCATTGATGGCGATGCCGAGGCCGCCATCGGTGCCGTTCTTGAAGCCAACGGCGCAGGACAGTCCGCTGGACATAACGCGATGTGTTTGTGACTCGGTAGTGCGCGCGCCGATCGCCGACCAGGAAATCAGGTCCTGCAGGTACTGCGGTGAAACGGGGTCAAGTGCCTCTGTGGCCAGCGGCAGGCCGATCCCGGCCAGGTCCAGCAGCAGGCGCCGTGCGATGTGCAGCCCTTCCTCGATTTCGAACGAGCCGTTCATGTGCGGGTCGTTGATCAATCCCTTCCAGCCAATGCTGCTGCGCGGTTTCTCGAAATAAACCCGCATCACCAGGTACAGCGTATCAGCGACCCGGTCGGCGAGTTTGCGCAGTCGTTCGCCATAGTCGATGGCAGCCTTCGGGTCGTGTATGGAGCAGGGGCCTACCACGATCATGTGGCGTGTATCCTTGCGATCAAGAATATCCCGGATGACGCTGCGGCTGTTTATTACCGTATTGGCGACCTGCTGCGTAATCGGCAGCTTCTGTTTGAGGTCATGGGGTGTAATCAGCCATTTGCAGCTGCTGATATTGGTATCTTCAATGCGTTTATCGGTCATGGTTTTTGCGTGATCAGACGCTGTATATCTGGCGGTAAAGTGCCAAATGATACCAGAGTACCGAATCCGGGATCTCACCTCGTGAAATCGACATCGATCCCTCTACGGGCGTTGAAGAACTTGCTCGCCAGGGTCTTGGAGCTTGATATGGATAAGGGCCATGAATAGACTACCGCGCATGAATCAGCAAGTCCACGGTACTGAGTCGGTCGCGAAAGCAGCATGCAGTACTCCCCGGAGCGAGGCCTTTGCCCGTCCTGCAGGCCTGCTGATCTGGCTCGCCTTTGCGGCTCTCTACCTTGTTACTCTGGACCGGTCGGGTTTCTGGCTCGACGAGGTCTCGACCCTGCTGGATATTCGCCGGCCCTTCCTCGACATGATTCAAGCCCGTGCGGTGGCCGGCCACGGCCCCGTGTATTTCTCGTTTGCCTGGCTGTGGGTACGCCTGGTGGGTGAATCCGAATGGCTGTTGCGTCTGCCTTCGGTACTTGCCTGGCTGCTGGTGGTGGCGCTGGCCGCGCAGCTTGTCGCAAAGCGCCTGGGCGAGTGGGTCGCGGTGCTTGCCGTCTCACTGCTGCTGGTCACTCCGCCGCTGGTCTATCTTGCCCAGATCGCGCGGCCCTACATGCTGTCGGTACTGCTGGTAATGCTGGCCCTGTGGTGGACCCTGAGAATTCCGCAACCGGCCCGCATCCGGGATATCGGGGTACTGGCGCTGCTGGTGGCACTGGCCCTGAATACCCATTACTCGGCGGCCATACCGCTGGGCGCTCTGCTCATCTGGGTGCTGGCGCGGGCGCAACCCGACTGGCGGCTGGCCTCGGGGATCGTGACAGGCGCATTGGGTGTATTGCCGGTTCTGATTTACCTTTTAACGATGCGTACGCCGGGAGCCCCGATCGCCTGGATACCGCACGCCGACCTGACGGTCGTGTTGCGCATGCCCGCTGCGCTGGCCCTGACCCTTAACGAAATTCTGCCCGGGTGGTGGCCCTATATGAGCGCGGCATTCGCGATACTGGCCCTGTACGGCGGATTACAGGGTGGTCGCCTGGGCCGTTTGCTGCTGGTTGTGTGGCTGTTGTCCATGCTCGCTGTCGCGATCACGATCCTGGCCGGGGGGCCCAACCTTTCATTTGTGGATCGATATTTTGGTGTTGCCGGGGTAGCCCAGATGTTACTCGTGGTCGCCTCGCTGGGTGTCATGCGCCCCCTGGGCGTGGTGCCGATGATGGTGCTGTCGGCGCCACTGTTCCTGTTGTTATCTGCATACCTGCACATGAGCCTGATCTCAGCGGTATTCCCCGACTGGCGCGAGGCGATCCGGTTCCTGGAAACCCGGCGGGGAGCGGGTGAAAAGGTTTTCATGATTGAAAACAAGCCCGTTGTTCCACAGTACTATATCGATAGTACGGGTTCTGATGCCCGGGTTATCGAAATCGATCGAAAGGGTGAGGGGATTAACTTCTCCCGGACGCCGGATCTAAGCGGTTCAAGCGGGCGCTTCTGGGTGCTGGTTGGACAACGGGCGAAGGTCAGAATGCGCGCCAGGCCGGCCAGGGTGGTAGAGCAGTTTCTGAAGGCCAGCGGCCGCCTGGCGGGTAGAAGTGTTCGTGTGCGTAGTGAAAGAGTGGTGCGCGCCATCCATGTCATCGAGTTCGAAATCGTGCCTGAAAAGAAACGGGGCCCGGGTGAGACCCGCGATGGTCTGCAGCCGCCAGGATAAATTAATGGACCTAAGCATCTCTCGGTATTTATCTGTGCCGCCAACACCGTCACGGCAAGACGCTGGGCGAAGGCCTGGATCACGAACTCGGCGTGAACGGTGAAGCAACGGGTGACGCCGGCCCTTAAACCCTGTCGAACCACACCTCAAGCACCTCCTCGGTCTTTCCAGTCAGCCGGTCACGGCCGTCTGCGCTCAGGTCCCTGGCGGTAATGACAATGACCGGTATCTATTGCCATCCACGCCGCTGCCAATATCAGGAACGGATGAAGACTTCAGCTGCGTCAGCCTGTTCACCGCAATGACGAATAAATCAGATTGAGATATACTTCCGCCATGAAAAGCGAGTTCCTTTACACTTTAGTCCTCGTCGTACCCTGGGTCCTGGGAATAGCAGCCTATCTCTATTATCGCCGTCGGCAAAAGCGATAGTCACTGCCAGTGGTGATCCACGGTATGCAGCGGCACTTCAAGGTGCTGCCTCCGGAACCGGTCACCAGTAATCCCGTAATAGCGGCCGGATACATTTTCTGATTAAATTTGAAAAATGTATCCGGCCCCTTTTTTCGCCTTGGGTTGTTGTCGCAGGAACAGAAAATCCCCGCTCCCGCCTGGTAGCGGGATTAACAGCGGGTTTAAACGCAATGAAGGTTGTGTCCATGATTGAGTCAAGAAGTAATTTTAGCCGTCGTATGTTAATACGACTGATTGTCCTCGGGGCGATTGTTGTAGTGCTCCTGCTGGCAAATTTTCAGTTTGTCAATGAGATTTACCTCAAGAATCAGCAAACGCCGGTCGGCTTGATCGTCAACGGGAGTATCCTGCTGGTATTTCTGCTTGGGCTGGTGAAAATTATCACGACCCTGTCCTATTACATGCAGGAAGAAGCCGCGCTCGCCAGGTTTGTCCGCCAGTTTGCGAGTAATCCCGAGAAGCTGATGAAGGGTGTCAGCCCGAAGTCGGTGATTGCACGGCGCCTCAAGATGATTCAGAAACTGAGTGACGCACATGCCAGGATTAACCACAGTGTGCTGGCTGCAACGCTGCAGGCCGATGAGCACACGCGCATCAGTTTTACCCGCTATGTCAGCAACATCCTTATCCTGACAGGTGTTTTCGGCACCATTGTTTCGCTGTCCGTTGCCCTCATGGGGACCTCGAACCTGCTGGATTCGGCCCAGGACAACGGCTCCATGGGGCTGGTGATTCATGGCATGTCCACCGCGCTGTCGACCACCATCACGGCCATCCTGTGTTACCTGTTTTACGGTTATTTTTACCTCAAGCTGTGTGATGCACAGACACATTTTCTCAGCGGTGTAGAGGAGGTGACCTCGGTGTACCTGCTGCCCGAATATTCCCATGACAAAGAGAGCATGCTGCACGAGATGGCCGGCCTGATTCACGGGCTGCGCGAGGCCGCCAAAGGCATGCGGGAAATTCAGCAGGAATATGCACTGGCAGGCAATCGCCTGCATGTGATTGCTGCGGATCTGGGCGAGCAGATGAACGGCATGGCGAGGAGTGTCGTCGGCATCAAGGAACTGTTACGCGAAGGTTTCCGCCTGCCGGCAAGCGGCGACTGATAATGGGCGATGCTTTTATTGACCTGCGCCGGAACACCGAGGCGGGGACAGGTGGAGACACGTTCTGGCCATCCTTTACCGATATCATGATGGTTATTGTCATGATCTTCATGATGGCGAGTACCGTGCTGGTGTTGCGTAACTGGGACCTGGTTCAGGAACTGCGCGCGACCATCAAGGCGGAGCGCCAGGCAGAAGAGCTGGCGCGTTCCATGACCGAGAGCAGCGCCACCCTGGAAGAGCAGCTGGCACAGGCGCAGCATATAAACTCCCAGATGCGTATGCAGCTCATGCGGGCAGACGAAAACCGGCGATCCCTGCAGGAACAACTGGCTGCCCAGAGTCAGCAACTGCTGGCCCAGACGGAAGAACAACAGCAACTGGCTGCCAGCTTGCAGCAGTCCCGGCAGAGCGACCAGCGCAATGCCGACCGGTTTGCAAAGGCCAGCAATGAACTTGCAAAGATCAGTAATGAACTTGCAAAGGTCAGCGCTGAATATGAACAACTCACGACGTCACATGCCAGCCTGCAGGAGCGCCTGCAGCAGGCACTCGATGACCTGGCCGCCAGTGAACAGACAGGCAGGGAACAGGCCGTTGAACTTGCAGGTCTCAGGCAGGTGTATTCTCTCAGTACCCGGAAAATGGATTCCCTGCAGGACGATTACGACTCGCTCAGGGTCAAGTATGACAGGCTGATTCAGCCGGCACGGTCAGCCAAGGGCAAACATGTGGTGACGGTTCGTTACTCGAAGGAGAACGGGGATTACCGTTTGGGGATCAAGGATACGGGCGAGACTGACTATAGTTTTGTTACCCGCAAAGAGCTGGACCGGCGCCTGTCAAAGCTGAAAGCTGCTTACTCCGGGGACCTGTACGTGAAGCTGATTATTCCGGATGACAGCGGGCTGTCCTACAACGAAGCCTGGACCTTTACCCAGGATATTCTGGACACCTATGACTATTACCAGCAGAAGTAGGGGCCATCACAAAGACAACCGACTGTGTTAATGGCCATGGAATCCACCCAAGGACACGGAAAAGAAAAATCCTGACTTGTTATTTATAATAGTAACAGCACGTTATGTGATACAGTTAAACTAAACAGCACGCCTGGCGAACCAGATAATGTAGCGCGCGCCCTTCGACCCGCGCGCACGGATACGCACCTCATCCACCTCGAACCCCGTCTTTCGCAGCCGCTGCAAAAAGCCTTTATCCGGACTGGCCGACCACACGGCCAGCACACCCCCTGGACACAGCGCCGCATAGGCCGCGTTCAAGCCGTTCATGCTATAGAGCCACTCGTTCTCCTTGCGGGTAAGTCCCTCGGGGCCATTATCCACGTCCAGCAGGACAGCATCGTAAGTCAGCTGCCCGGCCATGAGAATGCGGGCGACATCTCCCTCGCGCACAGTCACCCGCGGGTCGCGGAGTGGATGACCGGCCTGTGCCCCAAGCGGCCCCTTGTTCCACGCCACCACGGCCGGCACCAGTTCTGCCACCACAAGCTGCGCCTGGTGGCCGACGTGCCGGAGTGCCGCCGCCAGGGTAAATCCCATACCCAAACCCCCGATGAGCAGTCGCGGCTTGACGCAATCCATCAGCCTGGCACAGGTATGCTCCGCCAGCGCATCCTCGGAGCCATGGACGCGACTGTTCATCAACTCGCCATGCCCCGCGACCTTGATCGAGAATTCATCGCCGCGCTGGTACAGGCACAGTTCAGCTCCGTTGCCGGGCACCTGTGCGCGATCAAGTAAAATCCAGGGGGTCATAAACGTCTCAATCTGTGGCGAGTCGTTCGCAGTGGGCCAGGAACGCCGGCAGGGTAAACCGGATAACGCGCTTGCCAATGCCTGGCCCGGGTTCAGCGGGGGAGAGGCACGGGATTCAATCCGGTGACCCCAGGCTCCGCACATACTAATAGAGCGCTCATGCGGCCACCGGATTCACTGGTTCAGTGTGATTTATCACGAGTCCGGCGTCTCTGCATCCTTCCCGGCGACATCTTCCGCGCGCTGTTCCGCCTTTTTTACACGTATTTTACAGCCACCGATATCCCGGGCATTAAGCCCCTTGATGGCCGCCTTGGCCTCACCCGCGCGGGGTATTTCAACGAAACCAAAGCCCTTGGATTTTCCTGTTTTCTTATCCATCACCAGCTTGCAGTACTGCACGTCCCCATACTCCTTTAACAGGGCCAGCAGCTCCGCCTCCGTCGTCTCCCGGGACAAATTACGCACCATGATTTTCATGTTTGCACCCAATAACAAATTCAAGTGGTTGCAGTGTAGCTGCACGGGGTCGGACCTAACAACTCACTGCGATCACCATGAAAAGGACAGGCTTGCCGTCAGCGTATCGGAATCAGACCCCGTTGATTCCAGCCTGCGGCTGCCAATATAAGCGACCTTGAAACCTGCCTGGCGATTGATGGGATAGGAAAATCTGAGCGCCCAGGCAATATCCTGCTTTTTATCATCCTTGTCGACCCCGTTTATACTGCTTCCACCACCATAGTCATAACCAACCCCCGCACCCACCCAGAGCCCCGGGCGGAATGTGTAACTGAGGTGGCTATGGATGATATAAGTTGGCTCCTGTTCACGTGTATTCCCGTTATAAAACTCGTCATTGTCAGTATAGAAAGCCACTTCACCGGTAGCCTCTGCTGTCCACTTCCCCCGGGTATGATTCATGCCCACCTGGGGCCGGAAGGTATACCGGTTATCACCAAGATTAATCAGTTTATCATCCATGTATTCACCGGTCGGCAAACGCACCGCCAGCGCCACTCCGATGATGGTGTCATCCTTCACGCCGGATCGATAAGCCGCAAACTCCCTGCCACTCAAAGGCGGTGCACCGTATAAATTGACTGCCAGGCGCAAAAATGTGTCTGACCAGCCACTCCTTGAGGTTGATGCAGGGACGCCGTCGAGTAAGCCGGTCCATTTACCATCCTGGTAGGCCTGTACGAGATCGACTCGTACCGACTTGTCAAACAACCCGAAAGTGCGAATGTACTTGCCGGCCCGGGTGTGCAAATCCATTTGCACATCTTCAAGCAAGAGGACAGGATCGAAAGAAATATCGGCCTTCGTGTAGGCATAGCCGACACCGGCAAAATTTGTTCCGACAGGAAGATGGCTCCATTGCTGGGGTTCGAGTTCCATGGCAAGGCACGGGCGCATCAGGCTCCAGACAAACAAACCGGGAAAAAAAATAAATCGCGTAGAATTAGGCAGTCGCTGCATTATTTGCATGTTCTTCAAGGTTACGGCTCTTACCCAAATCGAGTGTGTAGATTGCCGAAGAGCTCATATTATCTTTGATCTCTCACAAACGCTCCCCGAATATTGCACATCAAATGCCCCGCAACTGATCGACCACACCGGCCTCAATGGGATTTCTCAGGATGCGTACATCCATTCAGGGCCCCGGCAATGAGGTGATCGAGGTGCAGGGCGTTGCTGGAGTGCGGGATGGCATCCGTGCTCCAGATGTGACTGACGCCCGCCCGGCGCAGCCGCTCCTGTGCATCCCCCACAAACAGGGCATGGGTAACCAGTACCGAGATGCTGGCGGGTTCGAAACGCGCCAGACACAGGGTGGCCTCTTCGAGGGTGCGGCCGGTACTGGCAACGTCGTCAACCAGCACGACATGCCGGTCCCTGTAGGCCGCCTCCGGCAGACTGACGCGCACCTGCTGGTCACCGAAACGTTCCTTGCGCGCGACGCAGTAATCGAACCCCCTGTCTCGGGCGATGGCCGCGACCCATTGTTCGGACTCCTCATCCGGTCCCACCAGGAAGGGGTTATCCATCTGTTCCCCCAAAAATGCCGACATGACCGGGGTGGCGCTCAGGTTGATTGCCGGGTTGACGGGAACCGCATCTTTCAGTTGGTGTACCCGGTGCAAGTGAGCATCCACGGTAATCAGTGCGTCGATCCATTGGGACAGCAGGGTGCCGACGATACGCTGGCTGACCGCCTCGCCTGGGTGAAAGGCCTTGTCCTGTCGCATATAGCAAAGGTAAGGGGCAACCAGTGTCAGGTGTTTTACACCCAGGTCCCGGGCGGTTACCGCGGCCAGGGCAAGTTCGATCAGCCGGCTGTCGGGATGGTCCAGTGTCAGGCAGAGCACGACATGCCCGGGGAGGGGTTCAGGCAGCCGCAAACGGGTTTCACCATCCGGGAAATGATGGATCAGTGCATCCGCATAGGGAATACCTGCTGCCCTGGCCAGGCGTTGCGCCGCTTCCCGGTAAGCGGGGAAGCCAATTAACAGGCAGTCAGCGTTCAGTTGCAAAGACAATCCGGCCTCCTTATTCCCGGGTTGGCCCGGCAGCTCCAATCCGGTAGCCGCTTTCTTCCACTGTTGCCTCGCAGGCAAAGTGGAAATCTGCGGCAAACTCGGCATGAATGGTATACAGGGGTTCGCCTTGCTTGACCTCCTCACCGAGCTTGCGATGCAGATCGACGCCGGCGCCCGGGTCCATGGGCGCACCGGCCAGGCGTGCGATGCGTGCCATTTGCAGGTTATCGATGGCGGTGATCGTCCCGGATGCACTGGCCAGCACGGGCTGTTGCAACTTGCCCGGCACAGGCGCCTCGGGGTTGACACCCTGTTCCCTGATGATGGCTTCCATCTTGGCGAGTGCGCGGCCTGAGTCCAGGATGTCGCGGGCAATCACGTAGCCCTGTCCACCACGCACATCGGGATCGAACTCCAGGATTCTTCCGGCCAGCTGCAGTGCCTTCTCACGCAGGTCAGCAGGCGCATCAGGATGGTTGTTCAGGATCTGCATGACATCGCGCGCCTCCAGGACAGGACCGATACCCCGGCCGACCGGCTGGCGACCGTCGGTGATGATGACTTCGAGCTGCAACCCCATGTGATCCCCCGTGTATTCAAACAGCTTGCGCAACTGCAGGGCGGCAGACCGGCTGCGAATCTTTGCCGTTGGACCGACCGGGATGTCAATCAGCAAGTGAGTGGAGCCGGCGGCAATCTTTTTTGACAGGATTGAAGCCACCATCTGGCCGGGTGAATCCAGCGACAGGGGCCGTTCGACCGAGATCAGGATGTCATCCACCGGGGCCAGCTGGGCCTTGCCGCCCCAGGCAAGACAGGCGCGTTCCCGGCGGACGATTTTATGAAGCTGATCCGGTGATAATTCCACGTTCGCCAGCACCGCCATGGTATCGGCCGTACCCGCCGGCGAGGTAATGGCGCGGCTGGAGGTCTTGGGGATGAGCATGCCATGCGCAGCGACGATAGGTACGACCAACATGCTGGTACGGTTGCCCGGGATGCCGCCAATGCAATGCTTGTCGACAACCAGTGGTTCACTCCAGTCCAGGCGCTTGCCGGTCTCGACCATGGCGCGGGTCAGGTACAACACCTCATCCCGTTCCATGCCGGTTTCGGCGCAACTGACCAGAAATGCGGCCATTTCGATTTTTGAATAGCGATTGCCCTTGATGTCCAGGGTGATTCCCTGGTATTCCTCAAGTGTCAGCCGTTCACCCGCGATCTTCCGGTGAACCGCCTTGAGTGAGGACGGGGGACGGGCATGCTCCACCCGCACACCGGTTCCATCAGGCAGATCCAGTTGTTCGAAGGCCTGCTCGCTGAGCCCCAGTTCATCCGGGGCAAGGATGTTTTCGTCATCCACCGCGTTAAGGACGGCAATCACGGGTGCCCCGTCGTCAGCCTTGTGTATCTCGATTTTGTTTAGTGCCTGAAAGCCTTCACTGCGGTAGACCGGACAGTCACGATGCAGGTAGGCGACGTTCTCCCGGTAGGTATCGATACAGATCTTGCGAAGTTTTAGCGTTTCCATACGTGAAGTTTATAGGCAAGCGCCAGCAATTGCTGCGTACATATTCCGGGAAGCAGAGAATTTACCGGGGACCGTTTATCTGCTCCTGTCCGGTCAACAGGGCATCTTTCGGCTTCAGCCGATCAAACATCGACGAAATTCCCGGCAAACGATCATCGCAACCGGGTGACGTAAGGCGGAGATCCAGGCGATGTGAGAGCCGGAAAGGACCGGAAGAGGGTGCGCAGCCCCGTCCATTATGGCGGGGTGCTTATAGGTGCGTCGCTAGAATCCGATTTTATCGATAATGAGGATGGCTGGCGGGATCAGGGCCACAATAAATATCAGTGCCCCGCACATGGAAGCATAGATTGTTCGCATCATAGAAGCCCCCCAGCTCCGGATATTTCGATAGCTGTATAACGGCCATCCTGCCCGGTCCTTGAGGTTTATTTTTCAGTTGTCCGCCGCGCCCGTACCGGTACCGGGAAACCCGTGGGCTGTATGGCCGCGCGAGAGGGTGGCTTTGCCCCAATGGTTTTAACAACTTTTCGTTAAATACACTCGTCCGTCTTTGGATATTTCTCGCGTACCAGGCGAATTTTCTCGTCTATCTCGATTTGCCTGGCATTGTTCCCCTGGCGCGCCTGGTACGCAGCGTCCAGTTGTTCCCCTATACTCGGGTACTCGGCCCGCCTCAGGGCGGCATATTTGGCCTCGTGATGGACATCCGAGATTTCCTGCAGGGCCGCGTTGATTTCTTCCCTGGTAGGCCGGGGTGCATCGGTTGTCCATTCATCGATATACGGTTCCTGCTCCGGGTTGTCGTGCCTGATGACGAAGTCAACGCCTGCCGTGATCTTCGGGTTCAGGAGGTGCAAGGCACGGCAAAGCTGACGTGCACGGTCATCGTGCCTGACGAGACTGTGCTGTTGTGCAATCATTCTGATGTCATCCTTCATTTTCCGCGAGTTGTTCCACAAAATGAATACCCAGACACACACTAATCCCAGAACCACGAAAACAATATACAGGTTGCCCATGATGCGTTATTCCTCCGTTGATTGGCCTGCGCACAGTGTAGCAAGAGACGTTATTTGTGTATGCATTTTTGACCCGGGGCCAGAATCTTCAGGGATTGCCGCCTGGCTGCTCTCGAATAGCCGGTATGTTACCGGGGAAGACCGCACAGACCCTGCACACGCGGCGCTTTCGTCGTTACTTCCAGATGTGAGGGCAGTGCGGCCTGCCGGTTATTCAGCCACGCCACCATATCTTTCAGTACAACGGCTGCATGCAAATCACGGGTCAGCATATGGTATCCCTCCGGGTACAGCACCAGCCGCCAGCTTGCCGGTCGCCGGGCGGGCAGGGCCATCAGCATTTCGCAAACCGGTCGGGCGGGAATGACCTCGTCCCGTTCTCCATATAGAACAAGTGCCGGCGTGGTCAGCCGGGCACTGGAAAGCAGTGCGGATTCCATCAGCTCTGAAAGCCCATACATTGCGTCGATTCGCGTCTCCTTGATGACCAGTGGATCCCGTCCCAGGGCACGCAGCATCTCGATATTATCGGAGGCCATGATGCCGAGTCCTCTTCCGGTCAGCTTCTTCCCGGGCCAGGTATGGGCCGCAAGCCATAGCGCAGAGTGCTGCCACAGGGGCATCGTTCGCCAGCCCCAGACCGCCGGCGCCACGAGCACCACCCCGTCTACACAAGCCGTCGCCGTATTTTCCAGCATCGTCATGGCGACGGCGCCCCCCATGCTTTCACCGATCAAATACAGGGGAAGCCCGGGATGTTCCAGGCAAAGCAATTCACTTGTAATTGCGGCATCCTCTTGCAAGCGCTCGCTGCCCGGCCAGATGCCGCGTTCTTCAGTCTCGCCAAAGCCCCGCTGGTCATAGGCATAGACTTCTATCCCGGCGGCCGTCAATGCCGGTGCGACAGCGGAGAATGCATTGCGGTAATCGTTAAACCCATGCAGGGCCAGCACGATGGCCCGTGGTTCTGACCCGGGACGCCAGACGGTCAGGGGGAGTTCGTAGCCATCATCCATGACGACACGATCTGGCGCGAGGCGGGGCAGCTGTGCAATACTGGAATTATTCTGGACACGCGGCGTTGCACAGGAAACAAGACAGCTGGCAACCAGCAGGCAAATCAACACGCGCCGCATAATACGGATATCATACCCTGAAACCTGAACACCGGGAGGTCTAGCATGTCAAATGAAGGCTATCACGAGCCCCTCGATGAGCTCTCCGAAGAAACGCGCGACATGCATCGCGCCATCACCTCGCTAATGGAAGAACTGGAGGCGGTGGACTGGTACAACCAGCGCGTCGATGCCTGCAGGAACAAGGAACTGAAAGCGATTCTCGCGCACAACCGCGACGAGGAAAAGGAACATGCCTCTATGGTGCTGGAGTGGATACGCCGACAGGACCCGTCATTCGACAAGGAACTGAAGGATTACCTGTTTACCGACAAGGCGATTGCCCACGAATAGGATGTGTCGTCATTGCGAAGCGGGGCAATCTCCTGACTTTGTTCCTCTTGAATAACCCTTACATATTTATTTTTGGAGGCCCGCCGGGCCCTGCAGGCGTAACCGTTTCCAAGTGCGCCTCCAAATACCAAAATGACGGGTATTAACAGGTCAGGAAAACAACAGATGTTAAAACTTGCTGATTCCCTGAAGGCCTGGGGAACCCCCGGCTTCGAAACGGCCTTGAAGAATGAAATACAAGAACTGGACCCCGGGGTGCTGCCGCTGCAGCAAGGGCTGTCACAAAGCAGCCATGTGAGCGATGCAAAAATCAGTGCGGTCGTCCTGAAGGTAACAGAAGCCCCCGATTCCATTCGCGCAAAGGCCGGGGTTTTCTATACCGGGATCATTGCCGGCAGCTGTTGCAGCGACGACCCGACACCCATTAGTGAAAACACCGAATATTGTGAGATAGTCCTTGAGATCAATAAAATTACAGCCGGGACAGTGGTAACACTGCATGAACCTGATTAATGAAATCAGGTTCATACTGAAAATCCACTCACAATTAGAAAGAGAGGGCCTCAATATCGAGGCCATATTCGCCATCCACGAGTGTTTTTTTGACATTGATCTGATTGTTAAAGTTGTGGTGAGTGTAATTGATCAGACTGACGACAGGGTACGAAGCGTATGGATTCTTGTCCTGATCAAGTAGCAATATGACGTTAGGCCTCAAACGCAAACCCGGGTTTTGGGATATAACGATTCCTACTTCGCCACTGCTCAGTTCAACAAGAGATCCGGTCGGATACGTGCTGAGGGCCTGAATGAATTTATTTACCAGTATTTCGGAGAAGTAGAGCCCCTTTTGCTGGTACAGCATATTTATAGCATTGGATGATGAAATAGCCTCTGCATATGGCCGGGGAGTCGTTACTGCCACATAAAAATCGACAATCCCGGCAATTTGAGCCAATAAAGGTATTTTGTTATTTCTCAGGGCCCCAGGATAGCCGCTCCCATCCAGCCGCTCGTGATGACTCCGGACGATATCGAGGACGTCATCCGAAACATCCGCGGTGTCTGAAAGAATACGCACACCGTGTTCTACGTGGGATTTCATAAGCGCCCACTCATCATCCGACAGGCGGCTATCTTTGTTCAATATATTTATAGGCAGCGCTGTTTTCCCGATATCCATGCACAGTGCGCCGGTCGCTAGAGCGCCCAATTTATTTCGCTCAAGCTCCAGTTCTCGACCCAGGGTGGTCGCCCACACCGATGCACTGAGTGAGTCCCTGTAAATGCGTGAGTCAAATTTCTTTATCCGGGTCAACCAGATGTAAGCGTCCGGGTTGCGCTCAATACTGTCAACCATGACATCGACAGATTTCTCCATCTTCGGCATATCCAGTTCTTTATCGTCATGCAAAGCACCTTCTATTTCCCCCATCATTTGTATAAGTTCTTCGTGTGATTCACTAGCTGTCCGTAACTCCTTCTCAGCCGTTTCTGTGACTTCGTATCTTCTGTGACCAATTTCATCGTGGGAAAAAGGCTCGGGTAGTGAGTATGGATTATTGTTATCAAGTACGATCTCTTCATCCGGCACCATGATATAGACGTAACGGCATGTCTTTTGAAGTTCCTTGATTTCCGAGTATTTCCGGACAGGAAAACCCTGAAACAGAAACGCGGTTTCGCCCCATGGACGATCCAGACTGGAGATAAACATTCCAATCTCGAGTTCTGTCGAACTAATTCTCTTTACTGACATGATTTGATCCCTGTCGGCGCTGACCGAAAAAAGAGTTTATAGGCATATTTGGACGACAAACTGCATTAAGAGAATTTGCATAGGACTTCTCCTGTTGAAGAGTCTCACCTAAGCAGGCATCGGCATGATCTTTAAAACATAAATACGTATACATACGCACAAGCTCCTTGATCTGGATGGAAGCCTGCTCGCCAGCACTCCAGGCTAGCGCTGGCGCTTGCGGAACGCGAAGAGATTTCAAGAGGGATAGCCCATCATTTGAAACAATCGAAGAAGCTGCCGGGAAAACCATGCAAATCACCGGCCCGGGGCAGGGGGTGTGTATTGCGTCGATCAATTGGATCCGCAGCCACCCGTTTCTAGTCTATTAACCACGATTTACTGTGTTTCTGCTTTCAGCAAGTGCCTGTAACAAGTTCTGACCTGCCTGTTCCACGCCTGGTCCGAAGGAAACGATACCGTCCTCATGGCCGCCCATGGCGAAGATGCCGCTTTGCTGGACGCTGGTTTCGTTAAACAGACGTCGTACTTCCTGCGCCATCGCGGGCGTGCCGTATTCGACCGAGGCCCCGGTTAGCGGGATGTTTCGGGCTGCTGCTGATTTCCAGATATCCGGTGAATGTACATGCAGGACCACCCGCGCCTCGTCATCAAGATCGTAGATCATTGCATGGGTCAGTGATTCCGATGAGGGTTTGACAGGTCCTGATGCAATCACCTTGTTGTGCGCAGCATCCCAGACACTGACGATGGCATAGTGCTTGTTGTCCAGTTCCTCCAGTTCACCCGTTTGCGTGCCGCTGATGACAAAGACACGCTCGCCGCACCCCGTATCAAAGGGTCCGATACGCTGGCTGACATTGCCGAATCCATAGCCTTCGTAACGGGCAGGATCCTGTCCGATGAGCCTGTGCCTCCAGAGGAGGCTTCGCCATTTATTAAGTTCCTGCAGGCGGCTCATGGCAACAGGTTCTGCTGCACTGAACACCAGTTCAAACTTGATTACGCCATCTTTTTGCATGTCTTGATTTTAGAGTCCCTTGACAGGCCGCCGCAGTTAAACCTGTAATATACTTATCACTGCAAACCCTGGTGAGTAGCCACTTCACAGCCACATTCAGACCTCGTGCAAAGAAAACCGGAAAAGCCAACTGTATTCAAAAACCGGGAGAGAGTGCCCCCGGGAATCCTGATGATTGGCTAATATAAAACCTATTTAACATAATATACATTATACGAACTAATGAATAGATCAGTAATTACCAATAGGCTGAATATCGGTACAGGCATCCTGCTGTCCTGGACAGTCCTGAATGCCGGTTTTACGCATGCCGACACCTACATCCAGCCGCCGGACGATATTGACGTCATTGGCAGCCTGCAATTCATCAAGGCTCACGAAAATGAAACCCTGCTGGACATTGCGCGTAACAATGATATCGGCCAGGACGAGATCCTTATCGCAAATCCGGGTGTCGACCGCTGGTTACCGAAAAATAATCCTGTCGTCCGCTTGCCCAAACGTTACGTGTTGCCGGATGCAGAACGAACAGGACTGGTGCTGAACCTGCCGGAAATGCGCCTCTATTATTTTCATAAATCGAACTACACCAATACACCGCAAATCATCACGCACCCTGTCAGTGTTGGCAGGATGGACTGGGAAACACCGCTCGGTCGTACCAAAATAGCCTCCAAACAGAAAGATCCGTCCTGGCGGCCCCCGAAATCACTCAAGGAGGAAGCAATCGCCAAAGGCGATGATCCTCTGCCCGACGTTGTTCCTCCCGGGCCGGACAATCCGCTGGGACGTTATGCCATGCGCCTGGGCATCCCGGGTTACCTGCTACACAGCACAAACAAGCCCTATGGGGTCGGCATGCGCGTCACCCATGGGTGCCTGCGCATGTACCCCGAGGACATTGAACGACTGTTCGAGGATGTCCCAGTCGGCACACCGGTACAGATCATTAACCAGCCGGTCAAACTGGGCTGGTTGGAAGATACCTTATATATAGAAATACATCCGGCGCTGGAAGAAAATCAGCTGACACCCGGCAATGACCTGCAAACGGTACTGAACCTGGTTGCCGAATATACGGCAGAAAGACCGATCACTCTCAGTGGCAGCGCATTACGGATGGCCGTGGAAAAACAGGATGGAATTCCGGTCGCCATCTCAAAATAAGCAGGTAATCGCGCTTTGCAGGAGCGGATCTCATCCGCGATCTTTTTTTTCCTTTGCCAAAAAAATACGCCTCATCCCTGAGGCGTATAGTGGCATGTCGGAGAGAGATTTATTATTAGCGCCACTTGTATACAAGGATAAACAGCAAGCGGTCGCCTGCCTATTGAACTGAAGTACACCCCCTGCCGGACATAAAAAAGGCCCCTTGCGGGGCCTTTTTTATACCGGAAACAAATTCTACTACTTGTACATGGCCTTCTTGAACATGCGGTCGATCTTGGCTTCCGTTGCTTGCGAGGTCGCATTTGCATCATTAGCCGTATTCAAGGCCTTCTGGGCAAGCGCCTTTGCCTCGGCGGCTTCTGCCTTTGCGGCCTGTGCATCAGCGGATGCTGAATCAACCTGGGCCTGCAGGTTTTGCACCTCCTGTGTAGTTGCGCAACCGATCATCCCCGTTGAGGCGACCAGGATTGCCGCCAGTACTGACGTGCGCAACTTGTCTTTGCTTGTAACTTTCATGGCTATCTCCTTGATTATATTTAACATTCACACACTGAAAACAACAACACATCACCCCTATTGTATTTCGACCCGGGTTCCGATGTGAACCCATCTGGACAAAAGATCCATCTCTTCATTGGTAACCGCTACACAACCGTTGGTCCAGTTATATTTTCCATGCATGGCAAGGTCACCCTCCCCTATGCCGTGAATCCCGATCATGCCGCCAAGTATAGTATTTTGGGCAGGCACCTTTCCAGTGTTTAATGCATAGCGTATCAGGCGCCATTGTTCGTCGTCGATAAGCCCCCTTTCAAAGCCCCGTTGCGCATATTCTGCATTGGGATACGTCAACCCCATGAAGCGGTGAAAACGGGATTTATCGGTAATCCAGCCGATTTTGAATGTCCCGAGCGGGGTCTGGTTATCGCCAAGGACCTTGTCACGGGTCGCACCATAGCGCCCGATCGAGATATTCTCAAAGGTCTGCAGCGCCCTGTTCCCTTGCATCACCCGCAATTCGAGCGTGTTCGTATCAACCAGCAGCCAGGTTTCTTCGGCGCTGGCCGACTGCCCTGAGAAACAGGCAAACAGCAGGCAAGCGCGGAAAAGCTGCAGACAGATCCTGATAATAATATTTGGCACATGTGCGATAGTGCAGGTGAACTTGTTATGCTGCAATGTCTATCGGGAGGAAATTTCCTGTATTGAAAAAGGTCCGAGCACATGTATGAATCCGCCTTCGAGCTTGATGACTCCATCATCTATCTGAATCATGCAGCCGTCAGCCCATGGCCGGTACGCACCGCGGAGGCTGTAAAGACCTTTGCCGACGAGAATGCATCGCTCGGCTCCATGAACTATCCCGAATGGGTAAGGCAGGAAGCCGCCCTCAGGGAACAGTTGCGTACACTGCTGAACGCGTCCTCCACGGACGAAATTGCCCTGCTGAAAAACACCTCCGAGGCCCTGTCTGTCGTGGCCTCCGGACTGCCCTGGCAAAGCGGCGACAATGTCGTGATCACCTCGCAGGAGTTCCCGTCCAACCGGATTGTATGGGAAGCACTGGACAGGCTTGGTGTCGAGACACGGCCGGCAAACCTCACCGGGGAACCATCACCCGAGCAGGCCATCATCGCCTGCATGGACACGCGCACCCGCCTGCTGTCGGTGAGTTCGGTCCAGTTTGGAACCGGCCTGACACTTGACCTGGAAGTCCTCGGCAAGGCCTGCCGGGAACACGGCATACTGTTTTGTGTCGACGCCATTCAAAGCCTGGGGGCGGTGGAATTTGATGTACAGGCCTGCCAGGCGGACTTTGTCATGGCCGATGCCCATAAATGGATGATGGGCCCGGAAGGCATCGCCCTGTTTTATTGCCGCAATGAAATCATGGATCAACTCACGCTCAGTCAATTTGGCTGGCACATGGTCGAGGACCCTCTGAACTTTGACAGCCAGTCCTGGTGCATTGCCGGCAGCGCGCGCCGGTTTGAATGCGGCAGCCCGAACATGACCGGGATACATGCACTGCATGCAAGCCTGTCGCTGATCCATGAGACCGGAATGCCGGCCATCCAGGAACAGGTGCTGGATAACAGTCGATTCATGCTCGATTTCTTCAACCGCCACAGGGACAGATTTCGTCTGCTCACACCGCAAGAGGACAAGCGCTTTGCCGGCATTGTCACCTTCCGGCCCCTCGATGAACCCCCTGAATCGCTGTTTGAAATGCTCACAGGCCAGAATGTCTTCTGCGCCCTGCGCGGTGGTGGCATCCGTTTTTCACCGCATTTCTATACCCCGCGCAAGAAACTTCATAGAGCGCTTGAATTCCTGGTCAAGTGAGGCGGTTTCTTCTAACGATTCAGCTCGCTATGCCGATAAATTCCGACAGGGGGGAAAACCCCGATCTACCCGTGCAACTCACCGCTGGCGTGCATGTCAGATGAATAGTCGATTCAAGCAAATGTTGTGACGGCACATAGACACACAAAGGATGGACGCTATGGAGTGGATCATTGAATCAGCTGTTCTTGCAACGGCCATCGGGTTCCTGATGGCACGCCAGGGATCACGCTACCTGTGGACGGCTGTAGCGGGCATCGCCATGGCCTACTGGAGCATCATGCATACGCCACCGGCCTGGGGGTTGCTCACAGGCTGGGTGTTGTTTCTGGCTATCGCAGCCTTGTTGACGCTTCCCGCCCTGCGTCTGGCACTGGTAACGCGGCACATACTCGCCCTCTACAGAAAGATTATGCCCGGCATGTCACATACCGAACGTGCGGCCCTTGAAGCCGGCACGGTCTGGTGGGAGGCCGAACTCTTTACTGGCCAACCGGACTGGCATCGCATGCTCGGGTTCCCGGCACCTGAACTAAGTACTGAAGAACAGGCCTTTGTTGACGGCCCCACCAATGAACTCTGCAACATGATCAAGGACTGGGAAATCACGGAGGAACTGCGCGACCTGAATGGGGAGACATGGGACTTCCTGAAAAAGAATGGATTCTTCGGCATGATCATCCCGAAGAAATACGGAGGGCTGGAGTTCTCTGCCAATGCCCATTCCGCCGTCGTCATGAAGGTTGGCAGCCGCAGCATTTCTGCAGGCGTCACTGTGATGGTCCCGAACTCGCTGGGTCCCGCGAAACTGCTGCTCTCCTACGGCACGGAAGAACAGAAGAATTACTACCTGCCGCGCCTGGCGAGAGGTGAAGAAGTACCCTGTTTCGCCCTGACCGGCCCGGAAGCCGGCAGTGATGCCGCTGCAATGCCGGACAAGGGTATCGTCTGCCGCCACGACTTTGAGGGCAAAAAGGACGTACTCGGTATCCGCCTTGACTGGGAGAAACGCTATATAACACTGGGCCCGGTCGCGACACTGCTCGGCCTCGCCTTTCACCTGTATGACCCGGACCGGTTGATCGGGCAGACAGAAGATATCGGCATCACGCTGGCGCTGATACCGACGGATACACCCGGGGTTGAAATCGGCAGCCGCCATTTTCCTATGGAGCAGTCCTTCATGAACGGACCCAACCGGGGCAAGGATGTCTTTATCCCGATGGACTGGATCATCGGCGGACAGGAATATGTCGGACAGGGCTGGCGCATGCTGATGGACAGCCTCTCGGATGGCCGTGCCATTTCCCTGCCGGCACTGGGCACGGCATCCGGGAAACTCGTCAGCCGCGCGGTCGGCGCCTACTCGGGCGTACGCAAGCAGTTCAAGATACCCATTGGTAAATTTGAAGGCATCAGCGAGGTGCTGGCACGCATTGCAGGCTCAACCTATATCATGAATGCGGCACGCGGCTTCACCACCGCCGCCATCGATAGCGGCGAAGACCCATCGGTCGCCTCGGCCATCGTCAAGTACCACCTGACCGAGCGCATGAGGCAGGTCATCAATGACGGCATGGACATCCTCGGCGGCCGCGGCATCAGCATGGGACCGAATAACTTCCTTGGCCGCGCCTACGAGGCCCTGCCCATTGGCATCACGGTGGAAGGCGCCAACATCCTGACCCGCAACCTGATTATTTTCGGCCAGGGTGCAGTACGCTGTCACCCGTTCCTGTTCAGGGAAATGGAATCCGCCAGTGCCGGAGATGTTGCAGCCTTTGATGATGCGCTGTTTGGACATGGCAGCCTGGTCATGGGCAATGTTAGCCGCGGCCTGTTCCACGGACTGACTCGGGGACGCCTGCTGGAAGCGCCGCAACACGGTATACGCGGCCACTACTACAGGCAGTTTTCCCGTATGAGCCTGGCCTTTGCGGTTACCGCGGAGGCCGCCCTGCTGTCCCTGGGTGGCGGACTGAAGCGCAAGGAATCAATATCCGGACGACTCGGTGATGTCCTCAGTTACCTGTATCTTGGCAGCGCCGTTCTCAAGCATCACTATGATAACGGCTCACCGGACGATGAACTGCCGCTGCTCGAGTGGACCTGCATGGACCTGCTGTATAACATCCAGCTGCGCCTGCACGAAGTGCTGAACAACCTCCCGAACCGTTTTGTTGCCACTGTCACACGCCTGCTGACTTTCCCGCTCGGCAAACCCTACAGGCGTCCGCCGGATGAACTCGGCCATACGCTGGCTGACATCCTGCTCAGCCCGGGCAGGCTGCGTGACCGCCTGACGGAAGGTGTGTATATTCCGATTGATAAAACAGAAGCGGTTGCGCAGCTTGATGATGCGCTTGAAAAGAGTGCGGCAGCAGAACCGGCCACCCGCAAGCTGCGCGCAGCGATGAAGGCCGGCACCCTGCCCCACGGGGATCCGGAAGACGCCGTTGAGGCCGGGGTAACGGCCGGGGTCATCACGCAGCAGGAGGCCGGCGATATTCACTCGGCCATCGCCGCACGCAAGATTGTCATACAGGTAGATGAATTTCTCCCTGAATACCTAACCAAGGAGCAGAAGAAATGGGGGAGCAACAATCTGGATGGGGTGGCCGGCCGGTTTATGTAGTTGACGGGAGCCGCACCCCGTACCTCAAGGCACGCGGCAAGCCCGGCCCGTTCGCCGCATCCGACCTGGCCGTCGCCGCCGGTCAGCCCCTCCTCGCACGTCAGCCATTTGCGCCCGCCGACCTGGATGAGGTCATTCTGGGCTGCATGATGCCCAGTCCCGATGAAGCCAATATCGGCCGCGTTGTTGCCCTGCGACTCGGCTGTGGTGACCGGGTACCGGGGTGGACGGTGCAGCGCAACTGTGCATCCGGCCTGCAATCCATTGACTCTGCTGCCCAGAATATTGCCAGCGGCCGCTCCAGCCTGGTACTGGCCGGCGGCGTGGAATCCATGAGCCGCGCCCCGATCCTGTTCAACCATGTCATGGTCAACTGGCTTGCGGCCATGGCACGGGCGCGCACCCCGGGCGCAAAGCTCAAGATTCTTGCCGGCCTGCGCCCCGGCCACTTCAAGCCCGTCATCGCCCTGCTCCGCGGACTGACCGATCCAACTGTCGGTTTATCGATGGGACAAACCGCGGAAATCCTTGCATATCGCTTCGGTATTACCCGCAAAGAAATGGACAGCTTTGCCATGCGCAGTCATCAGCGCCTGGCCGCCGCACACGGGCAGGGGTACCTTGATGAAATCGAGGTGCTGTATGACACAAGGGGCAATGTCTACGACCACGATGACGGTGTACGCCCCGACTCGACTATGGAAAAACTGGCTAAACTGAAGCCCGTCTTCGACAAGCCGCTGGGCAATGTCACGGCCGGCAACAGTGCACAAATCACCGATGGTGCGGCCTGGGTGATTCTTGCATCGGAGGACATGGTTGCGCGCCACAATTTACCGGTGCTTGGCCGACTGGTCGACAGCCAGTGGGTCGGCCTTGACCCGGCGCAGATGGGACTGGGTCCCACCTATGCCATGGCGCCGATTATGCGTCGCCAGGACCTGGATACGGGTGATATCGATTATTTTGAAATCAACGAGGCCTTTGCCGCACAGGTGCTGGCCTGCCTGGCGGCCTGGAAGGATGCCGGTTTCTGCCGCGAGGAACTCGGACGTGACACGGCTTTTACTGCTATCGATGAAGAGCGGCTGAATGTAGACGGTGGTGCCGTAGCCATAGGCCACCCGGTCGGGTCAAGCGGTGCGCGCATCGTGCTGCATTTGCTGCGTGTACTCAAGCGCGAAAATGCCAGGCGGGGCATGGCAAGCATCTGTATCGGCGGTGGCCAGGGCGGCGCCCTGCTGATCGAAAGGAACTGACATGGATAATCTGAAAAAATCGCGCCTGCAAGGCGCTCCTACAATAGTGTCTTATTATCGTAGGAGCGCCTTGCAGGCGCGATCTTCCTGGACATTAAGTTTCAGCCTGGAACACTACAAATGATCGAAACTAACACACCCGTACATTTCCGCGTCGAGACCGACGGCGACAACATCGTCTGGCTGCATTTCGACAAGGCGGACAGCAGCACCAACGTACTGGGCGTGGAGGTCTTCGACCAGCTTGACCGGCACCTGCAGAACATTGCGGGGCAAGGCCCGCGAGGCCTCGTCATTCTCTCGGACAAGGCCAACGGCTTTATTGCGGGTGCAGACATCAGCTCGTTTACCAGTATCAAGTCAGAACAACAGGCGCTGGATTTCGTCAGGATGGGACAGGCGGTATTCAACCGCCTGGCTGCATTCCAGTTCCCGACCGTCGCACTGATACATGGCTTCTGCCTGGGCGGCGGGACCGAACTTGCCCTCGCCTGCCGCTACCGCGTTACCCGTGATGATCCCGGCACCCGGCTTGGGCTGCCCGAAGTCCGCCTCGGTATACATCCGGGCTGGGGCGGCAGTGCACGCATGGTCCCGCTGATCGGCGGCCTGAAGGCCATGGGCCTGATCCTGACGGGCCGTTCAATAGAAGGTCATCAGGCCAAACGCATGGGACTGGTTGACCGGGTGGTACCGGAACGTCACCTGCATGCGGCCGCACGGCACTTGATACTCGATGCACCACCGCCCTTTCGAGCCGGATTGCCGGACCGGCTGTCCAATAATTTTTTCGTTCGGCCAATACTGGCCAGGGTGTTCCGCAAGCAGCTTGCAACGCGCGCCGCAGAACAGCATTACCCGGCCCCCTATGCAATGATCGATATCTGGCGCAAACACGCCAACAACCTGCACGAGATGCTCGACGCTGAAGCGGAATCGCTTGCAAAACTGGTCAACGGTGCCACCGCACAGAACCTGGTGCGGGTTTTCTTCCTGCAGGAAGAACTCAAGTCTCTCGGCAAGGACAAGCATTACCAGCCCGCCTGTGTACACGTGATTGGTGCAGGCACCATGGGCGGTGATATTGCCGCCTGGTGTGCCTTGCGGGGCCTCAAGGTCACACTCCAGGACCAGACGCCGGAGCGCATAGCACCTGCCTTGAAACGCGCCCACGACCTGTTTAAACGCAAGCTGAAAAAACCGCCCAGGATAACGGCGGCCATGGACCGCCTGGTGCCCGATCATAGAGGGATCGGCGTGGAAAGGGCCGATATTGTTATTGAGGCAATCTTTGAAGATGCCGAGGTAAAGCGTTCTTTATACAGAAAAATTGAACCGCGCATGAAGCCGGATGCCATACTGGCGACCAATACCTCGAGCATCCCGCTGGAAGAACTGGCCGGCGCCCTGACCCGACCTGAACGCCTGGTCGGCCTGCACTTCTTTAACCCCGTTGCAATGATGCAACTGGTTGAAGTCGTCGTGGGAAAATCAACCTCTGCAGAGGTCGCGGCCCATGCCATGACCTTCACCCGGAAAATCGACCGGCTGCCCCTGCCGGTCAGCAGCACACCCGGCTTCCTCGTCAACCGCATCCTCATGCCCTATCTCATGGAAGCCGTTGTACTGGAAGCGGAAGGCGTACCCGCCACGGTCATCGACAGGGCCGCCTTGCAATTCGGCATGCCCATGGGCCCGGTCGAACTCGCTGATACCGTTGGTCTTGATATCTGTCTGCATGTTGCCAAAATTCTGGCCAGTCATTTCAATGCAGAAATCCCCGAACGCCTGCAGAAACTGGTCGCCGCCGGCAACCTTGGAAAGAAATCCGGCCGTGGCTTCTATCAGTACAAAAAGGGCAAGGCGGTAAAACCGCGGGCATCCGCCGGCAGGTGGAATATAGAAGACGTGACCAACCGCCTGATGCTGCGCATGCTGAATGAGGCCATGAGTTGCCAGCGTGAACAGGTCGTATCATCAGCCAGCCTGCTGGATGCCGGCATGATCTTCGGTACTGGTTTTGCCCCGTTTCGCGGCGGACCCATGCATTATATCGACGCCACGGGGGCACACAGGCTGAAGCAGGACCTGAT
>Ga0210123_1000114_pt1 | contig 51595 bp, 44 predicted proteins | sample Muzzi_PWB_D2_FD_185535 | JGI IMG/M metagenome (GOLD analysis project Ga0210123, IMG submission 185535) | Wetland microbial communities from San Francisco Bay, California, USA, that impact long-term carbon sequestration - Muzzi_PWB_D2 (SPAdes) | ecosystem: Environmental > Aquatic > Marine >... | reverse complement strand
GGGTCCCCGGCTCGGGCCTCGGTGTCGGGTAGAGAAGCTCCAACGCCCGGTTGAGCGCCAGCTCCGGGTCGTCGACCAGCAGCAGGGCCGAGCCCACCGCCCCGCCCCGCGACGCGGCGAGATCCTCGGCCCACGCCCCGGCAATCAGCGCGCCGGCCCGGCTCGCCTCCGCCTCGCGCCGATAGCGGGGGCTGGTCAGGAACGAAAGCTCGTCCGGGCCCGCTTCACGGAGGTTGGCGACGCCCCGGACCACCCCGTCCGGAGGGCCCACCAGCCGGGCCCCGATTCGCTCCGCGAGATCGGCGAGCCGCAGCTCCACGATGGTCCTACTGGCCGCCGGCGGTCCGCTGGTTGTAGCGCTCGATCACCTTGGCGGTGATGTCGATCGCCTCGTCCGCGTACACCAGACCGCTCGAGAACTTGTTGAAGACGAGGGTGTAGCCACCCTCTTTGCCGATCTCGTTGATGACCGGAAAGACGCTGTCCTCGATCGTCTTGAGCACCTCGTCACGCTTCTTCCCGAGCTCGCGGTTGGCGTCATCCTGGAAGCGCTGCAGGGCGATCATCCTGTCCTCGGCCTGTTTGCGCAGCTCGGCGAGCTTGTCCTCGGACAGGGACAGCCTGCCGTCGGCCAGCCGCTGGCGTAGGTCGGAGATCTCCTTCTGCCGCGTCGTACCCTCCTCCTGCTTCTGGGCACGCAGGGACTCGATCTCGGCGAGGGCGGTCTTGCCGCGCTCGGACTCGAGAAGGATCCGCTCGACGTCGATGACGGCGACCTTGACGCCGCCGCCGGCGGCCTGGGCGAAGGCCGGCACGACGCCCGTGAGAGCGGCGCACAGGACGAGCATAATGGTCAGGGTCTTCGGGGAGGCCGCCTTCCCGCGACGACCGGCGTCGGTGGCCAGGGTGTGGAACGACATCGCTGTTTCGTCTCCTTGTTGCGTGGTTCGAAGGCCCCGGAAACGGCATCCGGGGCCGAAGCCTAGAAGCCTAGCAGTCCGTGGCGCGAGCCCCGACGGACCCCCGCCAGGGTTCCTAGAACGTACTGCCGATGCTGAACGAGAACGAGTTGAACTCGTCCCCGATCTCCTCGTTCAGGTTGTTGGCCCAGATGAACCGCAGCGGCGCGCCACCGAGAACGGGCAGCGTGATCCGCAGCTCCGCGCCCGCCGTGTAGCGCAGCCGGCTCAGATCGAAGGACTGGGCCTCGGTGAGCTGGCCGTCCGGCCCGAGGATCGATGGTGCGAAGACCTGGCCCGCGTCCACGAAGGCGATGACACGGAACGGGCCGCTGACCAGCACATGGTACTCGAGGTTGAACTGGATGAACCGGTCGCCGCCCACGGGGAAGGCGTTCTGGTCGAGGATGAACTCGCCCGTCTCCGCGTCTCGGGCATAGAGCCGATAGCGCTCGAAGCCGCGGACCGAGGTGTCGCCACCGAGGCGGAACAGGGTGAAGCGCTCGAGGTCCCGACCGCCGAACGGCTCGATCAGGCCGGCCTCGAAGTTGAGGCCGAGAACGGTCTCCAGCGGGTAGCCGGTCAGCGGCCGGTAGTGGGTAAAGCTCACGGTCGGGCGAACGAAGTACTCACTTCCACCCAGAACGCCGCCGGCGTACTCGAGCGCCCCCTGGAACTTGGTTCCACGCCGGGGCTCGAAGCGGTTGTCGATGCTGTTGAAGGTGTAGGTCGGGCGGATCGACGAGATCTTGAGGGCGGTCTCGAACACGGACATCTGGTCGTCCGCCAGGTCCCGCTCCTGCCGATAGAACTGGTCGGAGTAGCTGTAGGCGACCCCCAGGCTCTGGAAGAGACCGAGGGAACGGCCGTAGCTCACCGTACCGCCGGTCGACTCCTCGACCGTCCGCAGCCCGGAGAGCAGGTCGTAGTCGTAGGAGCGGTCGTAGCCCTGAACGCCGAGCGACTGGGGCCGGTCCAAGAACCAGGGCACGAAGTAGGAAAGCTCGTAGTACTCGGTCAGGGCGCCCGACTGGAGGCTCGCCCCGACCCGCTCGCCGCGGCCGAGGAAGTTCTGGGTGCGCAACGAGAGCTGACCGAAGAAGCCGAGCCCCTCGCTGAAGCCGGCGCCGAACTGAAGCTCGGTCCGGTCCGCCTCGGTCCCCTTGACCTTCAGGTTGACCTTGTTGTCCTCCTGGAAGTCGAACTCGATCGGGTCCTCTTCGTCGAGCTCGAAGTAGCCGAGCTGACGGATCTTGTACAGGCTGTTCTTCAAGGCGCCGAGCGACAGCACCCGTCCCTCCTGGACCCGGAACTCCCGCCGCAGCACCTTGTCGCGGGTACGGGTGTTGCCCTCGAACTCGATGCGGCCGACCTGGAACTGGTCTCCCTCCCGGACATGGACGATGACGTCGGCCACCTCTTCGTTGCGCTCCACGAGCTCGGTGGTCACCGAGGCCTGGATGTAGCCGGTGTTGTTGTAGACCTCCTTGATGGCGTCGACCCCTTCGTCGATCGTGTCGGAGCGCAGCCAGTCGCCGGGGCGGTACTTGAAGACGCTGACCAGCGGCTTCTCCGGGAAAATCTCGTTGCCTTCGACCGAGACCTCTCCGAACTTCCAGCGGTTGCCCTCCTCGACCGGCACGGTGATCACCAGGCGCCGGGTCTGCTTGTCCGGCGAGGCCTTGGGGTTCTCGACCTTGACCTGGATCTGGGGCTCGCCGAGGACCACGTTCTTGTAGCCCGACTCCCGATAGAGGTCCCGCACGCGGTCCAGGTCCTCGGAGACGTTGGCCGGGCTGTAGATGTCCTTCTTGAACATCCGGGTGATCATGCCCGACTCTTTGGTGCTCTTCATCTCCCAGCGCAGCCGGGCATCACGGAAGACCGTGTTGCCCTCGAACCGGATGTCGCCGATCCGCACGCGGTCGCCCTCGTCGATGGTGAAGACGACCCTGCGCTCCCCGTCCCCCACCGGCTCGAGCTTGAAGTTGGCCTGGGCGAACCGGTAGCCCTTCTCCGAGTACATCTCCTCGATGACCGCCTTGATGCGATAGAGCTCGCCCATGTTGAGCGCGCCGCCCTCGCGCACCTGCACGCGCTCGCTGGCCAGACGATCGTCGAGGTCGGTCTGGCTGATCCGCTTCAGCCCCTCGTACTCGACGGTCCGCACCTGGGGGCGCTCCTCGATCCGCACCACCAGCCGCACCCCACCGCCCTCCGCGGCCAGGGCCTCGATGCTGATGTCGTCGATCAGCTCGCGATCCCAGAGCCGTTTGATGCTGGCGTCGAGCCGGGAACGGGAGAAGGTATCCCCCTCCGAGATCTCCAGGTAGTACCGCAGGGTGTCCTCGGCGAGGGTCCGGTTGCCGACGAACTCGATCTCGGAGATGGTCTGCCCGTCGAAGGCGGCGACGCCTCCGGCCTGGGCGAGGAGGGGCAGAGTGGCCGTCCCCTGGCCAACCAGGAGCAGCGCAACGATCAGCAGCAGGGACAGGAGCGTCCGCGGGGTCGAACCTCTCATCGTGCCTCGATTCTCCAAGCTTGCTCAGTCCAGGACCGCCCGACACGGAGGCCATTCGACGAGCGGTTTTCGGTGCCGACCCAGGTGGCACACGGCCACGGAGCCGCGCAGCGGACGACTCGACGGCCATGGCGAGGCTGGACGGCGCGCGCTGCCTTCCGGTCGCGGCTCGCGGTGGCGTGACACATGAATCGTCGAAGCTCTACCGGTTCGGTCTCGGATCAGGCCACCAGGAAGCTCCGGCGGCACACGGGGAGTCGGCGCGGCAAGACCGCGCGGACTCCGAGCTCTCGGCCGGCCGCCGATTGTGACAGATCGGATGGTTCAAGTGAAATCCCGTGCGCGTCAAGGGCCTCAGTGCTTCTCGCCGACCATCTCGCCGCTCGACCGCGTCACCTGCAGCTTGTCGTCCTCGACGGTGACCTCGATCTCGCCCACGTCTTCGCCGTGCTGCGCGATCAGGATCTCGGACACCGCGTCCTGAATATGGCGCTGAATCGTCCTCCGGAGCGGTCTCGCCCCCGTGGACGGATCGACCCCGGCCTCCTCGAGCAACCAGTCCTTGGCCGGTTCGGAGACCTTCACGTGCAAACCCCGTTCTGCGAGCGTCGTGTTGACATCGTCGAGCAGGATGTCGACGATCGCGCGCAGGTGCTCCTTGGTCAACGGGTTGAAGACGATCACCTCGTCGAGACGATTGATGAACTCCGGGCTGAAGTGCCGGCGCAGGTCGGCGAGGATCTCCTCCTCGAGCCGCTTGAAATCGGCGTCCGCGTTCGCCTCGCCGAAGCCCATGCGGCCCCCCCGGGTCACCAGGCGGCTGCCGATGTTCGAGGTCATGAGCAGCAGGGCGTTCCGGAAGTCGACCTCGTTGCCGTAGGCGTCGGTCAGCACGCCGTCCTCCAGGATCTGGAGCAGCAGGTTGGCGACCTCGGGGTGCGCCTTCTCGATCTCGTCGAACAGCACCACCGAGTAGGGCTGGCGGCGGATGCGCTCGGTGAGCTGGCCGCCCTCGTCGTGGCCCACGTAGCCGGGCGGCGAGCCGATCAGCTTCGAGACCGCGTGCTTCTCCATGTACTCGCTCATGTCGAAGCGCACCAGCGCCCGCTCGGTACCGAACAGGAACTCCGACAGGCGCCGCGCGACCTCGGTCTTGCCGACGCCCGAGGGCCCCAGAAAGATGAACGAGCCGACCGGCCGCTGGGGGTTCGAGACGCCCAGGCGGGAGCGGCGGATCGCCCGGCTGATGGCGTTGATCGCGCGGTCCTGGCCGACCACCCACCGCTTGATGGTGTCCTCCATGTTCATCAGCCGCTCGGCCTCCTGGGTCTGGAGGCTGGAGACCGGAATGCCGGTCCACGAGGAGATGACCTCCTCGATGTCGGCCCGGGTGACCTCGAGCATCGACTCCTCTTCGGTCAGATGGTTGAGGCGCTCCAGGTCCTCGCGAAGCTCGATCTCCCGCTCCCGGAGGTAGACCGCCCGCTCGAAGTCCTTGGCGGAGATCGCCGCCTTCATCTCGTGGACCACGTCGCGGATCTCGGTCTCGAGCTGGCGCACGTGCTGGGTGTCGCGCACGCGACGGAGCTTGACCCGCGCCCCCGCCTCGTCCATGACGTCGATCGCCTTGTCCGGCAGATGGCGGTCCGGGATGTAACGGCTCGACTGATAGATCGCGGTGCGCAGCGCCGGCCCCGTATAGCGCACCTTGTGGAACGCTTCGAAGCGCTCCTTGACGCCCTCCAGGATCTCCAGTGCCTCCTCCTCGGTGGGCGGAGCGACCTGAATCGCCTGGAAGCGCCGCGACAGGGCGCGGTCCTTCTCGATGTACTTGCGGTACTCCTTGAGGGTGGTGGCGCCGATGCACGACACCTCGCCCCGGGAGAGCGCCGGCTTCAGGATGTTGGCCGCGTCGAGAGAGCCCTCCGCCGAGCCGGCGCCGATCAGCGAGTGGATCTCGTCGATGAAGACGATCAGCTCGCGGGACTCCTTGAGCTCCTTCAAGATCCCCTTGAGCCGCTCCTCGAACTGGCCCCGGTACTTGGTGCCGGCGACGATCAGCGAGAGATCGAGCGCGACGATCCTGCGGTTGGCGAGGAAGATCGGCACCCGGCCGTCGACGATGCGCTGGGCGAGGCCCTCGACGATGGCGGTCTTGCCGACCCCCGGCTCGCCGAGGAGAATCGGGTTGTTCTTGGTCCGGCGCGACAGGATTTGGACGATGCGGTCGACCTCTTCGTCGCGGCCGATCAGGGGGTCGAAGGCGTCCTCGGCAGCCAGGGTGGTCAGGTCCCTGCCGTACTCGGTGACGAACGGAAGCTCCTTCTTCTGCTGGCTCGCCTCCCGCTCCTTGGCGATCGACAGCACCTCCTCGCGCACCGAGTAGACGTCGAGCCCATGCTGGACGAGGATGCGCATGGCGACGCAGGCGTCGACCCGCAGGATACCGATCAGCAGATGCTCCGAGCCGACGGTCTGGTGGAGCATGCTCTCGGCCTCGTGGGAGGCGTAGGCGAGGATCTTTTTCGATTCCTCGGAGAGCGGCAGCTCCGCGGTCGACGAGATCCGCTCCACGAACACCCTCTCCCCCTCGATCTCGTGGCGGATCTCCTCCGGCTTGACCTGGAAGCGCCGGAAGATCTCGGTGACCGTCTCCTCGCCTTCGCGCAGGATGCCGAGGAGGATGTGCTCGGATTCGATCACCCGGCTGCCGAGCTTGGAAGCCTCATAGCGGGCGAAGAAGAGGGCGCGGCGGGCTTTTTCGTTGTACTTCTCGAACATCGTAGCCGGCGCTCCGGGTAGACGGATCAGATTCGACGGAGGGTACGAACGACCGCGCCCTCCGGTTCTGCGGAGCGCGGACGAAGGACCGGGAGGACGGGTTTCAGGAACCCCGGGACGCGGGGCTCTGGGGCTTCAGGACCCCTTTGTCGAGCACGAGAACTCTAGCACAGCGACCCGCAACCTCCGGGTTGTGAGTGACCAGCACTGCGGTCGTGCCGTGGCGCTCCTGGAGGGCCAGGAGCAGCTCGAGCACCCGCTCGCCGCTGGCCGGGTCCAGGTTGCCGGTGGGCTCGTCGGCGAGGAGCAGCGGCGGGTCGAGCGCCAGGGCTCGGCACAGGGCCACCCGCTGACGCTCGCCGCCCGAGAGCTCGGACGGGAAATGGTCCTCGCGCTCGGAGAGACCGACCTCGGCGAGGAGCTCGCGCGCGCGGTCGAGCGCCCTCCTGGGGGGCTGGCCCGCGATCCGCCCCGGCAGCATGACGTTCTCGAGCGCGGTGAAGTCGGGCAGGAGGTGGTGGAACTGGAAGACGAAGCCGATGGTCCGGTTGCGGAAGGCCGCGAGCCGCTCGCCCGAACGCCTGGAGAGGTCCTCGCCGCCGATCACGACCCGGCCCCCGTCCGGACGGTCCAGGCCGCCGAGCAGATGGAGCAGGGTCGACTTGCCGGAGCCGGAGGGGCCGACGATCGCCACCAGCTCGCCCGGCTCGACCGCGAGGTCGACCCCTTTGAGGACCTCGACGCGGCGCGCGCCGTCGCGGTAGGTCTTGACGAGGCCCTGGGCCTGGACCTGAACGCTCATCGCCGGAGAGCCTCCACAGGGTCGAGGGCCGCCGCACGGTGGGCGCCGTAGTAGGAGGCCGCGAGCGCCAGCGCGAGGGTGATGCCGAGGATGAGAACCAGGTCCCGGGGGCGCACCAGGAACGGTACGTGCTCGACGAAGAAGACGTCGCCCGGCAGCTTGAGCAGGTGCAGACGGTCCGCCAGAACCGCCGTCGCCACGCCGAGGGCGCCACCGGCAGTGGTGCCGGCCGTCGCAAGCAGGGCGCCCAGGAGGACGAACGCCCGCCGCAGGCGCACCGGCGTCGCCCCCAGAGTGAGCAGCATCCCCACGTCCTCGCGCTTGTTGGCGACGATCAGCATCAGGTCCGCGAGGAGCGCGAGCGCCGCCACCAGCATGATCAGCGAGACGCCGAGGAAGAGGAAGATCCGCTCCAGGCGCAGGGCGAAGAAGAGCGGCCGGTTGAGCTCCTGCCAGGTCGCCACCCGTGCCCCGTCCGGCAGCAACGGACCGAGCGCCGCGGCCCCTTCGACCGCCGCGGCCACCTCGAGCGCCTCCTCCGAGCCGCCGGCGTCGACCAGGAGCCGCCGCCGGCCCGGACCGAACAGGCTCTCGGCCACGTCCAGGGGCAACGCCGAGCGCTCCTGCTCCGCCGCCTTGCCCGCGTCGTAGACCCCCGCCACCGGCAACGTCCGCACCCGGGGACGGGGCCCCAGCGGCGTCAGCGTCGGCCGCGGCGAGACCACGTCGACCAGGTCTCCGACCTCGAGAAACCAGGCCGCCGCCAGCCGCCGGGAGATCCATAGCCCCGGGCGTTCCTCCCCGCCGGCGGCAGCTTCGTCCGATCGGGCCGACGCCCCCGGGAAGGACGGCGGCAGGCTGCCGTCGAAGCCCACCAGCTCCGCCGCCGCCACCCGCCCGCCGCCGAGCAACCAGCCCCGCCCCCGCACCACCTGCTGCACCTCCCGGACCCCGGCGAGCGCCCGGACCGCTTCCGCCGCCCGGCCGGCGTCCTCGGCCGAGGTCTCGGGCGGCAGCTCCACCTCGATGTCGGGCGTGCGCGCGAGCACCTCGGTGCGGAGGACCTGCTGGAAGCCGGAGAGGGCGGCAAGCGAGACGATGAGCGCAAACACCCCGAGAGCGATCGCGCCGACCGCGACCACCGACAGGAAGGTGGTCGAGGCGCGCCGCCGGGTGCTCCACAGGTAGCGCAGGGCAAGGATCGCCGGCAGCGGCGCCTTCGAGGTCAGCAGGCGGGATCGCACCCGCGGCTACTCCTCGGGCCGGAGCGACTCGGGCCGCAGCAGCGGGAACAGAATCACGTCGCGGATCGAGTGGGAATCGGTGAACACCATGGTCAGCCGGTCGATGCCGATCCCCTCGCCTCCGGCCGGCGGCATGCCGTGCTCGAGCGCCCGCACGTAGTCGGCGTCGAAGCGGTGCGCCTCGTCGTCGCCCGCGTCGCGGGCGGCGAGCTGGTCCCGGAAGCGGGCCGCCTGCACGTCCGGATCGTTGAGCTCCGAGAAGGCGTTGGCGATCTCCATGCCCCCCATGTAGAGCTCGAAGCGCTCGGTGAACCGGGGGTCGTCGCGGGACACCTTGGCGAGCGGCGAGACCTCCACGGGGTGCTGGGTGATGAACACCGGCCCGGCGAGCTTGTCCTCCACCGTCTCCTCGAAGAGCTCCATCAGCAGGCGGCCGTAGCTCCCCGGCTTCGCCGGATCGACCGGCGGATCGACACCCCGGGCCGCCAGCTCCTCGGCCAGCGCATCGGCCTCCTCCAGCCGCTCCGGGGAGATGCCGGCGAGCTCGGTGAGCGCCTCCTTCATGGTGTAGCGCGCCCAGGGCCGGGAGAGGTCGAGGGTCTCCCCCTTCCACTCCAGGGTCTCGCTCCCCACCACCTCCTGGGCCAGAGAGGAGATCATCTCCTCGGTCAGCTCCATCATGTCCCGGTAGTCCACGTACGCCCAATAGAGCTCGAGCATCGTGAACTCCGGGTTGTGCTGGGTCGAGATCCCCTCGTTGCGGAAGTTGCGGTTGATCTCGTAGACCCGGTGAAGCCCGCCGACGGTCAGGCGCTTCAGGTAGAGCTCCGGCGCCACCCGCAGGAAGAGCTCGACGTCGAGCGCGTTGTGATGGGTCGAGAACGGCCGCGCCGTGGCGCCGCCCGGAATGACCTGCATCATCGGCGTCTCGACCTCGAGGAAACCGCGAGCGTCCAGGAACCGGCGCATCCCACGCACTAGCGCCGCGCGCACCTCGAACACCCGCCGGGACTCGGGATTGACGATCAGATCGAGATAGCGCTGCCGGTACCGGGCCTCCACGTCCGCCAGGCCGTGCCACTTCTCCGGCAACGGCCGCATCGCCTTGGCGAGGAGCTCGAGCGACTCGACTTCCAGGGAGAGCTCCCCCTTGCGGGTGCGCATCACCTTCCCGCGCACCCCGATGTAGTCACCCAGATCCAGGTGCTCGAGCACCGTCCGCGACTCCTCGGAGAGCCGATTGGTGCGGATGAAGAGCTGCACCTTCTCGCGCCCGTCGGAGAGATCGGCGAACACCAGCTTGCCGTGGCCGCGGATCGCCCGCACCCGCCCGGGGACGCCCAGCACCTCCGCGGCCTCCTCCAGCTCCTCGGCGGACATCTCGCCGAAACGCTCCACGACCCCGGACGGCTCCAGGTCGACATCGAACCCGTACGGGTACACCTCCACCCCGGCCTCGGCCAGGGCCTCACGCTTCTCGCGGCGATTCTTGATCTGTTCGTCGAGCTCGGACATGGTCAATCTTCCAGTGGTTCTACAGGTGAGCCTTGAGCTGCCAGCGGATCTCGAAGAAACGGCCTGACGAAGGCCGGGCAAGCGGGCAAACTGTATCGAATCGGCCCGCAACCGGCCAGAGCACCGCCATCCACTCCACCAACCAATCCTCCTCCCCCACCACCCACCCCTTTCTCCCGGGGTGATTGCAGCCCCCACTCACAGAGGGCAAAGAGGGAGCCTGCGAGGGGCCACACCCGGGGGCGTCAGAGCCCGAGCTCGCGGCACCGCTGGATCAACCGACCCCGGACACGCTCGGGCGATGCCGAGGCGAGCGATCTCCGCCCAACCGCCCGTGACGCTCGCCGTCCCCCGGGCGCGGCCCCTCGCAGGCTCCCGGTGCCCCCTACCTCAACCAGCTACAATCGCCCCGCCATGACCACCATCGCCACCCACGTCCGCACCCTGGAAGAAGCCATCCAAGCCTGGGACGACCGCGGCTGGCCGCGCCCGGAGATCGCCCTCGTCTCCGGCTCCGGCCTCGCCGTCGACCTCTACCCCCCGACCCACGGGCCGATCTCCCTGACCGACATCCTCCCCTTCCCGATCCACGCCATCATCGGCCACCCGCTCCAGGTCGAGCTGCTCGAGCCGCGCCCCGGGCGAACAGTCCTCTACTACCGGGGGCGGATCCACTCCTACCAGGGCTACGACGCCTACCAGACCGTCTTCCAGGTCCGCCTGGCCGTGCTCCTCGGCGCCAAGACAGTGATCCTCACCAACGCCTCCGGCAGCCTCTCGCCCGAGCGCCCCCCGGGCAGCCTCGTGGTCCTCGACGACCACCTGAACCTGACCGGCCTCAACCCGCTCCGCGGCGAGCTCCCCGAAGAGTGGGGCCCCCGCTTCCCCGACATGAGCGCCGCCTACGACCCCGAGCTTCGGAAGCTCATCCACTCGCTCGCATCCGAGCTCGGCATCGAGCTCTCCTCGGGCGTCTACGCCGGCCTCGCAGGACCGAGCTACGAAACGCCCGCCGAGGTGCGGATGTTCGGCCACATGGGAGCCGACCTGGTCGGCATGTCGACGGTGCTCGAAGTGATCGCCGCGCGCCACATGGGTGTGCGCTGCCTCGGGATGTCGCTCGCCACCAACTTCGCGGCCGGCGTGCCCGGCGCCGAGGAGAGCCTGGGCCACGACGAGGTGCTGGAGACGGGCAGGGCGGCGGCCGAGCGGGTGCAGAAGCTGTTCCGGCGGCTGCTCGAGGCGGACGAGCTGGCATAGGCAGCGGCAGATCGGGGCTCCCGCCCTCGGCCGGCACAGGTCCGGGTAGGGTCGCGCCCTGGCGGGCGCATTCGGCCGGCAGGGGCGCCGGCCGCTTCAGGTGCGCGTGGGCGGCGCGGAAGCCGGGTAGACTCGATCGCTCTGCTCACACTCCGGCCGCCTGAAACCGGCCGCTTCAACAACGGATCGCGATTCGTAGACGCCATCTTGGGATGAAGCGGCCGACTTCAGTCGGCCGAACGTGAGCGAAGCGAACGACCACATCCGCCCCCTCCGGGCTCACGTCCAAGACCCCACGACGCTGTCCCGGGTCGGGGCCGGGGGCTCACGGCCGCAGGTGTCAGCGCCCCAGAAGCGGCTTGACCGCCAGCAGCCAGCAGCCGGTGTAGTCGCGCACCAGGCGCATGCGCAGCACCAGCAGCGCCTGGGCCTCGGCGGTGCTGCCGTAGAGCACGGCCCGGCGCATGGCCTCGTCGAGGCGGGTCACATAGGTCGCCGCCAGGCGCATGGTCCTCCTGGCGCGCGCGAAGATCGGCGCGGAGCCGGTCACCGCCGTCTCGTCGAGCAGCGCCCGGATCTCCTCCACCTGCTCGTTGATCGCCACCCGCAGCGCCGCCGCCTCGAGAATCGTCTGCTCGACCTCGCGACTGCCGGTCGGCTCCTCCTCGCTCGTCAGCCGGCGGAAGGCGATCACCTCCCGCGCCTCGAGCCGCAGCGAGAAGATCCCCGAGGTCAGGACCAGCCGCGCCGGGGCCATCTCGGGGTCGGTATCGGCCAGGGCCTCTCGGAGCCGCGCCACGGGACCGGCGAGGATCTCGGCATCGGGCGTCTCGTCCCCCTCCGCCACCGGCGGCGGCCCGCCATCCAGCCCCGACCCCATGCCCTGGCGGCTGCGCTCCGAAAGCCGGGCCGACAGCGAGTGCACCTGCGAGCGCAACCGCCCCAGCTCGTCGAGCTTGACGTCCTCGTGCTGCAAGCGGCGCTCGAACACCTCGACCTCGGAGCGGAAGTGCCGGAGCTCGGCCTCCAGCTCCTCGTCCAGAGCGACCTCCTGCTCCAGGTCGAACACCCGCTGGTACTCGGCCGCGATCCGCCGCTCCTCGACGCTGTAGAGCTGGCCGATCAGGTTCTTGCAGACCAGGTTGGTCTCCAGAACCTCAGCCAGGATCTTGGGATGCAGGAAGTAGCGATCGAGGCGGTGCTTGAGCTCGCGGTAGCGGGGGACGAGGCTCTGCTCGTTGAGCTCGTCGAGCCCCTCCGCCTTCGACAGCTCCTGGCGCAGCTCGCGGATCGCCTCGAGCGAGCGCTCCACCAGCTCTCCGCTGGGCTCCGTCGATCTCAGAAGGCTCCACAGACCGTTGACGATCTCGCGCAACCGACCGCGCTCGATGAGCGTGAACCGGCCCGAGCCGTCGCGCTCCGCGGCGATCCGCGTGAGCAGGAAATCGACCTTGTCGAGCCGGTCCTCCGACCAGGGCGTGGAGGGGTCCGCGGAGTAGACGTAGAACTTCACGAGCTGGGTCAGGAGGTTGTCGCCCTGGTTCTTGACCCGCCGGAAAAACTGCCGGACGAGCTCCGGAGGGACTCTGCTATCCTCCTCGACGAGCGACGACGTCAGGCCTCCGAGGCGCCGCTCGATCCCGTCCAGCTCGTCGCGGAGCTGCTCCGGATCCCCGGCTCCCAGCCGCTCGGAGATCGACTTCAGCTCACCATGAACCTCCTGGAACCCTCCACTCACGTCTGGGCGCGGGCCCTCCCTGAAGACCTTCCGGAGGCTCTCTAGATACTGGTTGAACGCCCAGGCCGCACGGAACCGGTTGGAGAGGTCGGAGTACCGACTGTGAAGCCGCTGGATCTCGTGGACCGACATGGTCGTGCCGCTCTGGGGTCTTTCTGTCCCTACCTCGAACTACCTGAGCCGGATTCTACGCGATGTCGACCCAACACGATGAAGCGCTGCCTGAAGTCTTGCTCTCCAAGGAGCAAATCGAACAACGAATCGCCGAGCTCGCGGAAGAGATCGCCCGCGACTACCCCGAGGACGAGGAGCTGCTCTGCCTCGGGATTCTCAAGGGATCGGTCTTCTTCATGGTCGACCTGGTCCGACGCCTCCCCATGCCCGTGGCGGTCGACTTCTTCCAGACCTCGAGCTACGGATCGTCCACCACACCGGGCGAGGTGCTGATCAAGAAGGACGTCGACCTGCCGCTCCGCGGCCGGCACGTCCTGTTGATCGAAGACATCGTCGACACCGGCCACACCCTCACCACCATCCTCGCCATGCTCCGCCTGCGCAAACCGAAGAGTCTGCGCCTGTGCTCGCTGCTCGACAAGCCCGACCGCCGGGAGGTCGAGGTGCCGATCGACTACCTGGGCTTCTCGATCGAGAACGTCTTCGTCGTCGGCTACGGTCTCGACTACGCGGAGCGCTGGCGCAACCTCCCCTACGTGGGCGTGGCCACGGTCTGAGCCGCCCCCTTCACCCGGTCGAACGTTCGAGGAGACAGATCACGATGGACCTCCACCACACCGACACCGCCCCCAAAGCCCTCGGCCCCTACTCCCAGGCCGTCTCCCTCGGGAACCTCGTCTTCACCTCCGGCCAGGTCGGCATCGACCCGGCCACCGGCCAGCTCGTCGAAGGCTTCGAAGCCCAGGTCCGCCAGGTCCTCGCCAACCTCGAGCAGGTCCTGGCGACCGCCGGCTGCGGCTTCGGCGACGTGCTCAAGACCACCATCTACGTCACCGATCTGACCAACTTCCCGGTGCTCAACCAGATCTACGGCGAAGCCATGGGCGGCCACCGGCCGGCCCGCTCCACCGTCGAAGTCCCCAACCTCCCCGCGGGAGCCCTGGTCGAGATCGACTTCGTGGCTCATAAGAAATAAGAAGAGGAAGCCGACCTGGCCCCGCCGGAGCTCCCGCCCCCGGCCGGCCAGGTCGCTCGCCACCCCCGGCCGAGCTTCAACCCGCACCACCCGGAGCCCCCACCCACGCAACCGGGCGCCCGTCCCACCCCCGGCACCCCGCCCACCCCGTGACGCGCTGCGGCACCCAACCCCGCAGGGTGTATTGAAGATCAAGCCCCTCCCATAGGCTGCCAAAAGTGGCAGAGAGCCCCGCTCGACGCCGCTCGCACTCCCGGTTGACAGAGCCCCCCAGAAGTATCTGTACAACCATCCCGGAGGGGAGAATGACTTTGACACGACCAAGCACCGTTGCGCTGCTGGCTCTCGCAGCCCTCGCCGGCGCGGTGTCCCTGGCCGGCCTCGTGGCCGCGCAGGAACCGCCCGGGAGCCAGGGCGCGGCCGGGCGGGAGACGAGCGCCGAGTACGTCGGTGACGCCACCTGCGCCGGCTGTCACGAAGACACCGTCCACGCGATGCAGGGCCAGATCCATGGCCGCATCCGCGCGTTCGAGGTCCAGGGCCGGACCGTCGGCTGCGAAGGTTGCCACGGCCCGGGCTCCGCGCACGCGGAGTCGACCGACCCGAGCACGATCCGGACCTTCGGGGCCGAGACCGCGGCCGCGTCCACCTGCCTCGAATGCCACAGCAGCAAGGGCCAGCACCAGTGGCCCGCCTCGACCCACGCGCTCGAAGGTCTCGACTGCACCGAGTGCCACTCGATCCACACGGCGTCGCTGCCGGAAGCATCGTGCAGCAACTGCCACGCCGACGTGGAAGCCAGCTTCCAGCTCCCGTCGCACCATCCGGTGCGCGAGGGCAAGATGACGTGCGCGAGCTGCCACGACGTGCATAGCGCCGAAGAGGGTGCGATCAAGGCCCACATGCAGCGCAAGGACGAGCTCTGCTTCACCTGTCACCAGGGTGTCGAAGGCCCGTTCGTCTTCGAGCACGAGCCGGTCGAAGAGGACTGCAGCATCTGCCACACGCCCCACGGCAGCGTGGCGAACAACCTGCTGACGGTCGCCGAGCCGGCCCTGTGCCTCCAGTGCCACGAGCTCCACTTCCACGCCGGCTACGACGCCAGCGACAGCGCGGAGGTGGACGTGGGAGGCATCGAGCGCGAGAACCCGTGGGGGGCCGAAGGCTTCCGCATGGCGTTCACGACGAGCTGCACCCAGTGCCACACCAAGATCCACGGATCGGACCTGCCGTCCCAGTCTGTCCCGGGCCGCGGCGAGGCTCTGCTCCGCTGAATCGTAGCGAGAGACAGGAGAGAGTAGCGATGAGAAACACCCTACGACTCCTCGGGCTCGTCGCGGTGGGAGTGGCGCTGGTGGCCCTGCCCGCTGCTCCGGCGAACGCCCAGGAAACCGAGACGGAGACCGTCACCAAGGGTACGGTAGAGGTCGGCGCCTGGGATGCCAGCGACGACGGCTCCCCCGACCTGGTGACCGAGTACGAATCGAACGGCGGCGGCCCGGACGTGGCGGTCGACGTCGAGACCCGGAGTGAGGGCGGCGGCTTCTCCCTCGACGCCCGGGTACGCGACGACAACGACTTCGACCTGGGCCTCGACTTCGAGGTCGGGCGGATGATCCGCTCGCACACCAGCTACACCGGCCTGCCGCACCGCCTGATCCACGACGACATCGACAACCTGGCGGCGGTGACCACCCACGGCCGGATCGTGCAGGAGACCGATCTCGCCCCGACCGCGGTCTACGGCATCGACTACGAGCTGCTCGAGCACCGCACCGAGCTCCAGTTCCCCGGCGCCGCCGGCCTGACCGTGGGCATCGGCTACCGGAACCAGACCCGCGAGGGACAGCGCCAGCAGGTGACGCTCTCCCACTGCGACTCCTGCCACGCCTACAGCCAGACGCGGCCGGTCGACGAGACCACCGAGGACTCCCTGATCGACCTCCAGTACGCCTGGTCGGGCGGCATGGTGCGCGGTGAGCTCAGCCACCGGGAATTCGACGAAGGTACGCCCTACATCACCCTGCTCTACGACAACGCTCTGCATCCGGAGCTGCGGCTGCCGCTGTTCGAAAACCGCGTGCAGTTCGACTCCGCTCAGGGTCCGTTGCCGGTCGACCTCGTTCCCGAGATCACCAAGGACCGGTTCAAGCTCGAGGCGAGCTTCATCGACGTCAAGGGCTTCTGGGTGAACGTGGGCGGTGTCTATACCGAGACCCGGAACGACACCACCAACATCTCGTCCGAGTACACCGGCTCGGTGCTGTCGGCGGTGCGGCGGTTCAAGAAGGGGTGGAACGTGGCCTGGAAGGCCCGTGCTTACACCATCGAGACCGACGACGTCTTCGTCGACACCGGGGAGCCCCTCGGCATCGCCGGCCCTCAGGCGGGCCGCACGTACCAGGAGGTCTACGGCTTCGACCCGGACTTCCTCCGTCAGTCCTCGACCAATCGGGACGTGCTCGAGTCGAAGCTGACGGTGTCGAGGAAGCTCGGCAGGAAGGCCGGGACGATCAAGCTCCTCTGGGAGCTCGAGAACGTCGACCGCGAGTACCTGGCGGTCGCCGAGAACGGGGACACGGACACCACGGAGAACATCTTCGGAATCTCCTGGTGGGCCCGACCGCGCAAGGGCTTGCGCGTCGAGGCGGGGCTCCGCCACGGGGAGGTGGACAACCCCTTCCTGGCGGTCAACGACCAGGTCTCCACCCTCCAGTCGACCACTGTGGCGAGCCCGTTCGATCCTCGCTCGGCCCAGTACTACGAGTTCCAGAACGCGCGGATCGGTGACGGTACGGCGCTGCCGGAGAGCTGGAACGAGGTCAAGCTGCGCGGCAGCTACACCTTCGGGACGAACAACTTCTCGACCTCGTACCGGTGGTGGGACGGCGACAACACGGGTGGCGACCTGACCGACTGGGCGCGGACCAACCAGACGTTGATGGCCACCCTGTGGATGGCCCCGACGCCCAAGTGGAGCTGGTACGCCACCGCCGCCTGGAACGACACGGAGCTCGATCTGGCGGCATCCATCCCGCTGTTCGACGGCTGAGCGGGCTCGATTCTACGGGGCCAGGATGGCTCCGCGCGCACGACAGTCGGTTACGACAGCTCCTCCACCACCCTTCTCAGCGGTCTCCGGCTGAAGCCGGCCGACCGGTTCGAGATCGGGTTCGACGCGGCCTGGAACGAGGCCGACGCCGGGCTCGACCCCTTCACGATGGTCATTCCACCCGGGTTCTCGACGCTCAACCCGGTCCAGAGCTACGACTTCAGTCAGGCCTACGGGTACTCGAACCTGGATACCTCCCGGTTCGAGATCGGCACCGACGCGACGTTCCGCTTCACTCCGCGGTTCTACATGACCGGTGCTTACCGTTACCTGGAGTACAACGACGACGAGCCGGTGCTGGTCGACAGCACAGGTTCGATCGATCTCTACAGCCTGGGCCTGGGCTGGAAGTTCTGAGACCTCGGCGCTTTCTGCACCAAGGCTCTGTCACGCAAACGGCCTCCGGGGGCAACCCCGGAGGCCGTTTCGATTCTGGGGGATGGGGTGGACAGGCAGGGGGGAGGTGGTCCTTCGCCGGGGCATGGCCGGGAGCGTCGCGGGACCTCCCCGCCGGGGACCGGCCTGCGCTTGGTGGCCGGAGGGAGCAGGGCTCGGCCTCGGTTCAGGAGGGCGGCGAACCGGCGTCGTCAAGGAACCGCCCCTGCGCGCGCCCTCCCTCAACGCCCCCGGCGGGGAGGTCCCGCGACGCTCCACCCATCGGCCGGTCGTTGCCGTAACGGATCGCCGGCACCATCCACACTCAGCAATCTAGCCTGCGCGGCTCCATCGCTGTGTGCGCCCTGATCTCACACCCACTTGCGGCTCTCACTACGGCGCCTCATGAATTGTGCAGGCTAGAGATTTGAAGCGGCCGGACCTGTGCCGGCCGAAGTGCGAGCGAAGCGAGCGACCTCCTCACTCTCCCATCAACAGAGGGCCGGGAGGTGGCGTCCCCTGCCTCCCTCACAGGCCGGCAGCCACCGGCCGTTCTTGACCACCAGAGGAAGGGGAACGAGGGGTTTCGAGGGAGATCACCGGCTATACGTCCCCACCAGCTCCGCCTCGGCCAGCACATGCCCCTCCATGGCGCGGAGGAGCTCCCCTTTCGTCGTCCCCGGCGCGAGGTCGAGCGCCTGGTCCAGGGCGTAGAGCTTGAAGTGGTAGTGGTGCGTACCGTGGCCGGGGGGCGGCAGCGGTCCGCCCCAGCCCAGGTCCCTGAAGTCGTTCTTACCCTCCACCGCTCCGGCCGGCTCGGACGGGCGCTGGGCGCCCGTGGACGCTCCCCGGGGCAGGCCTCCGGCGTCGGCCGGGATGCCGTAGAGCACCCAGTGGACCCAGGGATCCGCCCGCGGGGCGTCCGGGTCGTCGACGATCAGCGCGATCTCCTCGGTTCCCGCCGGCACGCCGCTCCAGGACAGCGCGGGCGAAACGTTTTCCCCCTCGGGACGGTAGGCGTGGACCTTCGGCAGGCGCTCGCCCGCGGTGAAGTCCGCGCTGGTCACGGTCAGCTCTCCATCGGCCATGGTCTCCTCCTCGGCGAGAGATGCCCCGGCCACTCCGAGCAGAAGCGCCAGGGCAACGATGGGCAAGTAGCTCGTGCGCAGCATCTCGGTCCTCCCTTGTCGATCACCCGTTGTCGATGCTCTGGATGCCAGATGCCATCCTCCGGCCGGGGAGCACCTCGCCCTCGGCGCAGCCAGAGGTTGTCCGCAAGCACTTTCTCACAGGACGTCGAACCGGGCCACCATGGGCCCGGCCGCCCCGATCCCCACGCCTCGGACGACGGGCGGAGAACCGCCTACCGGGCGCCGGCGGCGGGAGCGGCGCTCGGTCCGCGCGAGCCGTCGAAGGCGAGCACGCAGGCCACCAGATCCCACGTCTCGTCCTCGCTGAAGACCGGCCACGCCGGCATCGCGGTGCCCGGCACGCCGGTGCGGATCGACAGGAAGACGCGCTCGGGAGTCGCCTCGGCGTTCCAGGCGGGGTCGGTGAAGTCCGTGGGCGGGGTGATCAACGCCTCCCAGCGTAGCCCCTTGCCGTTCCCCTGTTGCCCGTGGCACATGACGCAGTTGGTCATGTAGAGATCCAGGCCCCGCTCGACCGCGGCCTCCGACTGGATCCGCGCCATCGGTACACCCTCTCCGCCGCATCCGGCCGACCCGACCAGCACCAGGGCCAGAAGAAGCAGCCCGGCCGGGCAGAAAACGGTGCGCGGTAGCCTGGTGGCACGGGTCGGGCGGACGGCGGCGATGGGGCGTCGATGCATGGGGAAGGCCTCGTGGATCGCGTTCGAACGGTTCGGACGGGGGCGTCGGGACGGGCTCAGGCGCGGGCTCTGAAGGTGGGTTGCCGGTCGGCGTCGAGGAGGTCGTGCTCGCGGAGCCAGGCCAGGGCGTCGTCGGCGTCCTCCTCGAGCCAGGCGCGGGTCGAGCCGAGCCGGAAGCTGTAGCCCCAGGCGTCCATGTCGGCCATCAGGCGGTCGGAGCCGACCCCCGGGAGATGGTCCGCCAGGAGCACCTGAAGGTAGCAGACCCCGGACTCTTCGAGGTCGGTGCCGCCGGCGTCGGTGTGGATCGCCCGGCGCCTGGCCGAGTCGGCACAGATCAGGTGACAGCCCTCGTGGAGGGCCGAGTGGATCGGCGTGTCCCCCCGGACGTAGAGGGTATGACCGACGATCCCCGCCTCCGGGGCGTCCCAGTAGCTCCCGGGGATCTCCTCCCCCTCCCCCACCTCCACGACCTCGAGCCCGAAGCGCTCCATGAGCTCCCGGAGCGCCCCGGAGGGCAGGTCGCGGCAGCAGAGGACGTCTGGTGAGGTGGCGGTTTCGGCGGTTTCGGCGCTATCGGCGGCCATGGCACCGAGCAGGCTACCGCGGCCTCCGACGCCAGACAACACCCTGCCCCGGGCGACAGGACCGGAGACCGAATCGATCATTTTGATCACTTGACTTAATCGCTCGATCAAGTAATACTCCTGCCATGCCAGAGACCAACCCGACTCCACCACCCCAGGGAGACCCTCGTGGAGAGGCGACCCGGGAGGCCCTCGTCCGGGCCGCCATCGAGCTCTTCGGCCTCCACGGTTACCACGCCACGAGCAACCGGGCCCTGGCGCAGGAGGCCAAGGTCAACTCCGCCCTCATCGGCTACCACTTCGGGGGCAAGCGGGGTCTCTACCTGGCAGCGTTCCAGGCGATCGCCGACGGCATGGGCCGGCGGCTCGGCTCGCTGATCGAGTCGACCGAGGCGGAGCTCGCGGCACTCGAGGAGGACGGCCGAGCCGACGCCGAGGAGCGTCTCTTCCCGCTCCTCGACCGGCTGCTCGACGGCTTCGTGGCAATGATGACCAACGAGGAGTCGGGCCCCTGGGCGCGGCTCATCGTGCGCGAGCAGGCCGACCCCTCGGAGGCTCTCGACATCCTTCTCCGAGGGCCGATCGGTCGCCTGTCGAGCCTCGTCATCCGACTGGTCCACGCCGTCGAGGAACCGGGGACCGGCCCCGCGCCCGGCGCCGCGGCGACGAGGGCCCGCATCCTGGCTCTCACCATCATGGGCCAGGCCCTGATCTTCCGCGTGGCTCGGGCCACGGCCCTCCACCTTCTGGGCTGGTCCGAGATCGGCCCCCGGGACGTGGCCCTCATCCAACGACAGGTCCGCGAGAACGCTCGCTCCATCTTGCGCAAAGGACGCCCGACATGACCCATCGAATCCGCCCCCAGGCCGTCCCCGTGACGGCCGTCCCGCCTACGGCCGTCCCGCCTACGGCCGTCGCCCTGACGGTCCTCGGCCTGGCTCTCGGCTTGGCCCTCTGCTCCGGAGCCTGTTTCTTGATCGACGACAACGGCTCCGAAGGCGTGCTCACCCTCTACGGCAACGTCGAGATCCGCGAGGCCGTCCTGGGCTTCCGCGTACCCGGCCGCGTGACCGAGATGGCCTTCGACGAGGGGGAGAAGGTCGAGGCGGGAACGCTCCTGGCTCGCCTGGACGCCGAGCCCTACGAGGAGAGCTTGAGGACCGCCGAGCTCCGCGTCGAACAGGCTCGAGCGCGGCTCGCCAAGCTCGAGCGCGGCTCGCGCCCCCAGGAGATCGAGCAGGCGGCAGCCCAGGTGAGCCAGGCCGAGGCGGCCGTCGTCAACGCGCGCAAGATTTACGAGCGCAAGCTCGGGCTCCTCGACTCGGGAGCGAGCAGCCAGCGGGAGGTGGACGCGGCGCTCGCCGCCCGGGACGAAGCCGAGGCGCGGCTCACCGCGGCCCGCGAGAGCCTCGACCTGGTCCAGGAGGGCTTCCGGGCCGAGGACATCGCGGCCGCCCGCGCCGACCTCGCGGTGGCCCAAGCCCAGGTGGACGAAGCCCGGACCCGGCTGGAGGACACGGCCCTTCACTCCCCGAGCGACGGCATCGTGCTCACCCGGGTCCAGGAGCCGGGGACGGTCGTGGGTCAGGGAGCGCCCGTCTACACCCTGGCGTTGCCCGACCCGGTCTACGTGCGCGCCTACGTCGCCGAGCCCGATCTCGGCAAGGTGGTTCCCGGGACGTCCGCCTGGGTCTCGACCGACTCCTCGACCGAGCGCTACCGGGGGACCATCGGGTTCGTCTCGCCTCGGGCGGAGTTCACCCCCCGGTCCGTCGAGACGCCGGAGCTGCGCACCGACCTCGTCTACCGACTGCGGGTCATCGTCCCCGGACCCGCCGACGGCCTGCGCCTTGGCATGCCGGTGACGATCGAGATCGCCACCGATCAGACCGCGGACCGGGCCACCGCCGATGCGAACGCCCCGGAAGGGAGCTGACGTGGTCGCGACCGTCGAGATTCGCGGCCTCGCCAAGCGGTTCGGCGACCATCCGGCGCTCCATCCGTTCGACGCCACCATCGAGGCGGGCCGCCTGACCGGCCTGGTCGGGCCGGACGGCGCCGGCAAGACGACCCTGCTGCGCATCCTGGCCGCGCTCATGGCGCCCTCCGAAGGGAGCGTCCGCGTCCTCGGCCACGACGTGGCTCGCGAGGCCGTCGGGATCCACGCCGAGGTGGGATACATGCCGCAACGCTTCGGCCTCTACGAGGACCTCTCCGTGATGGAGAACCTTCGGCTCTACTCCCACCTCCGGGGGCTGCGAGGCAAAGACCTCGAGGCGACCTTCGAGCGCCTGCTCTCCTTTACCCGGCTCGGCCCGTTCACCGAGCGGCTGGCCGGCCGCCTCTCCGGGGGCATGAAGCAGAAGCTGGGGCTCGCCTGCGCCCTGATGGCCCACCCGAAGCTGCTCCTCCTCGACGAACCGAGCGTCGGCGTCGATCCGGTGAGCCGGCAGGAGCTCTGGCGCATGGTCGAGGAGCTGACCGACGACGGCATGGCGGTCGTCTGGTCGACCGCCTATCTGGACGAGGCGGAGCGGTGCGACACCGTCATCCTGTTGAACGAGGGCCGGATCGAGCACGACGGGCCGCCGGAGGCGCTCACCCGGCGGCTCGCCGGGCGGAGCTTCCGGCTCGTCCGACCGGACGACGATCGGCGCACGCTCCTGGCGAAAGCCCTCGACCTGGACGGGGTGCGCGACGGCGTGATCCAGGGCCACGGCATCCGGCTGGTGCTGGCCGAGAACGAGCCCCGCGCAGCGGTCGACGAGCTCGCCCGAGGTGCCGGCGCGGCGGTGGAAGCGGTACCGCCCCGCTTCGAGGACGCGTTCATCGACTGCCTGGGGGGAGGCCCCGGCGGGCGATCGGCCATCGCCGAGCGCATGGACCCGGTGGAGCCTGATGCCCTGAACGGCGACGTGGCCGTCGAGGCCCGACAGCTCACCAAGCGCTTCGGTCAGTTCATCGCCGCCGAGCGGGTCGATTTCGAGGTCCGTCGAGGAGAGGTCTTCGGCCTCCTCGGACCCAACGGAGCCGGCAAGTCGACCACCTTCAAGATGCTCTGCGGGTTGCTCGAGCCGACCTCCGGCGAGGCCCGGGTGGTCAGCCTCGACCTGCGCCGAGCGCCGAGCGCCGCCAAGCGGCAGCTCGGCTACATGGCGCAAAAGTTCTCCCTCTACGGCCTGCTCTCGGTGCGTCAGAACCTGGAGTTCTACTCCGGCGTCTACGGCCTCACCGGAGGTCGGCGCCGCCGGCGCATCGAGGAGATGATCGAGACCTTCGGCCTGGAGCGCTACCTCGGTGAGTCGCCGGAGACCCTCCCCCTCGGCTACAAGCAGCGCCTGGCTCTCGCCTGCGCTCTGATGCACCGCCCGCCGGTCCTCTTCCTGGACGAGCCCACCTCCGGCGTCGACCCGATCACCCGGCGGGAGTTCTGGTCCCACATCAACGGGTTGGTCCGCAAGGGGGTGACGGTCCTCGTGACCACCCACTTCATGGAGGAGGCGGAGTACTGCGACCGGGTGGCCCTGATGAACCGGGCCCGGGTCATCGCCCTCGACTCTCCGGACGCGCTCAAGGCGCGCGCGGCGACCGCCGAGCGCCCCGACCCCACGATGGAGGAGACCTTCATCGCCCTCATCGAAGCGGGCGAGCGACGCGCGGAGGCCGACCCGGCCGGGAGGGCGGCATGAAGCTCCGCCGCCTCCTGGCCCTGGTGCGCAAGGAGAGCCTGCAGATCGTGCGGGACCCCTCCTCCATCCTGATCGCGTTCGTCCTGCCGACGATCCTCCTCTTCCTCTTCGCCTACGCGGTCTCCCTCGACGTCCAGGACGTGCGCCTCGGAGTGGTGCTCGAGAACGACGGCGCCGCGGCGCGGGAGCTGGCCGCGGAGTTCGCCGCCACGCGCTACTTCGACGTGCTGCCGGTCCGCGACCGCCGGGAGGTCGAAGGCCTGGTGGTCGCCCAGAAGCTCCGCGCCGTGGTCGTCATCCCGCAGGATTTCGATCGCCGCCTCGCCGCGGGGAGCCGCCCTGCCGTCCAGGTACTGACCGACGGCTCCCAGCCCAACACCGCGAGCTTCATCGCCGGCTACGCCGAGGGCGTCGTGGCCACCTGGTTCGAGAGTCGCAAGCGCGAGCGCGCGGCGATCGGACCGACCGCCACCGGACCGACCGTGGCGCTCCAACCCCGCTTCTGGTTCAACCCGGAGGTCGAGAGCCGGAGGTTCCTCGTGCCCGGCTCGATCGCCATCGTCATGACCACCATCGGCACGCTCCTGACCGCCCTCGTGATGGCGCGGGAGTGGGAGCGGGGCACCATGGAGGCCCTGTTCTCGACCCCGTCGAGCATTCTGGAGATCCTGCTCGGCAAGCTACTCCCCTACTTCGGCCTCGGAATGCTCGCCACCCTCGGGTGCGGCCTCCTCGCCGTCACAGTCTTCGACGTGCCGCTCCGGGGCTCCTGGGGGGCGCTCCTCGCCCTGAGCGCCGCCTTCCTGGTGCCCGCCCTGGGCCAGGGACTGCTGATCTCGGCCCTCGCCCGCAATCAGTTCATCGCGGCGCAGGTGGCCGTCTTCTCCGGCTTCCTGCCCGCCTTCCTCCTCTCCGGCTTCCTGTTCGAGATCGAGAGCATGCCGCCGTTGATCCGCGCCCTGACCTATCTGATCCCCGCCCGCTACTTCGTCACCGGTCTCCAGACCGTGTTCGCAGCGGGCGACGTCTGGGCCCAGCTCGGCCCGAACATGCTCGCCATGCTCGCCGTCGGGGCCGGCTTCTTCGCCATCACCGCACGCAAGACGCGCAAGAGCCTCGACCGATGAGCTCCACGCCTGCCGAACGCCCGACGAGACCGTCCCCGAGGCCCGTTCGATGAATCTCTACCGACTGACCGCCCTGACCGTCAAAGAGCTGCTGAGCTACCTGCGCGACCCGAAGAGTCGGATCACGCTGATCGGGCCTCCGCTCATGCAGCTCCTGGTCTTCTCGTTCGCCGCGACCCTCGAGGTCAAGAACGTCGACGTCGCCCTCCTCGACCGGGACCATGGAGCCTGGTCCGAGGAGCTGACCGCTCGGGTCCGGGCTTCGAGCTTCGTCGACGAGCTGCTGCCGGTCGACGGACCGGACGAGCTCCGAGAGCTGATCGACACCGGGCGCGTCCTGATGGCGCTCGAGCTGCCGGACGACTTCTCCCGCAACCTGATCGCCGGCAGACCGGCCCAGGTCCAGGTGATCCTCGACGGGCGCCGGGCCAACGCCGGGCAGATCGCGCTGCGCTACTTGAGCGACATCGCCGACCGCATGAACCGGGACCTCACCTTCGAGCTCGGCACGATCCGCGGCGCACCGGCCTTCGGCGGGGGCGTGCCCCCTCCGGAGGTCGCGGTGCGCCACTGGTTCAACCCGAACCTCGTCTATCGGTGGTTCATCGTCCCCGGCCTGGTGGGCATCCTGGCCATGCTCCTCGCGCTCCTGGTCACGGGCCTCTCGATCGCCCGGGAGCGGGAGCTGGGAACGTTCGACCAGTTGCTGGTCTCGCCCGTGACACCGCTCGAAATCGTCGTGGGCAAGACCGTGCCGGCGCTCATCGTCGGCACGGTGATGGGCAACCTGATGATCGTCGCCGGAGTCTTCGCCCTGCGGGTCCCGTTCACCGGATCCCTCTGGCTGCTCGAGCTGAGCCTGGTGCTCTTCATCTTCTCGGTGGTCGGCATCGGCCTCATGCTCTCCTCGATCTGCAAGACCCAGCAGCAGGCGATCCTCGGCGTCTTCAGCATCATGGTCCCGGTGATCCTCATCTCCGGCTTCGCCACGCCGCTCGAGAACATGCCCACCTGGCTTCAAATCGTGGCTCAGGCGAGCCCTCTCAAGCACTTCCTGATCATCGTCCAGGGCACCTTCCTGCGCGCCCAACCCGTCTCCGACGTGCTGGCCAACGCATGGCCGTTGGCCGTGATCGCCGCCTGCACCCTGACCCTCGCCAACCTCATCGTTCAACGGAGGCTTCAATGATCCGGACCGAGCTCCGCCCTCCCCCGGCGACCCGTGACGCCCACTGCGCCCCGGCGGCCGCCGGGCGTCGCCGGGCGCACCGGCTCGCCGCGACGCTCCTCGTGCTGCTCGCCAGCCTCGCGGCGGGCTGCACCGTCGGCCCCGACTATCAACCGCCGACGCTCGACGCCGGCACCGGCTGGTCCGAGCCCCCTCCGGGAACCGACACGCCCCAGGGCGGCGAAGCGGTCGATCTGGGCGCCTGGTGGCACGCGTTCGGCGACGTCACTCTCGACGAGCTTGTGGAGCGTGCTCTCGACCAGAACCTCGACGTCCGCCAGGCGACCACCCGGGTCGCCGAGGCCCGAGCGCTCCGCGACGCGGTCGCCGGCCGGCGCGTTCCGGCGGTCGACGGGACCGCCAACATCGCCGAGCAGCGCCTCTCCGAGAACGGCAGCCTGCCGGTCCGGCAGATCCCCGGCTTCGACCGGGACCAGACGATCTACGATCTGGGCTTCGACGCCACCTGGGAGGCCGACCTCTTCGGCCGGGTGCGGCGCTCGCTCGAAGCGGCGGACGCACGGCTGGCCGAGACCGTGGAGCTTCGGCGCGGCGCCCGGATCAGCGTGGCCGCCGAGGTGGCGCGGGTCTACCAGGAGCTTCGCGGAGCCGAGCGGCGCCTGCGCGCCCTCGAGTCGGCACTGGAGGCGGCCCGTGACACCCACCGGCTGGTCGGGCTCCAGGTCGAAGCCGGCGAGGTGGCCCGCGCCCGGCTCGCCCAGAGCGAGGCCGATCTCGCCGCCCTCGAAGCCCGCCTGCCGGGCGTACGCTCGGAGATCCGCGCCTCGGCCCTCTCCCTGGGGGTCCTGGTCGGCGAGCTGCCCGAGGCCGGCCTCGAGCTGGTCGCGGACCGGCCGGAGGAGACGGACGACGCCTCGTGGACCGCCCCTGCCCTCCCGGTCGGCCAGCGGGCCGACCTGCTCCGGCGCCGGCCGGACGTCCGGGCCGCCGAACGCGCCCTCGCCGCCGCCACCGCCAACATCGGGGTGGCCACCGCCGAGCTCTTCCCCCGCCTCACCATCAGCGCGGCCGGCGGCTTCCAGGCCATGGACCTGGGCGAGCTGGTGAGCTCCGGCAGCGAGACCTGGTCGATCGTGCCGTTCCTCTCCTGGCGGATCTTCGACGGCGGCAGAGTGCGGGCTCAGATCCGCGCCTCGGAGGCCCGCGCCGAAGCCGCGGCGCTCGCCTACGAGCAGGCGGTCAAGGAGGCCCTGGCCGACGCCGAGCGATCCCTCGTCCGCTACCGGCACGATCTCGAAGCGCTCGACCTCCAGGCCGCCGCCGTCGAGGCCGCGCGCCGCAACCGCGAGTACGCGCGGCTCCGTTACGAAGCCGGGGACACTCCTCTGTTCGAGCTTCTGGACGCCGAGCGCGTGCTGGCGTCGGCCAGGGAAGGACAGGCCGCGAACCGGACCCGGGTCGCCACCGGCCTGGTCGCCCTGTTCAAAGCCCTGGGCGGCGGCTGGAGCGAAGGACTGAACGACACGTCAGCGGACGGCCCCCTGTGGACCGGGGTGGGAGGCTCCGGCGGAGGGCGTCGAGGGACGCGCCCACGGGAACCGTGACACGCCACCCTGGTCCCGGCCGGCCTACAACCCGAAGCGCACCGCCAGCCCGCACGCCACCAGCGCCAGCCCGGCCAGCGCATGGGAGTAGCGCTCCAACGGACCGACGGAGAGCCGGGCGAGGCCGTAGTAGCCCGCCAGGACCATCATCGTCATGGTGGCGATCGTCGCCAGGCCGAAGACCAGGGTGACCACCGCCACGCCCCACCACGCACCCTCCGCCGCCGGCACCATGAGCACCGGGATCAACGCCTCGCAGGGGCCGAAGACGAAGATGACGAAGAGCACCCACGGTGTCACCGAGCGGCCCTTCTCCACGCCGTGGGGGTGTGCATGGGCCCCATGGTGGCCGTGATCGTGGTCGTGCACGGTGCCGTTGGCGTGGCCGTGCCAGTGGCTGTGGCTCCGGTTGCGGAGCGCCCGCCAGAAACCCCAGGCGGTGTAGGCCAGGCCGAAGCCGAGGAGCAGCCAACCCGCCAGGTTCCCCCGCACGCTCTCCACGCTCTCCATCCAGCCGAGGGCGAGCCCGAGGGCGATGCCGAGCGCCCCGAGGACCACTGAGCCGGCCACGTGGCCGACGCCGCAGAGCACGGTGATCGCGACCGTCTTCGACGGCGACCACTCCCGCGCCCGGGCCATGGCGATGAACGGCACGTAGTGGTCCGGGCCGGCGAGGGTGTGGACCAGGCCGATCGCCGCCGCGGTGGTGAGGAGCGCCCCGAAGGCCGACGGCTCCATGTCAGTCGGTCCCCACCACGGCCGCCCGGGGCGAATCCAGGGTGACGTTGCGCCCCTCGAGCCAGTCGATCCAGCCGTCGAGCCCTTCGCCGGTCACCGCCGAGACCTCGAGCACCGCGGCGGTCGGCATCACCCGCGCCACGTTGTCCCGGAGCGCCTGGAGGTCCATCCCCGGCAGGTGGGGCACCAGGTCGATCTTGGTCAGCACCACCAGGTCCGCCTTCTGGAACATCACCGGGTACTTGAGGGGCTTGTCCTCCCCCTCGGTGACCGACAGCGCCACCACGTTGGCGTCCTGACCCAGGTCGTAGATCGCCGGGCAGACCAGATTGCCCACGTTCTCGATGAAGAAGTAGTCGAGGCCCCGCCAGTCCATGTGGTGGAGGGCGTCGTGGACCAGCCGGGCGTCCAGGTGGCAGGCGGTGCCGGTGGTGATGCTCCGCGCCACGATGCCCGCCCGCTCGAGGCGCGCGCTGTCGCGGTCGGTAGCGAGATCGCCCGACACCGCGCCGAACCGGTACCCCTCCCCTCCCCGCGCCGCCAGCGCCTTGGTGGTGGCCTCGAGCAGCGCCGTCTTGCCGGCTCCGGGCGAGCCCATCAGGTTGAGGGCCACGACGCCCGCCTCGCGGAAATGGTGTCGGTTGTGGGCGGCCCGGTGGTCGTTGTCGGACAGGATCTTCTCTCGAACCTCGACGGGGACGATCTCGGGATCGCCGCATCCACAGGTGTCACACATCAGGCAACCTCCATCTCGATCCGGTCGAGGACGATCTCGTCCCCGCGGGTCAGGCGGGCTGGGAGTCCGCAGTCCGAGCAGCGAAGGGCGGTACCGCGGGGGATCTCCCGGGCGCACCCCGGGCAGGTCCACAGGGCGGCGACCGGGTGGATCTCGAGCTCCGCGGCGGCGCAGATGCTCCGCTCGCGGAAGGTGTCGTAGGCGGTTTCGAGGAGCTCCACCTCGACGCCGGAGAGCTCACCGATCGACACGTGAAGCCGGTGCACCGCCGACGCGTGATGGTCGCGCGCGTGGCGCTCCACCTGGCCGAGGAGAGCTTGGACGATCGAGTACTCGTGCACCAGGCCTACCCTCCCCCGGCCGGAGCGTCGGAGCCGGCCTCCTGCCGCTCCCACCAGATCTCGGCGTCGAGCGGACGCTCGCGGCGCCTGGGCTCGACGCCGAGGGCCCGGAGCTCGTCGAGCACCGCCCGCTCGATCGCCGGCACCGCGGCGCGCAGAGCCGGCGACAGCTCGGTGCCGGCCTCCACGCGCTCCGGCACCACGCCGACGAGCACCACCTCCTTGGGCGCGTCCCCCGCCAGCTCGGCGGTCAGGAGCGCCTGCGGAAGGTCCGGATCGTGGGGGGAGAGACGGGGCAGCACCGGCACCTTGGAGAGGGTCTCCTTGCGGTAGACGTGGACGGAGCCGGGAACACCCTCACCACGGATGGCGTCGACCAGGATGACGGCCTCCCGGCCGACCAGGTAGTCCACCAGATCGGGGCCGGGAGTCCCACCATCCAAGACCGAGACCTCGGGGGGCAGCTCCCAGGTCGCCGCCAGGTGGCGGACGACCCAGGGGCCGATGCCGTCGTCGCCCATGAGGACGCCGCCGAGGCCGAGGACTTCGATGCGCGGACCCTCCTTGGAAGCCGAGGAAGGGGGAGTGCGGGTGCGCATTGGAGTCTCAGTTTACAGCGCCTTGACCCGCGACACCTCCTTGCCCTCCGGATCGAGGGTGTGGATGGCGCAGGCCAGGCAGGGGTCGAACGAGTGCACGGTGCGCACCACCTCGAGGGGGTGCCCCGCGTCGACCACCGGGTTGCCGATGAGCGACGCCTCGTACGGACCCATCTGCCCTTCGCCGTCGCGCGGACCGGCGTTCCAGGTGGACGGGACCACCGCCTGGTAGTTCTTGATCTTGCCGTTCTCGATCACGATCCAGTGGGAGAGCGTGCCGCGCGGAGCCTCGTGGAAGCCGAAGCCCTGCTGCACCCCCGACGGGTACTCCCAGTCGGTGAAGATGTCGGTGTCGCCGGAGCCGATGTTGGCGGCCAGCAACTGCCAGTGCTCGAGCGCCGTCTCGGCGAGCACGGTGGTGCGCACCGCCCGCGCCAGGTGCCGGCCGAGGGTCGAGTGGCAGACCTGCGGGCCCAGCTTGACGCCGGCGATCTTGGACGCCTCGGCGAGCGCGTAGTCGAGCCACTTGGTGATCTTCTCGTGCCCGGCGGCGTAGCCCACCAGCACCTGGGCCAGCGGACCGACCTGCATCGGCTTGCCGTCGAAGCGCGGCGCCTTGACCCAGGAGTACTTGCCGTCGTCCTCGAAGTCGGTGTAGTGGGGGACCGTCTCTTCCTCGTAGGGGTGGCGGGTCCAGTCGCCGTCGTACCAGGAGTGGGCGATGGCCTCGGCCACGTTGTCCCGGAAGTAGGGGTCGTTGAACGACTCGATCGGCCGGAAGGTGGAGAGGTCTCCATCCATGATCGTGCCGCCCGGCAGCCCGAACACCGTGCCCGCGGTGTCGGTCGGCAGATCCGGCACGGCCAGGTAGTTGGTGACGCCGGCGCCGTAGCCCAGCCACTCCGGGTACATGGCGCCGATGGCGATCACGTCCGGCAGGTAGACCTGCTTGACGAACGCCTCCACCTCGGTCAGGAGGTCTTTGATCTCGTAGATCTCCTCCATCTTGAGGGTGGCCTCGTTGTCGAGGTTGATGGCGTTGGTCACGCCGCCCACGGCCAGGTTCTGGATGTGGGGGGTCTTCGAGCCGAGGATGGCGACCACGCGGTTGGCCTTGCGCTGGTACTCGAGCGCCTGGAGGTAGTGGGAGACGGCCAGCAGGTTCACGTCCGGCGACAGGTGCATGGCCGGGTGGCCCCAGTAGCCGTTGGTGAAGATGCCGAGCTGGCCGCTGTCGACCAGGGCCTTGAGCTTCGACTTGACCGCCGCGAACTGCTTCTCGCTGTTGCCCGGCCAGTCGGAGAGGCTCTGGGCGAGCTTGGCGGTGGTCGCCGGGTCACCCTCGAGGGCCTTGGTCACGTCGACCCAGTCGAGGGCCGACAGATGGTAGAAGTGGACGATATGGTCGTGCAGCCCGTGGGCGGCGACGATCAGGTTGCGGATGAGCTGGGCGTTGATCGGGATCTCCAGCCCGAGGGCGTTCTCCACCGCGCGCACCGACGCGATCGCGTGGACCGTGGTGCACACGCCGCAGATCCGTTGGGTGAACAGGTACGCGTCGCGCGGGTCCCGCCCCTGCAGGATCAGCTCGATTCCCCGCCACATCTGACCGGACGACCAGGAGTTGCGGACCTTGCCTCCGTCGACCTCCACGTCGATGCGGAGGTGACCTTCGATTCTGGTGATCGGATCGATCGTGATTCGTTGAGCCATGGTTCGTGGTCTCTCCTCGCGTTGTTCCGCGGATGGCCGTCAGGCTTTTACGGGCGCCGGCTCCTTGCCGGCAAGGATCGGGAACCGCTTGACGATCCAGAGATAGAGCAGGATCTCGGCGCTGATGAAGCCGAGGGTGACGAACAGCTCGGGGACCGTCGGTACGTAGGACCATTGATCGCCCGGGTTGAACGCGATCAAGTACGTGACGAACCGGAACAGCGCGCCTCCGAGCAGAATCCAGAGCGACGCCTGGAACAGGTACCCGAGGTTGCGGCGCTTCCCCTTGGCCATCAGCATGACCATCGGCAGCGCCGCGAGCGCGATCTCGAGCCAGAACCAGAACGCCAAGGAGGTCGGCTCGAACGCCAGGCCGATGACCCCGCGCACCGCCACGTCGACGAGACGGATCACCAGCCAGAGGGCGAGCACGACCATCGCCACCCCGGAGAGCGACGCCAGCATGTCGGTCTCCGGCTTACGACGGAAGAACTTGCTCGAAAGGGCCGACTCCATGACCACCACCCCGTAGCCCATGGAGATGCAGGAGATGAGAAAGAGCAGCGGCAGCACCGGCGTGTTCCAGAGCACGTGCAGCTTGTAGCCCCCCAGGAGCATGACGGTGCCCAGAGACGACTGGTGCATGGTCGGCAGCAGGAGCCCCAGGGCGATGACCCAGAGCAGCGCCTTGTCGAGGATCGGCCGGACCTTCTTCGAGAAGCTCGCGAGCTTCTGGTTGTCGCTCTCCTCCCACTTCTCGAGGAACGCCGGCGAGAGCTCGACCCAGAGCACCAGGATGTAGGCCATGATGCACAGCGCCACCTCGAGCAGGGCCGAGCTCAGGTTCCAGCGCCAGAAGTAGAGCGGCACGCGCCAGATCCACCAGGGGCGCCCCACGTCGACCGCCACCGCCACGCCGGCCAGGGTGTAGCCGAGGGCGCTGGTGAGGATCGCCGGGCGCACCAGCGGGTGGTACTTGCCCTTGTTGAGGACGTAGACCAGGATCGCCACCCCGTACCCGCCGCAGGCGAGCGCCGTACCGGTGACGACGTCGAAGGCGATCCAGATGCCGAACGGGTAGCCGTGGGACAGGCCGGTGGTCGGACCGAGGCCGACGGCGAAGCGCCAGACGGTCATCACCGCTCCGATGGCGAGGACGCCGAGCAGCACCTTGACCGGACGGGTCAGGAAGGTGCCACCGACCGCGACGTGACTGCCGTGGGCGCTCATGGCGTCTCCTCCTCGCCCGCCGCCTGGTCGACCGCGGCCTCCCGGCGGTTCCTCCAGAGCACGAAGCCGAGCAGGCCGTAGAGCGCGACCGGCGCGACGAAGCCCTTGTAGACCGTGTGCTGGACGGTGCGCGCCCGCGCCGCGGTCGGCTCGTCACCCAGGTCGGGCAGGCCGAAGTCGGTGAACTCGACGTTCGACGGCGCCAGATAGAGGCTTTGGGTGCCGCCGCCCTCGGTCTCGCCGTAGACGTGGTCCTCGTAGCGGCCCGGGTGGTCGGCGATGCGCTGCTTGGCCTCGGCCAGCAGGTCCTCGCGCTGGCCGAAGATCACGGCGCCGGTCGGGCACACGGTGGTGCACGCCGGCTCCAGCCCCTCGGCCAGCCGGTGGTTGCACATCTCGCACTTGATGATCCGCGGATTGGCGTGGTCGTACTCGAACTTCGGCACGTCGTACGGGCAGGCGATCTGGCAGTACCGGCAGCCGATGCAGCGCGAGGAATCCCAGGTGACGATGCCGTGCTCGCGTTTCTGCAGGGCGCCGAGCATGCAAGCGTTGACGCAGCCGGGATCGATGCAGTGCAGGCAGTGGGCCTTGAAGAAGGCCCGCTCGCCCGCCTCGCCCTTGTACAGCTTGATGACGGTCTTGGAGCGCTCGTTGAGGTCGAGCGGCGCGTCGTGGAGCGGATCGAGCCGGTTGTCCGGCGGCAGGTCGTTGGCCTCGTGGCAGGCGACCACGCAGGTCTTGCAGCCGATGCACTTGGTCGAGTCGTAGAGCAGGCCGACGGCGTCTTCCGGCGCCCGGGCCGGCTCGGAGGCGTGCGCCGGCGCGACCCCGGTCACCGACGCCGCGCCGGCGGCGAGCGCCCCCTTGAGCACGGAACGGCGATCGAGAGTCATCTCACTCCTCCCCATCAGACGGCTCGGACTCGTCGGAGCCGAGCTTCTTGGACGCCATCAGGCCGGCGCCGACCAGGCCACCCACGACCGCGCCGGCCACGCCGGCCGCCCACGGATTGGCCTCGCCCTGCTCCGCCGCGATCGGCGCGTAGGTGTCCGGCGGCGTCGGACGGTCGATCTGCACCGTCTCGTGCATCCCCACCTTGAAGGCGAGCTTCTCCTCGGTGCAGCCGAAGCAGGGATGACCGATACCGATCGGCCACGCCCCGACCACCTCGTTGAAGTGGTTGGTCGAGCAGGGGGCGTGGGTCTGCGGACCCTTGCAGCCCATCTTGTACAAGCACCAGCCCTGCCGGTGGCCGTCGTCGCCGTACTTCTGGACGAAGCGGCCGGCGTCGAAGTGCGCCCGGCGCGGGCAGTGCTCGTGGATCGTCCGGCCGTAGGCGAACTTCGGCCGCGCCTGGTCGTCGAGCTCCGGCAGCGTGCCGAAGGTCGCGAACTGGAGCACGGTGCCGAGGAAGTTGTAGGGATTGGGCGGGCAGCCGGGGATGGTCACCACCGTCTTGCCTTCGAGCACCCCGGGGGCGCCCATGGCTCCGGTCGGGTTCGGCGGCGACGACGGAATCCCTCCCCAGGACGCGCACGAGCCGATCGCCACGATGGCCGCGGCGCGGTCGGCGGCTTCGGTGATGATGTCGAGGGCGGTGCGCCCGCCGACCTTGCAGTAGATGCCCCCATCCTTGGTCGGGATCGCTCCCTCGACCACCAGCACGAACTGGCCGTCGTGCGCCTCCATGGCCGCCATCCTGGCCTCCTCGGCCAGGTGCCCGGAGGGCGCCATCAGCGCTTCGTGATAATCGAGAGAAATGAGATCCAGTATCAGCTCGTCGAGCTGCGGGTGGGAGGTTCGAAGCAGGGTCTCCGTGCAGCCGGTGCACTCCTGGAAGGAGAGCCAGATCACCGAGGGCTTCACCCCCTTGGCCGCCTGCTCGGCCATCAGACGGCCTGCGGACGCGGGCAACCCGACAGCGGCAGCGGCCATCGTACAGATCTTGAGAAAGCTGCGGCGGTCGAGGCGTCCGCCCAGCGCCTCGTCCTTCATCGCCAGGGGGAGTAGTCCAAGATCGAGCATGCGCGTCCTCCTGAAGTCCTGTGGAGAGGAGTTTGTGATAACCCGACTGTCTTTCTATAATTTGAGACCTACAGGTCCGAATACTCCGTGAGGCAGTTTCGGGCACGCCGGAAGGTGGGAGGCTGCCTGTCCTGGGGGGTGGGAGTTATCTTCTGTCGTAACCTAACAAATCCTCGGAAGCTGCTCTCCCGAGAGCATGTCGACCACCCGCTCGCCGCCGATGCCGGAGCGCAGGACGACCCTGCCCGCGTGCTCCCCGACCACCTCGCCGACCACCGTGGCTCCCCGTCCCTCGGGATGGCGCGCCATGACCTCGACCGCTTCGCCCGCCCGCTCCCGGTCGACGATCGCCAGGCACTTGCCCTCGTTCGCCACGTAGAGGGGGTCGAAGCCGAGGATCTCGCAGGCGCCGCGCACCTGCTCGGCGATCGGCAGGGAGCGCTCGTCGAGCCGCACGCCGACCCCGGCCTGGCCGGCGATCTCGTTGAGAGCGCTCGCCAGGCCGCCGCGGGTCGGGTCGCGGAGCGCGTGGACCGCCGGACCGAGGGTCTCGAGGAGATCGGCCACCAGGCGGTGGAGCGCCGCCGAGTCGGTCTCGACCGCGGTGTCGAACTCGAGCCCCTCGCGCACCGACATGATGGCGATGCCGTGCTCGGCGATCGGGCCGTTGATCACCACCACGTCGCCGGGGCGGGCCCGGTGGGGCGCCACGTCGACCCCGGCGGGCACCAGGCCGAGGCCGGTGGTGTTGATGTAGACGCCGTCCCCCTTGCCACGGTCGACCACCTTGGTGTCGCCGGTGACCACCGGCACGCCGGCATCGGCCGCGGCCTGCCTCATGGAGGAGACCACGCGCCAGAGCTCCTCCATGGAGAAGCCCTCCTCCAGGATGAAACCGGCCGAGATGGCGAAAGGGCGCGCGCCGCACATGGCCACGTCGTTGACCGTGCCGTGGACCGCGAGCGAGCCGATGTCGCCGCCGGGGAAGAAGAGGGGCCGGACGACGAAGGAGTCGGTCGAGAGCGCCAGCCGGCTACCAGCGAGGCCGCCGGCGCCGGCGAGCTCCTCCAAGGCCAGCACCGCGCCGTCCCCCAGCGCGGCCAGCGTCGGGTTGTCGAACGCCGGCACGAACATCCCCTCGATCAGCTTCTGGGAGAGCCGGCCGCCGCCACCGTGGGCGAGCTGGACCGTCGGGTACTCGGAGAGCGGGATCGGGCAGACCAGCCCCCCGGCGAGGGACGAAGCGGGCGCGGCGCTCGCCGGCGCCGCCCCCTCTCCGGGTCGCACGGTCTCCGGGTCGTTCGGAGCGGTCTGCTGAGTCGGCCGGCCTGGACGGGTGGGGTCGCTCACAGGGTCCTCCCGTAGCGGTGATAGGCGGCGCACGCCCCTTCGGACGACACCATCGGCGCGCCGAGGGGGCGCTCCGGCGTGCACCGGCCGCCGAACGCGCTGCACTCGTGGGGCTTCTTCAAGCCCCGGAGGATCTCGCCGGCGATGCACTCGGCCGGCTCCTCGGGCGGCGGACCGGTGGCCGGGAAGCGGCGGGCGGCGTCGAAGGCCGCCAGCTCGGGCTTCAAGGCGAGGCCGCTTCCGGGGATCACGCCGATCCCCCGCCAGGGGCGGTCGCAGACCTCGAACACCTTGCCGAGGAGGTCCTGGGCCGGCCGGTTGCCCTCCCGGGTCACCGCCCGCTTGTACTGGTTCTCCACCCCCCACCGGTTCTCCTCGAGGGCGCGGAGCGTCATGTAGGTCCCCTGGAGCAGATCGAGGGGCTCGAACCCGGTGACCGTGATCGGCAGCCGGTAGCGCGCGGAGATCGGCTCGTACTCCCAGTAGCCCATCACCGCACACACGTGCCCGGCGGCGAGGAAGCCCTGCACCCGGTTGTCGGGGGCGGACAGGATCGCCTCCATGGCCGGCGGCACGAGCACGTGGGAGGAGAGGATCGAGAAGTTTTCGAGGCCGAGCTGATGGGCCTTCCAGACCGCCATGGCGTTGGCCGGCGCCGTCGTCTCGAAGCCGACGGCGAAGAAGACCACGTGGCGCTCCGGGTGGCGCTCGGCGAGGGTCACGGCGTCGAGCGGCGAGTAGACCATGCGCACGTCGCCCCCCTCCGACTTGACCGCCAGCAGGTCGCTCGCGGAGCCCGGAACCCGCAGCATGTCGCCGAAGGAGGTGAAGATCACCTCCGGCCTGCGGGCGATCTCGACCGCCCGGTCGATGAGCTCCAACGGCGTCACGCAGACCGGGCACCCGGGGCCGTGGACCAGGATCACCTCCTCCGGCAGCAGCCGATCGATGCCGGACTTGATCACCGTGTGGGTCTGGCCGCCGCAGATCTCCATCAGCGTCCAGGGGCGCCTCACCAGGCGGCGAATGGCGTCGACCACCGCCCGCGCCGCCGCTTCGTCCCGGTACTCGTCGACGTACTTCACACCCCACCCCCGCCACGGTCTCGCCGATCGCCGAGCGCCTCGGCCGGCTGCGTCACGTCGAGCTCTTCGAGCTCCCCCATCTCCTTGAGGAAGTCATAGACCTGGTGCGCCTCGGCCTCGTCGATCTGGCTGATGGCGAAGCCGACGTGGACCACCACGTAGTCGCCGACCTGGGCATCCGGCGTGTAGGCGAAGCAGACCCGCTTCGTCACGCCGCCAAAGCTCACCTTGCCCATCGGCATACCGATCGAGTCCTCTTCGATGTCGACGATCTGTCCCGGAACTCCCAAACACATGATGCCTCCTCGTCAGTCGGTTCCTGACCGGTCCTCCCGATCCACCAACAGCGCACTCGCCACCGCCGCCTGACCGTAGGCGATGCCGCCGTCGTTGGGCGGCAGCTCCCGGTGAAGCAGCACCTCGAACCCGTCCCGTTCGAGCGCCTCGGCCGCCCACTCGGTGAGCAGCCGATTCTGGAAGCAACCGCCGGTGAGCGCCACCGCCGGCTCTCCCAGCCGCCGCGAGACGGCCACGATGGCGTCGACCAGGGCGCCGTGGAAGCGGGCACCGATCCGGCCTGCCTTCGCGTCCCCGCCGCCGGCCCCGAGGTCCTCGAGCACCGCCGCCACCAGCGGTCGCCAGTCGAGCTCCCAGAGGCCCTCCTCGGCCTCGACCAGCGGCAGAGGGTACGGGCTCGGGCGCCCGCCTCCGCTCACCTCGTCGTCGGCCGCGAACTCGAGCGCCATGGCCGCCTGCCCCTCGAACGACACCCGCCCGTCCGCGCCGGCGAGGCAGGCGAGGGCGGCCACGCCGTCGAACAGGCGCCCGGCGCTGGTGGTCACCGGCGCGTTGACCCCGCGCTCCAGGAGCCGGCCGAGGAGCCGCCGCTCCGCCGGCTCGAAGGAGGCGACCGGCGCCAGGTCGTCCCGCTCCAGGGCCTCGGCACCGAGCAGGTCGATCAGCAGCGCCAGGGCGACCCGCCGGGGCTCCTTCACCGCCGCCTCGCCCCCGGGCAGGCGGAACGGCCGGAGCCGCGCCACGCGCCGAAAGGAGGCCGCGTCGCCCACGAGCATCTCGCCGCCCCAGACCGTGCCGTCGGTGCCGTAGCCGGTGCCGTCCCAGGTCACGCCGAGGGCCGGGCCGTCGAAGCGGTTCTCGGCCAGACAGGCAGCCAGGTGGGCGTGGTGGTGCTGGACCGGCACCAGCCGCGCCTCCCTCCCCCGCCGGCGCCACTCCTCGGCCAGACGGCGGGCGGCGCGGGTCGACGCGTAGTCCGGGTGCAGGTCGTGGACGATCGCCTCCGGCTCGGCGTCGTAGAGGTCGAGGAAGTCGGCGATCACTCGCTCGAAGGCGTCGAGCGTCCGGGGCGTCTCCATGTCCCCCAGGTGCTGGGAGATGTAGACCCGCCCCTCGATCGCCAGGGCGACCGTGTTCTTGAGGTGCGAGCCCAGCGCCAGCACCGTCGGCCGGCGCGTGCCCGGCCGCTCGGGCAGGAAGACCGGCATCGGCGCGTAGCCCCGCGCCCGCCGCAGCAACCGGGGAGCGCCGCGCACCACCCGGGCCACGCTGTCGTCCGCGTGGCGGGCGACGGGGCGGTCGTGCACCAGGAAGCGGTCGGCGACGGCACCCAGGCGCTCGACCGCGTCCCGTTCGTCGGTGGCGATCGGCTCGTCCGACAGGTTGCCGCTGGTGGCGACCACCGGCACGCCCAGCTCCCGGAGCAGCAGGTGGTGGAGCGGCGTCGTCGGCAGCATGACCCCGAGCCAGGGGTTGCCCGGGGCGACCTCCAGGGCGGGGGCCGGCGCCACGGCCCCTTCGGAGCCTGGGCGTCGGCGCAGCAGCACGATCGGCGCGTGAACCGAGGAGAGGAGGTCGGCGGCCTCGTCCGGCACGTGGCAGAGCGCGCGGGCCTGCCCGAGGTCCCGGACCATGAGGGCGAAGGGCTTGGCCTCGCGGCGCTTGCGCCGGCGGAGCGTCTCGACCGCCCCGGGATCACCGGCCGCGACCAGGAGCTGGAAGCCGCCGAGCCCCTTGAGCGCCACGATCTCGCCCGCTCGAAGAGCGCTCGCGGCCTCCCGCATCACCGCGGCCGAGCCGCCGGGCTCCGCCGTGGCGACGGCCAGCGGCTCGCCCCGGGAGTCCCACAGGGCCAGGCGCGGCCCGCACTCCGGACAGGCGTTGGGCTGGGCGTGGAACCGCCGGTCGAGGGGGTCCTCATACTCCCGGCGGCACCGGGGGCACATGCGAAACCGCTCCATCGTCGTGTTCGGCCGGTCGTAGGGCAGGCCACGAATGATGGTGAACCGGGGGCCGCAGTGGGTGCAGTTGGTGAACGGATAGCCGTACCGGCGATCGTCCGGATCGAGCACCTCGGCCAGGCAGGCGGGGCAGGTGGCGGCGTCGGGCAGGACGACGGCCGTCTTGACGCCGTCGGTGGCGCTTCGCCGGATGCGGAACTCCGCCGTCTCGGGACCTCCCGTCGCCTCGATCCACTCGTCCTCGACGCCGTGGATCACCGCCAGCGGCGGGCCGTCGAGCGGCAGCCGCCGGCGGAACTCCTCCACCGCGCCGGTCGGCCCCTCGACCTCGATCGAGACCCCCTGGGGGTCGTTCGACACCCAGCCGCCGAGCCCGGTCTCGCCGGCGAGGCGGAAGACGTACGGGCGGAACCCCACCCCCTGGACGGCCCCGTGCACGCGGAGACGGAGGCGGCTGAACGACGCCGCGTCGCTAACGGCAAGGGGAGCCGGGGGGGGCGAGTGCGGATTGTTCATCAATTCAGTCAAGTATCTCGCGCCCGCCGTGGCCATGCGCCACCCACGGGGGTGGGAGGCTTCGTGCCGCCGCACGATCCGGAGGGGTGGCCCCGGCGGCGCTTCAGGTTACTCTTCGTCGCGGCTCGCCAGGAGATGGACGGCCAGGGCCACGAGCCCCATGAGCCCGTCGCCCACCGCCGAGAAGGGCACCGACCAGGCGGCCTCGCCCAGCACCGTCGCCGCCACCAAGAAGAGGCAGGCGGTCGATTTGGTGACGACCAGGATCGTCACCCCGCGCAGGCGGAGCCACTCGTAGGTGTAGGCAAAGGCGACGACGAAGTGGAAAATGCCGCCCTGCCGGGTGAAGAAGAAGCCGTCGAGGTCGTCCCAGCCGGCAAACCGGGTCGCCCACGCCGGAAAGAAGGTGAGCATCACGCCGACCGCCACGCTGTGGGTGACGATCAGGGCGACCACCCACGCTTCCGTTCGATCCCAGGTCGGCTCCCTGCGGCTCGGCCCCACCCCGCCCCCGACTCCCGTCGCGAGGCTCACGTCACCACCTCTGCGCCCTCCGCCCGGACCACCACCAGGCCGTCGCGGCGCTCCACCGGGAGCGTCGGCAGCGGCCGGCTCGGCGGGCCGGACCGGACCCTGCCGTCGGGGCCGTAGACACCGTCGTGGCAGGGGCAGACGTACTCTTCGCGCTCCGGCGACCAGTTGACCGTGCAGCCGAAGTGGGTGCAGCGGAGCGACCGGGCGCTGACCTCGTCGCCGTGCCGGAGCAGCTCGACCACGGTATCGCCGAAGGTGACCACCACCCGCTCCCCTTCCGGCAGGCTGTCCAGCGCCACCTCCACCTGCCGCACCGGCTCCTCTTCGGTGGCCCCGCCGCCGCAACCGGTCACCAGGGCGCCCAGAGCACCCAGGCCGGGGGCCGCGAGGCCGGTCGCCGCGCCCACGACGCCACCGAGGAACCGGAGGGCCTGCCGTCTGGGCATTGCTTCAGGGAAAACCGCTCCGGCCAGGTCCGCGTTGCCGCGAGCCAGCTCGCGCTCGTCGCTCATCATGAGCCTCCTCGGTTCGCGGACAGCCCGACGTCGACCGGCCTGCCGGCGCCCACGGCAGCGCTCACCTGCGCCGGCAGCTCGACGGTCCTGCCCTGGACCGCTTCGTAGACCATCTCCACCTGGTCGACCCCGAAGCGGATGGTCTTGATCACCGCGTCGTGGAGCTCGTCGGCCAGGCCCCGCTCCTCGGCGACCTTCATCAGCACGTCGTGGCAGGCGCGGTGCAACATGCCGAAGGCGTAGATCACCTCCGCGGCCTCGAAGCCCGCCTCGGCCCGCCGTTCGGCCAGGTCCCGGCAGTAGGCCATGAACAGGCCCTTGCGCCGGGTGCGCACCGAGTGCAGCAGGTTGCGCAGGATCATGCGGTGGTTCCAGCGGCGGTCCTCTTCGCCGAGCTCCTGGTACCCGGGCATCGCCTTCCTGGCGTCCTCGGTCGAGAGCAGCTCGGCGAAGCGCTGGGTGATCTCCTCCCGGTAATCCTGGAGGAGCTGGTAGAGGCGCAGGTTCGGATGGAGCCGGCGCAGCTCCATCATCTGGCGGTTGCGCCGCTCCCACTCCACCGGATCGGTCTTGAGGTTCTCGATCAGGAAGGGCATCCGGTGGAGGATGTCGAGGCGGGGCCTGGGCTCCCAGCCGAGCCGCTCGCGGCTGTAGGAGGAGTCGACGACGAGCTTCTTGTCGATGTACTCCGCCATCCAGGGGCGCTCGAACGGCCGCTCCCCCAGGATCTTCCCCAGCCGGTCGAGCATCACCATCCCCGGTCGGCAGAACAGCTTCGGCATGTGGAGGGGCTTGCTCAGGGAGCCGAAGTGCTCCTGGGTGGCAGCGTAGAAGAGTTGCTCGTGGGAGATCGCGCCGTCCGGGCTGGCGTTCAAGATCTCGCAGGGCTCGAGCATTGCCCGCTTCTCGATCACCGTCCGCACGAACACCGCCGCGTCGCGCACGTGGAGATAGGGCACCGCCGACCGGCCCCGGCCGCCGAGCATCCTGGAGTTCCAGCCGCTCGACAGCCAGGTGCCGAGGAAATGGTAGAGCGGTGGGTACTCGCACCAGTCGGAGAACATCGCCGCGAAGCGCACGATCACCGGCCGGAACGAATCCTGATACTCCGCCAGCATCGCTTCGCCGATCTTCTTCGTCTGGGCGTAGCGGTGGTCACCCTCCGGGGGTGTGCGCTCGGTGATCGCCTCCCCCGGCCGGGGGAACTGGCAGGCCGCCACCGAGCTGGCGAAGACGAGCTGCTCGAGACCGAGATCCCGGCAGCCCTCGAGCACGTAGCCCAGCCCCTCCACGTTGGTGCGCTGGTACTCCGGGTGGTCCTCGCCGGTGAAGTCGTAGAACGCGGCCAGATGGAGCATCACCTGGGCACCACCGTCCGCGGCGATGCGCTGGAAGACCTTGCGGGTCTGGCCCTCGTCCCCCAGATCGACCTGGTGCCACTCGACGTCCGTCTCCCACGGAACCTGATTCTCGGCCCGCGGATGGCGATCGATGGCGATCAGCCGGTACCGGGTCTTGAGCGCGCGCATGACGTACCGGGCGAGGAACCCGGATGCGCCGGTGATCACGAGTCGTGGTAGGGAGGGCATGGAGGTCGATCCTGGCTCGGGAGTCGCGTCGGAAGAGAACATCCGACTCGCCGCCACGATGCCCGCCGGCCAGATACCGAGCAATACCCCCGCGGGTGGGTGGCGGCTGGGCCTGGGGGTGGGCCAGGCGGCCGCGCCTCAGACCTCCGCCAGCTCCGATTCCAGGGCCTCGGACCGCGCACTGTCGGAGAGGGGCTCCTTGCAGTCGCCAGGATCGATCGGCTCGACCTGATCGGGCGCGGCGAAGGAGTTGCCCCGGATCGCCTCGAACACCATCTCCACCTGGTCGATGCCGAAGCGGATGGTCTGGCTGACCGTGCGCCGGAGCTCGTCGCCCAGCTCCGCCGCCTCCGGCGTGCCCGAGACCACCTCCTGGCAGGCCTGGTGCAGGAGCCTCAGGGCGTAGATCACCTCCGAGCTATCGAAGCCGCTCCGTGCGCGGCGCTCCGCCACGTCCCGGCAGTAGGCCATGAACAGGCCCTTCCTCCGAGTACGGACCGCGTGCAGCAGGTTGCGCAGGATCTGCCGGTGGCTCCACTGCCGCTCGTCCTCGGTCAGGAGCTGGTAGTGGGGCATCTTCTTCCGGACGTGGGGCCGCTCAAGGAGCTCCCTGAAGCGCCACACGATCTTCTCCCGGTGGTCGAGGAGGAGCTGGTAGATCCTCAGATCGGGCCGCATCTGGCGCAGCAGCATGAACTGCGCGTTGCGGCGGTGCCACTCCACGGGATCGGTCTTGAAGTTCTCGATCAGGAAGGGCATGCGGCGGAGGATCTCGAGGCGTGGCCTGGGCCGCCAGCCGAGCAGCCGCCGGGTACGCGAGGCGTCGATGACGAGCTGCCGGTCGACGTAGTCGGCCATCCAGGGGCGCTCGAAGGGCCGCTCGCCGAACGCCCGGCCGAGCTGGTCGACGGCCCACATGCCCGGCCGGCAGAGGAGCCGCGGAATGTAGAGGGGCGGCGGCACCGGCGGGCCCAGGTGCTCGTGGAGCGCCGCCAGATAGAGCTCCTTGAAGCAGACCGCTCCGTCCGGGCTGGCGATCACCACCTCTCCCGGAGCGAGGCGGTCCAGACGCTCGAGCACCACGCGCAGGAAGAGCGCCGCGTCGCGCACGTGGAGGTACGGGATGGCGGAGCGCCCTCGCCCACCGAGGAGCCGGGCGTTCCAGCGGCTCGAGAGCCAGGTACCGAGGAAGTGGTAAAGCGGCGGGTACTCGCACCAGTCGGAGAAGAGTGCCGCGAAGCGCACGATCACCGAGGGGAAGGAATCGGCGTACTCGGCGAGCATCGCCTCGCCGATCTTCTTCGTCCGGGCGTAGACATGGGGAGCGTCCGGCGCGGTCTCCTCGGTGACGGCCTCGCCGGGCGGCGGGAAGGGGCAGGCCGCCAGCGAGCTGGCGAACACGAAGCGCCGGAGCCGGAGCTGGCGGCAGCCCTCCAGGACGTGGCGCAGGCCGTCGACGTTGGTGCGCCGGTACTCCGGGTCGGCCTCGCCCGTGAAGTCGTAGTGGGCGGCCAGATGGATGAGCACCTCGGCGCCCCCCTGGGCCGCGACGCGCCGGAACACCGCCCGCACCTGATCGGGGTCTCCCAGGTCGACCTGGTGCCACTCCACCTCCTCACCTTGAGGAATCTGGGACTCCACCCGCGGATGACGATCGAGGGCGACGAGCCGGTAACGCGTCTTCAGCGCCCGCATGAGATAGCGGGCCACGAAGCCGGAGGCTCCCGTCAAGGCGAGGCGAGGCCGGGTGGTCATGAGATCGAGCCCCGAGCACGGTCGATTCGCGGACGCCCCTCCATGCGAACGGTCCCACGCGCCCACCGTCGCCCGCCGAACCGAACGGAACGACGAGGGCACGACGGGAAGCCGCCGCAGACTCCTGGGCGCACGGACTCCACAGGATAGTCTGGCTCCCGGCCGCACCACCGGCAACACCCTGGAGGGTGGGACCGAACGCCGGGCCGCCGGGTGGACAGGATCGGGGCCCGAGGGAGTACTCTGTCGAGGGAGTCGCCCCTGGAGGCCCTTTCCAGGAAGAGCGTCTCCGGGACGCCGACTCCTCGGAACCGGGAGGTGAACCATGAAGAGCTCACGCTGGTTGCTGGCCGCGCTGCTCGCCGCCGTCCTCGCCGTCACTCTCTGTGCCACCACCGGAGCCGCCGTAACCAAAGGACCGGCGGTCGAGTCGAGGGTCGACCCGGAGGCCGACCTTTCCGGCTACGCGACCTACTCCTGGCGGCGCGGCCGGGACCTCCCCGACGACGGCCCGCTCGCCCCCGGCGGCTCCTTCGAGCGCAAGCTCCACCGCGCCGGCGACCGGGCGCTCTCGGCCAAGGGCTATTACCAGGCGGCCGGCTCGGGCCCGGACTTCTGGGTCGTCTACCACCTGATTCCCCAGGACCGGATGCTCGTCGAAGGGGAGGGCTACAAGGTGGGCCGGTGGGTCACCCTCGGCACGACCGAGACGACCTTCCGCTCGTTCACCGAGGGCACCCTGGTGATCGACGTCGTCGACGCCGCCAGCGACGAGCTGGTCTGGACCGGCTGGGCGTCCGGGCTCGCCTCGGCGCAGAAGGACCTCTCCCGCATGGTCGGCCGGGTGGCGAAAGCGATCCTCGAGCAGCTTCCGGAAGCGGAATAGCCCGGATATCTCACGCTTGCTCGTCGCGAAACGGCGTAGATGCCCGTGGATGCGAGGCGCACGACGCCTCGGGCGACGGAGGCGTACTTGCAGTACGTTGAGGAGGCCGAGCGAGTGCAACGCCGCAGGCGCGGGCATATGCGCCGTTGCAGCAGAGCACTCGTGAAATATCCGGGATAGCCCGGGATAGCCCGCTCAGACGTCCGCGGTGGCGGAGCGCTCGACGGTCAGGGTCTCGGTGGTCGGCAGCTCGGACGCCCGCCCTTCGAGCGCCTCGTAGACCATCTGCACCTGGTCGACACCGAAGCGGATGGTCTGGTTCACCAGGCGGCGGAGCTCGTCGCGCAGCTCGTCGACCTCCGGCTCCGCGTCCAGCACCTCGTGGCAGGCCTGGCGCAGCGCGTGGAGCGAGTACGCCACCTCGGCGACGCGGTACCCGAGCTCCGCCCGGCGCTCCGCCAGGTCCCGGCAGTAGGCCATGAACAGCCCCTTGCGCCGCGTGCGCACGGCGTGGAGCAGGTTGCGGAGCGCCAGTCGGTGGCTCCACTCCAGCTCCTCCGTGCTCAGGTCCTGATCGTGCGGCAGCCGGTCCCGGACCTCCGGCCGGTGCAACAGCTCCGCGCTCCGGCAGACGATCTCCTGGCGATGGTCCTGGAGAAGCTGGTAGATCCTGAGGTTCGCCAGCGGCCTGCGCAGCATCAGGATCTCCTGGTTGCGCCGGTGCCACTCGATCGGATCAGTCTTGAAGTTCTCGACCAGGAACGGGATCCGGCGCAGAATCTCCAGGCGGCGCCGGGGTTCCCAACCGAGCCGCTCCCGCGACCGGCTGGTCTCGACCGTCAGCTTCTGATCGATGTACTGCGCCATCCACGGCCGCTCGAACGGCCGCTCGCCGAAGTGCTGGCCGATCAGGTCGAGCATCCAGACCCCGGGGACGCAGAGAGACTTGGGCACGCACCAGGGCTTGGGAGCCCGGCCGAAGAGCTCGTGGGTCGCCACCTCGTAGAGCTCCCGGTGGGAGACGGGCCGGTCGACCGCCGCCGCCAGCACCTCCCCCTGGCGAAGGACGTCCGCACGCTCGAGCACCGCCGCCAGGAAGAGCGCGGCGTCGCGGACGTGGAGATAGGGGATCGCCGACTCGCCCCGCCCGGCCAGAAAGCTGGCGTTCCAGCGCCCCGAGAGCCAGGTGCCGAAGAAGTGATAGAGCGGCAGGTACTCGCACCAATCCGAGAACAGGGCGGCGAAGCGAACGATCACCGAGCGGAACGAATCCTGGTACTCGGCGAGCATCGCCTCGCCGACGCGCTTGGTGCGGGCGTAGATGTGCGCACCGTCGGCGGCGGAGTCCTCGGTCACCGCCGACCCCGGCGGCGGGAACGCGCACGCGGCCAGCGAGCTCGCGAAGACGAAGAACCGGACTCCCAGGGCCCGCGAGCCTTCGAGCACGTGGCGCAGCGCGTCCACGTTGGTGCGCCAGTACTCCGGGTGCTCCTCGCCGGTGAAGTCGTAGTGGGCCGCGAGGTGGATCAACGCGTCGGCCCCGCCACCGGCCGCGATGCGCTGGAACACGGACTCGACCTGTCGCGCTTCGCCCAGGTCCACCTGGTGCCAGACCACCTCCGCCTCACGGGGGATCTGACTGTCGATCCGGGGGTGGCGATCGAGGGCCACCAGCCGATACCGCGCCTTCAAGGCTCGCATCAAGTGTCGAGCCACGAAACCAGACGCGCCGGTGATCACGAGCCGTGGCCGGATCTCCATCGGTGGCACCATCCTTTAGCAGGGTTGCGGCACCACTGTCCCACCCAAAAATCCGGCCCGACAACACCCCGGCGGGTAGGTGTCGGATTACCCTGCCAGGCTCTCGATCACCTCCACCGCCCGCTCGACCTGGGCCCGGCTCACGTCCCGATGGGTCACCAGCCGCGCCCGGGTCTCGCTGATCCGCACCCCCAGGACGTCGTGGGCGCCCAGCCGTGCCAGGAGCTCGTCGACCGGGTCCCGCCCCTCGACCCCCTCGGTGACACTGTCGCCGAAGAGCTCGGGGCCGACCCCGAAGACCAGGATGTTGGTGCGCACCCGGGACAGGTCGATGTCGATCCCCGGCAGCGCCGCCAGCGCCTCGGCCAGCATGCGGGCGTGCTCGTGATCCTCCGCCAGCCGCCCCCGGTTCTCCTCGAGCGCCACCAGGCCGGCCGCCGCGATCACCCCCGCCTGGCGCATGCCGCCGCCGAACATCTTGCGCACCCGGCGCGCCTCGGCCATGAGCTGGCGGCTGCCGCAGAGCACAGAGCCCACCGGCGCCCCCAGCCCCTTCGACAGCGAGGTCATGACCGAATCGAAGCCGCTGGTCAGCCGTTCGGCCGGCACGCCGACCGCCGCCGCCGCGTTGAACACCCGGGCCCCGTCCAGATGGATCGGCAGCCCGCGGCGCCCGGCCAGGGCCACCAGGGCGTCGATCTCGTGCGGCTCGTAGACCGTGCCGCCCGCCACGTTGTGGCTGGTCTCGGCGACGATCAGCGCGGTCCGGGCCCGGAAGCTCACGTCCGGCGCGATCAACGGCTCGACCGCCTCCGGCGTGAGCTGGCCGTGGGGCGTGTCGATGGTCCGGGGCAGAAGACCCGAGAGCGCCGCCATGGCGCCCATCTCGTAGTGCAGGATATGGGACCGGGAGTCCGAGATCACCTCGCCCCCGGGGAACCCGTGCACGTGGAGCGCCACCTGGTTGCCCATGGTCCCCGACGGCAGGTAGAGCCCGGCCTCCTGGCCCAGGAGCTCCGCCGCGCGCTCCTCAAGCCGCCGGACCGTCGGGTCCTCGCCCAGGACGTCGTCGCCCACCTCCGCCTCGGCCATCGCCCGGCGCATGCGCGCGTCCGGCTTGGTGACCGTGTCCGACCTCAGATCGATCCGCTCGTCGCTCATCCGATCCACCTCAGAGCCCGAACGAGATCCGGACCGCCCCCTGGAGGATCTCCCCCTGCTCCACCTCGAGGACGATCTTCGGGATCAGCAGGTTGATGATCACGCCGCCGAAGAGCACGGTGTCGGTGGAGTCCACGGAGAGATCCCCCCCGAAACGCTGGAAGGTGCTCTCGCTCCGCACCACACCGGCCCCGGCGAACGGCGTCAGCACCGTGAACCCCTTCGAGATCTCGATCTCCAGCCCCACCTGGTCCAGGTCGTAGGCGTCGCTGCCGCTGGTCCGCGAGTACACACCCCGGAGACCGAGGGCAGGCGTCGCCACGCCGCCGTCCAGGATCGCCCAGGAGACCTCGCCCGCGAAGAGCTTCAGATCGGAGTCGAGCACCTGGCCGTAGGACGCCCCCAGATCGATGCCGCCCGGCAGCCCCTTGCGGGCGCCGACCCGGTAGATGGTCAACGCGTCGCCCGGCAGATTGCCGTCGATCGCCACTCCCACTTCGCGCTCGAAATCGGGCGTGAGGGACGCGTCGACCCAGATGTCGAACCCGAGCGTCCCCAGGGGCTTGGCGCTGTGGCGCGCGTACGGGTACGCGGCGAGCGAGAAATGATCGTGGAACGCCTCGAGATCGGCCACCGGCGCCGTGCCGTCCACGTCCCAGGCCCGGGCGGCACTCGCCCCGGAGACCGCGAACGTGCCCACCAGACAGAGCGCGAAGAGCGCCCTCACCGACCCCCTCACCAACCCCCTCAACAACCGATGCTGCGTCATACCTCTCCCCTTGTCCGAGACACCGAGACGGCCGGCCCACCGGGAGCGAACCGGAAGCCGGGTCTACTCGCTGAGACGATAGGTGATTCGATAGATGGTCCCGGACCGGTCGTCCGAGAGCAGAACCGAGCCGTCCGGCAGTTGGAGGAGCGCCACCGGGCGCCCCCAGGCCTCGTCCTCGTCCTCCCCCGGCAGCCAACCCTGGGCGAACACGTCGTACGAGGTTGCCCGCTCGCCGTCGATCCGCACCAGGGTCACCCGGTAGCCGATCGGCGTCGACCGGTTCCACGAGCCGTGCTCGGCGATGAAGAGCTGATTGCGATACTCCGCCGGAAACATCTCCCCGGTATAGAAGAGCGGCCCCAGGCCGGCCACGTGGGGCCCGAGCTTCTGGGCCGGCGGCGTGTACTTGGCGCACACGCCCTTCGAGCCGAAGTCCGGGTCCTCGATGTCGCCGCCGTGGCAGTAGGGGTAGCCGAAGTGCATCCCCGCCTTCGGCGCCCGGTTGAGCTCGTCCGGCGGCCGGTCGTCCCCCAGCCAGTCGCGGCCGTTGTCGGTGAGCCAGAGATCGCCCGTTTTCGGGTGCCAGGCGAAGCCGACCGAGTTGCGGATCCCGTGGGCGAACACCTCACGGTTCGCGCCGTCCGCGTCCATGCGCGTGATCGACGCGTAGATCTCCTTCTCCGGCTCGCAGATGTTGCACGGCGCCCCCACCGGCACATAAAGCTTGCCGTCCGGCCCGAACGCGATGAACTTCCAGCCGTGGTGGCGATCGGAGGGAAAATCGTCCCGCACCACCACCGGCTCCGGAGGATCGTCGAGCTTCGAGTCGATGCCGTCGAAGCGCAGGACCTTCGACACCGCCGCCACGTAGAGCGCCCCATCCCGGAACGCCACCCCGCTCGGCATCTCGAGGCCGGAAGCGATCGTCACCACCCGATCCGCGGAGAAATCCCCGTCCTTGTCGACCACCGCGTACACGTTGCCGGCCGACCGGCTGCCGACGTACACCACCCCGGACGGCGACAGCGCCATCTGCCGGGCGTTCATCACCCCCGAGGCGTAGACCGAAATCTCGAACCCCGGCGGCAACGAGATCGAATCGAGCGGTAGATCCCCCGCACTACGAGCGGCCGAAGAGCCACACGCCGCAAACAGCACCACCCACGCCAACACGGAACAGGACCGAAGCAACCCGGAACGGATCATCGCGCACCTCCTTCGGAGCTCATCGTACCAACCAGGTCTCCCCGCCCCCTACAACAGAATCATCCCCACGCCGATCCCCATCAACACCACCGCCAGCCACTGCCACCTCCCCACCGCCTCCCGAAACACCAACGCCCCCACCCCCACCGCCAACCCGTTCCCAAGCCCCCGCTTCACCGTCTCCACCAGGCTCACGAACACCATCTGAATCGCCACGAGCTGAAGCGCCAGCGCCACCGCCGACGCCACCAGGGCCCCGGCCACGATCCCCGGCCGCTGCCGCGCCTGGCCCACCAGAGCCAGCTCACCCCGCACCGCCAGCAAGATTCCCAACCCCACCGCCACCCCCGCCGACAGCACCGCACCGTGAAACGCCGAGCTGCTCCGCTCCACCGCCATCTTGTCGAGCGGCGGGCTGATCGACCACATGAGCGCCACGCCGGCCATCATCACCGAGCCCCGCTCGCGCAAGAACGCCCGCCACATCTCCCCCGGCCCGAAACCGGCCCCCGGCCGCACGTGGAGCGTCAGGGCACCGACCACCACCAGCGCGATCCCCGCCACCTGGAGCGGCCCCGGGATCTCCCCGAGCATGGGAATCGCCAGCACCGCAGTGAAGACCGGCGTGAACGACAGAAGCGGCACCGTCAACGACAGGGGCGACACCTTGATCGCCGCCACGAACAACACGTTCGACACGATGTTGAGCAACACCGAGACCGCCGCCGGCAGCCAATAGCCGCTCGCCGGGCTCCAGGACCCTCCCGCCAGGCCGTTCCAGGCGAGGAACAGCGGCGCCTGCAGCGCCCCGAGCAAAAACACCAGAGGAACCGGATCGATCGAATCGAGCAAGAACTTCCGTGCCAGATCGAAAGTCGACCAGGCGAGGGCGCACGCGACGAGAACAAGAATGGCCAGGGGATCTAAGAGCACCGCGGCATTGTAGTGTCAATTGGGTACCGAGCGGCGAGACCGGGAGTGAGACCGGGCGATTGGATAGACTCCCCCCGATGTCCTCGCTCACCCCCCACTTCGTCGCCACGATCCTCCTGCGCCAGGGCCGGATCACCGAAGAGCACAAGACCCTGATCGAAAAGGAGGCCCGTTCCATGCCCCGGGGGGCCGGCTCTCACCGCGCCTACGAGCAACGGGCCATGGCCTACGACCTCATCACCAGCCTCCAGCTCCCCGACCAGAAGCACCCGGGCGAGACCCTCCACGAGGTCGCCATCGCCGAGACCATCGCCGAGGACGCCGGCCTCGAGTACGTGCGCATCGACTCGCTCACCCTCGACGCCGACCTGATCGAGTCCAAGATGTCGCGCCCCTTCGCCCGGC
>Ga0210123_1000113_pt1 | contig 51687 bp, 49 predicted proteins | sample Muzzi_PWB_D2_FD_185535 | JGI IMG/M metagenome (GOLD analysis project Ga0210123, IMG submission 185535) | Wetland microbial communities from San Francisco Bay, California, USA, that impact long-term carbon sequestration - Muzzi_PWB_D2 (SPAdes) | ecosystem: Environmental > Aquatic > Marine >... | reverse complement strand
CCGCGCGGCAGTTCCAAAAGGAGCGTCGGATCGACGAGCGCGGCCTCGGGGTAGAGGCTGCTGTGCGCCAGCGAGTATTTGCGGCCGGCCTCGGTGTCCCAGAGCGCGGCCCAGCAGGTTACTTCGCTGCCGGTGCCCGCCGTCGTCGGGATGGCGATGATCGGCCGCGATGCCAGGCGCGTTCCGCCGTCGGGGGCCTTCAGGAAGGCCTCCACGGTGGAGAAATCGCCGTTGGCCGCGGCGATCGCCTTGGCTGCATCGATGACCGAGCCGCCACCCAGCGCGACCAGCACTTCCGGCCCGCCAGCACTTGGCGCTAACCGAGGGCACAGCCGCCGCATGTCGCGAAAGCTGGGATTGGGCGCTATGTCGTCGATGACGGTTTGGGGCCGGCCGGCGAAACCGGCGATCTTTTCGCCGAGGGCCCGGAAGCGCGGCTCGCCGTAGGTGACCAGGGCATAGGAGCGACCGCCCAGCAGGTCTCCTATCTGCGCCATGACGCCGGCGCCGAAGCGGATCGCGACTGGATTGGCATAGCGCCACATGGCGGAGCCTTCGCAGGGGTTCATGTCGGCTTGATTTACGCTCCCATGGAGCGCAGTATCGATCAAATGCAAAAAATCCATCGAATATATTGAATTTATAGATGATATATACCCAGCTTCGAGCCTTTCATGCCGTCGCTGCCGAGGGCAGCTTCACCGCCGCCGCCAAGGCGCTCCGCGTCGGGCAACCGACGATCACCACGCATGTCCGGGAGCTGGAGTCGCGCTTTCAGGTGGAGCTGTTTCACCGGCGCGGACGGCGGGCCGTGCTGACCGAAGCCGGCGAGGCGTTGCTAGCCGTGACGCAGCGGCTTGTCACCAACGAGGCCGAAGCGGTCGATCTGCTGCGTTCTTTCGGCGGCTTTCGCAGCGGCCATCTCAGGGTCGGCGCGGTGGGGCCGTACCACGTCACCGAAATGCTCGCCGCCTTCAACGAGCGCTATCCCGGTGTGTCGGTATCGGTCAGGGTCGGGAACTCGAAAGAGGTCCTACAGTCGCTCTTCGACTTCAGCGCCGACGTGGCGGTGCTCGCCCACACCGAAGACGACCCGCGGCTCCTGGCCATTCCCTACAGCCGTCATCCCGTCGTCGTCTTCGTCAATCGGAGGCACCCATGGTCGGCGCGGGACTCGATTCGCATCGAGGAACTGGAGGGCGCCCGCGTCGTCCTCCGGGAGGTCGGCTCGACGACACGCCTCGCCTTCGAAGAGGCGCTCGCACGGGCCGGCATCGTCATCGATCCGGTCATGGAGATTGGCAGCCGCGAAGCGGTATGGATGGCGGTCCGGCGCGGGATCGGCCTGGGCATCGTGTCCGAGATCGAGTTCTACCCCGACCCCCGGCTCCACAAGCTGCGGGTATCGAACGCCGAGATATTTACCTACGCCCATGTCGTCTGCTTGGCGGAGCGCCAGGAATCGCGTCTGATACGCGCATTCCTCACCGTCGTCGAAACCCTGCTCGCGGGACGCAGAGCGCACGCCGCGGCAAAGCCGTCACACTGACGGACCGAGCCTCAGCCTTCGAAGCCGGAACCGCCCTTGCGGTATTCCTCGCGTGGCGGGCTGAAGACGTCGAGCACCAGGGCACCCGCCGGTCCGGCCCGGAAGCCGCGCGCCACACCGCCCGGCGTGTGCCAGAAATCGCCCGCCGTCACCGCGTGCTCGGCACCGTCTTGGCTACGCACGCCGTCGCCCTCGAGCAGCACGCCCCACTGCTCCTGCGGGTGGCTGTGGACCGTGCCGGCGGCGTTGGGTGCGATCCGCACCACCGAGATCATCGCGTTATTCCCGGGAAAGATCCGCGTGGTCATGCCCTCGGCCAACCGCCGGGCGATCCCTTGCGTCTCGTCGTGCAGGTTGAAGAAGTGCTGTTCGCTCATTGCTCGTACCCCGAGGCCTCCAGCTCCGGCGCGCGGAGCTGGCGGCCCTGCGGCGCGTCCGTCAGGCGCTCGGCCAGGTCGACGAGCGGCCCGAGCGCCTGCATCAGGCGCGCGAGGGCGCGCAGGGGCGTGCCCAGGCCCGTCTCCGCGATGCGCCCGGAGAGCGCGTCCTTTAGGAGCTGTTCGAAGGGGTCGCGCGCCTCGGGGAAGAGACGGAGCTGCACTGCCCCCTCGGCCGGCAGCCCGGCGCTCTCCCGCGCCAGCCCGACCGCCGTCCGCAGGCCGCCGAGCGCGTCGACCAGGCCGGCGGCCTTGGCGTCGGCGCCGGACCACACCTTGCCCTGGGCGACCTCGCGCACCGCCGCTTGGTCCAGGCCGCGGCCGGCGGCTACCTTGCCGAGGAAATCCTCGTAGGTGCGGTCGAGCGTCGCCTGGACCTGGGCCCATTCCTCGGCCGTGAAGTCGCGGTTCAGGCTCCAGGTATCGGCATGAGCTCCGGCCTTGACGCCGTCCCAGTCGACCCCGAGGCGCTGCCACAGGCCGCTCAGCACGAACTTGCCGCCGACCACGCCGATCGAGCCGGTGATGGTGCCGGGCTGGGCGACGATCCGCGTCGCCGGCGCGGCCACGAAGTAGCCGCCCGAGGCCGCCACGTTGCCCATGCTGACGACGACCGGCAGGCCGCTGTCCCGGGCCCGGCGGACGGCGCCCCAGATGGCGTCCGAGGCGACGTAGGAGCCGCCCGGGCTGTCGACCCGAAGCACGATGGCCTTGACCTCCGCGTCCTCCGTCGCGTCGCGCAGCGCCCGCACGATGCCGTTCGAGCCCATGGCGAGGTTGCCGAAGCCCGGATCGTTCTCGCCGTCGCCGAGCACGATGGGGCCGAGGCCGTAGATCAGCGCGATCACGGGGCCGCTCGGCGCCGGCGCGTCGTCGCGTGCCTGGTAATCGCGGATCGCCACCAAGCTCGCGCCCTCGCTGCCCTGCTCGGGCCAGGCCTCGGCCAGGGCATCGGCCTCGGCATCGTCGAGATAGCCGAGACGGTCGATCAGCTTCGCGTCCTGCGCCGCCTTGGCGTCCTGCGGCGCGGCGTCGATCAGCGCGCGCACCCGCTCCGGCGCCAACCCGCGGTCGGCCGCGATGTCGGCGACGAGTCCCGCCAGGGAGGAATCGAGCAGGCGCTGCAGATTCTCGCGCTGCGGCGCCGGCAGGCTGGAATCCGTGAAGGTGTTCATCGCGCCCTTGTAGGCCTCACGCTGTGCCAGGCGCGGAGTCACGCCGATCTCGTCGAGCGCGTCGTGCAGGAAGGGGCTCTGGAGCGACAGGCCGGTGGCGCCGACCTCGCCGGAGCCCTGCAGCCAGATCGTCGATGCGGCGCTGGCCAGGTAGTAGTGCAGGGTGCCGTCGCCGGCCTCGCCGAAGCTCTCGGCGAAGGCGACCACGAACTTGCCGCGCTTGCGGAAGGCGGCGACGGCGCCGCGCAGCTCCTGCGCCTGCGCCAAGCCGATCGTGCCCTGACCGACGCGCAGGAACAGGCCCTTCACGCGCGGATCGCCGCCCGCGTCGTCGAGCGCCCGGACCACCTCGCGCAGCACCAGCGCACTGCCCAGCGTGAAGCGTGAGAAGGGATTGTGCGGCCGCGTCTCGATCAGCCCGTCGCCCAGGTCGAGCGTCAGGACGGCGTGATCCGGGACGGCCGCCACGCTGGGCCCGAGCGGCTCGGTCTCGCGCAGCAGCAGCACCGCGACCACGGCGCCGGCGACCAGCAGGAAGCCGAGGGTCGCGAACACGCCGACGAGGCACTTGAGCAGAAAGATCAGCAGCCGCATGGTGCCCTCGTGTGTAGGCGGGATCGGCGGCGCTGTCGAGCCCGCTGGCCGGCCCGGGACGGTTCCATCAGGATAGAGCGGGATGCGCAGACAGGCACGACGCGGCGGCGGACGGCAGGTCGAGCTCGGCGTAACGGCGCTCGGCGGGCGCGGCGACGGCCTCGCCGAATACCAGGGGCGCCCGGTCTTCCTGCCCTTCACCCTGCCCGGCGACCGGGTGCGCGCGCGGCTGACCGGGACGCGGGCCGGCGGCTTCACGGCCGAGGTGCTGGAGCTCCTCGTCGAGGCGCCGGGCCGGGCGGCGGCGCCCTGTCCTCATTTCGGGCCCTGCGGCGGTTGCGCCCTGCAGCACATGGCCGACGACGCCTGTCGCGCCTGGAAGCAGGACTTGGCGGCGCAGGCCCTGGCGCGGCGCGGCCTTGCCGACGCGCCGGTCCGGCCGCTCGTCCGCGTGCCGCCGGGCACCCGACGGCGCGCCGCCTTCGCCGCGCGCCGCGTCGCCGCCGGCGTCGTGCTCGGCTACCACGGGCGCGCAAGCCACGACATCGTCGACCTGACCGCCTGCCTGCTGCTGACCCCGGCGCTGGCGGCGCTGCTCGCTCCGCTGCGCGGGCTGTTGGCGGAGATCCTGGCGCCGGGCGGGCGCGCCGCGGCCGAGGCGGTCGAAACCGAAACCGGCGTCGACCTGCTGCTGTGCGGCGAAGGCCCGCCCGATCTGGCGGCGCGCGAGGCCCTGGCCGCCTTCGCCGAGCGCACGGACCTCGCGCGGCTGTCCTGGGCCGGCCTCGACAACGGCGCCCTCGAGGGCCCGCCGGAGCCGGTCGCGCAGCGGCGGCCGCCGCGGGTCACCTTCGGCGGCGTTGCGGTCACGCCGCCGCCCGGTGCCTTCCTGCAACCGACGGCGGCCGGCGAGGCGGCCCTGCGCGACCGTCTGCTGGAGTGGCTGCCGGAGGGAGCGGCCCGCGTGGTCGAGCTCTACGCCGGCTGCGGCAGCTTCACCTTCCCGCTGGCGGCGCGCGCCAAGGTGCATGCCGTGGAGGGCGATGCGGCCGCGCTCGCGGCGCTGGAGGACGGCCTGCGCCGGGCGGGGCTGTCCGGCCGTGTGACGGCGGAGCGGCGCGACCTCGCGCGGGCGCCGCTCGACGCCGCAGAGCTCGCCGGGGCCGACTGCGTCGTCTTCGATCCGCCGCGCGCCGGCGCGCGCGGGCAGGCGGCGGAGATCGCCCGTTCGGCGGTTCCTTGCGTCCTCGCGCTGTCGTGCAATCCGCACAGCTTCGCGCGCGACGCGCGGCTGCTGGTCGACGGCGGCTATCGGCTGCACGAGGTCGTGCCGCTCGACCAGTTCCCCTGGTCGGGCCACCTGGAGCTCGCCGCCCGCTTCACGCGCTAGGCGCGGCCCCTCGCCGAGACACGCTACGAAAGCACGCTGAGGTCGAGCGCCTGGCTCTCGCCGAGCCAGATGGCGCGGTCGCGGTGATCGCTCAGGTCGTCGCCGGTGTTGGGATGGACCAGCACCGTCAGGCCGGCGCGGTTGAGCGCCAGCCAGGGCACCAGTGTGGCGAAGAGCGCGGGGTCGAAGACGACCTGATAGCTGCCCATGGGATGCGGGCCGATGGGCTCGTCGTGCCAGCGGCCCAGCTTGACCTCGAAGCGCGCCGCGATCGCGTCGCGCAGGCGCGCGGCCGTCGCCTTGCTCGCGGCGTCGTAGTAGACGTGCGCGTGGTAGTCGGCGATCGCCTCGATTCCGGTGACGGCGAAGTCGCTGGTATCGCTCATGCCGCGCGCCGCCCCGGCGTCACCCGCACTGCGCGCGGTGGCGCAGCAGATGGTCGGCCAGGACGATCGCCATCATGGCCTCGCCGACCGGCACGGCGCGGATGCCGACGCAGGGGTCGTGGCGGCCCTTGGTGGAGATCTCGGTCTCCCGGCCGAAGCGGTCGACCGTCTTGCGTGCGCTGAGGATCGAGCTGGTCGGCTTGACCGCGAAGCGCACCACCACGTCCTGCCCCGTGGAAAGCCCGCCGAGGATGCCGCCGGCACGGTTCGACAGGAAGCGCACGCGCTCGCCCGCCATGCGCATCTCGTCGGCGTTCTGTTCGCCCGAGAGCTTGGCCGCCTCGAGCCCGGCGCCGATCTCCACCGCCTTGACCGCGTTGATCGACATCATCGCCTTCGCGAGGTCGGCGTCGAGCTTGTCGTAGACCGGCTCGCCGAGGCCGGCGGGCACGCCCGCGGCGACTACCTCGATGACGGCGCCGGTCGAGGAGCCGGCCTTGCGCACACCGTCGAGAAAGGTCTCCCACTGCTGCGCCGCCTGAGGGTCGGGGCACCAGAAGGGGTTGCGCTCGACCGCGTCCCAGTCCCAGCGCTTGCGCGCGATGCGGTGCGGGCCCATCTGCACCAGCGCGCCGCGGATCGTCACCGGCGCCGGCAGGACGTGTTCCAGAACCTTGCGCGCCACCGCGCCGGCCGCCACGCGCATGGCGGTTTCGCGCGCGCTCGAGCGCCCGCCGCCGCGGTAGTCGCGCACACCGTACTTCGCCCAGTAGGTGTAGTCGGCGTGGCCGGGGCGGAACTTGTCCTTGATGTCGCCGTAGTCCTTGGAGCGCTGGTCGACGTTGTCGATTGTCAGCGCGATCGGCGTGCCCGTCGTCTCGCCCTCGAACACGCCGGAGACGATGCGGACCGTGTCGGGCTCCTTGCGCTGCGTGGTGAAGCGCGACTGGCCGGGACGACGCCGGTCCAGCCAGTGCTGGATGTCGGCCTCGGCCAGCGCGATGCGCGGCGGCACACCGTCGATCACGCAGCCGATCGCCGGGCCGTGGCTTTCGCCCCAGGTGGTGAAGCGGAAAGCCTGTCCGAAGGAGTTGCCGGGCATGGAGGCCGCCGATCAGGACTGCGGGGAGAAGCCCTGGAGCAGCTCCGCCAGTTGCGGCGCCTTCTCGGTCGACATCATGCCGACCACGTGATAGCCGGAGTCGACGTGATGCACCTCGCCGGTCACCCCGCTCGACAGGTCCGAGAGCAGGTAGAGCGCCGCGCCGCCGACCTGGTCGATGGTCACGTTGCGATGCAGCGGCGAATTGTACTCGTTCCACTTCAGGATATAGCGGAAGTCGCCGATGCCGGAAGCCGCCAGGGTGCGGATCGGGCCGGCCGATATCGCGTTGACTCTTATGTCGAGTTCGCCCAGGTCGGCCGCCAGGTAGCGCACGCTGGCCTCCAGCGCCGCCTTGGCGACGCCCATGACGTTGTAATGCGGCATCACCCGCTCGGCCCCGTAGTAGGTGAGGGTGAGCAGGCTGCCGCCGGCCGGCATCAGCGGCACGGCGCGCTGCGCCACGGCCGTGAAGGAGTAGCAGGAGATGTCCAGGCTGCGCACGAAATTGTCGCGCGAGGTCGCCAGGTACTTGCCCTTGAGCTCGTCCTTGTTGGCATAGGCGATGGCGTGAACGACGAAATCAAGGCCGTGCCATTTTTCCGCGATGGTCCCGAAGACCGCGTCGATGCTGGCGTCGTCGGTGACATCGCAAGGCAGAATGATATCGGCGCCGACCGATTCGGCCAGCGGCCGCACCCGCTTCTCCAGCGCGTCGCCCTGGTAGGTGAAGGCCAGCTGCCCGCCCTGCGCGTGCACGGCCGAGGCGATTCCCCAGGCGATCGAGCGATCATTGGCCACGCCCATGATGAGGCCCCGCTTGCCGGCCATGATCGCTTGGCTCTCGCTCATGCCATAACCTCGCCTTTTCCTGGCTCCCGGCCCCCTCGACGTGCGGCATCCTACACCAAAGCCAAGGTGGGTCAAATCGGCCCGCGGCGCGGAATTCCGGGCTTTGCGGGCGCCTGCAGGGGCGAATTCGACGGCCATGCCGAGCGAATCCTGCGTAACATGACGGCATGACTCGGCGCCCCGAATACTACCGCCACGTGCAACGGCTGCGCGCCTGGATCCGCCTGGTCCTGGACCTGGGGCGCTGGCTGCGATTCTTCGGCTATGCCGCGCGGCGCTTTGCGGCCGACGGCGGTCCGCAGCAGGCGGCGGGATTGAGCTACGTGTCGCTGCTTGCGATCGTGCCGCTGTTCGCCATCGGCCTGGCGGTGCTGGCAGGCTTTCCCGCCTTCGAATCGCTGCGTGCCGACCTGCACCGCGTCCTGCTGCAGAACCTGCTGCCCGACGTCGGACTCGAGGTCAGCGACAAGCTCGGCGCCTTTATCGACAACGCCAGCAGCATGACGCTGCCCGGCCTGGTCGGGCTAGGCGTGACCGCCCTGCTGCTGCTGGTCAACGTGACGGCGGCCCTCAACGATATCTGGCGCGTGGCGGAGCCGCGGCCGTTGGCCTTCCGCTTGGCGGTCTATTGGGCGCTTCTGACCCTCGGCCCGGCATTGATCGGCGCGTCGCTGTCGCTGTCCGGCTACATCTTCGCGGCGGCCGAGTGGTTCGGGTTCGACGCGAAGGCCCTCGGCGGCACACCGGCGCTCGCCCGCCTCATGGCGCTGGGGTTCTCGGTGCTCGGATTCACGCTGTTGTTCCTGCTGGTGCCCAATCGCGCGGTCCGCCTGTCGCATGCGTTGACCGGCGGGCTCACCGCGGGCGCGCTGTTCGAGGGGCTCAAGTACGTCTTCGGCGCCTACCTGTACTATTTCCCGTCCTATCAGGTGGTCTACGGCGCGCTCGCCGCGATCCCCATCTTCCTGGTCTGGATGTATCTCTCCTGGGCCGTCACGTTGTTCGGCGCGGAGGTCGCGGCGGCGCTGCCCGAGTGGCGCGCTACGGTGGCGCGTGGCAGCCATACGGTGGGCCCCGGCGCCCGGCTGGCCCTGGCGCTCAGCATTTTGGCGCGACTGCGCGCGGCGCATCGCAGCGGCGGACGGCCGCGCCAGCGTGCCCTCGTCATGGGCCTGCCGGCGACCCCGGGCGAGATTGACGAAACCCTGCAGCGCCTGCGCCGAGCCGACTGGATCGCGCGCAGCCTGGCCGGGCGTTGGGTCCTCGCGCGCGATCTCGACACCGTCGACCTCGCGGCCCTGGCGGAGGTGTTGAATCTCGGCCTGGCGCCGGGCGAGGGTTGGATGCCGGCAGCCCAGAGCGCGATCGACGGGCTGGCCGCGGCGTCTGCGCCGGTCCTCGAGAGCGACCTCGAAGCGCTCCTGCAGGTCGGCGACGAGACCTGAGACGCGCGCGACCGGCGCGGCGTCGGTCGGTCTGCGAGGCCTGCTCGGGCAGGGGGACGGGCCGGAGGTGCGAGCGGCGCGGCCGAAGCTGCGGCCTACTCGTCCGGTCGGTCGATGTCGTGGCCGCGCTGCGCCAGCTCCTCGGCGACGCGTGCGCGCAGGTCCTGCGGCAGCTCGGCGATGGCGTCGTGCAGCGCGTTGAGCGTCCGGCGCAGGCCGTAGACCTGGTCGAGCAGGCCGAGCACCACCGGCATGGCCTCCTCGTTGACCCCGAGGTCGCGGTGCAGCTCCGCCACCAGGCGCACCCGCGCGACGTCGGCCTCGTCGAAGAAGAACCGGCCGTCCTCCTCGACCGGCAGGATCCAACGCTGCTCGATCCAGGCGTTCAGCTCGTCGTCCGCGATCTCGACCTGGGCGATCACCTGTTCGAAGGTCGCGACCATGGTCACGCGTCTCCTGCCGGGCCGCGGGTCATGTCATGCCGGCCTTGCGGCGCGGGTCGTAGCCGTGCGCTTCGCCCCAGCGCGCCACGAAATCCTTGAGCTCCTGGTCGGGCTTGTCGGGCAGCACGACCTTCAGCTTGACGTACTGGTCGCCGTTGATGCCGCTCTTGCGGTCGACGATGCCCTTGCCCTTGAGGCGCAGGGTCGAGCCGCTGTTGGAGTCCGCCGGAATCTTCATCGAGACCGGACCGTGCACCGTCGGCACCTGGATGCTGGCGCCCAGCACGGCCTCCTGCAGCGTGATCGGCAACTCCAGGTGCACGTCGTTGTCCTTGCGCGTAAAGAAGGGGTGCGGCGCCACGTGGACCTCGACGAAGGCGTCGCCGGCCGCGCCGCCGTCGCCGCCCGGAAGACCCTGGCCGCGCAGCCGCAGCGTCTGGCGGTCCTCGGTGCCCGGCGGGATCTTCAGGTTGAGCACCTTGCCGTCGGACAGGCGGATGCGCTTGGTCGCGCCGACCGCTGCGTCGAGGAAGTCGACCGGCGCGGTATAGGAGACGTCGGCGCCGCGGCTCGGGCCGCGCCGCGGTCCGCGCGGCCCGCGCCCGCCGCCGAAAAGGTCGGAGATGATGTCTTCGACGTTGATATCCTGGCCGAAGTCGAAGCGGCCGTATTTGGCGCCGCCGCCGCGCTCGGCGTACTCGCGGTAGAAGCCGCCCTTCGGCGCCGTCTCCTGCCCGCTGGCGTCGATCTCGCCGCGGTCGAAGCGCGCCCGCTTGTCGGCATGACCCAGGATGCCGTAGGCCTGGGACACTTCCTTGAAACGCTGCTCGATCTCGGCCTTTCCCGGGTTGAGGTCCGGGTGCAGCTTCTTGGCCAGCTTGCGGTAGGCCTTCTTGATGTCCTCCGCGCTGGCGTCGCGCGCCACGCCGAGGGCCTTATAGGGGTCTTTGATCGCCATTGCTCAGCAGGACTGTACCGTCACGCCACCTGTCACGCCGCGACATATAGTGCGGCACACGACGTCCGCGAAGGGGGCGCCGGCGCGCGGCACCCCTGCACGGTGATCCGGCACCGCGGCCCGCGAAGACGGTCGACTACTGAACTTCCCAGGAGCCGTCCGGGCGGCGGCAGGCGACGCCGTAGGCCTGCTCCTCGCGTCCGCCGATCACGACGGTCTGCTGAAACTCGCGGCAATAATCGCCGGTGGACTGCTTGGTGCCTTCCTTGGTCGGCGTGACCGAGCCGTAGTTGCCGCTTTCCGGATTGTTCCAGGTGATCGTGTCGCCGACCGGCGCGGTGGTTGCCTGGGTATAGGCGCGCTCGGCCTTCATGCGGTCGGCCTCGTCCATCGAGCGGCCGATCTCGCTGCCGACCAGGGCGCCGATCAGGGCGCCGGCGGCGGTCGCCGCCAACTGGCCCTTGCCGCCGCCGATGCTGGAGCCGGCCCAGCCGCCCAGCGCTGCGCCGCCCAGGGCGCCGATCGTCTGCTTGGTGCCGTACTGCCCATTCTGGGCGCAGGCCGCGGTCAGCGCCGCGATCACCATCGCGGCCAGTAAAGCCTTGATTTTCATAGTCTCAGCCTCATTTTTCTGGTCTTGGGACCGGGGTCGTGGCCCTGATTGTCCCCTCGAATGCTCTACGATTAGATTACCAGGATCATCCCCATGCCTACAGCCCGGGCGAAAACCGCGCCCGGCCGGCCCCAGGCTGCTTTCCCGCCTCGCCACAGGAATATATGGTGCCGGCCCGGGAAGCGCCATGCACCCCAATCATGGTTAATTTGTGACAATGTTCCGAAGCAAGCCGCCGGCCGACCCAATTGCCGCCTTCGAGGACTGGTTGCGCGAAGCCGAGGCGAGCGAGCCCGCCGACCCGACCGCCATGACGCTGGCCACGGTCGGCGAGGACGGCATGCCCTCGGCCCGCATGGTGCTGCTCAAGGGCGTGGACCATGACGGCTTCGTCTTCTACACCAACTTCGAGAGCCGCAAGGGTACGCAATTGCTGGCCCGCCCCAAGGCCGCGCTGGTGTTCCACTGGAAGTCGCTGGCCCGCCAGGTGCGCGTCGAAGGCACGGCGGAGTCCGTCAGCGATGCCGAGGCCGACGCCTATTTCGCCAGCCGCCCGCGCGAGAGCCGCATCGGCGCCTGGGCGAGCGCGCAGTCGCGGCCCTTGACCGGACGCTTCGAGCTCGAGCGCCGCGTGGCGGAGTTCGGGGCCAAATACGCCATCGGATCGATCCCGCGGCCGCCGTTCTGGTCCGGATTTCGCATCCGGCCGCTGCGCATCGAGTTCTGGTCGCAGGGTATGTTTCGCCTGCACGACCGGCTGGTCTATCATCGCGACGGCGACGGCTGGCGCACCGAACGCCTCTACCCGTGACGCCGGACGCCGCGAGTCACCGCGCAGGAAGGCACGCCGGATCCGTGAGCCAAGAGACCGTAGCCGCAGGCACGAGCGCCGGCGCCGAACAGAACGGCCGCCTGATGCGCCTGGCGACCTATGCGTCCGTTACCGTGGCGCTCATGCTGATCGCCGCAAAGCTGGTGGCCTGGATCATGACCGGCTCGGTCAGCCTGCTGTCCACCCTGATCGACTCTCTGCTCGATGCCGCCGCGTCGGTGGTCAACCTTCTCGCCGTACGCCACGCGCTCGCCCCTGCGGACCGCGAGCACCGCTTCGGGCACGGCAAGGCCGAGCCTCTGGCCGCGCTCGGCCAGTCCACCTTCATCGCGGGCTCGGCGATCTTTCTCTTGATAGAGGCGGGAAATCGATTGGTCGCGCCGCAGCCGATCGCCAAGGGCGACGTCGGCATCTTTGTCATGATCTTCGCCATCGTCCTGACTTTCGCGCTCACGCGCTTTCAGAAGTACGTCGTGCGCAAGACGGGCTCCATGGCGATTCAGGCAGACTCCCTGCACTACGTTGGCGATCTTCTGGTCAACGGCGCGGTGATCGTCGCGCTGGTATTGATCGCGCAGTTCGGTTGGAACATCGTCGACCCGATCTTTGCGATCGCCATCGCCGGCTACATCCTGAAGACGGCCTGGAAGATCGCTCACGGCGCCTACGACATGCTGATGGACCGCGAACTGCCGGAGGAGGAGCGCGCGCGAATCAAGGACATCACGCTGGCGCACCCCGACGTGATCGCGCTGCACGATTTGCGCACGCGGATGTCGGGACCGCAGACCTTCGTCCAGGTGCATATCGAGATGGACGGCGCCATGAGCCTATATCGCTCGCACGCCGTCGCCGATGAGGTCGAGGCCAGCCTTCTCGAGGCCTATCCCGAGGCCGAGATCATCATCCACCAGGATCCTCACGGCATCCAGGAAGAACGGCCGAGATTTCGCTAAGGCGCGGTTGGGCGAAGAAGTGGCTGTGTCTTGAGCCACGTCAATGTTGCCCTGTCGAGGCGGTGCCAGGGTGTCTTATAATATTGCGGTCATTTCATCGTCTCAGGGTGCGAGAGAGGAGGGCCCCATGCCGTTGGCAATCGTTCTCGCCGTGATCGACGGCGCCCCCGGCAGCGAGGCGGCCATGAAGGCGGCCCTCGAGCTGGGTCGGCGCTTCTCGGCGCGGATCGACCTGCTGCATGTCGAGATCGACCCGGCAAGCGCCGTGCCCGTCGTGGGAGAGGGGATGTCCGGCGCCGCCGTCGAGCAGATCATCGACAGCCTGCAGGCCGAGGCGGAAACACGCCGGATGGAGGCGGAACGCCTGTTCGACGAGCTCTGCGTCGCCGCCAAACTGCCGGTCGTCGAGCCCGACTCGACGCCGAAGGCGGGCGAATTTTCGGTCGCCTTCCACAAGGTGAAAGGAACGGAGCCGGACGAGGTCTTGCGGCACGGCCGGCTCGCCGACCTCATCGTCCTGGCGCGGACCGGCTGGGAGGGCGACGGAGGGTTGTCCGCCACTTTCGACGGCGCCCTGTTCGACAGCGGACGGCCGGTCCTGCTGCTGCCCCAGGCGCCCGTCGCCGGCTTTGGCCGCTCGGTTGCCGTGGCCTGGGACGGCTCGCGCGAGTCGGCCCGGGCGGCCACCGCGGCGCTGCCGTTCCTCGAGAATGCGGAGAAGGTCATCATCCTGACAGCGCGGGAGACGGACCACGACGCCGAGCCCAGCCAGCTGGCGGGCTTTCTGGCGGCGCATGGCGTGGCGGGCAAGACTTGGGCCTTCAGTCCCGACGGCGGCATCGGCGATGCGCTGCTGGAGGAGGCCGGCAAGGCCAAGGCCGATCTGCTGGTCATGGGGGCCTATGGCCACAGTCGGCTGCGCGAGTTGGTGCTCGGCGGGGCGACGCGCGACGTTCTGGTCAATGCGGCGATCCCGGTTCTGATGGCCCATTGACCGCGCTGATGCCCCTGGGGACTGAGGTCTTCCAGTGAGGGTAGGAGACAAATCTCTTGTTGAGCTATGAAGATTGCCTGGCGCTCTGCGAGCTGACGGAGGAGGAGGTCGAAGCCATCTCCGAGCACGAGCATCTGCCCGAGATCGTCGCGGCGGAGTACGGCAACTATTTGATTCACCAACCCAACGGCGTTCCGGCGATCCGACGCATCATCCTCGACGATATCGAGGCGGCGCGGGCCCGGGGCGATGTCAAACATGCCCTTGCATTGCGCCTCGTCCTGCGTCATTTCGTACAGCGTCACCCGCAGCACCGCGCCCGGGGAAAAAGATCCTCTTTCCCGGGCGCCGCCCGAGGAGCCGCTCAGAAAGACCCCAAAGGAGCCTCCCAGGAAGCCGACGAGGAGCCAGAATGAGTCTCAGCATCGTTCGACTGGAATTAGCGCGGGACCGCGATTTTCCGGAAGGCAGCCCCGAGCGCGGCTACGAGTTCGTGGCGCCGCTGACGCCCGAGGGCCATATGGACTCCGACGGTTGGCACTCGCACCGGGAACGCTGCCGGGTACGCCGCTTCTGGGACGGCGAGCCCGACGAACGGGGCCACCTGGTGCGCCGGCGCGGCGGCACCTGGGCCTTTCATTACGATCTCTCGGGCGATTCCGACGAGGACGAGCCGGGATTCAAGTTCGACACCCACACGTTCATGGTCGGCGAGTACGTCTCCCTGCGCGAACAGGACGGCGAGATGCGCACCTTTCGCGTGGCCTCGGTGCGCCCCGCCCCGGAATGACCGGCGCCCGCGAAGGGGCCGCTCCGGGAGCCTGCCGGCGCGAGGCTGGCGAAGCCGCGGGAATGCGCTAGACTCTCGCCATGGACGATTCCCGCAAGACGGTCATTCTGACCGGCGCCAGCCGCGGCATCGGGCATGCCACGGTCAAGCGCTTCAGCCAGGAGTCCTGGCACATCATCACCTGCTCGCGCGAGTCGATTCCCGAGGAGTGCAAGCGCGACCCGAACTGGACGCACCATGTCACGGCCGATTTGACCAAGCCGGACGGCGTTCAGGCCTTCGTCGACGAGGCGAACGATATCCTCGACAAGCGGCCGCTGCATGCGCTGGTGAACAACGCCGCCGTCTCGCCGAAGACGCCGTTCAAGGAACGGCTGGGCTGCCTGAACGGCGACGTCGCCACGTGGCGCGAGGTCTTCGAGCTCAATTTCTTCACACCGCTGATCCTGGCGCGCGGCTTCGCGGCCCCTTTGCGGCGCGGCCAGGGCTGTGTCGTCAACATCACGTCGATTGCCGGGCACGTGATTCATCCCTTCGCCGGCTCGGCCTATTCCACGTCGAAGGCGGCGCTCTCGGCCTTGACGCGCGAGTTGGCGGTCGAGTTCGCCGCGCTCGGCGTACGGGTCAACGCCGTGGCCCCCGGAGAGATCGAGACCGCCATGGTCGGCGAGGAGTACGAGGCGCTGATACCCCGCATCCCGATGCATCGCATGGGCAAGCCCGAAGAGGTCGCCTCGGCGGTCTATCAACTCTGCGCGCCGGACTTTGCCTATGTCACGGGGACCGAGATCTTCGTTACCGGCGGGCAACACCTGTTCTGATAGGGCGGCCGGCTCAGCTCAGCCCATCGCGCAGGGCCTGAAACCACTCCATGCGGCTGCGCGACTGGTCGATCTCCTGGTCCAGCCAGGCGACGAGGTGGCCGGGCGCCTCGGCATTGTTGCCGCGTAGTTCGGTCAGGCGCACCAGCTCGCGCTCGCACATCTCGGCCAGGATTTCCGCCTGGATGCGCTGGTCGCGCGGCCCCAGCAGGTGCAGAAAGCGCATCTTCAGGGTGATGATCAGCTTGCTTATGTCGCTCACCGGCGGCCGGACGTTGGCGGTCATCAGGCGAACGAGCTCCGCGTGGCCGGCCTCCGTGATCCGCAGGGGACGGCCGTCGTCATCGGCGCCCTCGGCGGCGTCGGGGGACTCCGCCGGCGCATCGCCGTCCGCTCCCCCATCGGGCTCGATCAGGCCCTCCAGCTTCAAGAGCTCGATCGGCGCCCCGACCAGGTCGAGGGACGGGCCGACGACATGCGCGGCGAAGTGCCGGACCTCGCGCGCGAGCTCAGCATAGGGAGTCGGCCGGCCGGCGAGGACGCCGAGAGCCAGCAGGCGGATCGCCTCGCTGGGAATCAGGGTGTTGTCGCGGTACATGCCGGGTGTGGCCCATTGCCGGATTAGCGCGAGGAAAGCTGAGATCCGCGCGCCGCGGGCGAGGATAGGCAAATCGCCGATGGCTGTCCAGACGACCGCCCCGGACCGTTGCGCGGCGTCAGGAGGTCGGCAAGTTGCCGACTTCGCGCACGATCTTGTTGAGGATAGCGTCCGAATAGGCGGCGTAATCGTTGGCCGTGACGACGAAGGCATTGGGGCCGGCGATGACGTACTTCTCGAAATAGAAATTCAGAGTCGCCACTTCGTTCAGGATGGCCAGGCCGTTGAGCGTCACGCCGCTGAACGCCACCAAGGGCCGCAAGTCGCGCATGCGCGGGCCCGAGTTGTTGCGGCCGTCGCTGGATACGTCGATGACGCGGCGGGTTCCGTCGAACGCGTTGCTGTCCAGGAGGTACAGGCCGAACTGCACCATCGACGAGATCGAGGTCGCCCCTTCCGCGGTCGATCGCGGGGTCTCGGCGATGCGGCTGCTCAGGTCCAGAGCCGAGGCCCCGTCGCGCACGAGGCGCCAGGGGACGACGACCGTCTGAGAGTCCGGACCGGACCACTGCACGACGGTCACGGCGATCGCCCCATAGGGGTTCGCGCTGATGGCCGCGACCACGGCGGGGCTGCGGAAGGCGGCGGCGAGCCCCTGCATCTGCAGATGGAATTCCGCGCTGTCCACGCTGTAGGAACAGTCGACGGCGAGCACAAGTTCGAGGTCGACAGGCTGCTGTGCCCGGGCGGCGGGAGGTGTCGAAGCCAGGAAGGCCGTGCAGGCAAACGCGACGACGATTCGGCGGAAGCGGGCCGGCAGCCTTGGCCACGGCGCCTTCATCGCCCGCGGGCCTCAACTTGGCCGGATTCCGCGCATCCGCTCGTTGCGCCGCCGCAACAGCTCGAGAATCGTCATCAGCACTATCGAGAAGGTGATCAGCAGTGTGGCCACGGCCAGGATCGTCGGGCTGATCTGCTCGCGGATGCCGGCCCACATCTGGCGCGGCACGGTGCGCTGCTCGAAGCCGGCGAGGAACAGCACGACGACGACTTCGTCGAACGACGTGATGAAGGCGAAGAGCGCCCCCGAAATCACGCCGGGCAGGATGAGCGGCACGGTGATCTTGAAGAACGTGCGCGTCGGGGCCGAGCCCAGGTTGGATGCCGCGCGCGTCAGGCTGCGGTCGAAGCCGACCAGGGTGGCCGTCACGGTGATGACGACGAAGGGCGTGCCCAGGGCGGTATGCGCCAGGATCAGCCCCGGGTAGGTCTGTGCCAGGCCGATTTTGGAATAGAAGAAATACATGCCCGCCGCCGTGATGATGAGCGGCACGATCATCGGCGAGATGAGGATGCTCATGATCGCCGTGCGGTAGGGCATCTCTGGGCGGCTCAGGCCGAGCGCGGCAAGGGTCCCGAGCGTCGTTGCCAGAAGAGTCGAAGAGGTGCCGACGATGAAGCTGTTCTCGATCGCGAGGCCCCACTGCGGATTGTTCCTGATGTCCTGGTACCAGCGCAGCGAGAAGGCATCCGGGTCGAGACTGAGCATGCCCTGGGTGAAGGTGAAATACGGCTCCGCATTGAACGACAGCGGAACGATCACCAGGATCGGCGCGATCAGGAACAGGAAGATCAGGGCGCAGAATACGCGGAAGCCGTAATGCCAGGTGCGGCCCACGGGCCCGACATAGGGAGGGAGTGCGGCCATGACTCTATCCCAGCTTCATGTTGTCGATGCCGATCAGGCGATTGTAGAGCCAATACAGAACCAGGATGCTGGCCAGCAAAATCCCGCCCAAAGCGGCGGCCAGGCCCCAGTTCAGGGACTTCTGCATGTGGAAGGCGATGAAGTTGCTGATCAGTTGGCCGGTGCGGCCGCCGACCAGGGCCGGCGTGATGTAGTAGCCGACCGCCAGGATGAACACGAGAATCGATCCCGCCCCGATGCCGGGTACGCTCTGCGGGAAATAGACTTTCCAAAACGCCCGCGCCGGTGTCGCGCCGAGCGACTTGGCGGCGCGCATGTAGCTTGGCGAAATCGTCTTCATCACGCTGAACAGTGGCAGGACCATGAATGGCAGCAGGATGTGCACCATGGCGATAACCGTCCCGGTCATGTTGTAGATCATCTGCAACCGGCCGTCCTCGCCGATCAGCCCGAGCCACACCAGGATATCGTTGATCACACCCTCTTTCTGCAGCAGAACGATCCAGGAGGTCGTGCGCACCAGCAGCGACGTCCAGAACGGCAACAGCACCATGATCATCAAAAGATTGCTGATCCGAGTCGGCAAATTCGCCATGAGGTACGAGATCGGATAGGCCAATAGAATGCAGGCACCCGTGATGAACAGGCTGACCCAGAGGGTCCGCAGGAAGAGCGATACGTAGATCTGCCGATCCGGCGGCTGCGCGGCGATGCTGCCCGTCTTGTCGATCTGCATGTCCAGGGCGTTCAAATAATACGCCGCGGTGTAGGGCGGCGCGATCGCCTTGAGACCGGCCCAGACTTCGAGCTTGCCCCAATCCTTGTCGATCTTCAGCAACGCTTCTTTGTATGGCCCGTGATCGAGCTTCTTGAGATGGCGACCGGTCTTGGTCAGCAGCGACCGAGTTCCCGGCACCTCGTAATTGAGCCGGGTCGCAACCCGGCCGATCGTGCGCGCTTCGGCGGCCGCGCGCATCTCCTTGGCGAGGAGGGCAAAGAGGTCCTCTCCCGGCAGTTCCTTACCGTCCCAGTTTCGCAGCGCCTCGGCGGATTGCGGCAAGTACTCCGACATCACCGGGTTTTCGACGCTGCGGAACAGCATGTCGCCGATGGGCAATATGAACGTCGCGCCAATGAACGCGAGCAGAGGCATGACAAGGCCCAGGGAGACCATTCGCTTGCGCCGCTCGGCCTGCGCCAGCTTGCGCTTGAGGGGCGTACCGTCCGCGGCCGTGAGCGGGCCGGCGCTCAGTGTAGCCTCTGCCATCGTTACCGCCACCCTGCCGTTCCGGGTCGCGCCAGGCTCTTCTAATCGGCCCCGGAGACCCTTTTTATCGATCGAGCTTTCGAGTCGGGGGCGGACAGACGCCCGCCCCCGAGACCCGTACCGTTACTGTGCCAGCCAGGCGGCGAACCGCTCGTTCAGTTCATCCTGGTGGTCCGCCCAGAACTCGTAGTCGTTCTGCAGGGAGTTCTTGAAGTTGTCCGGCGCCGTCGGCATCTGCGGCATCATTTCGATATCGCCCTCAGCATACTTGCCGATGAGCGGAATCGACGACTTGCGCGCCGGCCCGTAGGAGATCCACGCTGCTTGGTCGGCCAAGCGCTGGGTATCGGTCGAGAACTTGATGAAATCCAGCGCCATCTTCTTATGCTTGCTGCCCTTCGGGATGACCCAAAGATCGAGATCCCAGATCTGGCCGTCCCAGACGATCTTGAAGGGCTTTTTCTCCAGCGCTATGGCATTGAAGAGACGGCCATTGTAGGCAGTCGTCATCGACACCTCGCCGTCGGCCAGCATCTGCGGCGGCTGGGCGCCGGCCTCCCACCAGAGGATATCGTTCTTGATGGTGTCGAGCTTGGCGAACGCGCGATTGACGCCCTCATCGGTGCTCAAGACGTCGTAGACCTGGTCTACCGGAACGCCGTCGGCGATCAGCGCGAACTCGAGGTTCGCCTTCGGGTTCTTGCGCATGCCGCGCTTGCCGGGGAACTTCTTGGTATCAAAGAAGTCCGCCATGGTCTTGGGGCCGTTCGCGCCGGGGAACTTGGTCGTGTCATAGGCGTACACGGTCGACCAGATGATGGTCGCCACGGCGCAGTCGGTGATTGTGCCCGGTAGGAAGTCGTCCTTGGCCGGCGTGCCGTCCGGAGCCGGTGGCAGGATTGAAGGATCGATCGGCTCCAGCAACCCTTCGTCGCAACCGCGCACCGCGTCGGACAGCTCGACGTCAACCAAATCCCAGGTGACGTTGCCCGATTCGACCTGTGCCTTCACCTCGGCCAGGCCGCCGTTATAGTCCGCCGAATTGACGGTCACGCCGGTCTTCTTCATGAAAGGCTTGTGGTAGGCCTCGATTTGGCTCTTGGTGTAAGCGCCGCCCCAGGATACGACGGTCAAGGAATCCGCGGCCTGGGCCGGCCCGCCGGCGGCGAAGCCGAGCAAGGCCAGCGCGGCGACCGGCGCTAGGGATGTCTTGTAAAGATTTCTCATCTTGCAACGTCTCCCTTTCATTTCTCCGCTGTTATTGCCTCTTGTTCGTTTTATTCGGCCGGCCCCTGACCGTGACAGGCTTCAGAGCCAACGTTGCTTCGTCACTGGAATGCGACGAAGTGCTGAGCAAAGGCCACGCGATGCCGGGCATCATCAGGCATCGAGGGCCCTGCAATCCTCCATGTTCCAGCCGACCTTGACTTCGTCGCCCGGGCGCAGGCCTTTGTGTCCGCCGGCATTCGGCACCTTGACGATAAAATCGTTGTGCCCGCACACGCTGACCCGGGTGCGGATGTGATCGCCAAGGTAGATGAGCTCTTCGACTTTGCCGTCGAACACATTCGGCAGGGTGTTGTCCGCCGGGTTGAGCACCACCCGTTCCGGCCGCAGCGACAGGGTTGTCGGCTTGCCCTCGCCGGCGATATTGACCTTGAGCGCCTTGACCGTCCCGCCGCCCTCGACCTCGACCTCGCATCCGGTGCCGTTGACCGCCCGGACCCGGCCCATCAGGCGGTTGTTCTCCCCGATGAACTCGGCAACGAAGGCGTTGACGGGGCGTTCATAAAGCTCGTCCGGCGTCGCGAGCTGCTGGATCACGCCGTCGTCGAAGACCGCGATGCGGTTCGACATGGTCAGCGCCTCGCTCTGGTCGTGCGTCACGTAGACCATGGTGACGCCCAGGTCCTCGTGGATGTGCTTGATCTCGTACTGCATCTCTTCGCGCAGGTTCTTGTCCAGCGCGCCTAGCGGCTCGTCCATCAGGACCAGCTTGGGCTCGAACACGAGAGCCCGGGCGACGGCGACGCGCTGTTGCTGTCCGCCGGAAAGCTGCCCCGGCCGCCGGCTGCCGAATCCGCCCAGGCGCACCATGTCGAGCGCCTTCTGGACTCTCTCCTCGATCTCGGCTCGGCTCTTTCTCCGCACCTGCAACGGGAAGGCGAGATTCTCGGCCACCGTCATGTGCGGGAACAGCGCGTAATTCTGGAAAACCATGCCGATGCCGCGCTTGTGCGGCGGCACGTTGTTGATCGGCTCGCCGTCCAGCACGATTTCGCCGTGCGTGGCGGTTTCGAAGCCCGCCAACATCATCAGCACCGTCGTCTTGCCGGACCCGGACGGGCCCAGCATGGTCAGAAACTCGCCGCGTCGGACCTTCAGATTGAGGTCCTTAACGACCAGCGTCTCGCCATCGTAGCTTTTTTGAACGGAAACGAACTCGACAAGATTGTCGGTCTGCTCAGGCATCGCGGCCCTTACCCCTGTTGACGCGCTCTTTATTGGAAAACCTGCCACAACAATCCTTTGTCGCGGCGACTTTCCTAAGTTGCTTGAGCGCAGACTACTTCATCGATCCCGACATTGGGAGTCCAATTTGCGAACTTGGTCGCGGGTTTCTAAGGAAAAATTCCTATCATATGCCCGCAATCCCACACCGGTACCCCCCGCAATGACAGGGGGCACCGCCGCGGTTGTTCGAAGGCTTAAGCGGCCCGGGAGAGCCGCAAGTCGGCCCAGATCTCGACCAGGGCGTCGATCAGCCGCTCCATGTCGGCGTCGCTGTGGACCGGCGAGGGTGTCAGGCGCAACCGCTCCGTGCCGCGCGGTACGGTCGGATAGTTGATCGGCTGGACGTAGATCCCGTGGCGCTCCAGCAGCAGGTCGGTCACCTGGCGGCACTGCACCGGGTCGCCGACCAGCACCGGCACGATGTGGCTGGGCGAGGGCATCACGGGCAGACCGGCCGCGGCCAGCTTCGCCCGGCAGGTCTCGGCCCGTTCCTGATGGCGCTCGCGTTCCGCATTACTGGCCTTGAGGTGGCGTACGCTGGCCAGCGCGCCGGCCGCCACGGCCGGCGGCAGGGCCGTGGTGAAGATGAAGCCGGAAGCGTAGCTGCGGATGAAATCGACCAGGCTGGTCGAGGCCGCGATATAGCCGCCCATCACGCCGAAGGCCTTGGCCAAGGTGCCTTCGATCACCGTCAGCCGGCCGGCCACGGCGTCGCGCTCGGAAATGCCACCGCCGCGCGGCCCGTAGAGCCCCACGGCATGCACCTCGTCGAGATAGGTCATGGCGCCGTGGCGTTCGGCAGCGTCGCAGATCTCCGCGATCGGGGCGATGTCCCCGTCCATCGAATAGACCGATTCGAAGGCGACGATCTTGGGCCGGTGCGGCGCGATGGCGGCCAGCCGCCGGTCGAGGTCCTCGGGGTCGTTGTGTCGGAAGATGACCTTTTCGGCGCGGCTGTGGCGTATGCCCTCGATCATCGAGGCGTGGTTCATCTCGTCCGACACGACGACGCAGTCCGGCAGGCGGGCGGCCAGCGTGGCGAGCGAGGCCATGTTCGACACGTAGCCGGAGGTGAACAGCAGCGCCGCCTCCTTGCCGTGCAGGTCGGCCAGTTCCCGCTCGAGCAGCACATGGTGGTGGTTGGTGCCGCTGATGTTGCGCGTGCCGCCGGCCCCGGCGCCGCAGTCGTCAAGCGCCGCGCGCATGGCGGCCAGGACCGCCGGGTGCTGGCCCATACCGAGATAGTCGTTGCTGCACCAGACCGTTACCCTCTCCACGCCCTTGGGTCCGTGCCGACGGGCACATGGGAAGTCGCCGGCACAGCGCTCCAGATCCGCAAAGATCCGGTATCGGCCTTCCGCCTTCAGGGCGGCCAGAGCGTTCTTGAAGAAGGTCTCGTAATTCATGCCTCGTCCTTTCGGACCCACCGGGTCCGCAAAACCCCACCTCGGTGCCATTGAAGCGGGACCATAGTTAACCATAGCCTAACCCGACGCGGCCAATTTCGCCACGGCCGGCTAGGCGACCGATGCCAATCCCTCCTGCGCGACCCAGGTCGCCGTCTCGTCGAGGGCCTTGCCGAAGCGATCGAGCAGGGCGTCGATTTGCTCCTCGGTGATGACCAGTGGTGGCGAAAACGCCACGGTGTCCATCAGGTTCCGGACCAGCGCGCCGTGCGCCTGGCTGCGCTCGACGGCGTGCAGCCCGACCTTGCCGAGGGGGTCGAACGGCGCCTTCGTCGCCTTGTCGGCCACCAGCTCGACCGCGCCCACCAGTCCGACGCCGCGGACCTCGCCGACCAGCGGGTGATCGGCGAAGCGGCGCAGGCCGTCCTGCAGGCGCGGGGCGATCCGCTGCACGTGGCCGACGATGTCGCGCTCCTCGTAGATCTTCAGCGTCTCCACGGCGACGGCGGCCGCCACCGGATGGCCGCTGTAGGTGAAGCCGTGCCCGAAGGTGCCGATTTTCGCCGTGTTGTCGGCAATGGCCTGATACACCTTGTCGTTGATCAGCACCGCCGAGATGGGCAGGTAGGCCGAGCTCAGGGCCTTGGCAGTTACCATGATGTCCGGCTCGATCCCGTAGGTCTGACAGCCGAACAGGTTGCCGGTTCGCCCGAAGCCGCAAATCACCTCGTCGGCGATCAGCAGCACGTCGTACTTCTTCAGGATCGGCTGGATCTTCTCCCAGTACGTCCTGGGCGGCACGATCACGCCGCCGGCGCCCATCACCGGCTCGCCGATGAAGGCGGCGACCGTCTCGGGCCCCTCGTCGAGGATCATCTGCTCGAGTTCGCTCGCCATGCGTGTGGCGAAGTCCTCTTCGCTCTCGCCATCCCGGCCGAAGCGATAGTAATGCGGACAGGAGGTGTGCAGGATGTTCTTGATCGGCAGATCGAAATCGCGGTGGTTGTAGGGCAGGCCCGTGAGGCTGGCCGAGGCCACCGTGACGCCGTGATAGCCCTTGATCCGGCTGATGATCTTCTTCTTCTCCGGGCGGCCGACGGCGTTGTTGTAGTACCACACCATCTTGACGACGGAGTCGTTCGCCTCCGAGCCGGAATTGGCGAAGAAAACCTTCGACATCGGCACCGGGGCGATCTCGATCAGCTTGTCGGCCAGCTCGATGGTCGGTAGCGGCGCCTTGTGCGCGAATGAGTGGTAATAGGCGAGCTTGCGCATCTGCGCCGCGGCCGCCTCGACCAGGCGCTCCTCGCCGAAGCCGAGCGCGGTGCACCACAGGCCCGCCAGGCCCTCGATGTACTCGTTCCCCTGGTCGTCGTACACGTAGACGCCCTTGCCCTCGGTGATGACCAGGGGCCCGACCGCCTCGTGCCTTCGGGCGTTGGTGTAAGGGTGCAAATGCGCGGCGATATCGCGCGCCGCCGCCGAATTTGGCCGTACGCTCATGACTCTCCTCCCGGAAGGGGTTGCGTTGCCGAATTTTGCCAGCGCCGGCGTCCGGCGCTCGCCGATTCGGAGCGAAGGTACTCTCTCCTGGCCTTCCGGGCCAAGACCAGTCTGCATGGCCGGCCGAGCGCTTCCTTGACACAGGTCAATGTCCGGGAACGCCCCTCGGTGGCATGAAAAACCACAAGATCCTCCCGCGCCCGGGGCTCTTTCGAGCACGGCCGGCACGTAAAGGAGAGCCCGGATGAGCTTCAAGAACCTGCTGGTGCATGTCGACGACAGCAAGGCCTGCGATCTGCGCCTCGACGCGGCCTTCCGACTGGCCCGGGATCTCGAGGCGCACCTGACCGGCCTCTACGTGGCGCCGGACCCTTACCTCCCCGGCAACGTCAGGGCGGAGGTGCCGGCGGACTTCCTGGCCGATGTGCATAAGCAGTTCGAAGCACGCATGAAAAAGGCGGTCGAGCTTTACAACCGCAAGTCGGAAAAGGCCGGAATCGCCCCGGATTGCCGCGTCGTCCATTGCGCCGGAGCGGGCATTCCCGACGTCGTCGCGCTGCATGCGCGCTATGCCGACCTGACGATCCTCGGGCAACCCGAGCCGGACTCCCCGGAGGGCATCGACGGTCCGGTGACCGAGAGCGTCGTGCTGTCCTCCGGCCGGCCGGCCCTGGTCATTCCCTACATCGGCGCCGGCCGCAGCATCGGCAAGAAGGTCCTGATCGCCTGGGACGCGGGCCGCGAGGCGGCCCGTGCGGTCGCCGACGCGATGCCCCTGCTGCAGCGGGCGGAGAGCGTCACCGTTCTGGCGATCAATCCGCGCCATGCCGACCACGGCGACCAGCCCGGCGCGGACATCTCGCTGCATCTGGCCCGGCACGGCCTGAAGGTCGAGGCACAGACCCTCGAGGCGGGCGACATCGGCGTCGCCGACGCCCTGCTCTCGCGCCTCGCCGACGAGGACACCGACCTGCTCGTGATGGGCGCGTACGGACACAGCCGGCTGCGCGAGCTCGTGCTCGGCGGGGTCACGCGAGCAATCTTCGGCCACATGACCGTGCCGGTGCTGATGTCGCACTGAGGTGCGGTGACGAACCGCGCGGGCGGCGGCGACAGCGAGGGGCGTCGCCGTCGTTCCGGTGTCGCAATCCGGCGCAGGCCGTCGCGTACGGCGGCAGACGCCGCGACGAAGATGCTGTTTCGCGCGTTAGCAGTCGTCCAGTTTCGGCATGTACTGTCCGAGCCAATCCCGAAATTGTCCTGATTCGGCGGAGACGATTCTGTGTCCGATGAACATATTGAGGGCTTCGAATGATCGGTCCCGCACGATTTTGTATGGGCTTTCAATACCCTTGAGCAGCTCGCCGAGAAGGCAGGACCTTCGCTCTCCCGCAAGGGTAAGGTAATATGCAGCCATGTTCGGAACGCCCTGCGTTGCGGCCCGTGGGTACTCGGCGAACAGATGATGACTGTGTTTCGCCAGCTTGAAGAGTTCCTGTTTGACGAGATCGACTTGGGCTCCGTCGCACAGCAGGCTGGCGAGGGCTCGCACTCTTTGGTAGGGGATCGGCTGCTTTTCGCTCCAAACACGTTGCATGAAGGCGAGAACGTCATGGTTTTGCGTGTCGCAGGACTCGGCGAGTGCGAAAGCCGCCGCCTGAGAGTCGGGCGTACCGCTTTTCATTCGATCGATCAGGTCATTGCGGATGGCAACGTCTGCGCGGGCCAGACGGTTCAACTGTTCGATCGCGACGGCGCGATACTGCCAATCCTTTCTCTTGGACAGGTTGACGAGGTGCTGAATCGGATCTCCCGAAGCGGCGATGAACTCCCCGTAGGGGCCCTGCGACAGCACTAGCGAGGCTTCTCGGTCGGCCCCCTTCCTGGCGACAGAGACGGTCAAATCATCCAGTGTGCCTTGATCGCTGTAAATTTCCGCTCGATATAATCCCGCCTGAACTCCATTTGCGGGAGCGCGGAACTCGAACCTGCCGTTACTGATGATAGCCTCGACCGGGTTGTCGATTCGGTAGAGGCGGATGCCGAGGGCGTCTTCCGGTGACGGCGGGTTCTGGAAGACGACCTCGCCGACGAGATCAAAGGTTTGGATCTCCGGCGGAATCGAAAAGAATACCGACACCGAGAGCACGCCAAGGGTGCCGGAGAGGGTGCGGGCGACTATGCCGATCCGCGGAATCTCCACCGACTGTATCCTGAAACCGCCACCGATCAGGGCGGCCAGCAGGAGCAAGGCGCCAAATCCGAGGACTAAGAAGGATACGCTCTGCAATTTCGAGAGATACGGTTCGAGAAATTGGAGAATTGGCAGCAACCAGGAAAACCACTGCTCCAACATGGCTGACCTCCTGAGATTTGCCTTGCCGAGTGCGGTGCCCGAACCCTGGGGTCGGGGCCCCTTGCGATCGACCGGCGCGCCATAGGCTGGTTCAGGCGGGCGTCCGCATAATCAGAATTACACGTTATACGAGTATATTTATAATATATACTCTTTTTACGCGCGCGGGTCCAGCGTGTCCTGCAGGCCGTCGCCCAGGAAGTTGAAGGCGATCACGGTGATGAAGATCAGCATCCCCGGATAGACCGCCAGGGCCGGCGCGTCCCAGATCAGCTCCTGCGCGTTGGTCAGCATGTTGCCCCAACTCGGCAGCGGCGGCTGGATCCCGAGGCCGAGGAAGCTGAGCACCGATTCCAGCAGGATCACGTTGCCGACCGACAATGTCGTCGCGACGATGATCGGCGAGACCACGTTCGGCAGGATGTGCACCAGCACGATGCGCGCGTGCCCGGCGCCGAGCGCCTCGGCCGCGCGCACGAATTCGCGCGTCTTCATGCTGAGCGTCGCGCCGCGCACCAGCCGCGCCACCGTCGTCCAGCCGACCAGCGCGATCAGGACCACGATGCGATAGAAGCTGACCTCCGACGAGGTCGCCAGGCTCTCCGGCAGGCCGAGCTTGGTCAGGTCGACCGCGGCCAGCACGATCAGAAGCGGCAGCAGCGGCAGGGCGATGACCCCGTCGGCGACGCGCATCAGCAGGGCGTCCGCCGTGCCGCCGAGGTAGCCGGCGGTCAGGCCGACCGCGGTGCCGATCACGGCGGCGCAGAGTGCTGCCGTGATGCCGACCAGCAGCGATACGCGCCCACCGTAGAGCAGGCGCAGCAGGAGATCGCGGCCTAGCTCGTCGGTGCCCAGAGGGTGCGCGGCCGACGGCGGCTGTTTGAGGGCGAAAAGATCGACCGCCTCGGCGTCCAGCCCCAGGGCCGACTCGAACAGCGGCGCCGCCAGGGCCAGCATGGCGAGGGCGACGAGCACGAACAGGCTGAGCAGCGCGAGACGGTGTTCGAGAAATCGGTGCCACAGGATGGCGCTGAGCGAGCGCGGCGGCGCCAGGGGCGTTGCCGCCGCGGCGGCAAGCTCGAATTCCGGGCGTCCGGCGCCGCCGGTCGGCCGCGCGGTCATCGATAGGTGATCCGCGGATCGAGCCACAGATAGCAAAGGTCCGCGGCCAGGTTGGCGAGCAGGGTGGTCAGCGTGGCGAGCAGCAGGCCGACCAGCGCCAGGTTGAAGTCGTTGCCGAGGATCGCGTCGTAGATCATCTTGCCCATGCCGAGATAGCCGAACATGGTCTCGGTGATGAGCGCGCCCGAAAACAAGGTCCCGAAGTTGAGCGCCAGGATCGTGGCCACCGGGATCATGGCGTTGCGCACCACGTGCCGCAGCACGACCTGCCGCTCGCTGAGGCCCTTGGCCCAGGCGGTGCGCACATAGTCCTGACGCAGCGCCTCGATGGTCGCCGCGCGCACGAAACGGATGATGCCGCCCGCCGTGGCCAAGGTCAGCGTCGCCAGCGGCAGCACGAGATAGGCGGCCTGCTCGGCCGGCGTCGCGCCGGCCGGCGGCATGCCGCCGGCCGGCAGCCAGCCCAGCGTCACGGCGAAGAGTATGATGAGCAGGATCGCGAGCCAGAACGGCGGCACCGATATGCCGGCGAAGGCGAACAGGTTGATCGCCGAATCGACGGCGCCACGCGGCCGCACGGCGGCGATCAGCCCGGCCGGCAGCGCCAGCGCCAGGGCGAGCAGGAAGCTGGCGCCCATCAGCAGAACGGTATTGCCGAGGCGCGGCAGCAGCACCTCGAGCACCGGGCGGGCGTGCAGGCGCGAATACCCGAAGTCGCCGGTCAGGGCGGCGCTGAGCCATTCGAGGTAACGCTCGCCGATCGGCCGGTCGAGACCGTAGAGCTCGCGCAGGCGTGCGGCGTCTTCCGGCGTCAGTTTGGGATTGCCGCTGATCATCAGGTCGATGGGGTCGCCGGGCATCAGGCCGATCAGCGCATAGATCACGAACGACATGATCAGAAGAACGACGAGCGACTCGACCAGGCGCTGGACGATGTAGCGTGTCATCGCCTGGGTGCCCGAGGTCGTTCGGCGATCAGCGCGCGTCGCGCCACTCTTCGATCCAGTAGGTCGTCGTGCCCTGATGCCCGGTGGGGCGCACTTCGCTCAGCCACTTGGGCAGGACATAGGCGTTGGCGCGCCAATAGAGCGGGATCACCGGCAGCTCTTCGGCGTAGAGGCGCTGCAAGCGGTACCACAGGGCCTTGCGCTTCTTGCGGTCGAGCTCGACCTCGATGGCATCGATAAGCGAGTCCATCTCGGCATTCTTGAATCCGGTGTAGTTCTGGCCGCCCCAGTTGTTCGCCGCGATCGGGATCTGGTCCGAATAGAGCGTCGTCCGCGGCACGCTTTCGGGCGACGACAGCCAGGCGAACATCGCCGCGCCGGTGAACTTGCGCTTGGTCACGGTCTCGCCGAAGAAGACGCGGGCCGGCTCGTTGCGGATGCGTACATCGATCCCGACCTGCTTCCACTGGCTCTGGATCACCTGCTCAACCAGTTCGCGGCTGCGGTTCCCCGCGGTGGTCATCAGCTCGAGCGTCAGGGGGCGGCCCTCGGCGTCGTGCCGCACGCCCTTTTCGACGTGCGACCAGCCCGCCGCGTCGAGCAGCGCCGCGGCGCGGGCCGGATCGTAGCGGTATTTGGGCACGTCGGGATCGTACACCCAGTCGAGCGGACTGACCGAGGCGTCCGCGACCGGCTGGCGGCCGTCGAACAGGCGCTGGCTGATCGCCTCGCGGTCCAGTGCCAGGATGAACGCGTGGCGGACCCGGCGGTCGGCCAGGATCGGATTGTCGAGGTTCAGATCGAGATGTTCATAGGTCAGGCCGGGCTTGTAGATCACCTGATAGTCGTCGCCGTGGCGTTTCTCGAAGGCGAGCGCTTGGTCGAGGCTGAGGCCGAGCTCGCCGGCGATCATGTCGATGGCGCCCGACAGCAGATTGGCCTCCAGCGCGGCCGTGTTCTCGACCACGCGCACGGTGATCCGGTCGAAGGCGGGCTTCGGCCCCCACCACGTCGGATTGCGCTCCAGCACGATGCGCGCGCCCGAGACGACCTCGACGATGCGGTATGGGCCGAAATAGAGCCCCGGGTTCGTCGGATCGGTATCGTAGGCCGTGCGGTTGCGGTAGGTCTCGGGGTCCGCCTCGAAGATCGGCCGCTCGATGTGCGCCGGCAACAGGTCGATGCCGGCCGCGTTGTAGTCGAAGGTGACGCGGTCGATGTGCAGGACGAAGGTCTTGTTGTCGATCACCTCCACGTCGAGGATGCGGCGGAACGCCTCGAAGCCGCTGACCCCCGATTTCGGGTGCTTTCCGACCTGCCAGGTGAAGACCATGTCCGCGCTGGTCACCGGCGTGCCGTCGCCCCAGGTGGCGGCGGGCTGGATGTGATAGGTCACGGCGATGCCCTGCTTGCCGTCGGGCAAAGGCTCCAGCTTGGCGCCGCCGTTCTCCAGCGTCGGCAGCTCCGTGCACAGCAGGCAGACCAACTGCCAATCCGCGTCGTAGGCCGTAACGGGCCGCATTGCCATGGCCAGTACGTAGGACTTGGCGACCATGGCATCGATGTGCGGGTTGAGGGTCGAGGGGAACTGCGTGATGCCGATCCGCAGGTCGCCGGCCGCGGCGCCGCGCGGCGCCAGCGCAAGGAAGACGGCCAGCACGAGAGGCGCGACGCGAAGCGCGAGGCCGCGGAGAGCGGCCTCGCGACCTCCCCGGCCCGCCGCCGGCCTCGCACGGGCGCTTTGATCGGTCGGCGCCACGGGAAAGTCTCGGCCCGGCCTCAGCCCAACGCCGGCTTGGTCTTCTGAACGCTCGGGCGCTCGCGAATTTCGGCCCACCACCGCGCCAGGCCCGGCGCCCCTTTCAAGATCTCGCCGCCTTCCGGGGTTTGCGAGAAGTAATCGTAGACCGGGGCCAGATGTAGGTCCGCCAGGCTGGGCGCAGCGCCGGCGAACAGGCTCCCGTCGCCGAGCAAGGCCTCGAGCGCGTTGACCGTGGTCCGGGCCGGCTCGACCGCCGCGGCGACGATCTCCTCGTCCGGCGTGCCGCCGAGCAGGGGCACGACCAAGCGCTGGATGACGATCTGGCCGATCATCGGGGCGTAGCCGTAGGCATCGATGACGCCCAGGACCTGATTGCAGCGCGCCCGCGCCCGCGGCTCGCCGGGCTGCAGGGCCGGCCCCGGGAAGACCTCGTCGACGTAGCGCAGGATGGCGCCGGTCTCGTAGAGCGCGAAGCCGTCGTGCTCAAAGGCCGGCACCTTGCCGAAGGGATGCCGGGCAAGATGGGCGGGTTCGCGGTGCTTGCCCTCTAGGATGTTGACCTCTTCGATTTGATAGGCTGCCCCCTTCTCCTCCAGCGCCAGTCGAACGCTGCGGACGTAGGTGCTGAACGCGGGTCCATAGATGATTGGATCGGCCATGTCTTTCGTTTCCTTCGACTTTTGTCCTCGACAATAGGGTGCAACGGGCTCTCCCAAGGACTGGACCGTAGCACAAAGCCGGACTCGGCACCCGTCAAGACCTTGGTATGCCACATCCGGTTACGTGAAAAAGTTGGTGATTTTTTCGCTATCTGCTTGTCGGACCATAGTCCTTCTGCTTTGGTAGCTCGACATAGCTATGCCGACAAAGGTGCTGCGCGCTCGGCGCCGCAAGCGGCAGCAGGGAGACACATGGGGCATCATGCGTATCCGAGAGTTCGCCGTCATCGCGGCGTTGGTCGTGCTGACCGGCTGCGCGGGGCTCGATGACACGAAACCGCCACAGGTCGCGCTGTCCGATATGCGCATGCTGCAGGGCACCTTGTTCGAGCAACGCTTCGAACTCGATCTGCGCATCCGCAACCCCAACGATTTCGACCTGCCGATTGACGGCTTGACCTTCGCCCTCGAGCTCAATGGCAGCGCCTTCGCCGACGGCGTCTCGAACGAACGTGTCACGGTGCCCAGATTGGGCGAGGCGGTCGTTCCCGTCACCGCGTCGACGACTTTGGTGAACATGGTGCAACAGGCCATGCGGCTGGGCCAGCGCGCAGACCTCGATTACCGCCTGAGCGGCGATGTTTATCTCGCCGGGTTGGCGCGCCGTGCGGTGCCCTACGAACGCAGCGGCCGGCTGCAGTTATTGCCCGAATCGGGGGGCGGCACGAGCGGCGACTTTGGGCGGACATTGATCCCCATGTGATCCCTGATGCCGCCATAGCGGTATCGATAGACAGGATGACGAAGTGCAGTTTAACGAGGCAGTAGCGAAGCGATGAAAAAGCTGCTTATCGGTCTGGGCGTCCTGGTCGTGCTGGTGATCGGCGCGCTGATTGCGGCGCCCTTCCTCATTCCGGTGGAAACCTACAAGACGCAGATCGCTCAGGCCACGCGCGACGCGACGGGGCGTGAGCTCACGATCGGCGGCGATTTCGGCGTGTCCATCCTGCCGAGCCTCGCCCTCGAGGCCGGAGATGTCGCCTTCGCGAACGCGCCCGGCGCTAGCACGCCGCAAATGGCGACGCTCAAGGCGCTGCGCGTGAAGCTGCAGCTGTGGCCGCTGCTCGCCGGAGAGGTCAAGGTCGACCAGTTCGTCCTGGTCGAGCCGGTCATAAACCTGGAGGTCGACAAGAACGGTAAGGCCAACTGGGACTTCGGCGGCGGAAAGGCTGCCGAAAAGAGCGCGGAGCCCTCGGGCACGACGGCGGGCGGCGGTGAATCGCCGGTCGCCGGGCTCAAGCAGCTCAGCCTCGGCGACGTGCGCCTGGTCGACGGCCGGGTCAACTATTTCGACGCGCGCAGCGGCGCGGCCTACGAGATTTCGGGCATCAACATGACCCTTTCCCTGCCCGATCTCGACAGCCCCTTCGCAGCCGACGGGTCGCTGGCCTGGAACGGCGAGACCCTGAAGATCGATGCCGGCACCGGCCCGCTGCGCGGCCTCTTGGCGGGACAACCTACCAAGGTGCAGGTCGCCCTCAAGTCGTCGCCGGTCAACCTCGGCTACCAGGGGCAGGTGACGCTTGCCGGGCCGCTCAAGGCCGACGGACAGGCGGATCTCGACGTGCCTTCGATCCGCAAACTCGCCGCCTGGGCCGGCAAGCCCATCGAGGGCGGCGGGAAGGGGTTGGGACCGTTGAAGATCACCGGTCAGGTGAAGGTCGACGGCCAGAGCTATGCGTTCTCGAAGGCGAAGATCGCCCTCGACGACATGAATGCGTCCGGCGATTTGCGGGCCGACCTTGGCGGCAAGGTGCCCTATCTCAAAGGCGGTCTCGAGGTCGACCGGATCGACCTCAACACCTACATGCCGCCGCAAGAGGCCAAGGCCGGCGAGAGCGGCACGGCGGCCGGCGGCGGTGCCGGTGCTGGAGCGGGTGGCGGCCAGCCGGCCGAATGGAGCGACGAGCCGATCGATGTCTCCGGCCTGAAGGCGGCCAACGCCAATTTCGACCTGGCGGTCGGTGCCATACAGGTGCAGCAGATCAAGATCGGCCGCAGCGAGGTCAAGCTGGCGCTCAAGGACGGTCTGATGACGATCGACCTCGCGCAGCTCAACCTTTACAGCGGCGTCGGCAAGGGGCGGCTCACGGTGGACGGTCGCGGCAAGGTGCCGGCGATCGAGAACGCCTTCGCCATTTCCGGCATTCAGGCCGAGCCGCTGCTGACGGACGCGGCGGGCTTCGACCGTCTGGAAGGGACCGGCGAGATGAACATCTCCGTGACCACCCGCGGCGCCAGCCAGCGCGACATGGTCAAGGCGCTCAACGGCAAGGGCGCGGTGAAATTCCTCGACGGTGCGATCAAGGGCATCAACCTTGCCGCCATGGTGCGCAACGTGAGCTCCGCCTTTCTCAACAGTGGCGCGCGCGAGGAACAGAAGACCGACTTCGCCGAGCTGTCGGGGACCTTCACCATCAAGAACGGTTTGCTCAAGAACGACGACCTCCTGCTGCTCAGCCCGCTCCTGCGCCTGACCGGCTCGGGCACCTCGGACCTGCCGGCCCGCACGGTCAACTACCGCGTGGTGCCGAAGGCCGTGGCGTCCATCCAGGGCCAGGGCGGCCAGGCTGAGCAGACCGGCGTCGCAGTCCCGGTCATCATCACCGGCCCGTGGCACGATCTGAAGTATCAGCCCGATCTCGCCGGCATGGTGACCGATATCGCCAAGGACCCGAGCAAGGCCGTCGAGGGCGCCAAGAAGCTCGGCGAGCAGCTGAAGGAGGGTGGTGGCATCGGCGACGTGCTCAAGGGCGTGACCGGCGGAACCTCGGGCGACTCGCCGAGCGGCGAGACCCAGGACGGCGGCGGGCTGGTCCCCGACGCCGAAGGCACGATCAAGAAACTCTTCGGGAACTGACGCGGTACGAACCGCGTGACCTGGCTGTTCCGAGGAATTGGTTGATAAGAACGGATCATCAAGAGAGGGGAGAACACTCATGCGTAATATGTTTCGCGCCACAGGCATCATGCTTGTCGTGCTTCTGCTGGCTGGTTGCAGCGCGTTCCGGGCCGGCTACGATGTGAATAACATTCGCAATGCGCAGGCGGTCGGGAGCGACTTCACCAAAGCCCTGACCGACGAGTACCGGCAGATCGCCGTGTATGAGGCGGACGAGATGTACGACTGGATCGACGCCGACTACTTCGCGCGCAAGGGGCTGCGCACGGCGGACGGCGAGGTCGTCGCGCCGGAGCAGATCGCCGACTGGAACCTGCCGGCTGACAAGATCGATGAAATGACCAAGGCGCGGCATGATCTGGTGACCCTGCTGGACGCCGGGGCACGCGACAAGTTTCCGAAACTGGCCGCGCACGCGCAGGGGCGCTTCGACTGCTGGATCGAGCAACAGGAGGAGAACCACCAGCCGGACCACATCGCGGCTTGCCGCGACGCGTTCTATGCCGCGCTCGAGAAGCTCCGTGCGGCGATGATGCCGGAGCCGGAAGCGATGCCGGCGCCCGCGCCCGAACCGATGCCGATGGCGAAGCCGCAGTCGGCCATCATCTACTTCGCCTTCGATAGCGCCAAGCTCAGCGACGTCGGTAAGCAGATCGTCGCCGACACGGTGGAATCGGCGAAGGCGGCCAATGCCAAGGAGTTCTCCGTCACCGGCTACGCCGACCGGGCCGGGCCCGAGGACTATAACTTGAACCTCTCGCTGCGCCGCGCGAACGCGGTCCACGATGCCCTGGTGTCGCTGGGCGTCGACCCGGCCCTCATCAGCATTGCCGGCCGCGGCGAGGCCGAGAACGCGGTCCCGACCCCGGACGGCGTGGCCGAGCAGGCCAACCGCCGGGTCGAGGTGATCGCCCTGCAATAGGACGGCGGCAACGTCGATGGGGAACGGCGCCGCCTTCGTGCGGCGCCGTTTTCTTTTGCGCCCGCGTGAACGCGCGATAAAGTGCGGCGCGAACCCGCAGGCAAGAGGAACTGAGCAAAATGACGAATGACGCGACACGGGATACCGGTCCCCGCGTGGCCTTGGTGACCGGGGCGACCTCGGGAATCGGCAAGGCCATCGCACGGGAGTTTGCGCACCTCGGCCACGCGGTCATGCTGGCCGGGCGCGACGCGGCGCGCGGCGCCGAGCTCGAACGGGATCTGGCGGGCCGCGGCGCTTCCGTTGCGCTGTGGCTCGGCGACCTCCGTACGCCGAAGGCCTGCGACGATCTCGTGGCGGCGGCGCTGGAGCGATTCGGGGGCCTCGACGTGCTGGTCAACAACGCCGGCATCATCCATGGCGGGGCCGCCGAGGAGACCAGCGACGCCCAGTGGGAGGAAACCATGGCGGTCAACGTCGACAGCGTCTTTTTCCTCAGCCGCGCAGCGGTGCCTGCGCTGCGCCGGCGCGGCGGCGGGGCGATCGTCAACATCGGCTCCGACTGGGCGCTGGTCGGCGGCCGTCGCGCGGTCGCCTACTGCGTCAGCAAGGGCGCGGTGCTGCAGATGACACGGGCCATGGCGCTCGATCACGCGGCCGAGAATATTCGCGTCAACTGCGTCTGCCCCGGCGAGTGCGACACGCCCATGCTGGACCGGGAAGTGGCGCAGCAAGGCGGCGATCCCGCGGCGGCCCGCGCCGCCATGGCGGCGGAGATTCCGCTCGGCCGAATCGCGATGCCCGAGGACGTCGCCGCGGCGGTCGCTTTTCTGGCGTCCGACGCGGCCCGGCAGATCACCGGGACGGCACTCTCGGTCGACGGCGGCGCGACCGCGGCCTAGAGCCTTGTTCGCGCGGATAAGGCTCTAGCTTCCGCGCTCCGGTCCCTCCGCCGCGCGGCCGTGCGAGGCGGCGGCCGCCTCGGCGGCGGCGAGGCCGCTCAGGTAGGCGCCGTGCGCCGTGGAATAGAACTCTGCCGAGGTCGCTTCGCCGGCGAAGAACAGCCGATCGTCCAACGGCCGCGCCAGTTCGCGGCGTTGGTGGGCGGCGCCGGGGCGGGCGGCGGAATAGGCGCCGCGCACCCAGGGATCGCCGCGCCAGGCGGTCACGGTGTGGCCGACGACGTGCTTGGCGATGTTGTTGCCGACCAGCTTCTTGAGGTTCTCCGCCACCAGGTCCGCCGAGGCCTCCGGGCCGGCGCGCTCGAGCCAGTCCGCGAAGCGCCCGCCGGTCAGGCCGACGACATAGTCGTAGCCGAAGGGGCGCAGGCGGAGCGCCATGGGCTCAGACTCCCCGTCGAGCAGGATGCCGCCCTCGGGCAGATCGTCGTTGCGCTGGCGGCCGTCCAGGATGAGGCAGATTCGGTTGTGGTTGCCGACCGGCAGATCGGCGATGGCCTGCTGCTTCCAGTCGGGCAGCGGCGGGTCGAAGACGATATGGCCGCCGTCGAGAATCCCGGTCGAGACGGTGACGATGGCACGCGCGGCCCGAACCTCGCCTCGCGGCGTGGCCAGCCGGATGTCCTTGCCGCGCCGGTCGATGCGCGTCACCTCGCAGTTGAGCGTGACCGGCACCTCGGCGGCGAAGCTGGCGACCAGGCGGCCGTATCCCTCCCTGAGGGGCCAGTTCTCGCCGGTGTCGTTGTAGGCACCGTAGTCGAGCGTCGAGACCCGGTCGGAATCGTGCGAATGGAGCAGCGAGATCAAGTAGTCGAACTCGGCCGTCCAGCGCGACTCGCGTTCCGTCACCTCGATGGCCGGGACGTCGCGCCCGGCCGCCGCCGCCGCGTCCATGCGTTCGAAATTGCGCATGAAGAAGGCGTCGCGCTCGGCGCGCTCCGCCGCGCTGGCCCAGCGGTCGGCGAAGCGGATGTGGCGCAGGAAGGGCGTCTTATTGTAAGCGAAGCCGAGCTCGTCGGCGATCTTGGTGAAGGGATTGATGCTCGCCGAATGGAGCCAGTGGCAGCCCATGTCGAAGGGCTGGCCCGGGCCGACCTCCTCGGTATAGGCCCGTCCGCCGATCCGGTGCGATGCCTCGAGAACGACGAAGGACATGCCGCGGGCCGCGAGCGCCTTGGCGGCGCCCAGCCCGGCGGCGCCGGCGCCGATGATCGCGACCTCGACGGCGCCGGCGCTCATGGCTGGCCGCCCATCTTTCGTCGGTTCGAAGTCGCCGGACTCATGACGCGGCCGGCTTTCCGGTGCGCGCGCGCAGGAGAATCTGCGAGGTGATCAGCAGGGTGAGCGACACCGCGAGGATCAAGGTGGCGATCACGTTGGTCTCCGGCGTGATGCCGCGGCGGATCGAGGAGAAGACGTAGATCGGCAGGGTCGTCTTGGAGCCGACCACGAAGAAGGCGATGATGAAGTCGTCGAAGCTGAAGGTGAAGCTGAGCAGGAAGCCAGCCATCACCGCCGGGAAGATCTGCGGCAGGGTGACCTGCCGGAAGGTGCCCCAGGGCGTCGCGTAGAGGTCGGCCGAAGCCTCGATCAAGGCGCGGTCCATGCCCTGGATGCGGGCGCGCACGATGACGATGACCAGCGCCATGGTGAACAGGGTATGCGCCGCGATCACCGAGCCGTAGCCGAGGTTCAGGCTGGGCGCTTCAGCGGCATCGAACGGCCAGATCGCCGCCAGGAATGGGTTGAGCACGTCGAAGACCGTGACCAAGGCGATCAGGGTCGCGATGCCGATGACGATGCCGGGAATGATGATGGCGATATAGGTCAGTGCGTCGTACAGCAGCCGCAGCGGGCCGCGCACGCGCTGCAGGGCGATGGCCGCCATGGTCCCCATCACGGTTGCCAGGGTCGCGGCCGTGCCGGCCACGATCAGGCTGTTCGTGACGGCCTCGAGCAGAAGGGTGTTGTGCAAGGTCCGGCCGTACCACAGTGTCGCGCAGCACTCGAAGGAGGCCGCATGGCGGCCGGCATTGAAGCTGAACAGCACGATCAGCGAGATCGGCGCATAGAGAAAGAAGAAGACGGCGGCGGCGTATGCACGCATTCTGCGACGCTCCCCGGCCGTCAGATGATCGAGACGTCGCGCCGGCCGCGTTCGCGCCCGACGAGGGAGAGATAGAGCGCCACGGCGATCAGCATGATGACCACCAGGGCGATCGCCACGGCCGAGCCGTACGGCCAGTTGCGCGACTGCAGGAACAGGTCGACCAGGGCGTTGCCGACGAAGAAGACCTTGCCGCCGCCCAGGATCGCCGGGATGAGGTATTCGCCCATCAGCAGGATGAAGACCAGGAGCGAGCCGGTGACCAGGCCCGGCGCCGACAGCGGCAGGGTCACCTGCAGGAAGGTGCGGATCGGATTGGCGCCGAGGTCGTCCGAGGCCTCGAGCAGCCGCTTGTCGAGCTTTTCCAGGCTGACGTAGATGGGAAACACCATGAGCGGCAGATAGCCGTAGACGATTCCGATCAGGACCGCGGTCGGCGTGTTGATCAGCCGCACGTCGTGGATGCCGATCAGGTCGAGCAGGCGCGGCAGGCCGCGGCCGCCGAGAATGAAGATCCAGGCGTAGGTGCGAATCAGGAAGCTGGTCCAGAACGGCACGATGACCAGCGTCAGCAGGATCGGCTTGATGCGCGGCCCAGCCTTGACCGCAAGGTAATAGGCCAGGGGGTAGGCGATCAGCAGGCAGAATATCGTGCCCAGCGGCGCCAGAGTCAGGGTGTTGGTGAAGGCCTTCAGGCGCGCCGGCAGGTTCAGATACTGCTCCAGCGTGAGCGCTGCCTGATAGCCGCCGGCCGGCGCACGCTCGCCGAGGCTGAACACCAGGACGACGATCAGCGGCATGACGAGCAGCAGGAGGAACCACAGGCTGGTCGGCAGAAGCAGCAGCGCCGTGACGCGCCGCCCCTTGCCGTCCGGGTTCTTTGCCGCCGTCATGCCGCGATCGTTCCGAGCGGTGCCGGGCCTCAGGCCGCCTTGAAGCGGGCCATGATCTCGGCCCGGAGCGGATTGGTCAGCGTGACCGCCGCGCCGAACTCGAGGGCGTCGAGCAGCTCCTGCGCCGGGTACATGATCGGGTTGCTGGTCATCTCCTTCGGCAGCAACGCGGTCGTCCTCTCATCGGGTACCGGATAGCCGTGTGCGAGAACCTCGCGCGCATTGACCTCCGGATCCAGCAGGTAGTCGATGAAGGCGTAGGCCGCGTCGAGGTGCGGTGCCTCGGCCGGGATGGCGTAGAAGTCGCTCCAGATCTCGCCGCCCTCCTTGCCGAGCACGTAGTCGATCTCCGGCATGTCGCGGTGCAGCTGCAGGCCGTCGCCGGTCCAGGCGACGGACATCCAGGCGTCGGTGCTGCGCATCGACGGCTGATAGTCGCTGTTGATCGCGAAGAGATGCGACTTCGCCTTCAGGAGCAGGTCCTCGGCATCCGCCAGTTCCTTCGGGTCGACCGAGTTGAAGGAATAGCCGAAGTACTTGAGCGCGTTGCCGATAGTGGTCAGCTGGTAGTCGTGCACCATGACCCGGCCGGACGCCTTGGTCATGGTCAGGTCCCAGAACTCCTTCCACGTCGTCGGGTTGCTGGTCACCTTGTCGCGGTTGAGCACGAAGCCCGTGGTGCCCCAGTCCTTCGGCACGGCGTAGACCTTGCCGTTCACCGTGCCCGGCTCGATGAATCGCTTGATGTAGGAGGCCTCGTCGAAGTTCGGCAGGCGCGACAGGTCGATCGGCTGGATCAGCCCGAGCTCGACGTAGGTGCTGATCGTGTAGTTGGTCGGCACGAAGACGTCCCAGCCGGTCCCGCCGGCCTGCAGCTTGGCCAGCATCTCTTCGTTGGAGCCGAACACGCTGACGTCGATGGTCGCGCCGGTCTGCTTGGTGAAGGCGTCGTAGTTGGCCGGATCGTAATAGTTGGGCCAGGTCGCGACGGCGATCCGGTCGCCGATGTCGCCCGCCCGGGCCTTGCGCGGCCTCAGACCGGGCACCGCCCCGGCCATGACGGCCGTGGCCACGCCCAAGCCGGTGACGCCGAGGAAGTGGCGGCGCGTCACCGAGCCCTTCTTGTAGCGCCAGAGCTCGTCCATGAACTTGCCGGCCGTGATCGGCCCGGCATCCGAAGTCTTCTTGCTCATTGTCTGATCTCTCCCGGTTCTTGGTTGTTGAGTTTCTTGCGGGGTCCGCCGGCACGCCGGTCAGGCATCCGCGAGCGCGAGGGCGGCGTCCTTGCGCCACCCCACTTTGACGTCGTCGCCGCGATTGAAGCCTCCCTCCGCGGCCTCGACGTACTTGGGGACAAGCGCCAGGATGTCCCCCAGTTCCTCCGTCTCGATGAGATACTCCGTGTGCTCGCCCAGGAAGATGCGGTTCCTGACCCGCCCGGGCGCCGTCACGTCGGCAGTGTCGTCGGTCACGGCATCGGCCGCCACTACCTGGATCAATTCGGGCCGCACCGCGATCACGCCGCGCGCGCCCGGGGCGAGCGGTTGGCCGCCCTTCGGCCGGCGCCCGCTCAGCACCCGACCGTTGGGAAGGCGCAATGCGCCGTGCTCGAGGTCGCCTTCCACGATCTCGCCGGTGAAGAAGTTGGACTTGCCGACGAAGTCGGCGACGTAGCCGTTGATCGGCTCGTCGTAGAGCTCCTTCGGGCTGCCGGTCTGGACCATGCGGCCGTCCCGCATGATGCAGATGGTGTCGCTCATCGACAGCGCCTCTTCCTGGTCGTGGGTGACGAGGACGAAGGTGATGCCGACCTCGCGTTGCAGGGTCTGCAGCTCGATCTGCATCTCGCGGCGCAGCTTGCGGTCGAGCGCCGCCAGCGGTTCGTCGAGCAGCAGCACGGTGGGCCGGTTGATCAGCGCGCGCGCCAGCGCGACGCGCTGCTGTTGGCCGCCGGAAAGCTCCCAGATGCGGCGGCGCTCGAAGCCGGGCAGGCGGACCAGCTCCAGGGTTTCGCCGACGCGCCTGGCGACCTCCTGCTTGGATGGGCGCGGCGAACGCTGCCGCAGGCCGTAGCCGATGTTATCGGCGACATCGAAGTGCGGAAACAGCGCGTACTGCTGGAAAACCATGTTGACCGGCCGCTTGTAGGCCGGGATGCCGACGACCGAGGTGCCGCCGATACGCACGTCGCCGGCGCTCGGCTGGTCGAAGCCCGCCATCATGCGCAGCGAGGTGGTCTTGCCGCAGCCGGACGGGCCGAGGAGGGTGTAGAAGGCGCCGCGCGCGATCGCCAGGTCGACGTTGTCGACCGCGACCACCTCGCCGAAGCGCTTGGTCACGCCGACGAATTCGATGTCGGCCGCGGCGCGGTCCGTCTCAGGTCCCGGTACTTTAGGATCGACAGAGGCCTGGCTGGCCCCGGCAGCATCCCTCTTTTCCTTGAGTTGCGAAGACGCCTGCAAAGGCCCTGCTCCTGTTGGGGGCGTCAATCAAGCACCTCTTAAATTCGCTTGCAAGCATGTATACAAGAGTGATCGTTCGTCGTGGGCGGCCGGTTCCTTCTGACCGCCAGGCGTTGCGCCGTCTCAGCCACCGATATCGGCGCCGGTCTTGCCGCCGTGCGCCGCCGACCAGGTTTCGGGATCGTCGAGGAACGCGCGCACGTCCCGCAGGCCGTCGCCCGAGAGGTAGCCGCGCGCCTCGGCCACCGCCAGGGCGTCCCACCAGGTGGCCAGCGCGTGCAGCGTCACGCCGCGCTCGGCGAGCGCCGACACGCTCTGCGGGAAGATGCCGTAGTGGAAGATAACGAAGGCGTGTGCGATCTCGCCGCCGGCATTGCGGACCGCCTCGATGAAGTTGAGCTTGGAGCCGCCGTCAGTCGCCAGGTCCTCGACCAGCAACACCCGCGCGCCCTCGGCGAAAGTGCCTTCGATCTGGGCGTTGCGGCCGAAGCCCTTGGGCTTCTTGCGAATGTAGACCATCGGCTTGTCGAGCCGTTCGGCGATCCAGGCGGCAAAGGGGATTCCGGCGGTCTCGCCGCCGGCCACCACGTCGATCGCGTCGCGTCCGATAGCCTCGTCGATCAGCGCGACCGCCAGGTCCATGAGACGCGCGCGCTCGCGCGGGAAGGAGATCAGGCGGCGGCAGTCGACGTAGACCGGGCTGGCGCGCCCCGAGGTGAAGATGAAGGGGTCCTCAGGCCGGAACAGCACGGCCTCGATGTCCATCAGGGCGCCCGCGGTGGCCCGGGCGGTCTCGCTCGGGGCCGCTTTGCCGGGGGCGGCTTCGTTCGGTCCGGTCATCTCGCGGTCTCGGGTGGTGCTGGCTTGCGTCCTAGATATCGGCAAAGCCGGGGCTTGGCAAACCTCGGCCGGGGCCGATATGACGGGGCGCAATCCGCCCGCCGCCCGGTGCCGTCATGCCGACCAAGCCGTCCTTCGACCTCACCCTCTATCTCGTCGTCGGCAGCGATGCCGTCGGCGGCAGCAGCGTGGAGGACGTCGTCGCGGCCGCGCTGCGCGGCGGCGTGACGGTCGTGCAGCTGCGCGAAAAGACCCTGCCGGACGACGCGATGGTCGCGCTCGCCCGCCGCCTGAAAGCACTGGCGGCGCGGCACGGCGTGCCGCTCATCGTCAACGACCGCATCGCCGTGGCCCGGGCGGCCGGCGCGGACGGCGTGCACCTCGGCTGGGACGACGAGGCGGCCCCGGCGGCGCGCGCGCGCCTGGGCGACGCGGCCCTGGTCGGGCTCTCCGCCGGCACGGCGGAGGAGGCGGCGCGGGTCGATTGCGCGCTGGCCGATTACGTCGGTATCGGCTCGGTCTATCCGACGGCGACCAAGCCGGACGCCGGGCCGGCGATCGGCGTCGCCGGGCTGCAGGCGGTGCACAAATTGCTGCCGTTGCCGGCGGTGGCGATCGGCGGGATCGGCCTCGGCAATGCCGCCGAGGTCATGGCCGGCAGCACGGTCGAGGGCATCGCGGTGGTCTCGGCGATCTGCGGCGCCTCCGACCCCGAGGCGGCGGCGCGGGGCCTGCGCGCCGAGATCGACAAGGGCCGTGCCGCGCGGCGCGGCTAATCGGCCTCGCGGCGGTACCTGAAGGTGCCGTCGCCGGTCGCGACCAGGCGGCCGTCCTGGTCGCGCAGCTCGCAGTGCGAGAAGAAGACCTGCCGCCCCCCGCCCATGCGCCGGGCCGTGGCGGCGAGGCGTGCGCCGACCGGCACCGGGCCGATGAACTGCGTGGTGAGCGCCAGCGTTATCGCCCGGCGGCCGGGCTGCGGCGGCGGCCGATAGCAGCCGGCGAAGCCACAGGCGGTGTCGATCAGCGTGGTCAGTACGCCGCCGTGGATCACGCCGCTGCGGTTCATGTGGCGCTCGCCGACCTCGAGGGTGACCACGGCACGGTCCTCGGCCCAGTCGTCGAGACGGTAGCCGAGGACCTCGGCGAAGGGGCCGTAGAGCGACGGCGCGCCGGGCCGCTCCTGGGCCTCGGCCGTGGTCTTGCGCATGACGTGGACTCCGGTGGAGGGGAACGCGGTGCGGGGGAGACTGCCGCAGCGCCGCGGGGCTGTCGAGAGGACGGTCCGCTTGACTCTTGCCGCACGCGGAATTAGAACAAAACAAGAACATTATTCGGAAAGCCGCCCCATGACCCTCGCGATACCCGCTGCTAATCCCACTGTCGATCCCGCCGCCGATCCCGCCGCCGGTCCCGCTGCCGGTCCGGCCGCCGGTCCGGCCCCCGTGCCGCGCTTCTTACCGCCACGCCCCCTACTGCCACGCTCCGGAACGCCGCGTGGCGGGGCTGCGCCCGGGCGCCTGGCGGCGCTGCGCGCCGAGGTCCGCAGCCTGGAGCGCGGCGGCGCCCGCGCGCCAGGCGGAACCGGCCGCAGCCTGGCGCTCGGCGTGCCGGCGCTCGACGCGCATCTGCCGGACGGCGGCCTGCCGCTCGCCTGCCTGCACGAGATCGAGGGCGCCCTGGCGGAGCGCGACGACGGCGCGGCCACCGGGTTCTGCCTGGCGCTGCTCGCCCGCCTGGCCGCCGCCCGGGCATGCGGCCCGGAGCGCCGTCCGGAGCGCCGCCCGGAGCGCTGCCTGGTGCTTTGGGTGACGCCCTGGCGCGATCTGCATGCCCCCGGCCTGGCCGCTTTCGGCTTCGATCCCGGGCGCCTGCTGCTGGTGCGCGCCGGCGGCACGGCCGATGTGCTCTGGGCCATGGAGGAGGGCCTGCGCTGCCCGGACCTGCTGGCCGTGGTCGGCGAGGTCGAGGGCCTCGACCGCACCGCCGGGCGCCGCCTGCAGCTCGCCGCCGAGGTTGGCGGGGTGACCGCCTTCGCGTTGCACCGTCGCCTGCGGCCGCAGCGCGGCATGGCGGCGCCTTCGGCGGCGACGACGCGCTGGCGCATCGGACCCGAGGCGACGGACACGCCGCACAGCGGTCTCGGGCCCGCACGCTGGCGGGCGGAGCTCACGCGCTGCCGCGGCGCGGCGCCGGGACAGTGGCTGTTGGAGTGGAACGATGCGACGGGTGGTTTCGCTCTGGCTGCCCCGCTTCGCGACGGAGCTGTGGCGCTGCCGCCGCTCCGGCGGCGGGCCGGCTGACCCTCTCGCGCTGGTCGCGCCGGAGAACGGGCGTCTGGTGCTTGCCGCGGTCGACGCCGCGGCGGCCGGCGGCGGGCTTTCCCCCGGCCTGCCGCTGGCCGATGCCCGCGCCCTGCTGCCGGGGCTCAGGACCGCGGCCTACGACCCGCAGGGCAACGCCGCGGCGCTTGCCCGGCTGGCCGAGTGGTGCGGCCGCTATACGCCCTGGACCGCGGTCGACGGCTGCGGCTGCGACCTCGGCGGCGCCGCCGGGCTGCTGCTCGACGTGACCGGCTGCAGCCATTTCTTTGCCGAAGAGGACTCCGATGCCGCGGTCGCGCAGGGCGAGGCGGGCCTGCTGGCCGACATGACGGCGCGCCTCGCGCGCCTCGGCTTCACCGTGCGGGCCGGGCTTGCCGGCAGCGTCGGGGCGGCCTGGGCGGTGGCACGCTTCGACCCGGCCGCGGCACGGGACGCCGCACGCCACGCCACGCACCCTTGGCGCGTGGTCGCGCCGGGGCGGGAGCGTGTCGCGCTGGCGGCGCTGCCGCCGGCCGCCCTGCGCCTGCCGCCGGCCACGGTCGAGCTGCTGGCGCGCTTCGGGCTCGATCGCATCGGTGCACTCTACGATCTGCCACCGGCGCGGCTGACGCCGCGCTTCGGCCCGCTGCTGGCGCGTCGCCTGGCGCAGGCGCTGGGCGGCGCCCCCGGCGCGGCACCCGAGGGAGCGGGGGAGCCGATCTCGCCGCTCCGCCCGGTGCCGCCGCATCTGGTGCGCCATGTCTTCGCCGAGCCGGTCATCGCGCCCGGCGACATCGCCCGCGCGCTCGACCGGCTGCTCGCCGCGCTGGCGCGCCGCCTCGAGGCCGCGGGCCTGGGGGCGCGGCGACTCGAGCTCGGGCTCTATCGGGTCGACGGGACGCTGCGCCGCTTCACCCTCGGCACCAGCCGGCCGCGGCGCGATCCGGCCCGTCTCGCGCGCCTCTTCGCGCCGCACCTGGAGCGCCTCGATCCCGGCTTCGGCCTCGAGGTCATGACCCTGGCCGCCGCCGCGGTCGAGGATCTGGCGCCCCGCCAGCTCGACCTGGAGGCGGGGACCACGGCATCGGCCGGCGGGCCGGGGGGCGGGCCACGCGGTGGGCCGGGTGATGGGCCAGGGGAGGCCCTCGCGGCGCTGATCGACCGGCTCGGCGCCCGCCTTGGCCTCGCCGCCGTGCAGCGCCCGCAGCCGCGCGAAAGCCACCTGCCGGAGCGCGCCGTCGCCCTGACCCCTATTGTCCGGGCCCCCATCGTCCAGGCTCCCATCGTCCAGGCCCCCATCGCCCGGCCGTCGGGCACGCTCGGGAACGGGGTGGGCTGGAGCTGGGTGGGCTGGAGCTGGGTGGGCTGGAGCGGGGCGGCCCGGCCGCATCCGCCGCGTCCCCTGCGCCTGCTGCCGCGGCCCGAACCGATCGAGACCGTCGCTCTGCTGCCCGCCCTGTTGCCCGATCGGCCGCTGGCGGCGCCGCCGGCGCGATTCCGCTGGCGCCGCCTGGCCCGCCGCGTGGTCCGCGCCGAGGGGCCGGAGCGCATCGCGCCGGAATGGTGGCGCGACGACCCGGAGGCCGCGGCGCCGGCGCGCGACTACTTCCGTGTCGAGGACGAGGACGGACGGCGCTACTGGCTCTACCGCAGCGGGACCCAGTGGTTCCTGCACGGCCTTTTTGGATGATAGCATTTTGCTAACATACTGCTATTATAATGATAGCAAAATGCTTACATAGGAGATCGGCGATGGCCAACGTCACGATCCGCAACCTGGACGACGCGGTGGTCGAGACGCTCAAGGCGCGGGCGCGCGACCATCATCGCTCGCTCGAAGCGGAGCTTCGCATGCTTCTGACCGAGGCGGCGCAGCGCCCCACGACGGACGAGTTGCGCAGGACCGCCGCGCGTATCGCGGCCATGACTCCCGAAGGGCCGCAAAGCGACAGCACGGAGATCGTTCGCGAGTTCCGCGAGCGATGATCTGCGTCGTCGATGCCAGCGTCGCGGCCAAGTGGTTCCTGCGCGAGGCGCTGCACAGGGAGGCTTTCCGGCTGCTCGCGGACGACGCCGTGCGACTCGCTCCCGACTGGATCGTTCAGGAGGTTGCGCAGGTCGCCTTCAAGAAATGGCGCGACGGGGAAATCGGGCCGGACCAGGCCAAGACGATGGTGCGCGTCTTGCCGGATTTCATGGCGCAGCTTTATCCCTCGCTCGACCTGGTCGACCGGGCCTTGGCGATCGCCATGACGCTTCGGCATCCGATGTACGACTGCCTCTACCTGGCGTGCGCGGAAATCGTCGGCGGCACGCTGGTGACCGCGGACGCGCGGTTGTGCCGTGCGGTGGCGGAAACACCTTTCGCCCCTCTCGTGCGTCCCCTTTCGGACTTTCCCCCATGACCGCCGCCGTGCCGGCCTATGCCGAGCTCGAGACGACCAGCAACTACAGCTTCCTGCGCGGCGCCTCGCACCCGGACGAGCTGGTCGCGCGGGCCAAGGCGCTCGGCCTGGCCGCGCTGGGCCTCGCCGACCGCAACACCTTGGCCGGCGTGGTGCGCGCCCATGCGGCGGCCAAGGCGGCGGGGCTGAAGCTGCTGGTCGGCGCGCGCCTGGTGCCCGAGGACGGGCCGGAGGTGCTGTGCTATCCGACCGACCGCGCCGCCTACGGCCGGCTGTGCCGTCTGCTGACGCTCGGCAAGCGGCGCGCGAAGAAGGGCGAATGCCGCTTCGTCTTGGACGAGCTGATCGCCCACGGCGCGGGGCAGATCCTGATCGTGCTGCCGCCGCGCGACCTGGAAGAGGCCGCGTTTCGCGGGGCGCTCGCGCGGCTGGCCGCGCGCTTTCCCGACGCCTGCTTCCTGGCCGGGCGGCATCTGCTGCAGGGCGACGACGAGCGCCGCCTGGCGGCGCTGGCCGCGCTCGCCGAGGCAAGCGGCGCGCCGCTGGTCGCGACCAACGACGTGCGCCTGCACGACCCGGCGCGGCGCAAGCTGCTCGACGTCGTGACCTGCATCCGCACGCACTGCACCATCGACACGGCCGGCTTCCGCCTGGACGCCAACGTGGAGCGGCACCTCAAGTCGCCGGCCGAGATCGCGGCGCTGTTCCGCGACCATCCGCAGGCCGTCGCGCGCAGCGCGGCGATCGCCGCACGCTGCCGCTTCAGCCTCGACGAGCTGCGCTACGAATACCCGGAGGAGATCACCGGCGGCGGCCGCGCCCCGCAGGCGGAGCTCGGACACCTCACCTGGATCGGCGCGCGGGCGCGCTATCCCGGCGGCGTGCCGGGGCCGGTCGCGGCGACGCTCGACCGCGAGCTGGCGTTGATCGGCACGCTCGGCTACGCGCCCTACTTCCTCACGGTCTACGACATCGTCCGCTTCGCCCGCGCGCGCGGCATCCTGTGCCAGGGGCGCGGCTCGGCCGCCAACTCGGCGGTCTGCTACTGCCTGGGCATCACCGCGGTCGATCCGGCGCGCGTCGACCTGCTGTTCGAACGCTTCGTCAGCGCCGAGCGCAACGAGCCGCCCGACATCGACGTGGATTTCGAGCACGAGCGCCGCGAGGAGGTGATCCAGTACATCTACGCCAAGTACGGGCGCGACCGCGCCGGGCTGGCGGCGACGGTGATCTGCTATCGGGCGCGCGGCGCGATCCGCGAGGTCGGCAAGGCGATGGGCCTGTCGGCCGACACCGTCGCGGCGCTGGCCGGCATGATCTGGGCCTGGCGCGAGGACGGCCTGGGCGACAGGGAGCTGCGCGGGCTCGGCCTCGATCCGCAAGCGCCGCGCCTGCGCCGCGCGCTCACGCTGGCGCGCGAGCTGATCGGCTTCCCGCGCCACCTGTCGCAGCACGTCGGCGGCTTCGTCATGACCCGTGGGCCGCTCGACGAGCTGGTGCCGATCGAGAACGCCGCCATGACGGAGCGCACGGTGATCGAGTGGGACAAGGACGACCTCGACGCGCTCGGCATCCTCAAGGTCGACGTGCTGGCGCTCGGCATGCTGACCTGCCTGCGCAAGGGCTTCGACCTGCTTGCGCGGCACACCGGCCGGCGCCTCGATCTCGCCGGCGTGCCGGCCGAGGACAAGGCGGTCTACGACATGCTGTGCCGGGCCGATTCGCTCGGCGTGTTCCAGGTCGAGAGCCGGGCGCAGATGTCGATGCTGCCGCGGCTCAAGCCACGCGACTTCTACGACCTGGTGATCGAGGTGGCGATCGTCCGCCCCGGGCCGATCCAGGGCGATATGGTTCATCCCTACCTGCGCCGGCGCAACGGCGAGGAGAAGGTCGCGTTTCCCTCCGAGGCGCTGCGCGCGGTGCTCGGCAAGACGCTCGGCGTGCCGCTGTTCCAGGAGCAGGCGATGAAGATCGCCATCGTCGCCGCCGGCTTCACGCCGGGCGAGGCCGACCGGCTGCGCCGCGCCATGGCGACCTTCCGCCGGGTGGGGACGATCCACACCTTCCGCGACAAGCTGATCGAGGGCATGGCGGCGCGCGGCTACGACCGCAGCTTCGCCGAACGCTGCTTCCGCCAGATCGAGGGCTTCGGCACCTACGGCTTTCCCGAGAGCCACGCGGCGAGCTTCGCGCTGCTGGTCTACGTCTCGGCCTGGCTCAAGTGCCATCACCCGGCGGTCTTCGCCGCGGCGCTATTGAACAGCCAGCCGATGGGCTTCTACGCGCCGGCGCAGATCATCCGCGACGCGCGCGAGCACGGTGTCGAGCTGCGCCCCGTCGACGTCAACGACAGCGACTGGGACTGCACGCTGGAGCCGGCCTCCCGCGCCTGCCCCGACGGCCTGGCGCTGCGTCTCGGCCTGCGGCACGCCAAGGGCCTGGCGGCGGGCGAGGCCGAGGCCCTGATGGCGGCGCGCGGCAACGGCTACCGCGACCCGCGCGTGCTGTGGCGCCGCGCCGGGCTCGGCGCCAGGGCACTCGAGGCGCTGGCCCGCGCCGACGCCTTCCGCTCCATGGGGCTCGACCGGCGCGAGGCGCTGTGGGCGGTCAAGGCGCTGCCGGCCGGCGCGCGGGCCGCCGCGCCGCTGCCGCTGTTCGCCGCCGCGCGCGCCGAGGAGCTCGGCGAGGAGCCGGCCGTCGCGCTGCCGGCGATGCAGCCGGGCGAGCACGTCGCCGAGGATTACGCCGCGCTGCGCTTCTCGCTCAAGGCGCACCCGGTCTCCTTCCTGCGCGCGGGATTCGCGGCCGAGGGCATCGCCGAATCCGCGCGGCTGCCCGAGCTGCCCAACGGGGCCCGCATCGCGGTCGCCGGGCTGGTGCTGGTGCGCCAGCGCCCGGGCACCGCCAAGGGCGTGATCTTCGCCACGCTCGAGGACGAGGCCGGCGTGGTCAACGTCATCGTCTGGCCCAAGACCTTCGCGCGCTATCGCAAGACGGTGCTGCAGGCCAGCCTGCTCAGGGTCGACGGCCGGCTGCAGCGCGAGGGCCTGGTGATCCACGTGATCGCGCGGCGCCTGACCGACCTGACGCCGCGCCTCGAGGCGCTGCGCAGGCCGGAGCGCGGCGGCGTGCCGCTCGCGAACGCGCTGGCCCGCGCCGACGAGGTCAGGCGCCCGCAGGACCGCCTCGACCCGCGCGACGCGCTGGCCGCGCGGCGCCTCTACCCGTCACGCGATTTCCATTGAGGGGGGCGTGCGGCCTCCAACGCCGCCGCCTCCAACGCCGCCCCTTCGCCGTCCCGCCCGCTCTCCGGGCCAGGGCAAGCCCGCGACCCCGGATGAAGATTTCCCATTATATTTCATAGGTGTGAAAAAACGGCTTCCATTTTTCACATACCGGCGATACCCTCGCGCACCAACGAGCGAGACTGCGATGGCCAAAGACGAACGGGTCCTGCGCCCATCGAACCGTGGTGCGCGGACCCGCCAATCGGAACCGCTGGATGAGCGCGCGGAATTCGTTGGCGGCAAGATACGCGAACTGCGCAAGGCGCGCGAAGTGACGCTCGCCAAGCTGGCCAGCCAGACCGGGCTCTCGGTCGGCTACCTGAGTCAGGTCGAGCGCAACCTCTCCAGCCCCTCCATCAAGGCGCTGCACGATATATCCCGCGCTCTGGGTGTCAGCATCAGCTGGTTCTTCGAGTCCGCCGGCCCCGAGCTCGCGGAGGAGCGCGGGATCATCGTCCGCGCCCACCGGCGGCGGAAGCTGACGTTCAGTTCCGGCATTATCGACGAGCTCTTGTCGCCCAGCCTGAGCGGCGATCTCGAACTCCTATACAGCCATTTCACTCCCGGCTCGTCGAGCGGCGATCAGCCCTACACCCATCGCGGCGAAGAGGCCGGGGTCGTCATCGCCGGCGAGCTGGAGCTCTGGCTCGACGACCGCCATTTCCGGCTGAATGCCGGCGACAGCTTCGGGTTTCCCAGCACGACGCCGCACCGTTACCGGAACCCGGGCCGCCAGGAGGCAGTCGTGATCTGGGCCATCACGCCGCCGTCCTATTGACGCCGAGTCAAAAAAGGCATTCGGAGGGAAATGAAGCGTCGACGCATCGCAGGGTATGGCCAGAGGTGCCGAACTCGCCCAACCGACCCGCATACCATTGTTGCCAAGGAGAACGATAGATGACAGCGCTGACCGAATTTTCGCGATTGAGCGGCAAGCTCTATCTGGAGGGGGAATTCCGTAGCAGCACGGCCGGCGAATCTTTCGAGGTCATCGATCCGGCGACGGAGGACCTGCTCGGCAGGATTCCGGACAGCGCCGACGGCGAGGTGGACGAGGCGATCCGCGCGGCCAACCAGGCGCAGCGCGACTGGGCGGTGCAGAACGGCCTCACCCGTGCCGAACGGCTGCACGAAGTGGCGGCCCGCATGCGCGAGCTTAGGCCGCTGGTCGCCGAAATGCTGACCCGGGAAATGGGCAAGCCCTACAAGGAAACGGCGGACGAGATCGAATGGTCGGCCACGGCGATGGATTACTACGCCGAGGTCGGGCGCCACGACTGCGGGCGCGTCGTCGGTCCTGCGACCGATCACCAGTTCCATTTCACGGTCAAGGAACCGATGGGCGTCGTCGCCATCATCGTACCGTTCAAT